>Ga0209211_10001640_pt1 | contig 41557 bp, 25 predicted proteins | sample RifGroA2_FD_183992 | JGI IMG/M metagenome (GOLD analysis project Ga0209211, IMG submission 183992) | Groundwater microbial communities from Rifle, Colorado, USA - Groundwater A2 (SPAdes) (version 2) | ecosystem: Environmental > Aquatic > Deep subsurface > Groundwater | place: Rifle, Colorado...
CGCAAGTGCGGGCCAGGAAATCCCGTCCGAAGCTTGGGTGCTGCTCCAGATTGGGAATCACTGTCTGGAGCAGTTCAGCGAGCAGATCGTCGTAGGCGTGAGGCGCACCGCACTCCTGCCAGAAAGCGGCGATCCCATCGAGATTGCGCTCGAAGTTCGCCGTCAGTTCGACGCGGATCTTCATCTCTGGAGCGTCACGCTTCAGCCCGCCAAACGCTTCGCCTGCCGCTTTTTGAGCGCTGATCGTGCGTCGCAGGTCCGACCGGCGGCAAGATCCTCAAGCCCTTTTTCGGCGTCGTCGATGAGCATCAAATGAACGTGCTCGCGCTCCAGGCGGTGGTAGTAGTCGAGCCGCGCCGCATCGACCAGGGCGACATAGCTTTCGCCGTTGCGGGTGATGATTTTTTCGCTGCCGGCCTTTACCTCGTCGGCAAGTTCGGAAAGGCGTGCGCGCGCCTGTGTGAGCGGAACGATATCCTTGGTGGCGAATCCCATGACTGGCTCCTTTGATTATTCTGTGCAGAATAGTGCGCAGTATAACGTCCAGTTCTGGCCGATTGTACTCAGCGGGGTACGCGCCGCGTTGCTGCCGTTGAAGAAGCCCTGGTTTTCGGTGGCCGTCGGCTTACTGGCGCAGACGCCTACTCACCCTATCGGCCAGGAGCGGGCAGTGAAGCTGAAGCTGCATCTGCATCGCGCCGCCGAACGACGGGTTTGCAGTCAAACGCCGATATTGCATCCGCTGTGGGCGCATCAGAATAGGGCAGAGGGCGATGGGAAATACAGGTAGTATGCCTTTAGTAATAGTTTCAGAATGTTTCCCGTGTTCAGATAAGCAGGCTTCAGGGTAATGTCGCAGCCTATGTCGTCCACGTAGCCATCAGGCCAGTCGAAACCACAGACTTCACCGCTATCTCCCGCTGAATCCAACCTCCCGCGAACCCCAGATGCTCAATCGACTCACGCCCGCCAAGGTCGCACTGCTCTACGCGGTGTTTACCGCGCTGTGGATCGTTGCGTCCGGCTACCTGCTGACGTTCATCGTTGACGATCCCTTGCTCCACATCCGTCTCGAAATAGCCGTGGATCTGATGTTCGTTGCCGTCACCGGCGGTCTGCTTTACCTGCTGCTCAAAAGATGGCAAGAGCCTTTGAGCGGTGCAACAGCCGTGCGGTCAGGCGGCGCCCCTCTTAATACAACCCGGCTGGTGCTGCTGGCTGTCGCCCTGGCACTGGTCGTGCCACTGATCGGTTTGGTGATCGTCACGGTGCATGGCCCGCAGATCGAGCGCGAAGCCTATGCCAATCTGGAGGCCATTGCCCGGCTAAAGTCCGAGCAGATCGAGAACTGGCTGAAAGAGCGGCACGGCGACAGCATGGTGCTGGCTGCCAGCAACAGGCTCGTCACGCAGGTCGATCAGTTCATGCATCAGCAACGCGATGTCAATCTCGTCAAGCCTATGCTGGATCGGTTTGATACTCTGCGCACATATTATGGTTACGACAGCGTCCTGTTATTCGATAGCAGCGGCAAGTTATTGCTCATGCGTGGCAGTGAGGATGATGACACCCCGGCTCTGCGGAAACAGTTGCGCCAAGCGCTGGCCAGCAACCAGGTCCAGCGCGGGGACCTGTATCGCGACGAAACCGGGAATATCCACCTGGACTGGGTCGTGCCCGTTTCCGGCCCGCAAGGAAAGCCGCCAGTGGCGGCGTTGGTGTTGCGCGTCACGGCCCAGAAGTTTCTTTTCCCCCTGATTCGGACCTGGCCAACAGCCAGCTCCAGCGCCGAAACCTTGCTGGTACGCCGCGAGGGGGAATCGGTCATCTATCTCAACGAACTGCGTCACATCAAGGGCGAGCCCTTGACCCTGATGCGCTCCATGGCTGACCCGGAGCTGCCCGCCGCCATCGCCCTGCGCGCGGCCAAGCCCGGTACGACGCCAGGGAAGGACTATCGCGGCGTTCCGGTGCTGGCCGCCTATCGACCGGTGGCAGGTACGGACTGGTCAATTGCCGCCAAGATTGGCCGCGCTGAGGTGCTGGCGCCGCTACGCAACCTGGTACTGTGGGTCAGCCTGGTCGCCTTCTCCGCCATAATTGCACTGAGTGCGCTACTGCTGCTGCTCTGGCGCCAACAGCAGCACATACAAAATCTGGCTCTGCGCGAGAGCGACGCAACCTATCGTTCGCTGTTCGACAACATGCTCAACGGCTTCGCCTATTGCCGCATGCTGTTCGAGGACGGCCAGCCGCGCGATTTCATCTATCTGGATGTCAACACGGCCTTCGAAGTTCAGACCGGCCTGAAGAACGTCGTCGGTCGGAAAGTCAGCGAGGTCATTCCAGGTATCCGCGAGTCGGATCCGGGCCTGCTCGAAATCTACGGGCGGGTAGCCATGGCCGGCCAGCCCGAACATTTTGAAACCTATTTGGAAGCCTTGCGGATGTGGTTCTCGATTTCTGTGTACAGCCCGCAGTGGGAATATTTCGTGGTCGTGTTCGACGTCATCACCGAGCGCAAGGAAGCGGAGGCGGCGCTGAGCGAGAGTGAGCAGCGTTTCCGCTCTTTTGTGGAAAATCTCAACGATGTCTTGTTCGCACTTACACCAACAGGCGTCTTTAGTTATGTTTCACCTCAGTGGAAGGAAGCTTTCGGATATGAACTCAATGAAGCCGTTGGCCAGTCTTTTGCGCTCTTCGTTCATCCCGACGACGTTCCCGGCTGTTTCGCATTCCTGCAACAGGTCATGGAGACGGGTGCAAATCAAAGCGGGATCGAATATCGAGTACGGCGCAAGGACGGTGCCTATCGGTGGTACACGGCGAATGCGTCACGTTTAATCAATCCAGACGGTACGCTCACTCTTATTGGTATCGGTCGCGACATCACCGAGCGCAAACAGACCGAAGCCGAACTACAGCAGCACCGCAATCACTTGGAGGAACAAGTGCTGGCCCGCACGCATGAGCTGGCAACAGCCAAGATTGTGGCCGAAGCGGCGAATACGGCGAAGAGCGCCTTCCTCGCCAACATGAGCCACGAAATCCGCACGCCGATGAACGGCATCGTCGGTATGGCGAACATCCTGCGCCGTGAAGGGGTGACGCCCAAGCAGGCACAACGCCTCGACATCATCGACAAGTCCGCCCAGCACCTGCTGGCCATCATCAACGACATCCTCGACATCTCGAAGGTCGAGGCCGGCAAGTTCGTCCTGGAGGAAGTCCCGGTCGCGCTTAGCAGCCTGCTGGCCAATGTCAGTTCGATCCTGTCCGAACGCGCCAAGGCCAAGGGCATCCGCCTGGTGATTGAGACCGCATCCTTGCCGCCGAATCTGGTGGGCGATCCCACGCGGCTGCAACAGGCGGTTCTCAACTACGCGACCAACGCGATCAAATTCACTGAAACGGGCGCCGTGACGCTGCGCACCTTCATGCAAAACGAAACTGCCGATTCGGTACTGGTGCGCTTCGAAGTAACGGATAGCGGCATCGGCATCACGCCCGAGGCGATGTCCCGGCTTTTCAGCGCCTTTGAGCAGGCCGACAACTCAATGACGCGCAAGTACGGCGGCACCGGCCTCGGCCTGGCGATTACGCGGCGGCTGGCAGAATTGATGGGCGGAGAAGTCGGCGCTGACAGCACGCCGGGAGTGGGCAGCACCTTCTGGTTCACCGCGCGGCTGAAGAAGAGTGCGGAGGCGCTCGTCAAGCAAGCGACGGCGAGTCTCGATGCCGAGACGCTTATCCGCGAGCGCTATCACGGTCGCCGTATTCTGGTGGTCGACGACGAGCCGATCAATCGGGAAGTGGCCCGCATACAACTGGAGGCTGCCGATCTGGTTGTAGACGCGGCGGAGGATGGTGCAGAAGCCATCACCCTGGCGCAGGAGACGGCCTATGCGGCGATCTTCATGGACATGCAACTGCCGAACGTAAATGGGCTGGAGGCGACGCGGCAGATTCGCGAGTTTCCCGGCCACAGGGAAACACCGATCATCGCCATGACCGCCAACGCATCTGGCGAAGACAAGGCGCTCTGCTACGAGGCAGGGATGAATGACTTCCTGATCAAGCCCATTGATCCCGCTGCGCTGTTTGCGACTTTGCTGCGCTCGCTAAGTCAGCGCGGTGTTTAACGGCGATCCTCTGCCAGTCTGAATAACTGGAACATGGCGTTAACCGGCCAGTCGCTCGGTGTCAGCGCGACCGTCTGCAACGGGCATGGAAGCGACGATCGGCCCGATTCGCGTCAGGGATGTCTGCTCCTTCAAATCGCCGTTCCGCCAGCGCCGACTCTTGGTCTGGCGGGGCTCACTCCAGCCAGCGCCGCCGCCAGAAAATAACGCTGAGTGTGGTGGCCACCGTCGCCATCATGCCGATGGCGATCATGAAGCCCATCGGCAGATCAAGCAGCGGCATGGTCTTGAAGTTCATGCCGAAGACGCCCGAGATCAGCGTTGCCGGCATGAAGATGATGGCGACCACGGTGAGCGCCCGGACTTCCTGATTGACCCGGTTGCTGACGGCGGACAGGTAGATGTCGAGCATGCCCGCGATCACGTCGCGATTGGCTTCCAGCGATTCGATGGCGTGCACCGTGTGGTCATACACGTCGCGCAGGTAGGGGCGGGTTTCCGGACTGAAGAAGCGATTGTCGTCGCGGGTCAGGCTGTTGATCACTTCGCGCAGGGGCCAGATCGAGCGGCGCAGGTTCAGCGTTTCGCGCTTCAGTTGGTGCACTGCCTGTAGCGCGCCGGGCCTGGGCCGCTCCAGCATCGTGTCTTCGAGTTCCTCGGTGCGCTCGCCGATGCTCTCCAGTATCGTGAAGTAGCGGTCGACGATGGCGTCGAGCAGCGAATAGGCCAGATAGTCGGCGCCCAGCTTGCGGATTTGGCCGCGATTCTGGCGCAGGCGTTCGCGCAGCGGGTCGAAGCGACCGCTGGGGCGCTCCTGAAACGTCAGGACAAAGTTGCGACCGAGGATCAGGCTGACCTGGTCGGAACTGATCTGGTGGTTGTCGCCGTCGATCTCGAAGAAGCGGGCGACCATGAACAGGTAGTCGCCATAGTCGTCGATCTTGGGTCGCTGGTTGGTGTTGAGAATATCTTCCAGCACCAGCGGATGCAGTTTAAAGCGGCGACCGATTTCGGCCATCACCTCGGGTTCGTGCAGGCCATGCACGTTGAGCCAGAGTACAGGCAACTGCGGCACGTGCGCCCTGGCTTCATCGATCGAGGGGAAGCAGTACTCGACCAGTTCGCCCTCGCCGTACTCGATCAGGGTGATCGTCGGCTGTTCGGTCTTGCGCTCGCCCAGATGAATCAGCGCGCCGGGAGCCAGTCCCACCTTGGCGGCTGGCGACAGGCGTTTTGCGGCGCGTGTACGGCTGCGGTTTGGCTTGAAAATCGACATGTTGGGCGACCAGAAAAAGCTTGATCTTGGTCAAGCGGACTACGGTGAATGGCGTATCATAGCGCCCGCGCCGCTTCTGCTAGGGCAGGGCGCGTACTAGGTACGGACGAAAACGAAGTTTCAGTGCAGGCTAACGCCGGTTCTATCGGCGTTAAGCGTAGCGGCCGAAACTAAAAAGACAAAAAATGCGTTCGTGAATCGGAGGTTCAATGGATATGCGAATGGGAGAATCATGGCACTGACAATTGGAGTTCCCCGGGAAACGCTGGCGGGCGAAAAACGTGTGGCTACCGTACCCGAGGTCGTCGAAAAACTGATCAAGCTGGGCTTCTCGGTGGCCGTCGAATCCGGCGCCGGGGATGCCGCGAATTTCAGTGACGAAACCTACCGCGCCGCAGGCGCACAGATCATCGAGGGCGCGGCCAAGTTGTATGCGGCGTCCGACATCGTTTTCAAGGTATGCGTACCGACGACGGAAGAAGTCGGCCTCCTGCGTGAAGGCGGCACCTTGATCGGCTTCATCTGGCCGGCGCAGAACCCCGAACTGATGCAGCAATTGGCCGCCAGGAAGGTGACTGTGCTGGCCATCGACTCGCTGCCACGCATGCTTTCCCGCGCCCAGAAGATGGACGCGTTGACCTCCCAGGCCGGCGTCGCCGGCTACCGCGCCGTGATCGAGGCCGCCAACGCCTTCGGTCGCTTCTTCAACGGCCAGATCACGGCTGCGGGCAAGGTTCCGCCGGCCAAGGTCTTCATCGCCGGCGCCGGCGTTGCCGGCCTGGCGGCAATCGGTACCGCCGCTGGCTTGGGCGCCATCGTGCGCGCCAACGACACCCGTGCCGAAGTGGCCGACCAGGTGGTGTCGCTGGGCGGCGAATTCGTCAAGGTCGATTACGAGGAAGAAGGCGGCGGCGGCGGCGGCTACGCCAAGGTGATGAGCGAGGGCTTCCAGCAGGCCCAGCGCGAGATGTACGCCAAGCAGGCCAAGGAGGTGGACATCATCATCACCACCGCGCTGATCCCCGGCAAGCCCGCGCCCCGGCTGATCACCGCCGAGATGGTGCAGAGCATGAAGCCCGGCAGCGTGATCGTCGACATGGCGGCCGAGCGCGGCGGCAACTGCGAACTGACCGAGCCCGGCCAGGCGGTGGTGAAGCACGGCGTGACCATCGTCGGCTACACCGATTTGAACTCGCGTCTGGCCAAGCAGTCGTCGACGCTGTACTCCACCAATCTGTTCCGCCTTACCGAGGAACTGTGCAAGACCAAGGATGGCATCATCAATGTCAACATGGAAGACGACGCCATCCGCGGCCTGACCGTCATCAAGGAAGGCAACATCACCTGGCCGCCTCCGGCGCCCAAGCCCGTGGCGGCGCCAGCGGCGGCGAAGCCCGCCGCCGCGATGCCGGCGAAGAAGTCCGGCGGTCACGGGCAGGCAAGCGCTCCGGCCTCCGCCACCAGCACGGCAGTGACTTTCCTGGTTGCCGCGCTGATGTTCTGGTTTGTCGGCGCCAACGCTCCGACGGCCTTCCTCGCGCACTTCACGGTGTTCGTCCTGGCCTGTTTCGTCGGCTACATGGTGGTGTGGAACGTCACGCCGGCCCTGCATACGCCGCTGATGAGCGTGACCAATGCGATCAGCAGCATCATCGCCATCGGCGCCCTGGTGCAGGTCGGACCGGAAGGCTGGATACGCTGGCTGGCGGTGGCGGGCATCGCGCTCACCGCTGTCAATATGTTCGGCGGCTTCGCCGTGACCCAGCGCATGCTGGCCATGTTCCGCAAATAACCCAGGGAGACACGACATGAGTGCAAATTTGGCAAACGTCTCCTACATTGGAGCAACGATTCTTTTCATCCTCAGCCTGGGCGGTCTTTCCAGCCCGGTGAGTTCGCGCCGCGGCAACCTCTACGGCATGATCGGCATGACCATCGCGGTTCTGGCCACGGTGTTCGGGCCGCGCGTGACCATGGCCGGCATTCCCTGGATCATCGGCGCCATGGTGGTCGGCGGTGCGGTCGGTCTGTATGCGGCGCGTACCGTGCAAATGACCCAGATGCCGGAACTGGTGGCGCTGATGCACAGTCTGGTCGGCCTTGCCGCAATGCTGGTCGGCTTCGCCAACTACATCGACCCGGCGGCGTCCGTCGGTCTGACCGACGCCGAGAAGCATATCCATGAAATCGAGATCTACGTCGGCATCCTGATCGGCGCCATCACCTTTTCGGGATCGATCATCGCCTTCGGCAAGCTCTCCGGCAAGATCGGCGGCAACCCGCTGCTGCTGCCGGCGCGGCACTGGCTCAACCTGGCCGGACTGCTGGTGGTGATTTACTTCGGTCGCGAGTTCCTGCATGCCGCTTCGGTGGCCGAGGGCATGACCCCGCTCTACGTGATGACCGCGATTGCCCTGCTGTTCGGTATTCACATGGTGATGGCGATTGGCGGCGCCGACATGCCGGTGGTGGTGTCGATGTTGAACAGCTATTCCGGATGGGCGGCTGCCGCCACCGGCTTCATGCTGAACAACGACCTGTTGATCGTCACCGGCGCGCTGGTGGGCTCCTCCGGCGCCATCCTGTCCTACATCATGTGCAATGCGATGAACCGCAACTTCATCAGCGTGATTGCCGGCGGTTTCGGCACCACCAGCGGCGCTTCTCCCGCTGCGGGCGCTGCGCCAGCCGGTGAAGTGGTGCCGATCAGCGCCACCGAGACCGCCGAACTGCTGGGCGAGTCCAAGAGCGTCATCATCGTTCCGGGTTACGGCATGGCGGTGGCGCAGGCCCAGCATACGGTGTACGAGATCACCAAGTTCCTGCGCGAGAAGGGTGTCAATGTGCGTTTCGGCATTCACCCGGTGGCGGGCCGCATGCCCGGCCACATGAACGTGCTGCTGGCCGAGGCCAAGGTGCCTTACGACGTCGTATTCGAGATGGATGAACTCAACGACGACTTCCCCGCCACCGACGTGGCGATCGTCATCGGCGCCAATGACATCGTCAATCCGGCGGCCGAAGACGATCCGACCAGCCCGATCGCCGGCATGCCGGTGCTGCAGGTGTGGAAGGCCAAGACCTCCATCGTCATGAAGCGCAGCATGGCATCCGGTTACGCCGGCGTCGACAATCCGCTCTTCTACAAGGAAAACAATCGCATGCTGTTCGGCGATGCGAAGAAGATGCTGGACGAAGTGCTGACGGCGTTGAAGGCCTGACCGGAAGCAGCGTTACCCTGCGGGGCAGTTCATCCCGTAAAACAAAAACGCCACGGCATGCCGTGGCGTTTTTGTTGGTGCGCTTCGTTCAAAAGTCGGCGCTGGCAGGACGGCGGCACGGTTTCCCCGTGTTCCCCGTGGTAAATGCTTTGCCGGCGCGCGAAGTGCAATTCCCGGCATGCAAGGCACCGGCTCAGGTGGTCAGCGTCATTTCGGCGGCAGGCATCGGCCTGGCGAACAGGTATCCCTGGCCGTAGTCGCAGCCCGCCGCTTTCAGCATTTCGCATTGCTCCTGCGTTTCGATGCCCTCGGCGATCACCTTGAGTCCGAGCTTGTGGGCCATGACGATGATGGCCTCGACGATAGCCTGGTCGCCATGATCGGTGGCCATGTCGCGGACGAACGACTGGTCGATCTTGAGGAAGTCGAGGGGGAACTTTTTGAGATAGGACATCGCCGAGTAACCGGTGCCGAAGTCGTCGAGCGAAACCCGAAAACCGGCATCGCGGAAGCGCAGCAGTCTTTCCGCGACTTCGGGGCGGTCGTCAAGCAGCAGGCCCTCGGTGATTTCGATGGCGATGCACTTGGCCGGCAGGCCGATTTCCTCCAGGTAATCGATCCAGGTTTCGTGGGTATTGCCGGAAAAGAACTGGCGCGGCGACTTGTTGACGCTGATCTGGATGAGGCCGTCATCGGTGGCCTTCAGCAATCCCGCGTCGAACCAGCGCTTGGCCGTGCGTGCCGATTCCTTGAACACCCAGTCGCCGATCTCGTTGATGAGGCCGGTTTCCTCGGCGATGGGAATGAAGTGCGCCGGTCCGACCATGCCGTGCGTGGGATGGTGCCAGCGCAGCAGCGCCTCGGCCTTGAAGATGCGCCCCGTGGCCAGTTCCACGATCGGCTGCAAATACACTTCGAGCTGGCCAGAGGCGATGGCGTTGCGCAAATCGTTGCTGAGCAGCAGCCGCGTTTGTGCGATCTCCTGCATCGAAGCCGTGAAATAGCTGAAACGGTTGCGGCCATGTTCCTTGGCCGCATACATGGCCTGGTCGGCATTCTTCAGCAGGGATTCGACATTGTCGGCGTCGCTCGGAAAAATCGTGATGCCGATACTGGCGGAAACGTAGACGGCATCATCGCCGAGCGCAAAGGGCGCGGCCAGCGCCAGGAGTACTGACTGGGCAACCTTGCCGACACGGTCGGTGTCGGCGAGGTCGGACATGATCACGGTGAATTCGTCGCCGCCGAGACGCGCCACGGTATCGGTGGCGCGCACGCATTCGCAGACGCGGCGCGCCGCCTCGATCAGCAGCAGATCGCCGGTATGGTGACCGAGGGTGTCGTTTACTTCCTTGAAGCGGTCAAGGTCGACGAACAGCAGTGCCACGTACTGGTCGGCGCGTTGTGCCTTGAGGATTTCCTGCTGCAGGCGGTCGCGGAACAGGCGGCGATTGGGTAATTCGGTAAGGGAATCGTAGTTGGCCTGGCGCCAGATGGTTTCCTCGCTGCGCTTCTTTTCCGTGATATCGGAAAACATGGCGATACGCCGCAGCACCTTGCCGTCGCTATCGTGGATGGTGTTGATCGACAGCCACTCCGGGTACACCTCGCCGCTCTTGCGTCGATTCCATATCTCCCCCTGCCAGCGCCCGGTTGCTTCCAGCGTTTGCCACATCTCCTGATAGTAGGGCAGATCATGCCGCCCGCTTTTCAGCAGGCTCGGCCCTTGACCGATGGCTTCGTGCGCGGCGTAACCGGTCACCTGCGTGAAGGCCGGATTGATGGCGATAATGCGATTATTGGCATCCGTCACCGTGATCGCTTCGCTGATGGCCTGGTGTACCGAGGCGGCTATTTGAAGTTCGTTTTCGGTGCGCTTGCGCTCGATGGCGAGTCCGGCCAGTTGGGCTGCTTCGCGCATCAAATTCATGTCGTCGGCATCGGGAGCGGTCGGCTGCGGCCAGTAAAAGGCAAAAACACCCAGCACATCGCCGTTCATGGCGAGAATAGGTTCCGACCAGCAGGACACCTGCTCGCCAGGCGTCGTCGGGGGCCGGCAATCTACGCAGGCAGGATGGGCGTGGATGTCGTCAACGATCAGGCGCTTGCCGTGATTCGCCGTTGCCGCGCAGGAGGCGTCGGCGCCGTCGCCGATGGACGTTCTTGCGCTGCTGACGCGATCCGGCAGGTTCGGCGCGGCGCCATAAACCAGTTGTTGGCCGGGCTCGTCCAATATCAGGATGGAGCAGGTCATGCCGTGAGCCTGCCGCTCCGCGCCGACCGCGATGAGGTGGAGTATCTCCGACAAAGTGGCGTCCTCGGCGAGGCGGCCCGTGACCGCACTGCGCGAGCGCTGCCGTTCCTCGTCGCGCTTGCGCACGGTGATTTCAAGATTGTTGCCCAGATATCCGGTAATTTCTCCCTTTTCGTTGCGCAAGGCGATGGCGTTGCCATTTACCCAAACTATCCTGCCGTCGGGCCGGAGAAAACGGTAGTCCATCGACCATTCGCTGTCGTCCGACAGCGGACCCCGCCAGATGGATGCGACTGAATCCATGTCGTCCGGATGTATCGTTCGCGCCCACCCCTGGCCGGCGGTTTCATCGGTGGAAAGACCGGCGATCTCGCACCAGCGGCGGTTGACAAAGAGGCAATTGCCTTCGGTGTCGATCTGGTAGATGCCGACGGGAGCATGGGTGGCGAGCATGCGAAAGCGTTCCTCGCTTTCCTTGAGCTCGGCTACCCTCTCCCTGATTCTCGATTCGAGAACCAGTTGATGGGACTCGAGCTGGCGGCGCTGACGGTAAAGTTCGCAGAAGACCTTTACCTTGCTCTGGAGAATGTGGGGTTCAAAAGGCTTGATCAGGTAATCGACCGCGCCCAGTTCATAACCCTTGAACTGAAGCTGGATATCCTTCATCCCGGCGGTGACGAAGATGATGGGGAGATGCCGCGTCTTGGGATTGGAGCGCATCAGCTCGGCCGTCTCGAAGCCGTCCATGCCGGGCATCTGTACATCGAGCAGCACCAGCGCAAAATCCTGCTTCAGGGTATGGCGCAACGCATCGTTGCCCGACGAGGCCTTGACCAGGTTGAGCCCGTCGTCTCCGAGCACCGCCTCAAGCGCTACCAGGTTTTCCGGGCGGTCGTCGACCAGCAGCAGCGCCACGTTCTCAGCCATTTCGCCCTCTTTCTTTGTGCTGCCGTGCGGCGCGCCCCGGCGCCAGGTTTTGCAAAAGGGCCGCCATGCCATCCAAAGCGACCACGTAGTCTACATCCGTCGCCGCCATTGCGGCCTGCGGCATTTGGCTGGCTTCGGCATCCGCCGGATCCTGGACGATGGCCACGCCGCCCTTTTGCTTGATGGTTTTTAGTCCCCGGCTGCCGTCGAAATTGGCTCCGGTGAGGACGATGCCGACCAGTTCCGCCCCGAAGACTTCAGCCGCCGACTCGAACAGAACATCGACGGAGGGACGGGCAAAGCTCACGTGGGGATCCTCGGAAAGCGACAGAAAGCCCCCTTGCTCGACCAGCAGATGGTAGTTGGGCGGCGCCAGGTAAACCGTTCCGGGAAGGACTTCATCCTGTTCGTCGGCTTCCTTCACGCGCAGGGCGCAGCGGTCGTCAAGCAGCTTCGCCAGGCCGCTGCCCGCCTCCGGGCCGATGTGCTGAACAATCAGGATGGGAAGACGGAAGTCCGCCGGCAATTGGCCGAGCAGCTTTTGCAGCGCATTCACCCCGCCGGTGGAGACGCCGACCACCACGGCCCTGAATAGCCTAGCCATAACGCTTTCGGTAGATACGCAGGGTGGGCGCCAGCTCCTCATAGCGTTCCCCCATTTTCTTTTTCTCCAGGGTTTCCTTGAGACCGAGGCAGAGGAACCCGCCAGGTAGCAGGCTGCTGTCGAAAAGACTCAGGCAACGCTCCTTGAGAGCAGGCTTGAAATAAATCATGACGTTGCGGCACAGGACCAGATTCATTTCGCCGAATTCGCCGTCGACCGCCAAGTTGTGCGGGGCGAAGACGATGTCCTTTTTCAGGGCGGACGAGAGCATGGCGCGATCATAGCGCGCGGTGTAGTAGTCGGCGAAGGAAGCGGTGCCGCCGGCCTTCTGGTAGTTGCGGGTAAACCGCTGCATCTCGGTGATTGGCATCACGCCTTCCCCGGCCTTCTGCAACACCGTTTCGTTGATGTCAGTGGCATACATGCGGTAGCGTCCGGCCATTCCCTCCTCGTTCAGCAGTATCGCCATGGAATAGGCTTCCTCGCCGGTGGCGCAGCCGGCATGCCATATCTTGACGAAGGGATAGGTTTTGAGAAAGGGCACCACCTGCTCGCGAATAGCCCTGAAAAATGCCGGGTCGCGGAACATTTCGGTGACATTGACGGTGATGCCGCGCAACAGCGACTCGAACACGCTACGGTCGCGCAGCAGCAGCGACTGGGCCTGTGAAAAGGTGTCGAATTCGGACTCGGCCAGCCAGTGGGTCAGCCGACGCTTGATCGAGGCATCGGCATAGTCGCGGAAATCGTAGCCGTAAATCTGGTGCACTCCCTCCAGCAGCAGCCGGATTTCCACGTTTTCCAGTTCGCCGGATTTCATGACCGGCTCTATACGTGCTGGAAGATCCAGACGCGGATCAGCGACAGCAGTTTGTCGACCTCGATCGGCTTGGAAATGTAGTCGCTCGCTCCCGCCGCCATGCATTTTTCCTGATCGCCGCGCAGCGCCTTGGCGGTCATGGCGATGATGGGAATATTCATCAGTCGGGGATTCTTGCGGATTTCGTGCATTGCGGTGTAGCCATCCATTTCCGGCATCATGATGTCCATCAGTATGATGCCGATATCGTGATGTTCCTCCAGCCGGGCGATGGCCTCCCTGCCGTTTTCCGCCTCGATCACCACCATGTTCTTTTCCGCCAGGACGCTGGACAGCGAGAAGATGTTGCGCATGTCGTCATCCACCAGCAGCACCTTGCGGCCTTCCAGCATCGCCTCCTTGTCGATGGCGGTGCGGATCATGCGCTGTTTGTTCGGGTGCAGGTTGCTCTCCACCAGATGCAGGAACAGGGTGACTTCATTGAGCAGCCGTTCCGGACTCTTGGCGCCCTTGATGATGATGCTCTCGGCGTAACGCCGCAGCCGGCGTTCGTCCTCGTGGGTCAGTTCGCGACCGGAGTGGATGATGACCGGAATGCGCCGCGCCCCTTCCATCTGCTGGATGTATTCGAGAAGATCGAAACCGGACATGTCGGAAAGGCCCAGGTCGAGCACCATGCAATCAAAGGGCTGGGAGGAGAGCAGGCCAATCGCCTCCGTCCCCGTAACCGCCACCGTGATATCGACGTCGCCTTCTTCGAGCAGGGCGACCATGCTTTTCGACTCGTGCTCGTTGTCTTCGACGATCAGCAATCTGCGCACTGACTTGGCGAGCGAACCCTCGATCGACTGGAACACCTCGTTCAACTGCTCCATGCTGACGGGCTTGGTGGCAAAGCCGATGGCGCCCATGGCCATGGCTCTGTGCCGGTCCTCCATGCAGGTGATGAAATGGACCGGAATGTGCCGCGTGCGGGGGTTGTCCTTGAGGCTGCGCATCACGCCCCAGCCGTCGATGTGGGGCAGCATCACATCGAGCACTATGGCGCTTGGCAGAAAGCGCTTCGCCATGGCGATGCCGGACTCCCCATCCGCGGCCACCAGGGCGTCGAAGCCGCGCTCCTTGACCATGCCCTGGAGTATTTTGGCGAAGTTGAGATCGTCCTCGATAATCAGAATGGATTTGTCGCCCGTGGTCAACAGGGCGCGATCATCCGGCAGGGGCGCCGGGAAGGACGGCGATTCCCCTCTTTCCGCACCGGCCGGAGGCGGCGTCGGCGCCGACGGCTGTTGCCCCTGGATCGGAGAACGCGGCGGGGCGGCATAGGCGGCCCTGGGCGTCACCCCGGCGTCCTGGCCCGCCGTTGCCGCGAGCGGCATATACAGGGTGAACACGCTGCCCTTGCCCTCTTCGCTGCTCATGCGGATCTCGCCATGCATCTTGTGGGCAAGCTGGAGCGAGATGGAAAGCCCCAGCCCGGTGCCCCCATACTTGCGGCTGATGGAACCATCCGCCTGTTGGAAGGCTTCGAAAACCAGTTGCTGTTTCGTTGCCGAAACGCCGATGCCGGTGTCGCTGACGATAAAGGCCAGCGCCGGCGCCGGCAGCGGGTTTTCCTGCGCCGGGGGCGTGGCGATGCGCAGGCTGACCCCTCCCTTCTCGGTGAATTTCAAGGCATTCGAAAGCAGGTTCTTGAGTATCTGGTGCACCCGCTGCTCGTCGCCATGGAACATCGCCGGAATCCCGGCATCGACCTCCACCCGGAAGGTGAGCCCCTTTTGCCCCGCCAGCGGTTCGAAGGTGGCTCGCACGGAATCGCAAAGATCCGGCACCGCCAGCGCGGCGAAATTGAACTGCATCTGACCGGCTTCGACCTTGGAAAGGTCGAGGATGTCGTTGATGAGGTTGAGCAGGTCCATGCCGGCAGAATTGATGGTGGCGGCGAATTCGACCTGCTTTTCGCTCAGGTTGCCGTCCTTGTTCTGCTTCAGCAGGCTGGAGAGAATCATCAGGCTGTTGAGCGGGGTGCGCAGCTCGTGCGACATGTTGGCGAGGAATTCCGACTTGTAGGTGCTGACCCGTTCGAGTTCCGTTACTTTCTCTTGCAGGATATGGCTCGCGACCTCGATCTCCTGGTTCTTGATACGGATGTTCTCGCGCTGCTGCTCCAGCATCTGCGCCCGTTCCTCAAGCTCCTCGTTGCTCTGCTGCAGCTCTTCCTGCTGTACCCGCAGTTCCTCGGTCTGCTGCTCGGTCTCTTCCAGGAGTTCGGCTGTCCGCTGGTGCGCGAGGTTGGCGTCGATGGCGATGGCGATGCCTTCCCTGACTATTTCCACGAACGTCAACTCGTTGTCGCTGAATCGGTGGAAAGCGCCGATCTCGATCACGCCGACGAGACGGTTGCCGTGCAGCAGCGGAATGGCGGCGATGACCTTCGGCACGGACTCGCCGAGAGCGGAGCCGATCGGCAGATAGCCGGGCGGCACCTCGGTAAGGCAGATTATTCTCTGTTCCCGTGCCGCCTGCCCGATCACCCCCTCGCCCAAACGGAAATGCTCACCGAGCTTCATATTTTTGGTGACAGCGTAGGTGGCGGTGAGGGCCAGCTTGACGATACGCTCATCGAACAGGTAGAGGGCGCCTACTCCGGCCTTGAGGTAGTCCACCAGAAAGCCCAGCACCTTATCCGCCATCTCGGTCGTGCTTTGCTCCTCGCGGATCAGCAAGTTCAGTTCGTTGCGCCCGGTCCTCAGCCAGTCGCGTTCCTCTTCGGCATCGCGCGCCTGTCTCAATGATTTTGTCATATGAAGAAAGGCCTCGTCGAGCGCGCCTTGAACCTCGCTCAGGTGGGACACCGTCCTCATCAGGACGCCCAACTCGTCCTGGGGCAAGCTGTCGAGATCGATTTGCAGGGGCGCCGCGATGGTAATTTCCCGGCTCAGATCTCCGGCGCCGACGGCTTCGGCGACGAACACCTTATCCGTGCTGTCCTCGATCAGGCCCTTGACCGCCGCGACGACGACATCCAGCGACTGTCCTATGCTGCGGATGATCAATAAACCCACCGCGGCACCGCTGGTGACGATCATGGCGAGCATCAGGGCGATAATCCACATCGCCTCGTTTCGTTCCTTCGTCGCCGCCTGTTCGAGCTCGGCGCCCTGGATGGCGGCGAAATTGGCGACGTTGCCGACCCTTTTCAGTGCGGTATTGACCAGCGGGGGATTGCGAGCGTCGTTCAGGGCCGCGGCCTCGGCGCGGCGCCCGCTCCTTGCCAAGGCGAGGGTTTCGTCACGGGCGGTGCGCCAGTCGTCCAATGCCTTGTCGATCCGGGCCACGTCCGCCACGTTGCCCAGAAAACGCTCGCGCACCGTCGCCATGTTGCTGTCGATGCGAGCCGTCGTCGCGGATAGATCCTGCTGCAAGGAGTCGGCTTCGGCGGGAGCAACTTTGCCCGCAACGAGGCCGTTGGTAATCCTCTGGGCGACCAGGACATCCGCTCTTACTTCGAGTATGGCGGTCGTCACGGCGAATGGATGCCGAAAGATATTCGTGCTGATCTCGGACAGACGGGCGATGCTGCGAACCCCCAGAAAACCCAGCACCAGGACGGCAAGCAGCATCAACAAAAATCCAATGGCCAGCCGGGTGACAATTTTCATTCGGTTCAACATCGCATGGTTCCCATTCAAGTTAGTCACTGACGACCCAAGTCGTTACATTTCGTGAGCAAAGTTCAACGGCATTCACCACGGGGAACACGGGGAGCACGGGGAAAACCAGGACGTTGGATTACCCCGTGTTCCCCGTGGTGAAAGTTTTTCCAGATTTTCCAGCCTTAGGGCATTAGTCGGACAAGTCCGGCAGTGTAGCGCGCATCTGCCATGGCAACGGCGATCAAGTGCCGTCGCCATGCGATGGAGTGAAAATTCATGGTTTTGCCTCGTTTCGCCGAAGATCGAGTTCCGTCCACAAGGCATGGGCGAAGGCTTTCCACGCTACGCCGCCATGGGTCTGCATATCGTCGTTGGCGCTTTGCTTCATCACGGTCAGCATCAACTGCGCCAGACCGAAGAGTTCGAGGCGGGAGCGATCCAGCGGATTGTCCGGCTTGCAGTCGCTTTGCCCGAATTTGCAGTCCAGGGCTTGACGCGCCAGGTCGCGCACCTGCGCGGCATCGTTCCAGTCGATACCGAGAACGACGCCCTTGCGCTCGATCTCGTGCTCGAGCTGTTGGGCTTCCTTGGAGTAGTTTTCGAAAGCGCTCATGAGCGGGGTTTCCTTGTACGAACAGTGGTTCTGGGTTTTGCCATGGATTTTGGCGCATCTCTGGATGCAAACCGCGCCGCGAAGAAGCGGGCCAGATAGCGCCCCGTATAACTGCCCTTTGCCCGCGCCACGTCTTCCGGTGTGCCGCTGGCAATGATACGACCGCCGCCATCGCCGCCTTCGGGGCCGAGATCGACCACCCAGTCGGCGGTCTTGATCACGTCGAGGTTGTGTTCGATGACGACCACCGTGTTGCCGTGGTCGCGCAGCCGGTGCAGCACCGAGAGCAGCATTTCGATGTCCTGGAAATGCAGGCCGGTGGTCGGCTCGTCAAGGATGTAGAGCGTGCGCCCGGTGTCGCGCTTGGACAGTTCCAGCGCCAGCTTGACGCGCTGCGCCTCGCCCCCCGAGAGCGTGGTGGCCGACTGGCCGAGCTGGATATAGGAGAGGCCGACATCCACCAGCGTTTGCAACTTGCGCGCGACGACCGGCACCGCATCGAAGAATTCGCGCGCTTGCTCCACCGTCATTGCCAGCACTTCGTGGATGGTCTTGCCCTTGTAGCGCACCTCCAGCGTCTCGCGGTTGTAGCGCTTGCCGTGGCAGACATCGCAGGGAACGAAGATGTCGGGCAGAAAATGCATTTCCACCTTGATCATGCCATCGCCCTGGCAGGCTTCGCAGCGCCCGCCCTTGACGTTGAAGGAAAAGCGCCCCGGCGAATAGCCGCGCTCGCGCGAAGCCGGCACGCCGGCGAACAGCTCGCGGATCGGTGTCAGCAGACCGGTGTAGGTCGCCGGATTGGAGCGCGGCGTGCGACCGATGGGCGACTGATCGACGCTGATGACCTTGTCGAAAAATTCCAGGCCTTCGATCTCGCGGTGCGGCGCCGGCTCCAGCGCCGAGCCGTAGAGATGGCGGGCGGCGGCGGCATACAGCGTGTCGTTGATCAGGGTCGATTTGCCCGAGCCGGAGACGCCGGTGATGCAGGTGAACAATCCCACCGGGATGCTCAGCTCGACATGTTTCAGGTTGTTGCCGCTGGCATCCAGAATCCGCAGTTCGCGCAGGGAATCCGGTGGCGTGCGCTTGGCCGGCATGGCGATTTCGCGCCGACCGGAGAGATAGGCGCCAGTCAGCGACGCGCTGCAGGCCGCCACCTGTGCCGGCGTGCCTTCGGCCACCACATGGCCGCCATGCTCGCCCGCGCCGGGCCCCATATCGACGACATAGTCGGCGGACTCGATGGCTTCGAGGTCGTGTTCGACCACGATCACAGTGTTGCCCAGATCGCGCAGGTGCGTCAGGGTTTCCAGCAGGCGCGCGTTGTCGCGCTGGTGCAGGCCGATCGAGGGTTCGTCGAGCACATACATGACGCCGGTGAGCCCCGAGCCGATCTGCGAGGCCAGCCGGATACGCTGCGCTTCGCCACCCGACAGCGTTTCCGCCGAGCGGTCGAGCGAGAGATAGTCGAGCCCGACGTTGATCAGAAAGGACAGCCGCGCGGTGATTTCCTTGAGGATCTTTTCGCCCACTTGAGCCTTCTGGCCGGTGAGCGTCAGCAGGTTGAAAAAGTCGCGGCAATCGATCAGCGAGAAGCGGCTGATGTCGGAAATGGTCTTGCCGCCGATGAAGACATGGCGCGCCTCGCGGCGCAGGCGCATGCCGCCGCACTCGGGGCAGGGCTTGTTGTTGAGGTATTTCGACAGCTCCTCGCGCACCATCATCGAATCGGTTTCGCGGTAGCGGCGCTCGAAGCTGGGGATGATGCCCTCGAAAGGATGCGTGCGGTCGAAGCGCGTGCCTTTCTCGTTCAGATATTTGAACTTGATCTGCTCCTTGCCCGAGCCGTAGAGCACGATGTTGGCGGTCTCGACGGGGAGCTTTTCAAAGGGCAGATTGGTGTCGATGCGGTAATGCGCGGCCAATGACTCCAGCATCTGAAAGTAGAACTGGTTGCGCCGGTCCCAGCCCTTGATGGCTCCGGCGGCCAGTGAGAGGTGCGGATAGGCGACCACCCGCGCCGGATCGAAAAACTGGATCTGGCCGAGGCCGTCGCACTTCTGGCAGGCGCCCATCGGGTTGTTGAAGGAGAACAGGCGCGGCTCCAGTTCCTGCAAGGCGTAGTTGCAGACCGGGCAGGCGAACTTCGACGAGAACAGGTGCTCCGTGCCGCTATCCATCTCCACCGCCAGGGCGCGGCCCTCGGCATGCATCAGCGCGGTCTCGAAACTCTCCGCCAGGCGCTGGCGCACGTCGGGTCGCACCTTGAGGCGGTCGACCACGATGTCAATGGTGTGCTTGTGCGTCTTGGCCAGCCTGGGCAGGCTGTCGATGTCATGCACCGCGCCATCCACCCGCAGCCGGACGAAGCCCTGCGCTCGCAGCTCGGCGAAGAGATCGAGCTGCTCGCCCTTGCGGTTGGCCACCACCGGCGCGAGGATCATCAGTTTGGTGTCTTCGGGCAGCGCAAGCGCATGATCGACCATCTGCGAAACGCTGTTGGCCTCCAGCGGCAGGTCGTGGTCCGGGCAGTGCGGCGTACCGGCGCGGGCATAGAGCAGGCGCAGGTAGTCGTGGATTTCGGTGACGGTGCCGACGGTGGAACGCGGGTTGTGGCTGGTGGCCTTCTGCTCGATGGAAATCGCCGGCGAGAGACCCTCGATCAGGTCCACGTCGGGCTTTTCCATCAACTGCAAGAACTGCCTGGCATAAGCCGACAGCGATTCGACATAGCGGCGCTGGCCTTCGGCGTACAGGGTGTCGAAAGCCAGCGACGACTTGCCCGAGCCGGACAGGCCGGTGATCACCGTCAGCCGGTTCCTCGGCAGGTCGAGGTTGATGTTCTTGAGGTTATGCGTTCGCGCGCCGCGAATCTTGAGGAAGTCCATGGGGCTGGTGCGATGTGTACTCGTGGAGGCAACTGAAGAATATACCCCGGCGGGGATTCGATAGCCATTGCGTGCAATCTCCTGCCTCAGCAGGGGGCGCCGTGTCGGACTCTGTTTGCCGGGGAATCCGCGAAGGGACGGTATTCCCTTATGGGACGCATGCCGGCCCGAAATAGGCGATTGCCGCGATTGACTGCGGCACCCGGCGTCAGCGATACTTCCCGACGGCTCTTTGGACTTCCTATCCTTCAGAAGATGAACCCACCAACAGGCTTGATCGGCAGGATCGTCAGGGCAATTGCCGGATTGCTCGTCTGCGGGGTTTTGGCTGCTTGCGGCATGCCGGTGTTCCCCATCCCGATCATCAGATTCGCGCCGCCGACCGAAATGTTGCCGGACAAGGCGGAGACGCCGCTCGTCCTGGTGGCGCTGAAGCAGCCCCAGGGCAGCCAGCGCAAGGCGGCCATGTCGCTGCGCTCGGGGCGGGTGCTCTCGGTGCAGCCGCGCCTGAGCGATGCGGCGCTCCTCGCCAGCTTGCCGCCGGCAACCCTGAAGCAGGAGTTTTTCAGCGACTATGTGGCGCCGTTCAAGTTTCGGCAGATCAGGGCCGGCGAGCGTCACTACTACAACTTCACCATCACCCCGGAATTCGAGCGTGCCACCTCCTTGTACCTGAACGGTCAGGGCGAGGACGCCATGGAACAGATCGAGCGCATTCTCGATGACCAGAAAAACAATCCGCTGCTGCGCTGGCAGGCGTCCTACCTGAAAGTCAATGTGCTCATCATGATGGGTCGTCCCGATGCCGCCGAGCGCGAAACCGCGCGACTCGAAGGACTCGAAATTGCCGCCATGGGCAAGAACCACACGACGCGCGCGCTACGCGCCGAGGTGAAGTACTGGGCCGGCGATATCCAGGGCGCGCTGGAGGATGCGGGCCAGGTGGTGCGCGCCTTCGGCGACTGGCGCTACATCGCGGCCTATTCGACGCCGCCGCTGGATCAGGTGGAACTGGCCCGCTGCGTGACCGCACAGGCGCGCGCCAACATCGTTCTGGGACTGGCGTTGATCGCCAGGCAACGCCCGCAGGAAGCGCTGCCCTGGCTGGAGCTGGCCAACCAGACCATGAACAACGTCATGTACACTTCGCGCCACCCGATCAACTCGTTGTACTTTCAGCCGCCCGAGGAAATCTTCTGGGGCCGCGGCATGTCGCTGGTTGCGCTCGGCACGGCGCTGATGTCGATCGATCCCGATTCCAGGCGCGCTGCGGAAACCTTCGAGCGCGCGCAGGAGTATTTCGATGCCCTGGGGTTTCGCGCCGGGAAGGTGGTTGTCGAGACCTTCAAGACCCATGCCCTGCTATCCACGGGCAGCAACGCCCGTGCCGCGAAGCAGGCGAGGGTAGGCGTGGAGCTGGCGGAGAAACTGGGCCTGATCGAATATGTCTGGCGTCTGGAGGCGATGCGCGGTCGGGCGCTGGTCGAACTTGGCCAGTTCGCCGAGGCCGAAGGCTCCCTGCGTCACGCGCAGACCGTGGTCAACCTGATGGCCGGCACCATGGCCTCCGACGATGCCAAGGCCCGCTTCGGCGTTGGCAAGGAAAGCATCACCCAGGACCTGATACGCATCGACCTGCGCAAGAACGACTTGCCGCGACTGTTCGAGGACATGGAACGGGGGCGCGCGCAGGCCTTCATCGCCTTGCTCGCCAACCGGGTCGTGGCCCAGGGGCGCGGCGGCGAATTGATGGCGCAGGTGCGCGCCCTGGACCGCGAAATCCAGCAGGAGCGGCAGCGCAAGAACGCCTTGTCCGCGGAAGGCGCGGTCGACGCCCAGCTCGAACAGCGCCTGCTGGAGCGGCGCCTTGGCCTGGTCTCGCAACTGCGCGCGCAAGACCCGGATCTGGCCGACGTGCTGGCGGTGTCCGCGGTCGATCTGGCGTCGGTGCAGGCCGCGCTGCCGGAACGCGCGCTGATGGTGTATGCGCTGCCGGCCGGCGGTGGCGAAGCCTTGAACCTGCTGTTCATCGGCAAGTCGGCGGTGGCGCTGCGCCGACTCGGCATCGACGCCAGTACTCTCAAGGCCATGCTCGATGAATTCAACCGGGTCTTGGCCGATCCCGCGCCGGAAGCGCAGCGCCGGGTGCTGGGCAAGCTGCGGCAGGGGCTCGGGCTGTCGCAATGGCCGCAAGCGGAGGCGGTCTATTTCGTGCCCAGCGGGCATACCCATTTCGTGCCCTGGGGCGCGCTCGATGTCGAGTTCGCGGTGGCGGTGCTGCCCACCGGCGGCTGGGTGACGCGCGCGCCGCTGAGCTTGCCGGTCGCGACGCGGGCCGCGGTGGTCGGCGATCCGGAATTTGGCGGCCTGCTGGTGCAGTTGCCGGGCGCGCGGGAAGAGGCCCGCTCGGTGTCGCAGGCCTACCAGGCGCCGGCGCTGATCGGCGCGGCCGCCACCGAACCGGCGTTGCGCCAGCGCATCGGCAAAGGCGTGGACGTGCTGCACTTTGCCACGCACGCCCTGTTCGATCCGGTGTATCCGATGCAATCGTCATTGATCATGAGCGACGGCAAGCGCGCCGTGCCGCTTACCGCCGAACGCCTCTTCGCGCAGCCGCTGAGCGCCCGCCTGGTGATCCTCTCGGCCTGCGAAACCGGCATGGGGCAAGTGGTCAGCGGCGACGAACTGCTGGGTCTGGCCCGCAGTTTCTATCTGGGCGGAGCGTCCTCGGTAGTATCGTCGCTGTGGCCGGTCGATGACGACGCCACCCGGCTGTTCATGGAAACCTTCCACCAGCAGTCGCGCAACGGCAACTATGGCCGGGCGTGGCTGGAGGCGCGAAATGTTGTGCGCGCCAAGGGCTTTGCGCCCGCTGAGTATGGCGCTTTCGTACTGGGTGGCAGCCTCGGCGCAAGGTAACGACTGCCGGCGCGATAACGTCTTTGTCGAACGGCTCTGGGAGCGTCAAGTGCCACGAGGTATATCTGCAAGCCTGCGACTCACTTCCGATTACACCCGTGCGACGGCCTCCGGAGTCGGCGTTGGTGGAAATCTTGTAAGATGCCCCGCATGCCCTCCGGACTCACAGTAAGCGAGATTATTCATGCGAATATTCTCGGCTGCGCGCCGACCACGCCGCTGGCGGAGGCGGCCCGGCGCATGGTCGAGAACCACTGTAGTTCCATCCTGGTCGAAGCGGACGGCGTGGCCGTCGGCATCTGGACCGAGCGGGACGCGCTGGCGCTGGATGTCACCGACGGGATGGCCGGTCGTTCCCCCATTTCGCAATTCATGTCCGCTCCGGTCAAGACCCTGGCGATCGATGCCACCCTCGGAGAAGCCGCCTTGCGCTTTCGCGAAGAAGGTGTCCGCCATTTTCTGGTGGTCGATGCCGCCGGGGCGCACTGCGGCATCATTTCTCCGACGGATATCGTCATCAACCAGGGCATCGAGTACTTCATTTCCCTGCGCAAGGTGAAGTCGGTGTTCAATCGGCGGCACCTCACCGTCCCCAGCGCGTTGCCCACGCGCGACGCCATCCGCGAAATGCGGCAGGGCAGCCTCGATGCCATTGTCGTGTCTCATCCGGTGCGCGGCCACGGCATGTTCACCGAGCGCGATGCGGTGCGGCTCATTGGCTACAGCGTGGCGCCGGCGACCATCGGCGAGCTGGCCCGGTATCCCTTGATTACCCTGCCGGTAAATGCCAGCCTGTTCCAGGCGCGCAAGCACTTCATCGAGAAGCAGATACGCCATCTTGGGGTCACCGGCGACGCGGGGGAGCTGCTCGGACTGATCACCTTTGCCGACATCCTGGCGAACATCGAGCACGAGTATGTGCATCATCTGCGCGAAGCGCTGCGGGAGAGCGAGTCGGCGCTGGAAGCCTCGCATCGGCACTTGCAACTTGCCGCCAAGGCGTTCGAGAGCACCTTCGACGGCATTCTCGTGACCAATGCCGACAACATCATCGAATCGGTCAACCCGGCCTTTACCCGGATCACGGGTTATTCGGCGCAGGAGGTGATCGGCAAGACGCCCGGCATCCTGGCTTCCGGTCGGCACGATGGGGCGTTTTACCGGGAGATGCGCGAAACGCTTGCCAACACCGGTTTGTGGCAAGGCGAGATATGCAACCGGCGCAAGACCGGCGAGATTTACGTCGAATGGCTGACCATCAACGCCGTGACGGATCGCAGCGGGACGATCACCAACTATGTCGCCGTATTTTCGGATTTCACGTCGCGCAAGGCGGCGGAGGACCAGATACGTTTTCTGGCGCAGCACGACGCCCTGACCAGGCTGCCGAACCGGACGCTGCTGCGAGAGCGGCTGCAGCGCGCCATTTTGCATGCCCACCGCAACGACAAGAGACTGGCCGTGTTCTTTCTCGACCTGGACGACTTCAAAAAGGTCAATGACACTCTCGGCCATTCCGCCGGCGACCATCTGCTCAAGGTCGTGGCGCAGCGACTGACGGACTGCGTGCGCGCCGAAGATACCGTGGCCCGCCTTGGCGGCGACGAATTCGTCGTGGTGCTGGAGGAAATAGCCAGCGTGGAAGGCGTTCCCGCCGTCATCCACAAGCTTATCGATACCCTGTCGCAGCCCATGGTGTTCGAAGGGCACGAAATGCGTGTTTCCACCAGCATCGGCATCAGCCTTTATCCGGACCATGGCGAAGAGCCCGACAGGCTGGTCAAGAACGCCGACGTGGCAATGTACCGGGCCAAGAAAATGAGCGGTAGCAATACGTTCCATTTCTTTGCGCCGGAAGACCTCTGACGCCGTCCGCGAGGAGTGTAGCCGCACCGCCTGGAAGAGGGATTAACGAGGCTGGCGTCGCTTCACGACAGCAGAATGTCATGGCGGATTCAGTCCTGCGTTGTAAGCCGTCGCAATTCGACTAGAATATGCCGAGGGTGTTATGCGAAAAGGGCAGCCGAGAGTCTGTCCGTGATGGCGATTTCCACACAACAACAATATGGGAGCCGAAATGAATAAAGCGTCCTTTGGCGATCTGCCGATCGCCGGCAAGCTCAATGTCGTCCTCATTGCCGCTATCGCCGTGGTTCTCGGCGTGGCCGGCATTGTCCTCAGCTACTGGCTGGGACAGAAACTGGAGGAGCGCAGCCTGGCGGACTTGCAGCGCACCAACCGCCAGGTCGTCGACATGATCGACGCTTATTCATCGGTGCTCGAACGTTCCGCCGACATGCTCGGCGCGAACTTCGCCGCGAGCTTGCCGAAACGGCTGGCGCTGGATAGCGGCCATGCTTTGCCGACTGCGGGCGGAAGCTTTCCGACGCTGCGCGGCGGCGATACGACGCTCAACAACAATCTGGGCATCGTCGATGCCTTCACCGCGTCGAGCGGTGCGGTGGCTACCGTGTTCGTGCGGCACGGCGATGACCTGTTTCGCGTGACGACCTCGCTGAAGAAGGAGAACGGCGAGCGCGCCCTCGGTACGCCGCTGGGCAGCAAGCATCCGGCTTATGCCAAGCTCATGGCTGGAAGTCCGTACACCGGTCGGGCAACGCTGTTTGGCCGGGATTACATGACGCGCTATATTCCGCTCAAGGACGAGGCCGGGCAGTTGGTCGGCGTTTCCTTCATCGGCATCGACTTTACCGACGGCATGGCTGCGTTGAAGAAAAAGGTGCTGGCGCTCAAGGTTGGCGAAACCGGCTACGTTTTCGCTCTCGACGCCGTCAAGGAGCCGGGCAAAGTCATGATTCATCCGGTCGCCGAAGGAAAGAACCTGTTCGACGCCAAGGATAGCGGCGGGCGCCTTTTCATCCGGGAAATGCTTGAGAAGAAGAGCGGCGTTATCCGTTACGACTGGACGAATCCGGAACTGGGGGAAACGACGGCACGGCAAAAGGTCACGGCCATCGACTACTTCGATAAATGGGGTTGGGTGGTCGGTACGGGAAGCTATCTTGCCGAGTTCACCCGTGATGTGCGCGGCGTCCAGATCCAGTTCGCGATTGCCGCCGTGCTGATGTCGGTGGTGTTGGTGTCGGTGGTTTTTTTCAGCACCCGCCACTGGGTCAGCGGGCCTCTGGGCGAGGCCCTGGCGGCGACAAAAAGCGTTGCCGGCGGCGATTTGTCCGTGTCCATCCGGACCAGAAACCGCGACGAAGTGGGACAGTTGCTGCATGCCACGAACGAAATGTGCGCTCACCTGCGCAGCATGATCGGCGAGGTTAACGCCGGCATCGGCAAATTGGCCGGCGATGCCCAGAAGCTGGCCTCTTCCTCGCAGCAGGTCGCTACCGGTTCCGGCGAGCAAAGCGCCGCCGCCGCGGCGATGGCCGCCGCCGTGGAAGAGATGACGACGAGTATCGATGTTGTCTCCGAGCATGCCCAGGATACAAAACAGATGGCCGAGAGCTCCGGCGCCATCTCGGATAACGGTGTGGCGGTGATCGATGCCGCGATCCGGGGCATGGACAGCATTGCCATCACTGTGCGCGAGTCCTCCACCGCGGTGGCGCAACTCGGCGACCAGTCGCAAAGAATCACCAGCATCGTCAACGTCATTCGCGAGATAGCCGATCAAACCAACCTGCTGGCGCTCAACGCCGCCATCGAGGCGGCTCGCGCCGGCGAGCAGGGGCGCGGCTTCGCCGTTGTCGCCGACGAGGTGCGCAAACTGGCCGAGCGCACCACGCAATCAACCCAGGAAATAGCCGGCATGGTCGGACAGATCCAGGCGGGGGCGCAGAACGCTGTCGACAGCATGAACGTTGGCGTGCGCCAGGTGGAAGAGGGTGTGGGTCTGGCCAACAAGGCCGGCGGCAGCATTGCCGAAATCAAGACCGGTGCGACGCATGTCGGCGACGCGGTGATCGGCATTTCGGATGCCCTGCGCGAGCAGACCGCCGCCAGCCAGGACATCTCGCGCAATGTCGAACGTATTGCACAGCAGGCCGAGATAAACCACAACCAGGCCAATGAAACCTCGGTGGCCGCCGCCGACATGGAGCAGCTTGCCGGGCGGCTGCGCCAGAGCATCGCGCGCTTCAGAACCTGACGGCCCGTTCGCCGCGCCACCCGCGAGGCTGGCGTCGCATCCGCAAGGGGAGTTTTTTCGGCGTATCGCCAGCGCCGACTTCTGCCAACGCGCCGTCGGCCGCATACTTTTGGCCTATATAATCAATTGCCCGCGCCATTGAAGGCGTGGTGCAGCCGAATCCCCCAAAGGAGACGAATCATGTCCGAGAAAAAATCGCGGTCGATGGTGCGACTGCTGGTACTGGCGACCGGTTTGCTCATCGCGGCATCTCCAGCCATGGCGGCGCATGAGGCAGCGGACAAAATTGTCCTGAGCGCGCCCGGCCCGCGCAACATTTCCTACCTGCCGATCGACCTGATACCGGCCATCGGCGCCGACAAGGAGGAGGGCGTCAGCCTGAAAATTCTCCACACCGGCGGCGGCGGGGTGGCGCTGAACAACCTGGTTACGAAGAATGCCGATTTTGCCGTGGCCGGCGTGCCGGCGGCGATGTCGCTGAAGTCCAACGGTGGCGACGTGGTGGTGATCGCGTCGGTCGACGACGCGCCCCTGTTCGTGCTCATGGTGCGCGCGGGGCTGAAGGACAAGGTCAAGCGCATCGCCGACCTCAAGGGCAAGGTGATCGGCGTCAACACCGGCACCAAGACCAGCAAGACCACCTCCCAGCAACTGGCCGAACTGCTGCTCAAGTCCGGCGGCGTGCGGCCCAATTCCGTTCGCATCGTGCCGGCGGGGCAGAGCTGGGTCGAGCAATCCTCGCTGATGATTTCCGGCCAGGCCGATGCCGTGGTCGGCGACGAACCTTTCGCCTCGCGCCTGCTGGCGGACAAGCGCGTCTTCTTCCTGGCCCACCTGGCGCAGCCCGAAACCGTCAAGGGCATCGTCGGCGCCAACTTCCTGCATGCCGCGCTGGAAACGCGTAGCGACGTGATCGCCAACCAACCGGCGAAAGTCGAGAAGATGGTGCGCATGGTCAAGAAGAGCTTGGCCTGGATCGCCAGCCACACGCCGGAGCAGGTGGCCGACGTGCTCGGCGTCAAGGAACCGGAGGAGCGCGCCGCGCTGTTGCTGTCGCTCAACAAGTACCCGAAGACCTTCAGCCGCGACGGCAAGTTCTCCGCCGCGCAACTCAAGGAAACCGACATATTTTTCCACAGCAGTCTGGAGAAGGGGGATGCCGGCCTGTCGCTGAGCATCGAGCAGATGCTGGATGACCGCTGGGCCGGGCGCGGCAAGTGATTCGACGCAACTCCATCGGTCGCCAGGCGGCGGTCCGGCTTTTCGTCAGCCTCGGCCTGCTGGTCGCGCTGATCGCCATCAGTTCGGTCGGCATCTACCAGGCGGCGCTGCACAAGGCCGCGCAAAAGCGCGCCGATGAACTGGTGAGCTTCTACACCGCCCGTCTCGACCAGATCGAGCGCGAGTGGGAAGTCCGCAGCCGCGACTTCAAGGTGCGCATAGAAACCACCCGCGCACTGGAAGACCCCGCCAGCGCGGCGACGAATCTCCAGGCCTTCATGACCGTGCAGGGGTCCGATCGCTCGTTTCACTACCTGCTGATCCAGACCGTGGACGGCAAGAAGCTGTTCGACTCCGGCAAGGACATCAGCCTGGCGTCGATTCCGGAGGGCGCCGCGGCGGAGCGGGGGAATTACATGGACCCGCAGAACGGCCAGATCTATCGCGTCTTCGAGCACCCGATCTGGCTCGGGGAAGAGCGCGGCATGGGGCGCTTTGCGGTGTTCTTCCGCATCGACAACGCGCTGCTCGGGCAGATGAGCACGCCGGGCCTGACGCTGAGCCTGCTGCACGATGGCGTGCCGGTGGCCAGTTCCGGCGGCCAGGCCGCCATCGATCGTCTGCGTGGCGGCCACGGCCCGGTCGAGGTCGGCAAGGAAACCCGTGAATTGCCATGGAGCGGCAAGGCGGACGATTTGATCCGCTTGTACGTCGAGGCGCCGGTGACGACATTGTTCTCAACCACCGAACTCGCCGTGGGCGTCAGCCTGATTCCGCTCGTCGACGGCCTCGTGCTCTGGCTCACCATCGGCTTGTGGCTGATGCGCCAGACGCGACGGATCACCCATCTGGGCCGCGCGGTCCACGAATATACCTCCGCCGGGGACACCACCGAAGACATGGCGACCGCGCTCGTCATGGCGCGGCAGCAACAGACGGACGAAATCGCCGAGGTTGCCGATGCCATGGGCTTTATGGTGGCCGCCGTCGACCAGCGCGCACGCGAGCAGGAGGAGTCCGCCGCGCGGCTGCGCGAAAGCGAAAAGCGCTTCCGCCAGTTGTTCGACAGCGGCAGCGACGCCATTTTTGTGGCGGAAGTCCGCCCCGACGGACCTCCGGGAAGGCTTATCGAAGTCAACGACATCGCCTGCCGGCGCCTCGGCTACAGCCGCGAGGAATTGTTGCAGATGAGTCCCGACGACATCGACGCGCCCGAACACGGTCGCGCCGACGATCCGGAATTTTTGCGCAAGCTCCAGCAAGATGGGCATGCCATCATCGAAAGGGTGCATGTCGCCAAGGATGGGCACCATATTCCGGTGGAAATAAACGTGCATATGTTCACCCTGGCGGGCAGGGATGTCATCCTGGGGGTGGCGCGCGATATTTCCGAGCGCAAATCGGCCGAGGTCGAGTACCGCACCATTCTCGAAACCACCCACGACGGTTTCTGGATCATTTCGGTGCAGGACGCGCGCTTCCTCGACGTCAACCCGGCCGCGTGCGCCATGCTCGGTTATTCCCGCGAGGAAATGCTGGCCATGGGCGTTGCGGATGTCGAGGCCGTCGAACGACCGGAGGATACGCAGCGGCATATCGAAGCCATTATGGATGGGCGCGAGGAGCGCTTCGATTCGCGGCATCGGCACAAGGACGGGCATCTGATCGATGTCGAGGTCAGCGTCAAGTACATCGATGCGCGGGGTGGCGTGATCGTGGTGTTCGTCCGCGACGTGACTACGCGCCGGCGGATGGAATCGGCGCTGCGCGACGGCGAGCAGCGTTTCCGGCAGATGTTCGAGAGCATGAGCAGCGGCGTGGTGGCGTATGAAGCAGTGGATGATGGCGAGGACTTCGTCTTCACCGATGTCAATACCGCGTCGGAGAGAATCGAAGGAATAGGCCGCGAACAAATGATCGGCAAGCGCGTCACCGAGGTCTTCCCCGGCATCCGCGAGATGGGACTGCTGACCGTTTTCCGGCGCGTATGGCAAACCGGCAATGCCGAACACTTTCCGCTCAGCCTTTACCAGGACGGTCGTATTTCCAGTTGGCGCGAGAACTTCGTTTACCGCCTGCCCTCGGGCGAAGTGGTGGCGATCTACGAGGACGTGACCCGACGCAAACAGGCCGAGGAAAAGCTGAAGGAAGCCGGTAGCCTGCTGAGGACCGTCATCGATACAGCGCCCATGCGTATTTTCTGGAAGGACCGGGAATCGCGTTTTCTGGGTTGCAACGCCGCCTTTGCCAGGGATGCGGGAGAAGCGCATGCCGATGACCTGACGGGCAAGGACGACTTCCAGTTGGTGTGGAAAGCGCAAGCGGAACTGTACCGCGCCGATGATCGACTGGTCATGGAGAGCGGAATGCCCAAGCTTTTCTACGACGAAGTGCAGACCACGCCCGACGGGCACGAAATATGGCTGCGCACCTCGAAGGTGCCTCTGCGCAACGAGAACGAAGTCATCGGCATGCTCGGCATCTACGAAGATATCACCGCCAGTAAGCAGACCGAGACTGCCCTGGTCGATGCCAAGCAGGCCGCCGAGTTCGCCAATCGCGCCAAGTCGGAATTTCTCGCCAACATGAGCCATGAAATCCGCACCCCGATGAACGCCATCATCGGGCTTTCCCATCTTGCCCTGGGCCTCGAACTGCCGCCCAAGCTGCGCGATTACTGCACCAAGATACAGACATCGTCCCGCGCGCTGCTTTCCATCCTCAACGACATTCTCGACTATTCCAAGGTCGAGGCGGGACGCCTGGAACTGGACGAGGTGGAGTTCTTCCTTGAGGAGGTGCTGGCGAACGTCTCCGATCTGTTCGTCGTGCACGCCGATGGAAAAGGGCTGGAACTGTTTTTCGAGATCGACTCCGTGCCGCCGGTGCTGGTGGGCGACCCGCTGCGCCTGGGACAGGTGATGAACAACCTGGTGGGCAATGCGGTGAAGTTCACCGAGAGCGGGGAAGTCCATGTCAAGGTCGAGGAGGTGGCGGTCGAAGGGGAATTCGTCAGCCTGCGCTTCTCGGTGCGGGATACCGGCATCGGCATGACGCCGGAACAGGCGGAGCGCCTGTTCCATGCCTTCACCCAGGCCGACGGCTCGATCACGCGCAAGTACGGCGGCACCGGCCTCGGCCTGACCATCAGCAAGCGCCTGGTGGAAATGATGGGCGGCGAGATCACCGTCGCCAGCGAACCCGGCCAGGGCAGCATTTTCAGCTTCACCATCCGCCTGCGGGTTTCCCATGCCGGCGCGCTCACGCGCTCGCCCGCCGACCTGCGCGGCATGCGCGTACTGGTGGTGGACGATATCGATACCTCGCGCCAGATCCTGCGGGAAATCCTGACTTCCTGGAAATTCGTGGTGGTCGAGGCAGCCTCCGGGCCCGAGGCGCTGGAAATTCTGCGCCACACCGAACGCGAGCAGGCGATCGAACTGGTCTTGCTCGACTGGAAAATGCCGGGCATGGATGGCGTCGAGGTCGCGCGCGAGATACAGCGGCAGGTTCGCGGCGGCGAGATTCCGGGCATGCCGGTGAGCATCATGGTCACCGCTTTCGGCAAGGATCAGGTGCTGCAAGCGGCGCAGGGCGTGCGCCTCGATGCGGTACTGCAAAAGCCGGTGATCGCTTCCAATCTGTTCGACACCATCGTCGGCATCCAGGGCGGCAAGACGGAACACGCGCCGGTGTCGACGTATGAAATAAGCACCGCGCTGGCCGGCGCGCATGTCCTGCTGGTGGAGGACAACCAGATCAACCAGCAGGTGGCGCGGGAACTGCTCGAACGCTACGGCCTGGTCGTCGCCGTCGCCGATAACGGCAAGGAGGCGCTGCAAGCCCTGCAAACGGGAACCTTCGATGCGGTGCTGATGGATCTGCAAATGCCGGTGATGGATGGCTTCGAGGCGACGCGGCGGATTCGTCAGGATGCCCGCTTCCGTGACCTGCCCATCCTGGCCTTGTCGGCGGCGGTGATGGCGCAGGACCAGGCGGACTGCCTGGCCGCCGGCATGAACGATCATGTGGCGAAACCGGTGGTGCCGCAGGAAATGCTGGAGACCCTGGCGAAATGGATCAGGCCTTGCGCGGAAAGCGATCCGCCGTTCAGGTTTGTCGCCGCCGCCAGAGACGCGGGGCAAGCCATGCCCGAACTGCCGGGATTCGACCTGGACACGGCGCTGGAACGTCTCGGCGGCAACCGCGCCCTGCTCGAACAATTGCTGCTGAATTTCGCCGGGCAGTTCGGTCGGGCGGCGGATGAGGTGGATGAGCTGATCCGGGCCGATCGCAAGGACGAGGCGGCGGCGCGCGCCCACCAGATTGGCGGCGCCGCCGGCAATCTTGGCGCCGCCACACTCCACGCGGCGGCGAATCGGCTGGAGCGGGCGTTGCGAGAGGGAGCAGCAGCGCCCGGCGCCCAGGAGGAATCCCGGGAGGAATTCAGCACCGCCCTGGCTCGGGTGCTGGAATCCATCGCCAGGATCGAAGCGCCATCGTCCCCCGAGACTGTCGAGTTCAAGTGCGAGAAATGCCAATGGGCGCGGGGTGCGGAATTGTTCAAGGGGCTGCGCGGGCTTCTGGAAAACAATGATTTCGTACCGCACGAATTGATCGCGGAGCTGGTGGCGTCCGTGAAATGTCAGACGCTGCACGGAAAGCTGGAGGAACTGCAACGACAGGTCGACAACATCGACTATCGCCGTGCGCTGGAAACGCTGGATAGTGTCACTTGCGCCGGCGGCCACGATTTTGGTGGACGATGACAATGCCGAATCAATACCACATGCCTTTGGTCCTGATCGTGGACGACGCGCCGACCAATATCCAGGTGCTGGCGGAAACCCTGCGCGCCGACTACCGGGTCAAGGTGGCGACCAGCGGCCAGGCGGCGCTGGACATCGTCGACCGCGACAAACCGGATCTCATCCTGCTCGATGTGATGATGGCGGGGATGGATGGCTACGAGGTCTGCCGTCGACTCAAGGACAATCCCGACACCCAGGGAATTCCGGTGATCTTCGTCACCGCCAGGAGCGATGCCCAGGACGAGCAGCACGGGCTCAAGCTGGGCGCGGTGGACTACATCTCCAAGCCCTTCCATCCGGCGATTGTCAAGGCGCGCGTGCACAACCATATCAACCTCGGGCTGACTGCGGCAGTGCTGCAAGAGCGTGAGGCGCAGCTCAATCTATTGGTCGCGGACCTGGCCCAGGCCAAGGCGCAGGCGGAGTTGGCCAGGGCGGAAGCCGAGCGGGCGAACGCCGCCAAGACGCATTTCCTGGCCGCAGCGAGTCACGATTTGCGTCAGCCCATCCATGCCATGGACATCTACGTCAGGCTCATCGCCGCGGCCGTGCCCCCTGGCAGCGCAAGCCTCGTCGAAAATTTGAAGCAGTGCTCGGGCAACTTGTCGGCGCTGCTGAACGAATTGCTCGACCTTAGCAAACTGGACGCTGGAGGGTTTGAACCCAGGGTATCGGTTTTCCCCTTGGCCGAATTCCTCGACCAGATCGCGACCATCCATGAGCCGTCCGCCGAGCAGAAAGGACTGCTGTTCCGTGTCGCCCGGACCCGCCTCGTCGCCAGGACGGACAATCATTTGTTGCGACAGTTGGTCGCCAACCTGGTCGCCAACGCCATTCGTTACACCGAGCGCGGCAGCGTCCTGCTCGGTGTCCGGCGCCGCGAGGGCAAGTTGTGGATCGAGGTGTGGGATACGGGCATCGGCATCCCCGCAGACAAGCGCGAGGAAATATTCGAGCCCTTCCGCCAGCTCGACAACCCCGCGCGCGATCCGGAGCAGGGTACCGGCCTCGGCCTGGCCCTGGTGCGGAGTCTGGCCAAGCTTCTCGGACTGCAAATCAGGGTGGCGAGCCGGCCTGGGCGGGGCTCCCTGTTTGCCGTCGAAGTGCCCCGTGGCACGGTTGTCGCCGGTATCGGTGTTACCGAGCGCCGAGCCGTGTCGGAACGGCGGCGGCGGCGCCTGCGCGTGGCGCTGGTCGAGGACCATGTTTTCGTGCGCGAAGCGATGACGCGGGGCCTTATGCTGCTGGGGCATGAAGTGGTGGCGGCAGCGGATGTCGTCGAGTTGCTGGCGGGACTGGACGGCCTCGCACCGGATATTATCGTTGCCGACTACCGGCTGAAGGGAAGCAGTATCGGCAGCGATGCCATAGCCTTGGTGCGCAAGTGCTACGGCGACCGCATCGGCGCCGTCGTCGTCACCGGCGAGACCGATCCGGATATCGTCAGAAGCATCACGGACAGCGGGCTGCGCATATTGCACAAGCCCGTGCAACTCGACGCATTGGAAATCTTCCTGAATGAGTTCGGCGTGGATAGCCGACCGGAAGCGGCGTGGATTCCAGATGGACGGAAAAATGCAAATTGACAACAACAAGCCGCTGGTCCTGATCGTGGACGACACGCCGACCAATATCCAGGTGCTGGCGGAAACCCTGCGCGCCGACTACCGGGTCAAGGTGGCGACCAGCGGCCAGGCGGCGCTGGACATTGTCGGCAGGGAAGGCGGCAAGCCGGATCTCATCCTGCTCGACGTGATGATGGCGGGAATGGATGGCTACGAGGTCTGCCGCCGGATCAAGGACAACCCCGACACCCAGGGGATTCCGGTGATCTTCGTCACCGCCAAGAACGATGCGCAAGACGAGGAACGCGGTCTCAGGCTGGGCGCCATGGACTACATCGGCAAGCCATTCCATCCGGCGATTGTCAGGGCGCGCGTGCAGAACCACATCAGCCTCAAGATGAAAACGGACTTGCTCGAATCGCTGGCGCTTATCGACGGACTGACGGGCATTCCCAACCGGCGGCGTCTCGACGAGACCCTGGATGCGGAATGGAAGCGTGGCTTGCGCAACGGCACGCCGCTGGCGGTGGTCATGGCGGACATCGATTATTTCAAGGCTTACAACGACCATTACGGCCACGGCGGCGGGGATGAATGCCTGAAGGCGGTAGCGCGGGCGCTGTCGTCCTCCCTCGCCCGTCCGGCCGACATGATGGCCCGTTACGGCGGCGAGGAATTTGCCGCCGTCATGCCCGACACCGATGCGGCAGGAGCGAAGTTGTTGGCGCAGCGCTGGTGTGACAATGTGGCGGCGCTGGTTTTGCCCCACGCCTGTTCCAGTGCCGCCGACCACGTTACAGTGAGCGTGGGTTACGCCTGCCAGATGCCGGAGGTGACGCAGTCGCCGCAGATGCTTTTGGAAATGGCGGACAAGATGCTCTATCAGGCGAAAGCGCGTGGCCGCAACCAGGTATGCGGTTCGCAGTAAAGCCTCACTGGCCTGAACCCGCTTGAGACAGGCAGAGTCACCGCTGCGACAGGCGCTGGTCGCGCAGACGCTCGGTGCGGTGCTGGCGGCGGGGCTCATCTGGCTGCTCCCCGCCCTGCTTGCGCCGCCGTTGACCATGGCCATGGTGCAGGGACTGTGCGCCGCGCTGGTCAGCCACCTGCTGCGCGGCCCGGTCTGGTGGCTGCCGATCCATCTCGGTTTCATGCCGCTGGCGGTGCTGGCCCTGGGCCTGGGCCTGCCGTCCTGGGTCTGGCTGGCGGGTTTCGCGCTGCTGTTGCTGACATTCTGGCGCACCGACCGCAGCCGGGTGCCGCTTTACCTGACCAACACCCTGGCCAGCGAGGCTCTTGCCGGACTGCTCTCCGTCCAGCCGGTTGCCGTGATCGATCTCGGTTGCGGCGACGGCGGCCTGCTGCGGCGTCTGGCGCGGGCGCGTCCCGATTGCCGCTTCGTCGGCTTCGAGCATGCGCCACTGCCCTGGGCCTGGGCCTGGTTGTCCTGTCGCCGCCTGCCCAATGTCGAAATTCGCTTCGGCGACTTCTGGTCTCACCCACTTGGCGGCTACGCGCTGGTCTATGCCTTTCTCTCGCCCGCCCCCATGCAGCAGCTCTGGAGCAAGGCCAAAGCCGAGATGAAGCCGACTGCGCTGCTGGTCAGCAACAGCTTTGCCATACCCGACATTCAGCCCGAAAGCACTGTCGAGGTCGCCGATGGCCGGCGCACCCGCCTCCACTGCTACCGACCGGGGGCTGAATACCGTCCCGGCCCTGACGGGACCGGGACATAAACGCGGCGATTGCCTCGCAATTTCGGCCATCGAAGGCGTCGGCGATGCCCAATAATCTCCATCGGACAGACCCCGGCTGCGGGCCGGGATCGACGGGGAGTCAGACATGGCAGACATCATCTGCGTCATCGGCAACAAGGGCGGCACCGGCAAGACCACGATTTCCCACATGCTGTGTCAGGGCATGGGCCTGCTTGGCCAGCGCTCGGTCTGCGTGCTTACCGACAGTTGTCGCGAACCGCTGGACCCGACTGGTCGCCGCTATCTGGTGGCCGACGCCCGTTCGCGCGAGGCGCTGACCAAGGTCACCGGCAAGATCCGCTCGCTCAAGTCATGGATGGGCGTCATCGACGGCGGCGGCAACCGCACCGAGATGGATCGCAGTCTCTACGGCGTCGCCGATCTGGTGCTGTTGCCGTTTCGCGATTCGCACGAGGATATCCGCACCGTGATACGCGATCTGGAAATGTTCCCGCGCGCTTATGCGATCCCGTCGCAGTGGCCGACCAATGTCTGGCAGCGCGAAGCGGCGGAGAAGACCGTCGACGAATTTCTTGCCCGTTTTTGCGACCGCATTCTTGCGCCGGTCGCCACGCTCTCCGCCAGCAAGCACCTGCTGCAGAAAACCATCCCCGGCAGCCTGCCCTCGCCACTGGCCAATGCCAGCCGCAGCATCGCCCGTCAGGTGCTGGACCTGTTGCAGATATCCTTTGAAGATGTCGAAGACATGGGCGCGGAAGATGCCCCCACCCGGTCGACCAACGACCGCATTCCCGCCATGGCGATGGCGGCCTGAACCCGGTCGTCAGTTGTAGCGCCGCTTGCGAGTTACCATCAGGGCGGCTTCCGAACGGTTGCTCACGCCCATGACCTTCATGATGGCCGAGACATGGATTTTCACGGTACCTTCGGTCAGGCCGAGCAATTCGCTGATGCGCCGGTTGCTGCACCCTTCGGCCACCAGTTCGAGTACCCGCACCTGCGCGGCGGTCAGGCCGAAGCGCTGCGCCAGCGGCTTGCCCTTGCCCTCGCCCTGGGCGGATTCGCTGTGTTTTGTCAGTTTCCGCAGTTTGGGCGGCAGGTAGATTTCGCCGGCGAGCACCGCGCGCAGGGCATCCAGCAACTCGGTACTCGACCCCGATTTGGAAACGAATCCAGAAGCGCCGTCTTTCATCACGCGCGACACGGTGTCGGCATCGTCCAGCGCGGACAGAATGACCACCGGCACCGTTGGGAAACGCCGTCGCACCAGCGGCAGAAAGGTCTGGCCCTTGGTTCCGGGCAGCATCAGGTCGAGAATCATCATGTCGATGTCCTCGGCCTCCAGCACGCCGACGGCCTCGCTGGCATCCTTTACGCCAAAGGTCTGGGTTTCGGCGCCGAGATTCTTCAGCGTCGCGAGCAATCCCTCGCGTACCAAAGCATGATCTTCCACCACCAATAGTCTGAGCATTGCTTTCCCCTGCGAGCCTGTTGCGGAATATGACAGCGGACAGTTTAGCGCGGAAGGCAGCCCTGCGGTAAGATCGTCGGACTAGCGAGGGAGCAATCGCCATGAGCACGACGCCGTCCGATCCGATGGAATTCCTGAAGTCACTCTGGGGCAATACCGGCATGCCCCTGCCGGGCCTGGTCACGCCGACGCTGGACACCAACGAACTGGAAAAGCGCATCGCCGATCTCAAGGCGGTCGAGGGCTGGCTCAAGACCAATCTCGGCATGCTGCAAATGACCGTGCAGGGTCTTGAAATGCAGCGCGCGACCCTGGCCGCGATGCAGGCCATGAGTCAGTCGGCGGGCGGCTCCGACGCCAACGCCAATCCCAATCCGTTTGCCAACCCGACATTGTGGCCATGGAATTTCATGCAGGGCGCCGGCCCGGTCACTGCCGCCCCGGATGCCGCAAGCACCCCGGCGGCGGCTGAGCAGACGCCGCCGAAAAGGCGCGGCAAGGGCAAGTAACGTATTACGCACCAGCGCTGATCACTACGACGGACTCGACATGCATTGCGTCTGGTCTTCGCGAACTAGGCTGCCGAACTCCCGATCAAGAATCGCCGGATCGCCGCTGTTGAGCTCCACCAGCCGGCGCAGGTGCGTGATGCTGTCGAGATCGATGCTCTCGCAACGCAGGCCGATGTGCAGTCCTTCCACATGCATTACCCTGGTCCGCATGGCAATCGTGGCGCCCGGCGCGAGTTCCAGCGACAACTGACATTCGTCGCCGGGCTTGCCGTGCCAGACATTGTCGCTTTCGAGCAGCGCGCCCTTCAGCGATATGTCCAGAAGTTTGGCGTAGGCGTGGCCGCCGTGGGTGGTGATGCGCACTGGCGAATGAAACACGGCGCGCCAGAAATTGCGGCGTTCAGCATCCTTTGTCACGCGGAGTCTCCTTCGGCTGGTCAATAGTGGAATCGGTGCCGGTGAAATAATCCTTTAGCGGACACGGCGTACCCGGTTTGCAACCGTGCTCGCGAGCGCACTCGGTCTGGGTCTTGTCCAGCACCACCATCTGTCCACAGACCGGGCAGTGGTCAATCGGTGAATCGAACATGATGCACCTCCGCTTCCCTGACTTGGTCGGCATTTATTTTTGATTATAGACGGGGTATTGGCGTCAGTGCGCTCGGGTATCATCGGTGCATGAAAATCGCCACGTGTAACTTCAAATAGCATCTCCCTTAGTCGCACTGCATTTCGTAGTAGCCGTCAAGATGCTGTTTTTGCAGCATAATTAATTTTCTCCATTTCGCTGCGTCTCATAACATCGCATATACTTTGTGTAGCTAGCCGCGTAGCTAGACCAATTCACGTTACGCGATTAGCTTGCATAGGAGCGATTATGGGCAAGCTCGTTGATAAGCTATCGGACGTTCAGATTCGCAAATGGATTAAGGCTGGCAAGCCAGTAGCCATATCTGATGGCGGCGGCCTGACCTTTACCCTGTCGAAAGGAGGGACGGCGGCATGGGTCGTGCGCTTTCGCCATGGTGGGAAACCGCGAGAATTGACGCTCGGTCGCTACCCAGATAAATCACTGGCCCAGGCGCGCGAAGATGCAAGGAAAGCGCGCGACAGCATCCAAAACGGTATCGATGTTGCCCGCAAAAAACAAATAGACAGAATCGAGCGGGCAGGATTACATAGCTTTCGTCAGTTAGCCGACGACTACAAGAAGAAGACTTTCCCCTCGCTAGCTCCGAACACGATCAAGCAGCGGAAGCAGCACATCGACAAGCGAATTCTCCCCAAGATTGGGCAGATACCTGCGCGAGAGGTTTCGACCGCAGACGTTGTGTCATTGGTCGAAGGGGTCGGCAAGAAATCAATCAGCGTTGCTCATCTTGTCTTTACTGCCATTTCGGAAATTTTCAAACACGGAGTAGCGCGGCATGTAGTGACGGCAAACCCTTGCGCGGGAATTTCCGTGTCCGCCGTCTGTGGAAAACCGGAACCCAAGCGCCAGCGTTTGATGCTAACCGAGGCGGAGCTTAGAACGATTCTCCCGGCACTACCGTCAATCGGCGAAGGAAATGCCAAGGCCGTAAAGATATTGCTGGCAACTTGCACCCGCATCGGCGAGCTTGCTCGCGCGGAATGGACACATATTGATTTCGAGCGGGCTGAATGGTTCGTTCCTGACGTAAATAGCAAGACCGGCAGAAGTTTCACCGTGCCGCTTCTCCCGGCGGTAACAGAATGGTTTAGGGAACTGCATACCCTTGCATGCGGTTCCCCTTACGTGCTTCCGGCAAGGCAGCGCAGACGAAACAAAAGTCACGGCGGAGAGACCTATTTCGAGCAACGCGCTCTAAATGCCATGCTCAATAAGCTCTTCGTCAAACTGAACAAGTCGGGCAATCCGGTTCGGCGCTTCACACCTCACGATCTTCGCAGTACAGCGCGAAGCTGGCTAACATCAGAATATATTGGCGCTACCGTTATGGTCGCGGAGCGTTGCCTGAATCACACTTTGGGCGGCCTCCTAGCTGTCTATGACCAGCATGATTATCTAACCGAACGGCGTGCTGTGCTTGAGCGATGGACGGACCTAATTCTGGCTTGCGAGGCAGGAAGGGAGTGTCAGCCAACGGTTGGAAATAAGACTGCTCGTCGATCTGCCATGAAGTGATCGGCCACGACGCGCTTCGCCCGTGACCCACGACAGACGCCCTGTCTGCAATTTCGGAGCGCCAATATTTCTGGCGCGTAGCGGCGAAGTTTTTCGCCAAAACGCCAACAATAGTCTTATGGCATAATACGCTCAGTCGTGTTTTTTGCCAGGCCACTGGCTAGCGGTTCCGAACGCGACTCACTGCGCAGCACTCTCGCTTGATTGGACCGCCCCGAACTGTTGTACCGGGAACAGCATCTCCGTCGAGCAACAAACCTTCGAGCTTTCGGGTGCCGCCCATGCAGAGCAACACGTTGAGCAGCGTGTCCTCATCCATGCCGATCGGCATCGCCGTGAGTTGTTCTTGGAGGATTTGACATGGCCTGATTGCTCATGAAAACAATATGAGCATTCTGGCTGCGCGATTTCTGAACGCAAAAACCCTTGCCACGCCGGAAATCAAGGCGTGGCAAGGGTTTTCATTGCGCGAAACAGAAACTAAACGGAGATCATTGCGCGGTGAGTGGAACGCGCAATCAAATTATCTTAATGGTGACCTACAAACTAGTAGTCAGTCATCGAAGAATTGATGGAAAAAGCGGTACGCGTTCTGGTGAATGGTAATAGATGGCAAGCCATATGCTGAAGCCTTTCGTGACGGGAGGCT
>Ga0209211_10001641_pt1 | contig 41496 bp, 39 predicted proteins | sample RifGroA2_FD_183992 | JGI IMG/M metagenome (GOLD analysis project Ga0209211, IMG submission 183992) | Groundwater microbial communities from Rifle, Colorado, USA - Groundwater A2 (SPAdes) (version 2) | ecosystem: Environmental > Aquatic > Deep subsurface > Groundwater | place: Rifle, Colorado...
ATCAGGTCGCCGGTACCGCCGTCGACGGTCGCATTCGTGCGCGTGCCAGTGAAGCCGTCGGCGTGGCAGTCTTTGATGTAGATCACATTCGCCAGCAGCGGATCGCCGAAGTCTGTCACGATGGTGGCAGCAACGATGGATTCGTTGCCGATCACGTCGACCAGTTTGCCGAGCAGCGTTACCGCGCCGAGCGGCCGATTGGTCAGTGGATATGGCTGCTGTACCAGCCCATCGTGCAGCGGATTCGCGTCGCCCCAGCTCGTGTTCGTGCCCGGCTGCCAGCGCCATTTCGCGCCGTCCAGATCCTGCTCGTCGGTCAGCCCCCAGCGCAGCACGTCGCCGGAAAGCGTGGCCCAGGGCATCGTGCCGGGTTTCGCACTCTTGCCGATGACGGTGTGGGGCGCGGCCTGACCCCAGTCGCCGGGAACATAGAAGGTACTAACGGCGCGAGCTTGCACGTCGTAGAGCGCGCCCATCACCACCGGCGCGATCCAGCCCGTCGCTGCGGCATCCGGCACCGGCTGAATGGCGCTCCATGCCGCCGATCCGGTCTCGCGCCAGCGCAACTCGAAACTGGCCACCGCGACGGCGCTCGCCGCCGGTGCCGCGATGGTGACGCCGATTCTGTCCTGCAAGGTGCCATCGGCAAGGCGCAGGATGCACGTCGCGTCCGAGCGCAGCGCGATCACCGGCGCCGCGGGTGCCTGGTTGCGTGGCGTGACGCCGCTGCTGATCCAGCTGGTGAAGGCGGGTATGGCGCCGTTGTCCGCATCCCATACGCCCGGCGCCGCATCGACCAGGGTGAGCTTGGCGGTCAAGGCCGGGCCGCGTTCGATTTTCTTGATAATGGCGGGCATCGATTCGATATCCGCCTCGCCGAACTGGAACAGGTCGCCGGCGGCCGGGCCCAGCGCCTCGACGATCGGGTTCTGGAGCGTCAGCACGGAATGTTCGCCGAAATCGTCGGCCACACCCATCACCACCGACGTGCCGTCCGAACGCCGGCAGCGGATGGCGTAGTTTGTCGCGGCGGCCATTTCCACCGGGCTGTCGATGGCCAGCTCGGTAATGTAGCCGGAGGCCACCGTGGTGCCGCGCACGCGGCCGCTGCCGAGGCCGACCAGGATGACGTCGTGAGAGAAGCGCACCAGGTCGCCCAGCGTGCAGCGCAAGGATTCGATGTCGAGATAAATCGTGTGATCTTCCGGCCGCAGCGTTCCTACCGCGTGCAGGTAGCGGCCGATGCGCCACGCCTGGTCGGATCGGCTGCAGCCGTAATACTCGACCGTCTCGAAGCGCGTCGCGTTCGACTCGTTGAAATCGTCCGCATAGACGGTGCAGACGTCCTCGACAAAGCCGCGATCGGCGTTGATGAACTTGATATGCAGCGCGTGCGGCAGGTCAATGAATTTCTTGACGCCGCTGTAGCTCCATGAGTTGCGCGGGCTGATGTGTTGAACCGGCACGGACTGCCAGGCGTCCATCACCACCGAATGCTTGCCGTCCTTCATCGTGCGCGTGGCGCGGCCGTGAGCCAGCACGTCCTTTACCGCGGTCCACACTGAGCCGCCATCGAGCACCCCGTCATAGGTCCAGTACGGCGCCGGGCCGTTCGGCGGGGCGGCATCGCAGGCCGTGGCAAAGGCCATATAACCGGGAAGGTCGATACGCCCGTCGGCGATCAGGGTCTGCGCGCCGCGCCGGCGCAACAGGTCGAGCGACTCCCAGGCCGGGTTGCGGGTCTTTTGCCACGCCCAGGCGCCGCCATCCCACACCGGGTGCCAGGCTTCGGCGGTGCAGTTGATCGAATCCGGCACACCGTTCAGCTGCTCGGAGGCCTTGATCCGAATCGCAATCGTGCACACCTGCGGCTGACGCACCGGGGTCTGGGTCTGAATGCTGCGCAGCGCCGTCCAGGTGCTGGTGTCGACCTGCTTGTCGGTGCCGTCGCCGGTGGTGCGTCGCACCTGCACTTCGTAGGCCGCGGCGAGGCCGGTATACCAGCGCGCGGCGCGCACGGCCGACGATTGCGTGGCCTCGGTCGCCGTGATCGTGCCATCGACTTCCAGCCCGGCATCGGTGCTGTTGGTCCAGACCGGCGTCAGCCAGGTGCTGTCGCCGACCTTGCGGTATTGCACTTCGAGTGTGACCGTGCGCGCGCCACGGCTGCCGTCGGCGCCGTAGCTGATCAGCCCGCGCGGGAAACTGATGTCGACGCTGATCTCGGCTGTCGCATCGCGCGTCTGCCGCATCTGCCAGCCGCCGGCGCTAGTCAGCGCGACCGATAGCAGGTCTTCGCGGATCGACTGGGTATAGAGCGTGATCGCCGCATTGCCGGCCCAGCCGTCCGGGCCGCCCTCGTTGATCTCGATCTCGACCCCGGAAAATGCCGTGATCGGCGTCTCGCCGATGCAAATGTTCGAGATCGACAGCGGGCCGTACCCGGCGAGCAGCAGCAGGCGCACGTAGCGGTCGTTGCCCTGACTCTCGGTATAGGGCCGCGCCGCCATCAGCGGATAGTGCTTGCCCTTGCGCCCCAGCACGCGCGGGATGTTGGCGTAGGGCGCGTAGCGGTTGCTGGTGCCGGTGATGGCGTAGGTGGGGGCCGTCGCCTGTCCGGCGTTGAAGTTGTTGGCATCCGCCGCCGGCGCTGGGGTGTTCACCAGCGAATTGATCGCCATGTTGGCAACCAGACTGAATAGCCCGCTGAAACCCGCCGACCAGGCCGCGAATGACAGCGTGCCGGTACCGATCATTCCGGCTTCGAGCAGCGCCGACGTCATCGCCGACCCGATGCCTGGCGCGGCGATCATCACCGCCAAGGACAGCACCGTTACCAGCGGATCCTTGCCGCCTCCGCCGCCGCCCCCATGCGGATACACCTTGATGTAGACAATCCTTCCCGCCTTCGGCCGCGCCGTGGCCCACAAGTGGCGCGGCACCTCCCAGTCATCGACCCAGACGCGCGCATACGCGCCCATCACGGTAGGCAGCCCGGCAGCGAGTACTGCCTGCGCGATGGTCGATCCCGGCGGAGCGCAGGCATCGATGCGCGCCTGGCGGAAGGGGTGCGGCTGGATCACCAGCGGCAGAGTATTGGCCATCAGCATCGCGGCCTCCAGAAGCCCAGCACGCGCCTTGACCAGGCCAAGCCGCGATAACTTTCCAGGCACACCGCCGCCGTCTCGTGCGTGTGGATCATCCAGCCGGACGCCACCACCAGGCCGACATGCAGCGGCTCGCCGCGCAGGCGCAAGATAATGCCATCGCCTTCCCGCTCGCAGCCGGCGGCGATCTCATCATAACGATCGAGATCCCGCTGCAGCGCCCGCCCGATCGTTGCCGCGTCCGCCCCGCGATGCCAGGTCGGCCCGTCGTAGGCCGGCAGATCGACGCCGTACTGCTCGCGCCAGATCAGCACCAGCAGGCCCCAGCAGTCGAGCCCGGCGCGATCGCGGCCGGATTCGACGTAGGGGATACCGATGTAGCGCTCGCACCAGGCGGGTATCATGAATGCCCCCTGTCAGGAGCGACTGCCATGCCCGAAATTACCCAGGAAGGTATTGAGAATGAGCTGAGACTGGTCATGGTTGAGACGGTTGCCGCTTTTTTGCTGGCGCGCGACGCAAAAGATCATGGGCGCAGCGTGAGAGAGCTGCACTCAGCCATGAGCGAAATGTTTGCCGCGGTCGCGAAGAAAATGTCAGTCGGCTTCGGACTTGATCCAATGCAGACGGAGGTAACAGCGCAGCAAATAGTCGACGAGCTGTTTTCAAACGCTGAGCGGATTTTCGTGGGTAACCCGCGCTGACCATTGCTTGCCACGCAGGAGAGTCAAATTGCTTCCGGATTTCGGCACGGATGAGCGCTCGGACATCACTCATGTCTGCCTGTGTCTGACGCTCCGGGAGCGACACCGCACCAGGGATGGTGATGCGGATGGAGCGCACTCCAGTAGCGTCTTCCGACTGCTCGATCACAAGCGGAACCGCGGCTGCATCGCGGCGTGCGTCGATGATGATCACCGCGGCCATCAGAACAACCCCGGAAACATGGCCGGCGTCAGCGTCGTCGCCACCGGCTCGGTGAGAATTTCCTCGAACGCCAGATCGCCGCTGATGGTGCCGGCGTCGTAGGGACAATTGCGCAGCACCAGGCCGGTGAACTCGACTTCCACCACGTTCGGCGTGGAGGACAGCACCACCTGGATGGTGACCTGCGGCGGGCCGGATGCCGCGCGCAGGGCGCGGATGATCGTCTGATCGATGTTCTCGATCGACAGCCGCGCTGTGTCCGGATTGTCCGGATCTTCGCCGGGCAGGACGATGTTGAACGCCCACGCGGCATAGAGATCGCCGTTGCTGGTGATGTTCTCGTTGTTGTCGACCACGCGGATCGGCGCGGACAGCGAACTGTGATCGATGGTCAGCAGAGTCAGCCAGGCCTCGCTGGTCGATTCAGCGTTCTGACTGGCGATGGCGTTGGCGGAGAGGGCGCGAGGCATGGCTTACAACACCCAGAGATTCATGTCGATCTGCCAGTTCGGCCCGCCCAATGGCACATAGGCCGGGATCGGCTTCTTGAAGCGAAAGGTTTTAGCGGCTTGCGTGCGTGGACTGACCCAGGTGAAGTTCAACGTCCCGCTGGCCAGCGTGGTCAGCCAAAACGCATCAAAGATTTCCACCTGCGCCAACGTGCAGCGGATCGAACACTTGATCGGCCGCTGCGTGCCGGTCTGCCGGCGGCGCGACTTGCCGGGGCCGGCGTCGGTCGGCGTCTCCACTGCTTGGTCGGGCGGAGATTCACCAAAGCCGGCGACATTCACCAGCGCGGGCAGCGTGCCAGGCCAGGTCGGATCTGGCATCTCAGCCTCGCCGCGTCAGCACGGGCGTAACGCCGAAGCGCGCGCGCATCGCCGAATCCTGCTGCCCGCCGGTAATCTGACTGCGCACTTCGTCGCGGACGAACACCTTGATCTGCTGCATGCCATCCGGGCCGCTGCCTTGCTCGACGCTCACCGGCGCTGAAGTCGGCGCGGTGCGCTGGTCGTAGACGACTACTTGGATTGCGCCGGCGCTACTGGCACCCAGGCTGCCCGCTGGCGCTTCTCCGCCGCCGAGGATCTGCGCCTTGACGCCGAGATCACCGTCCGACATGCGGCTGAGAGGAATAATGGCTTCGCCGGGCGACCCGGCCTTTTCGCCCATCAATCCTTTCCGAAATGCTCCACCCTGGGCAAACTTGAACAGCGTCGGCGATGACACGATGGTGTTGCGGTAGCCGGCCAGATCGGCAGAATTGAAGACGTTGCCTTTCGCAAAAGGAAGTGCAGCCCACGCGCTCATCGCGGTTGTTTCAGCCGCGGCGGCTGCTCCTCCGCCGGAATTGAACAGGTTTCCGATTCCAGGCAACAAGCTATTGATCAATTTCGATCCCTCCGAAACGATCGGTTTGGCGATGTTCTGGCGGGCCAGCTCGGTGGCGGCGAACTTGGCCAGCGAGGCAATGTCGAGCTTGCCGGTGACCACAAAGTTGGCGATCGCATCCTCGGCCATCTGGGCGCCGCGCTTGAAGGCGCTGGCCATCGCGTCGGCGGATCGGGCGGCCTCGTCGGCATAGGACTGCAGGCCGTCCCTGGCGCCGGCGATCCAGTCGCGCTGGCGCATCTCGATGGTGTCGTGGGCGTCCAGCCATGCGCCTTTGGCCTGCTCGGCGCCTTCGCGCAGCTTGGCCACGCCGGCGTCGATGCCGTCCAGGTCGCCAATCTTGCCCAGGCGATCGGTAAGCTTGGCTTCGTCCCTGGCTAAATCGGCGTCGATCTTGCGGAAGGCCGTGAGCCGCGCGCGCTCGGCGGCATTCTTGCCCATCAGCTCGATTTCCAGGCGCAGATCCTCGTTGCGCTGCGCATGGGCCTCGCCAGCTTTCTCGACCACCTCGCGCGAGGTGGTCTCGGCCGCGTCCACCTTGTTCAGCACGCGCTCTTTCGCCGCCAGCTCTCGGATGGTCTCCTGCAATTCCTTGGTGGCGAAGGGCTGCTTCTGGATCAGCTTCTCGACGGTGCCGATGTAGGCTTCCTCGCTGATGCGACCGGCATCGAGTCCGCCCTTCAGTGCGGCGAGCTGCTCGGTGAAACCGCGATTGACGCCAGAGGTCTCGGCCACGGTATCGGCGAACAGATCGCGGCGCGACTTGGGCGCGGATATTTTCTCCGCGAACAATTTTTCGCGCTCCTCGCGTTTCTTGGCGATGGCTTCGGCCTTGATGTCGGCGCGCAGGTCGGCAGCTTCTAACTGCTTGATCTCGTCGTCGATCGCCTCGGCGCGAGCGGTCTTCGACAGGGGGTTGGCCAGCGACCGCGCGGCTTGGTCACGACGGTTCTTTTCGGCGCCCTGCTGCTTGTCGAAGCTCTTCTGCGCTTCGGCTTCCAACTGATCCTGCAGGCGCAGGGCCTTCTGCATCAATTCCGGTAGCATGCCGCGCATCGTCGGGCTGTTCTCGGCGTCCTTGATCTGCGCCAGCACGGCATCCAGGCGGCCCTTGATGGCATCGTGCGGGGCGGCCTCGCGGCCGATGCCCATCATCGCGTCCCAGGCCTTCGAGGCGGCGCCACGGAGGTTGTCCCAAGCACGCTCGACTATGCCCAGCTTCGGCGCGATCTCTGCCAACCGGTCGCCGAGCAGGCTGGCAAGCTCGGTCTGCGCCTGCGTCACCTCACCCATGCGCTGCAGGTGGGCGATGTGGTCGAGTTCGGCGACGGACAGGAAGTGCAGGCGCTTATTGAGTTCCTCCGCGCCTTTGGCCGGCTCGTCGAACAGCTTGACCAGCTCGGGGCCAACCTTCGCCACGTCGGTGCCCATCACCAGCGCGAAGTTGCCGGCCAGGGCGGTGATCTGGCGGAAGGCCGCGGCGCCGACCTGGCCCGACGCGGCCAGCGCGACCTCTATTTCCTTGGCCTGCGCAATGGTCATCTGAGAGTGGTTCGCCATCTCGGCGGCGTTGGCGCGCATGCTGGCGGCACTCTCTCCCGCGATGTCGCCGCCCTGGGCGACGGCGAGCGTCATCTTCCTAACTTCGGCGGAGCCGTCGGCGTAGGCTTTGCCCACCACCGCAGCCGCTGCGCCGGCGGTCAGCAGCGCGGGGGCCAGCCCGGCCACGGTGTTGATCAATTCCTGCGAGACACCGATCATCTGCGACGTCTTGTCGACCACCGCCGACTTCAGGTCGGCGATGGTGCTCTTGGCTTCGTTGACGGCCGGCCGCAGGCCGTCGGCATGGCCGCGAATATGGATATCGACGTTGTTGTTGTCGCTCACCGCCTCATCTCCTCAAGCGCCGCCCGCTCCATGGTCATCAGCTTCCAGAACATCCTCGTCAATCGCTTGCGCTTCACCCGCAGCAGGCGCGCGGTCGATTCGACCTGCGCCATATCCAGCCCGTCCAGCGCGCCACGCGGAGTGCGCCGCCAGCGGCCTTCCTGCATCAGGAACACTCGCACCGCCGGCCAGTTGTCCGGGGTGACCGGCACGTCGCCCGGTCTTCCGCCGTCCCCTTCCCCGCCGTACTGCGCCTTCAGCTTCGCCACTTCTTCCGGCGCCACCCCGGCCGCCGCCAGGTCGTCGCCATCCACCTCGTCGCCGCCACCGCTGCCGTTGACCCAGGCATGCGCGGCGGCGATCAGTTTTTTTCCTCGACCTCCATCAGCTCGCGCTGGTAGCGTTCGAACAGGGCGCGCGCGGCGTTCTTGTGGTAGCCGAAGAGCTTCGCCAGACCGTCCTCGTTGCAGGGTTCGTCGCCGTCCCAGCTGTTCACCAGACCGGCAAAGAACTGGGGGTCGGACTTGTCTTTGCCGTCCTTGCAGTAGGCGACGAACTCGTCGCGGGTCAGCCACTTGAAACCGACGTGGAGCACCCGCTCCTCGCCGTCGATGCACGCGAAGCGCACATCGGCGGGAAAGGTCTCCGGCGCTTGCAGCCTGAATGCCATGATCAGGACGCGATCAGCGCGAAGTCGTCGCCGCCGCCCACGGCAGACGGCAGGAAACGCGCGCTGAAACCTTCCAGCGCACGCTTGTTCACCTCGTCTTCCGACTGGTCCAGCAACTGCACGGCCGGGGCTTGCGCCAGCAGGCGGTAGCCGTCGGTGGTGCCATGTTGAAAGCCGAAGGTGTATAGGGTGTTGGCCTTGACGCCGGTATCGAAGGTGGCCGCCTGCGCGGCCGTCAGGTCCAGCCCCAGGTTGCCGGTGATGTCGCGCCCGGTGATGTCGATGGCCTGCCCACCCAAGAGCGGCGTGTAGCCAACCTCCTCGCCGCCGCTGACGGTGAAGCCGCGGCTGGGGTAGGCGACGCCGTTGATCAGAATGTCGCCGGTGTTCGGGTCGGTGATCACTGCCGGGGTTTTCCAGCCAGTCAGCGTCAGCGAGGGGTTCGCCACCGCCGCCACGCCGGCATCGATGCCCATGAGCCGCAGGCGGGCGGTGGGCCGCGCGCCGATGGCGAAATCCATGTTCTCGATCTTGGCGCGGCAGTCGATCAGTTTTCGCTGCAGGCCGTCGCGCCAGTAGTAGACCGACAGCAGTTCCAGCGCGGTGGAGGTCGGCCGATAGGCGGCGTTGGCGGCGATGCTGTAGGTGCTGGTGCCGTTCGGCGTCACGCTCCAGGCCGGGCCGATGGTGGCGACCTTGGTGCTGCCGACGTAATCGAGGATCTGCGCTGACTGCCCACTCCCGGTGCCGCCGGTGAGCGTGAGGCGCATGCCATTGTAGAAATCATCGACGGCGGAGGCGCCGGCGGCCAGCGTGATGGTGCCGGCCGCACCGGCCTGCGCGGTGCCGGTCACCGGTGCGGCGAGCAGGGTTTCGGCCCAGCCGGCGCCGCGGAACAGCGGCCCCCAGGGCGGCGCGCTGCCACCGGTGCCAGAGCCTTGTAGCTCGACCGGCAGTTCCATTTCGACATAGCCGGTGCCGACCAGTTGTTCGCTGGCGCCGAAGTAGCTGCGAATCAGGTCGCGCGGCACGTTGTTGGCCTTGAACGGCGTGACCTTGGGCATGCCGGCGAGCAGGATGGCGTTGGCGGCGCCAGTGGGTACGCTGTCGGTGCCGACAGTGGGCTGAATTTTGGCGAGGATGATGCGGGTGCGGTCGAGACGGCCCATGATTTACTCCTTGATGACTGCAAAGGCCGGCGCAATCTGCAACATCGCCGGCGTGGAAGGTTCAGGCTCGCCAAAGCCGCGCCGGGTAGGGGCGGCGGCGGCGGGCGGATCGACCTGGCGGACGAAGCCGGCGGTCTCGGAGGCGATGTAGCTGCCGCCGGCGCTGGGCAGTTCGTTGCTGGCAGTCGCGGCGGGCGGTTCGGGTTTTCTGGCCATGATGTCTCCTATCGGCGGGTTTCGATGTTGGCAATGCGCCGCTCAAGATCGCCATCGCGCACGCGCATGAGTTCCATGTCGCGGCGGGCATCTTCACGGGTGTAGCGTTCCGCCCTGATCTCGGCGACCTGGGCGATGACGGAATCGAGCTTCTGCGAGAGCCCTGCAGCCCACCAGATGCCGCCGCCGGTCTGTACGGCCAGCATGACCAGCACGGCGATGGGAATCTCGCGCCCCACGTGCCACCGGTCCTTGCGTCGATTCGCGGCGTCATATTCGCTGGTCATTGGCGCGCCCCCGATGTCCTGGCCACGAACCAGTAACCCGTGGCGGTGGTGGCGAGGAAGATGATCGACTTGGTGATCTCCATCAGCAGGCTCATCATCGGCACGGTGACGGCAGGATCGCGGGCGGCGAACAGCTTGGACAGGTCGCCCCACAGGAGCACCATCAGCGCGCCCCAGATGGCCAGCATGGCGAGGTCGAAGAGGATGGTGATGCCGGGCCGGATCAGGCCGCGCACGACATCGACGGCGATGAACCATGGGCTGTCTTTTGCGGCCTCGCCGGTGGCGTAGCTGGCCTTGTCGGCGGCGAAGCTGGCGGCGATGGCGTTGATCTGCGCCACGTCGGCGATGGCGTCGCCCTGTTCCTGCATCACCTTGAGGTTGGCGGCGGCTTCGGCCTGCATCAGGGCCAGATCCCTGTCGCGCATCTGCAGCTCGTGGGCGTTTCGTTCCTTCAGCACCTCGACTTCGCGCGCGATATCGGCGCGCTTGTTGAAGTAGTCGAGGCCCTGGCGCAGTAGCCCGCCGACCAGGCCCAGCGCGCCGCCGCCGGTGGCGGCCGAAAAGATACCTCCGAGAATTTCAAGCATTGCGGATCTCCAGGATGTGGGGTTCTCGATTCATGCAGGATTCGAACAGGCGCACCGCGGGCTTGGAGCGCAGTAAGGCGGCTTGCCGCTTGATGGTGCCCAGCGCCTCGCCGAAGGCGATGCAGCCGTTGAGCTGCGCGATATACCCGGCCTCCGGATTGCCCATCAGGTTGGCGCTGTGCTCGAGTATCCCGGCGCGGACAGGCACATCCAGCAGGCGGTAGGTGTAGCGCTTCAGACGTGGGCTCAAAGCCCACACCACCCCGTAATCGCCCGGCGGGATGCAGCTGACGTTCGAGCGGTTGTCCTGCCACGGCAGCTCGCCGGTGAAGCAGGAAAACCCCGGCGCAGACAGCCGGCCGAACGTTCCCTGGTCGCTGGAGTGCATCCGGGTCAGGCGGACGCGCTTCACACCATCACCTCGATGTCGCAGGAAATCCAGCCGTAGGGCGCTTCGAGTTGCCCGGACTGGCGGAAGCCGCTCATGGTGATGCCGCCCAGCAGATCGCTGCCGGGGGCGCGGACGAAGGCTTTGATCTCTTCGGCCAGCAGATCCTCGGCGTCTTCTACGGCCGACGGCAGCGCGCCTTCGGCCAGGGCAAGCTGGCCGACGACAACCATCGGCACGGTGCCCAGCTGCGCGGCGCGACTCAGGTAGTTGGCGTAGTCCTTCTCACCGTTGCCGATGAGGGTGACGATGCCCTTGGTCAGGTCGGCCGGCGCGCGCTGGGCGAAGTCGAGAAAATCCCGCGTGACGACACGGGTCGGCATGGCGGCGGCCATTTGCGTCTTGAGCGCATTGCGCAGATTAGCCAGCTCACCCACGGAAGGCCTCCTGCGCGCCGAGCAGCGCGGCGGCCTGCACCAGCGCGCGCAGTCGGCTCGTGTTCTCCTTCAGTGCCGGCTCCATGTAAAGCTGCGGGCGGATGCCCTTGATGCCGATGGCACGGGCGATGACGAAAGTCTTTCGGTCGAGTTCCTTGCCCTGGAGACCGGTTTTCTGCCGGACCCATTCCATCAGGCCGTTGGCGGTGCCGGGTTGGCTACCGGGCTTGCGGCCGCGTTCGACCGGTGCGGCGTAATTGACACCCGGCGCGACGCGGTAGTGCAGCTCGCCTATCCGCTGCGCATGGATCGAATTGGTCAGTGTGGAAAAAGCCTTGGGGGCCTTCCCCCGCGCCGTTCTGGCGATCTCCACCGCGCCACGCCACAACGCCTGCTCAACCCGCGCGGCAACGCGACCGGGAAAACGGCGCAGACCTTCCTGTACCCGCGCATCGTCGAAAGTGACGGTGATCTGCATCAGAACGATGCCTCGTATTCGTGCAGCATGGCTTCGTAGAGGTAGCTGGCGGTGCCGTTCTTCGGTGCGCCGGACAGGCCGTCGCGCATCGATACCGGCTTCGCGCTGTTGCGCATCGATATCTCGCGCAGCGCCTCGACCTGGGCGCGCAGCAGCAGCAGGCCGCGATCGCCGGGCTGGATGGTGGTGTTGGCCGCCGTCGCGTCGATGGTGTGCGCGGCGCGGTACATGAAGCTGTAGTCCGAACCCAGCGCGGCAATATGCAGGTCGCTTGGGGCCGGCGAGAACAGCAAGCTGCGCACCCCGACGACTTCCAGTAGCGATACCGACGGCAGCGGACCGGGCCAGGCCGCATCCCATGGCGGCGGCAGATTGGCCGGGATGCCCCAGGAATCCTGGATCAGGTAAAGCATGCCGGATGGCGCCGGGTAATCCGGGGTGCCGGACACCAGCGTGATACTGGCCCGCAGCCGGCGCGGGCGTTTGTTGCCCAGATCCGCCGCGGCAAGATTCAGCAGGCGTTCGAAGTCCGCGTCCGCGGCAGCCGTGAAGACGCTCGCCGCATCGTGCAGTGAGGCCTTCAGGTCGGCGACCAGGTCGGCCTTGGACATCGTGCCGGCCATGGCTTGTTACGCCTGCGCCGCCTCGGCGCGCGTCAGGGTGGCTTCGGCGATGGCGGACAGCACGCCCTTGCGCGCCGCGGCGCCCCTGGCCTGCTCCATCTCGCCCAGGCGGGAGAGGTCGTCGTCGGATAGGCCTGGAATCGCGGCGGCAATTGCCTTGACGGTACCTTCGATCAGTTCAGCCAGCGGGTCGAACTGCGTTTCGTCCGGTTCTGGTTCGACGATCGCCGGCCGCAGATGCAGCGGCACCAGGTCGTGGTCGAAGTGGCGTGTCTCGCCGGGCGGGATCATCAGGCCGGCGACGTACATCGGCATGGCGCCGCTGTTGGTGACGGGGATTTTCTGGTTCATGGTGGTGTTCGCTCCGGTTAAAAGACCGCCCCAGCTCGCGCCGGGGCGGGTAAATCTCTCCTGTCAAGAGAGGGATGAGTCGTTACCGGTCGACCCGCGCCGCACCGCCGTACAGCACGATGCTGGTGATGCCGGCCTTGAGCGGGCTCGGGGTGTGCAGGAACATGAACTGGTCGCCATAGGCTTCCTTCTTGCCGGTGAAGCGGCCGTTGGAATCCTTCTGGTCCTGCAATTGGCCCATGGTCCATGCCTTGGCCATGCGGTAGCGGGTGAGCCCGCGCTCGCCGATCAGCACGCGGGTGTCGCCCATCGCCAGGCCGGGGGCGTAGCCCTTGTAGTTCGCCACGCCCTTGACCACGCCCAGGTTGCCCATGCTGTCGAGGTTCGTGCCGTTCCGGGCGCCGGACTCGATGAAGGCTTGCGCCTGCTCGATGGTGGTCATCACCGTGCCCGACATCAGGCCGAAGTTGCAGGCATGGAAGCGCTGATCCTCGATCACCGATTTGCGCAGGCCGTAGCGGTACAGAAAGGTGTTCCAGAACAGATCGGTGGCCACTGAGCCCTGGTCGGTGTCGAACTTGTACACGTTGGTGGTGTAGCTGTAGGACAACACAATGGCATGCGTGTTGGTCGGCGCGACCGCGGCGCCCAGCTCGCTGACGAAGCTGACCTCGCCCAGGTTGTAGTCGATCGAGTAGTACAGTCCGCCGGCCTGCGTGCCGGTGCCGTCGTACTCGCTGATCGTCACGGCGTTGCTCTTGACCACCACCGGGTAGAGCGTGCTGCCGACCTGGCTGCCCTGCATGTCGTAGATCTTCTTCGGCCGCACGATCGGGAAGCTGGTCGAGCAGAAGATGGTCTTGGTGCCGTCGGCCGTGGCCGTGGCTTCGTTGGTCACGGCGGTGACGGCGTACTGGTCGGAGGCGTCGAGCTGCTCGTTGAAGATCAGGCGCTCGGTGTCTTCGCCGACGATGCGGATGGCGTTGCGGGCGTTTTCGCCGAGTACGTCCCAGTTGAGCTGGCCGTTGCTGGTGAGGTAGCGCAGTTCGTCGCTGACTTCGAAGGCCAGCTTCTGCGGCACGATGTAGGCCGTGTCCATCGCCTGCTTGACGCCGGCGCGGGCGATCGCCTGGCCTTCGTACTTGCGGGTGCTGTCGCGGCTGCCGGCGGTGGTGTCACGGTAGCTGTAGGGGATCTGGTGCGTGGCGGAGAACGGCGCGGTACCGGAATCGACGAACTGCATGCCGACCAGGCCATACAGCGCCTCGCGGATCACGGTGCGCTCGAAAGTGGCCGGTACCGAGACATCCGAGACCAGGCCGTCGCCGCCGGCGAGCATGATGTGCTCGCGGTGCAGGCGGTGCCCGTGCTCGGCGTCGAAGGCCGCCAGCACTTGCTCGGCCAGCACCCGATTGGGTTCCTGCAGCGCGCCGTTGGTGGCGCGAAAGCGTATGGCGTCGCTGCGGCCGGTGATGCCGAGGCGGCGGTCTGCGGCTTCCTGCAGCGCCTTGACCTCGTTGCCGGAATCGACGCTGATGTGCGCGTTGCCGGCGAACTGAAAGCCCATGCCGGAGAGCTTGCGCGCGGCCTGCAGGCGGTTGCCCATGCTGATCTGCGAGGCAGCGAGCTTACCCACCTGCTCGGGCGTCATGTCGGCGGTGACCAGATCGGCGACGGACTCGGTGAGTTCCTTGCGCAGGGTGTCGTCGAAGTCCTTGACGGCGGTGATCGTGTCGGTGAGCAGCTTGATGTTGGCGGCGCGACTGGTTTCAGCGGCGGTGCGTTCATCGTGCAGGCGCTTGGCTTCGGCGTGCATCAACTGGCGCACGTCGTCTTCGGATAGCGTCTTGCCGGGGGCGACAGCGGGTAGCTTTATGTCGAGCGTCACCACCTGGCTGCCGATCTGCGCGGCGAGCTGTTTGCCGGATTCTTCGAAGGAGGCGATCAGCAGCTTGGCCTGCGCTTCGTCGGTGACGGATTCCAGCGCCTTGGTGGCGGCGCCGGCGAGAGCTGCAATGACGGGCTCGGCCAGCTTGAAGCTGCCGAGGGCGGCGGTCAGGGCCGCAATGAGAGTTTTCCACATGGTAGTTACCTCCTGGGTTAATTCGGAAAGAAGCGTGGGGTGCACGAAGGTCGGCATGTCGCCGGAGGCTTCGGACAACTGAATCGGATCGAGTTTCTTGATGCAGGGCCGAATCACCAGGCCCGCGCCCAGCAGCACCGGGCCGTGTTTCTTGCCGGCCTCGTTGTCCTGCCAGTTCTCGTGATACTCGGCGCTGAGATAGCGGAAACCCTTCTCGCGGATGGCTGTCAGCCCGAGGGCCGTCCATTCGACCAGCGCACGCAACCGGTCACCGTCAGCGGAGAGTTTGAGAATCTTCCCGGCGGCGCCGCCGCTGGGGTTGTGGGCGACGTCGATGAACACGTCCTGGCCGAAGGTGCGCGCGTCGAAATTCGCCACCATCGAAAGCAGCATCGCCTTGGTGATGTCGAACTTGCCGTAGCGCGGATCGGAGAAGCTGCCAGTGCGGGTTACCGTCACCCAGCTCGTGGTCGCGCCTTCCTCCAGATTCACATGAAGGCCGGTGAGCGCACGCAGCACACCGGAATATTGCGCATCGAGTCGAATGGTCCTGGGCCTGCCCTGATTCATAGCCACCTCGCGAAATGCGCGGCGGGCTCGGGAGCGAACCAATCCCGCCGCGCGATGACCCACTGCGGATCACGCGACGAGTTTCAGGGGGATGCCAGGACGGAAAAAGGGGGATGCTTTGTCGCGCGGAGCGACTAATTCACGACGTATTGATCGAGATCAGTATCGTCGGCGAGAGCATCAGGCCCGGCCGTCGGGTACGCCTGCTGCAGCTCAGCGTCGAGCTGCCAGGACTGTCCCAGGAGAACCGCCATCTCGGCAGGACTCCGTAGCGGATCCTTGATGTCGAACGGCGTCGGGTACGGGTGTCCATTGACGTGTCCGATCTGCAGCGCACGTTCGCACATGTTGCGCACAATCCCGGCGCCGGCGCCGCGAAGATCGCCGGACTCCGGATCCCACTCGAACGCCAGCTCGACGTCGTGCTGTGTCTGTGGCTGCAGGGTAAATTTACGGTACATAACGATACAGTGCTCCGATTACCAGATTGAACATTTCACGATCATCCTTCAGCAGTTTTTCCAGGGTGCCCGGGTTGCCGCCCAGCACGCTTTCGAATGCCATGGTTAGGACTTCCATAGCGCCGTGCTTGCCGAGATACCCTGTCGATCGGGAGTAGATCTTGCCCTGGTAGGGGTTGATGTATTTGTCCTCCCTGGCTACTTCATTACGCCCATACGAGATTCCCGTCAAGCTGCGCAGGCTCTTGACCGGGTCGCCGGCTGTGCGGCGATGGTGAAGCTCCTGGAACAAATCGTCCAGATCGGGCAGGGCATGCTGCAGGCGATGGGCGTATTCATGCACGGCCGTGGTGTACCGGCCGGCAACGATCATGCCGTCATTGCCATCCGCGGTGAAGCTGAAGCCCTTGTAATGGATCCGCTGTCCTGCCTTGGTTCCCGGCAGCGTTGACTGCCAGCCGCGGCCGGCCCCACCCTTGGCATAGAGCGGGCCGAAGGCGTCTGCGGCCTTGGTCCAGTCGTCCGGGAAAAGCCTGGATACGTTCCGCACCAGGTCGGCCCCGCGCCCGCCGCCGCGAACCTTTGCCTCGGCCGCTGTGGAGCGCACCAGGTTCAGATCCTTGAACAGCACCTCGGGCAGCCTGGCGGCCGTGTCGCCCATCGCCTGCGCTTTGGCGAGCAGCTCGTGGCCTTTGTCGGCCCCGAAGCCGATCAGCCCATCGAGGTCCAGCGGCCCCTTGGGTGGCGGTCGCGGCGGTGCCTTCGGTTTGGGTGCTACATAGCCGATGCGCTTTTGCACGGCCCGCCACGGTGCCCGGATCATGCCCTGGGTGAGCTTACCGGCGGCGAAGACTTCAGCTTTGCCCTTCCCTAGTACGCCCTGCCGCTGTGCCGGCGTGAGCCGTGCCAGGGCCTGCAGCGGGGTTTCCTTGCCAGCTTTGTCCTTGGCGCTGATCTCGTCCTTGAATACGATTTCGACGAAGCTAAGGGTGTTCGGATGCGCCGGCCATGGGGTTTTTTCGCGCGAGGGATAGACTCCGGCTCCCAGTCCATGAAGGTTCTGCGTTGAGAGCAGGTCGCAGATATCAGCCTTCGGATGCGCCGGCGACAGAAGAAAGCGCCAGCCACCGAAATCAGGATGGTCTTCGCCGCCCATCATGTAGGCCTCGCCGTGGGCACGGTTGATCTCGGTGCGCATCAAGCGCATGGCGTTGTCCAGGGCGCTACCCTCACCCGTCAGCAGCGGATCCGTGGCGCCCCTGATCAGCTTGCGGGTGGCCGACGACTGCATGCGGTCCTGGATGTCGATAGGTACCGGGTCGCCGCGGGAAAGGAATTCCCGTGCCGCCTGGGCGGCGCTCTGCCCCTGAATGATCGCGCTCTCAATCGCATTGACCACAGCGTCGCGTGCGCCGCGGTCAATGCGCCAGATCCGGTCGGAGAGCTGCAGACCGTCGGCGGCCACGAAGTTGCGCACGAAGCGCAGGGCGTCCTCGGAAACCCGCATCGAGTCCAGGCTGGAGACCACGGCACCGGTATCCATCACCGAGCCCAGCACCGGTCGCGCGCCGTAATCTGCCGCCTTGGCCATCGCCTCGTTCAGCAACGCGTCACGCTCGGTGGTCAGGCGCTGCATGATCCCCTGCACCTGACCGAGCAGCTGCTGCAGCTCCTGCAGCGCCAGATTATCGTCAGGGCCGCTGTGGTTTCGGATCCGCGTGGCGATTTCGCCGGCCTGGGTCTTGTAAAGGTCGATCAGGGCCTGCTGCGTCTCGGCGTCGAGCTTCTCGATGGCTCGCTGCCCGATCAGCGTGGCACGCTTGATCTGGGCGCGGGTTTTCATTCGTCGTCAACCGCCCAGTGCTCGGAGAGCCTGTTCGAATGGGTAGCGCTGGTAGCCGACTCGCCTTTGGGGGCGTTACCCGGGGTGACCTTGATCCCCGGCGCCGGCCTCCCGGGTGCGCCGATCGCCGCTGGGTCCGGGTATGGGTTGCCGTCCTTGGCTTCCTGGTCGAGCCGGGCGCGGATGTCCTGCGGGTTGTAGCCCATCTCCTCCCAGATCAAGCCTCGCGGCATACCCATGGCTTGCCACTTGAGCGCGCGGTCGGTGGTCTGGTTCGGCGTTTCGGTGCGGCGCTCGGCGAACTTGACCCAGTAGTCCTCGGCATCCGGATTGATTCCCTTGAGCAGCAGATGCAGACGGAAGCCCTGGTCGTAGCCGAAGGCCAGCGTGTCCTGCAGGCTGTCCACTTCTTCGTAGTAGTCGCGCTTCAAGTCTTCCAGGATGTCGCGTGCGGCGTCGCCGGCATAGCCCATCAAAGCCTTGGGCAACGGCGATCCGGCGAAGAAGGTTTCCAGGAGATGCACCACGTCGCCGATCTGGTCCAGGTTGGCGTCGCCCTGCACGGCGGTGACGCTGCCCTTGCGGTTCAGAAAATAGTCGGTGGTGATTTGCGTCTGATCGCGTTCGACGGAGGCACGATAGGCGTCGAGCGTTGCCTGGTCTGCTCCCTCCAGCACATGGGCTGTGCGCAGCGGAGCGCGCTGGCGGCGCCGGATGACCAGGTCTTCTTCGGTCATTCGCAGCTTCTTCCAGGTCTCGCGCGTGGCGTCGAGGAAGGGGCGGCCGAGCGATCCCATGTCGTCGAAGCTGTCAGGGTCGAAGCGCGCCATGGTGAGCTGGTAGAGGGCGAAAGCGGCCAGCTCGCGGCCCTGCACCGGATCGAACTGCACATAGGCGCGACGCGGATCCTTGAACTGGCCGTTGGTCGCCACCTGCGGGATGATGGTCTCGCTGGGCATGCGCACGGCAGCAACGACGTTGCTGCCGTCGTCGAGCACCCACTGCAGGCAGGCGGCGCCTTCCATCACCAGGCCGCGGGCGTCGGAGCGCAGCTTTTCGGCACGCGTGAGCTGCAGGCGGCGGGCGTAGTCTTCCCATTCGCGGCGCAGGGTATCGGACGGCGTGATCTGGGAAAACACCAGGCCGCCCTTGACCACGTCGCGCGCCACCCGGGCATGGATGCGCTTGACCCGGCCGTCGCGGCGATCCATGTCGCGAATATCGAGGATGGCCTGGCGCTGCGCCGGATCTACCCAGAGCAGTCGGTACAGGTAGTCCATCGAAGCTTCCGGTGTAGCCCGGCTACCTCGTTCGAAGCCGGAGGACTCGCCAGGCCACAGCGCCCGCGCCCTGGCGCCGGCGACGCGCGCCATGGACTTGATGTCGTCAATGATGCCCATTTTTTAACCTCACTTTGGGTGCCATGGTGCTTTCCAGCACCAGGTGATCAGCGGTAATGCCTTTGGGGCCCGGACGCGCCGGCCCGGCATAGTCGATGTCGCGCCAGCCGGTGGCCATGCCCAGCGCGTGAATATCCTTGAAGAAGGCCGCGAAGCCCGGCAGGTGCGCCTTGATGTAGGCAACATTGGCGGCGATGCGATCGCGCTCGATGTCGGTCAATGTCGTCATGGTGGGTCGATCGCCTTCGACCAGACATTCGCATCCCATCCCTCGATGACGTAGCGCTCGAACTTCCTCGCCATTGATGGGGACATCAAATACCCGTTTTCTTCCTTTGAATATTTCTCGTTCGTCATCACAGAAACCAAACGCCCGGCACGTGTCGCCGTTGCAGCACCATTGAACCTAGTGCGCACCACTACAGCACCTTTTGTGTGTTTGGCATTGCTGAACGTAAAGGGAGCGTCTGGGGTGCCACCTTTGATTTCCCAATCACCTTTAGATGGGATCTGCATTTCTGCCTTCTTCGGCTTCTGCTTATCTTTTGCTGGGTCGGCGCCTCCTCCGGCCCACTGCCCACCATCCGGTGATCCTGCTGGATCGCGCGGCTGGTTCGGGTCGTATCCGGAGAGACGAAAGAGGTCTTCGATGTAAAGGGGGGTTTTCATGCGGCAATCCTTTCTGGTTCGCCCAGCAGCTGTTCGCGCGTGACGCGGCGATGCTCGATCACCGCCGGGCCGAAGAGTTCGATGCCGCGCGTGGCAAGTGCCCAGGTGGCGGCGCAGTCGGCGTCGAACAGGTCGTCGCCGATCTTCGGATCGGCCATCTTGAAGCTGGAGTAATCGGCCTTGGTGGCCTCGGCCTTGATGTTGGCCAGTTGGCGTGTGTAGCTCCGCCAGTCGGCCAGCGCGTCGGCGGACCGCTCCAGGCGAATCAGCGGAACTTCGTGCAGCCGGCCGTTGGCGCTGTCGGCCACCACCTCGGTGCCGTCGTCGAAATACGCGATCGCGGCCTGGCCGTTGTGGAAAGCGGTGCGCAGCGCGCTGGCCATGCTGTGCTTGACGTGGCCCTGGAAGCGGATCGGGGCGAAGGGCCACTGGTCCCAGGTGCTGGCGGTGCTCTCGCCCTCGCCGATGGTGCGCCGGTCGACATCGACCAGGCCGGCGGCAAAGAGCCGGTCGTTGAGACTGGTGAGCATACCCACGCCGTAGGCGTCGCCCATCGCCACGTCGGGTCGGAAATACTCCCAGAATCCGTGCAGGTCCAGCTCGACCACCTTGTCGTCGGTGCCGGGCGGCCAGGTCTTCACGAACACGGTGCAGATGAAGTTGCCAATCTGCTCCCTCACCACCAGGGCGGAGCGTGACGCGGTGAGGCTTTCGCCGTGGCCGGAATGGTCATAACCAAAAGCGACCAGGCCGCGCTTCTTGTAGCGCATGCCGGGCATCGGTTCCGCCGGCGCCAGGTTGGCGGCCAGACCGACCGCCATGGCGCGGCGAATGTATTTTTCCCAGATCCAGTTCTGGCTGGCGACGTTCTTGCACAGGAACTGGCGGATGTACTCGGCCTCGGACATCTGCCCGCGCATGTCGAGCATGAAGCTCTCATTAAGGATCCCAAGCTCGATGCCGAGATAGACATCAACCGCCGGCAGCAGGTGGTAACTGCCTGAATCGATCAGGCCCTGCAGCACGTCGGCGCCCTTGAAGACGCCGGTGATCCGTATCTGCGGACTGAATGAGGCGGTTCCGCGATCGACACCAAGCCGACGGGCCGACCCCAGCATGGGCAGGAAGCGCGACGTCAGCCGGTCGGCCGGCATGTCGTCGGTCTCCTCCAACGACGCCGCGGTGAGCGAATCGCCGTCAATCTGCGCCATGATGCCGTAGGCCGCGGCGCCAGATTGGTTGGCGAACTGGTAGCGGGTGTCGGAAATCTGCTCCCGTCCCGACTTGTAGGCAATGAATGCCTTCAGCATCTCCGAGCGACGGATCGCGTCCAGGTGATAGTTAAGGTTGGTCTGCGACTGCTGCTGTCGCGGTGCGACGATGCCGACCGTCTGGTGCGGCATGGTGGCGTTGTGCTCAAGGAGGTACATTTCCTTGACCGCCGTCTTGCCCGTCCGCCGGCAGGACACGTCGACCGTATTTGGGTGCTGGTCCATCTCGATCATCTTCAGCACTTGCACCGGGTCCAGCTCGACGTTGTGCACGTGTTTATGCCACAGCCCGTGCAGGCGCATCCCCGTCTCCGGGTCCGCTCGGGCGTATTTCATGATCGCCTGCTCGGCCCGGTTGGCAACGGCGACACGATCGGAGCGTGAGATGCGAGTCACGATGATTGACTCCTCGCCCCCTCTTTACGCCTCCTTGATCACCAGGTAGCGCGTGCTGGTGATGTAGGTCTCATCGCCAGTCATGGCGGTGGGGCAGCCGAGAACATGCTCGCGCACCAGGGTGTCAGGTTCTCCGTTCTGCCCTTTGTCCCACGTCTGCACCAGCACCTTGTAATCGGCGTTATCGGCGTTTTCAACTCGCACTCGTTTTGTCATCTCAATACTCCAGTTCTTCCGTGCCTTAAATTGGGCGCACGACTAACCCACAACCCCGCTCTGCTGTTGGTGTTCTATCAGCACCGTATCGGTTCCACGCCTGGCGCCGGCACGATCCATCAGTCCGCGCAAATCCTCAATGGCCTTTGCCTGGCGCCGAGCAAAGTCAGTCAGGACCTCACGCGATTGTTCCTGCGTCTGCAGGCGCCCGAACTCCTGTTCGTCGTCGTCGATGACCTTCTGCGTCATACCCATGTCGGACAGGCTCAGGTTGTTGCGCGAGAGCAGTTCGCCCAAGGGCTTGAACAGTGGGTGCGCGCTGATGTCCTTGATGGTGTGCATGCGCCCGTCATCGCCCATGTACTTCGCGATGATCAGCACCCCTTCCTTGTCGGTGTAGTACTGCGGCGCCTCGATCTTCACGCCGTCGGCGATGATGGTTTGCAGGATCTGCTGCAGAACCGCAAACAGCGCTGCCTGCAGATCAGCATAGATGCCGGAAAGGTGCTTCGGGTTTCGCTGCTCGAAGGCCGCGTGATGCTGCATGAAGAGCTGCGTCTGCTTGCTGCAGGCCGGCTGTGTGGCGCAATACACCCAATCCACGTCGCAACCGGCACAGAAGGAATACTTCCCGGGGCTGGCCGGAAAGTAAGTGGCAGTCTTGGCGGCCAGCCCGTGCTTCATGGCGTTGAAGCGCGTCCGCAGCGACTCTTCCGGGGTCGGGTGCCCTTCCAGGTTGGCCGCGGTGGCTGCCTTGCCCTCCGGCGTCTTCGGCCCGGTGGCGTTCTGCCACCCCTTCAGCAGCGATAGCCACCAATGCGCCACCCCCACCTCCTCGCCACAACCCGGGCAGGTGGCCACGTACTCGAATGGATGCCACTCGCGCGCCGGGAAGTCCTCAACCCGCTCCGGCGGCCCGGAAAACGTCAGCCGGCACGGCCCACAGCGGAACGTTACCTCGTCAAGAGGCCTAGAATAGTCAGACTTTGCCATCCTGCTGATTTTCGGCAGGAATCAGGACGGAAAAAGGGGGAGGCGTTGTCGCTACAAGCTCAGTGTATAATTCAGCGCCTCAATTCCAGGGGCTCTTGACCTGGATTTAAGCAGCAATTCTCCAGCACCCAGGAAGTTCGATGCCAATGCTTGCGGTTCGTAACAAGCGTTGCTCGGGGAGCCACCGAATTGTTGTTGTGGTTCTTGCAGTTAGCCCGGCCATCGCGGTTGGGCTTTTTGCATTTTCGGGGGCGGTAGTCCGGAGGACGGTAATGCATCGCCAGAACTTAGGAAACAGTCAATGAGCAGCTTCCCCAAATGCCCCAAGTGCGGCTCGGAGTACACTTACGAAGACGGAGAAATGTTCGTCTGCCCGGAATGTGCCCACGAGTGGTCCAGGGAGGCCACCACGGAGGATTCCGAACGGAAGGCGGAAGTTCGCGATGCGGTCGGGAATGTGCTTCAGGACGGCGATACCGTGACCGTGATCAAGGATCTGAAGGTCAAAGGCTCATCGTCGGTGGTCAAGGTAGGAACGAAGGTCAGGAATATCCGTCTGGTGGAGGGCGATCACGATATCGACTGCAAGATCGATGGTATCGGTTCAATGGGACTCAAATCGGAATTCGTGAAGAAGGCGTAACCATGACTGCTCGCGCTACCCTCCACCGTATCAAATTCAGCGATGTTGCCCTTGGTCAGCGTTTCTTTGATCCGATCAGCGCGGAGTACTTCATGAAGCTTAGCGACACCATGGCCGCCATGGTCACTGGCATTGGCGACGGCACTGTTCCGGACGAGTTCGAAGCTGACGACATCGTGGGCATAGACCAGTAGCGAAGGTCGGTCTTGAGGGGCGCCAGAGTCAGCATGGGGCCTTTCCGGACCAGGTGTTTGGTTTGCAGGCAACAAAGAGCAGGTCTCAGGTTCCACCTTTACGGGAGTTACCCTCATGCAGGAAGTATTGCAATATCTGAAGAAACACGGTCAGCGCCTTGACTCCGAGATTGCCGCGGACACAGGAATACCCCTGGCGCAGGTACGGCGGGATATATCCGCCCTTTCAGCCCTGGGCGAAATCACCACGTGCAGCGTGACACGATTCAATGGCGACGAGCGATTTGAGGGAACTCAGTGTCGCCCTGCGTCATTCATTCCACCCAAGTCGCCAGGCCGGAAACCCGGCGCACAGGTAAAGGTGGCCGCGTGACACTGTCCTCTCCTGCAACCATCTACTGCTACCACTGTGGCAGAAATCATCCCCGCGAAGAGATGCGCCAGATTGAAACCAAGGGCGGCAAGAAGTGGCGCTGCATCCAGTCCATTGCAGCGACCAGGAAGAACAGCAGCCAGCGCGACGCCTTTGGCAAGACGGTCACCGCCATCAACAAGTCCGAGAATCAGGCACGAATCAAGTCGCGGCTGGACGCGGAACGATTGGTGGCAGGGCGCTAGGGTCGGTCGGTCTCGAGCGAAATCATCTCCGAACTACCCGGGCGGGGAAGAATCTGGCGAGGTTTCTGGTCCCGGCCCTCTTCGAAAGAAGAAAACCCTGATCTTGCAAACCGTTTATTCCGACATTTCAAGGGGTTTCGGCACCCGGGACATCCCGGCGATCAAGCACCGATGCCGAGATCCTTGCGGTAGGGCGGGCTTTCCATGTGGAAAGCCACCGGCCCGCTGGGACGGGCATGAATGAACTGGTCAACGAAGGGAACAGTGGAAGCCAGCAGTTCTTCCGGCGTACCCTCGGCCTCCACGACGCCTTTGTAGAGCAGGTAGGCGTAGTCCGCCACCTTCAGCGATTCCGACACATCGTAGGTAACGATGATCGACGTTGCGCCCAGCGCATCGTTCAGGCGCCGGATCAGCAACGCAATCACGTTGAGCGAGATCGGATCGAGGCCGCCGAACGGCTCGTCGTAGATGGTCAGCATCGGGTCGACGGCGATGGCTCTGGCCAGTGCCACGCGACGCGCCATGCCGCCCGAAAGCTCGCTGGTCATCAACCCCGTCGTGCCGCGCAGGCCGACCGCCTGTAGCTTCATCAGGACCAGGCTGCGGATCAGTGCTTCAGGCAGATCCGTGAGTTCGCGCATGGGAAAGGCGATGTTGTCGTAGACCGACATGTCGCTGAACAGCCCGCCGGCCTGGAACATCATGCCCATCTGCCGCCGCATGTCGTACAGTCCCTTGTGGTCCAGTTCGTGGATGACTTTTCCGTCCACCCGGACGCTGCCCCGGTCCGGCCGCAACTGCCCGCCGATCATCCGCAACAGGGTGCTTTTTCCCGAGCCGCTGGCGCCGAGGATAGCCACCACCTTGCCGCGCGGCACCTTGAGATTGATGCCCTCCAGAACTTTCCTGTCGCCGTAGGAAAAATGAAGGTCCTTGATCTCGATGAGAGTGTCGGATTCTTGGCTCATGCTTTCTTTACCTGCCGAATGGGAAGAACTGCCTTGGATGGATCGACATGTTGTCACGGATTTCGCCGTATCGCCAGCGCCGACTTCTTGCCGGCGCGGATTGCATTCGACCAGGCGTCAACGGCAAAAGCCTGTTCCGGAAGATTCACCAAAACAGGCTTTTTGCTTACCGCTTTAGCTGTACTTGTTGTGCGCCCGCAAGCTGAAACTCAAATCGGCGCTGCCCGTCAGGGCTGGAGCCCGGAAGACTCCTGGTCAAAAGGTGAAACGCTACTTCGCGGACGTTTGTTCAGCGCTAAGTTCCTCCCGAAAAGGCCTTCAGGGTGAAAGCAATTTCACTCTATGCCTCGGCGCGGTCGATGTCAAATCGACAACGCCGAAATGGCCGCAGGCGCAGTGCGGGCAATGCCTATTGGGTGTACCATCTGCCTTGGCCCGCAGCATCCGACCATGATCGCAGATCAAGGGCAAGGCAGCCTTCCCGATTTCACCGCCTTGCTTTCCGTTAGTGTGCGGCCAACACTTACACTGTCAGGAGAATTCAAATGGCCAAGGGACAATTGCGCAGCAATCGCGAACAGAAAAAGCCCAAGAAGGACAAGACCAAGCCGGCTGCACCGGCTTCGCCTTTCGGCGGCGCGCAGGGCAAATCGTCGATTCCCACTCCGATCAAGAAGTAAGCCGGCGGAAGTGCGGGCACCCGAGGCCCGCCGTATCCGAACCAACCAACGATACCACTCGTGGATCGCGCAAGCGATGACGAATTGCTTGCCATGGCCCTCAAATCCACCATCTTCAGGATAGAGCTGCAGATCGCCGATCTGGATCGCAATTACTATCAGAACCATACCCTGACGGTCGCCCGCCATCCGTCGGAAACCGATGAGCGGATGATGGCGCGAGTGCTGGCCTTCGCGCTCTACGCAGACGAAGCCCTGACATTCGGCAAAGGACTGTCGTCCGAGGACGAACCCGATCTGTGGCGCAAAGACCTGACCGGCGCCATCGAACTCTGGATCGAGGTGGGCCTGCCCGAAGAAAAACGCATCCGGCGTGCCTGCGGGCGTGCCCGACAGGTCGTGGTGCTGACTTACGGCGGTCGTATCGCGGATATGTGGTGGCAGCAGAACAAGACGGCCCTGCAGCGCCAGGAAAATCTCGCTGTCATCAATATTTCAGCGGAAGAATCCAAAGCACTGGCGGCCCTGGCAGAGCGCGGCATGCAGTTGCAATGCACGCTGCAGGAAGCCGAACTCTGGTTGATCGTCGACGGCGAGAGCACGCGAATCGCGCCGGAAGTCAGACTGGCGCCGTCAGCCTGAGATTGTCGCAGCAGATGCCGACAGCCGTGGCCTGCGTTTGATCGAGTGCGATCAGCGCGTCGCGAGACCGGCGGTCAATTCATTTCATCCTGTCCCAGCAGCATCAGTTCCTGTATGCCTTTCGGGGTGCCGGGCAGTTGTGCTATGTGAACTGCCGTCAGTCCATCGACGCGGGCTATATCAATATCGGCGCCGACGGCCAGCAGCAGTTCGACCGGTCCGGCCTGACCGTTGAGAATGGCCACGATCAACGGCGTGTTGCCATCCTCGTCCTGCGGATCGATTTCGCAGCCGGCGCTCACCAATGTCGCCGCGATGCTGGCGTGGCCGCCGGCAGCGGCCGCGTGCAGCGGGCGCTGCTGCTTCGGGCCGACAACTTCAAGATGGGTGCCTGCCTCCGTCATCACCTTCACCGCAGCCACGCAGCCAAGTTTGGCGGCGACAAACAGCGGCGGCCCCTCGCGGGCGAGCAGGGCTTCGGTGAGGCTGGCATTGACCCAATCGGCGGGGCTAAGGTCCATGGCGGTCCCTCTTCAAACCAGGTGTCTGGCGAGAAAGGCCAGTGTCCGCTCCCATGCCTGGGCTGCACAGATCGCGTCGTAGACCTCGCCGCGCCGTTCGTTGAAAAAGGCGTGGTCGGCATCATAACGATACAGTTCCGGCGTCGCGCCCTTGGCGCGCATCGCGGCTTCGAGTGCGTCAACAGCAGCCGGCGTGCACCAATCGTCGAGGCTGGCAAAGTGCCCCTGAAATGGAATCCGAATGTCGGCGGGATCGGCGAATTCCCTGGGCGGAATGCCGTAGAAACACACGGCGGCCGACAGGTTCGGCACATGTACGGCGGCGGCAATGGTCAGCGCGCCACCCATGCAAAAGCCCATGGCGGCGACCTTGCCGCCGCCGTCGAGGCGGCGCAGATAATCGACGGCGCCGCGTATGTCCTGATGCGTGGCGCCGGGAAAATCGAGGCCGTTCATCAGGTGGCTGGCCTCATCGGGCTTCTGGGTAACGCGGCCCTGGAACAGATCGACTGCCAGCGCATTGAATCCGGCACGGGCAAAGCGGTCGGCAACACCGCAGATCTGGTCATTGAGACCCCACCATTCCTGGATCACCACCACGCCCGGACAGCCCTTGCCGCCATTGGCGAGATAGCCGCGACAGGCGCTGGCATCCGGCCGGCTGAATTCGATCATTTGTCCCATACCTGTTCCCCCAAAGCTGCAGACCTCCTAATTTACCGGAATTCCGATGCCATCGACGAGCGGAAGCCCGCTCGTATAATGTCTTCACTTGGTCAGCTGGTCGCGGCGTATGAGGAATATCTCGAAGCGGCGCACCGGATCGACGATTATTGTCTGTCTCGCTAAAAGAGGTTGCCATGAACGAACTCCAGCAGATCATCGAACAGGCATGGGAAAACCGCACCACCTTGAGTCCCGGAATCGCACCGGCGCGCATCGGCGATGCGGTTGCGCAGGTGCTGGGCGAACTCGACTCAGGCTCCCTGCGCGTAGCGGAAAAAATCGACGGCCAGTGGACCACGCAGCAGTGGATAAAGAAAGCCGTGCTGCTGTCCTTCCGCCTTGAGGACAACGTGCTGATGGAGGGCGGCCCGATGCGCTACTTCGACAAGGTGCCGAACAAGTTCGCCCACTACGACACCTACAACTTCCAGCAGGGAGGCTTCCGCGTGGTGCCTCCGGCCGTCGCCCGGCACGGCAGTTTTGTTGGCAAGAACGTGATCCTGATGCCCTGCTTCGTAGACATCGGCGCCTATATTGACGAAGACACGACGGTGGGTGCCTGGGCCACTGTTGGTTCCTGCGCGCAGATTGGCAAGAGCGTGCACCTGTCCGGCGGCGTCGGCATCGGCGGCGTGCTCGAACCGCTGCAGGCCAACCCGACGATCATCGGCGACAACTGCTTCGTCGGCGCCCGCGCCGAAATCGTCGAGGGCGTCATCGTCGAAGACAACTGCGTGATTGCGACGGGTGTGTATATTGGCCAGAGCACAAAGATCTACGATCGTGCCACCGGCGAAGTCATGTACGGCATGGTTCCGCAAGGCTCGGTGGTGGCCAGCGGCAGCCTGCCGTCGACGGACGGCAAGTACAGCCTCTACTGCGCCGTCATCATCAGGCGGGTGGATGCCCAGACGCGGGCCAACACCGCCATCAACGAACTGCTGCGCGACTGACGCGCAAGACAACACGCAAGGGAGACAAAAGCATGGGCACTATGCAAAGACTGTTTCAGTTGATGGCGGAGAAAAAGGCCTCGGACCTGTTTGTCTCCGTCGGCTCGCCGATCCACATCAAGATCAACGGCAACGCAATGCCGATCAATCAGACGCTGATGGACGCGGCAACCATCATGACCCTCTTCGGCGAAGTTCTGACCGAAAAGCAGATGAAGGAGTTTCTCGACGAGATGGAATTCAACGGCGCCTACAACATGCCCGGCACCGGCAATTTCCGTCTCTCCTGCTTTCGCCAGAAAGGGTCGCCGGCCCTGGTGGTGCGCTACATACCCAGCGACATTCCGGATTTCGACACCCTCGACCTGCCGGAGGTGCTCAAGGACGTCATCATGGAAAAGCGCGGCCTGATCCTGATGGTGGGCGCGACCGGGTCGGGCAAGTCGACCACGCTGACCTCGATGATCGACTATCGCAACGCGCGCAAGGCCGGCCACATCCTGACGCTTGAAGACCCGGTGGAATTCATCTTCCAGAACAAGAAGTCCATCGTCAATCAGCGCGAAGTCGGCTCCGACACCAAGGCCTTCCACATCGCGCTGAAAAACGCCTTGCGCCAGGCCCCCGATGTCATTTTCATCGGCGAGGTGCGCGACAAGGACACCATGAGCCAGTCGATTGCCTATGCCCAGTCGGGCCATCTGTGCATGGCGACGCTGCATGCCAACAACAGCTATCACGCCATGAGCCGGATCATCAGTTTCTATCCGCTGGAAAACCGTCCGGCCCTGCTCGCCGACCTGGCGGTCACCCTAAAATGCGTGATTTCGCAGCGTCTGGTGAAGAAGCCCGACGGCGGCCGCGCGCCGGCCGTCGAAGTGCTGCTCAACTCGCGTTACATCGCCGAACTGATCGACAAGGGCGACCTCAACGAAATCAAGGACGCCATGGAAAAGAGCATGGTTCCGGGCAGTCAAACCTTCGAGCAGTGCCTGTTCCACCTCTACAAGAGCGGCAAGATCACCCTGGAGGAAGCGCTCAACAACGCCGACTCGGCCAACAACCTGCAACAGGTCATCAACAATGCCGCCGACCCGACCGCCGCGGCACCCGCCGCCGATGCCGACAAATCCGCCGCGCCCGACTATACGAAATCCGCCGCCCCGGGTTCCTTCAGCGAATTCAAACTGGATATGGACGCCTGATGCCGGTGCTGGAAAAAGCCCGGGCACTGATTGCCTGTCCTTCGGTCACTCCAGACGATGCAGGCTGTCTCGACCTGATTGTGTCCTGGCTGAAACCGCTGGGCTTCAGCATCGAACGCATCGATGTCGGCGGCGTTTCAAACCTGTGGGCGCGACGCGGCACGGGTGGCCAACTGATCTGTTTCGCCGGTCATACCGATGTCGTGCCGCCGGGGCCACTGGAACAATGGACGTCCCCTCCTTTCGCGCCGACCGTTCGCGACGGGTATCTTTACGGTCGCGGAGCGGCCGACATGAAAAGTTCGTTAGCCGCCGGCGTCGTCGCCATCGAGCGTCTTGTCGCTCGCCGTCCCGCCAGCGCCGACTCTTTGGCTCTATTGCTCACCTCCGACGAAGAAGGCGACGCAGTGGATGGCACCGTGCGCGTGGTGGAAGCGCTGCGGGCGCGCAGTGAAGCCATCGATTTCTGCATCGTCGGCGAGCCCACCTGCGCGAGCCGCCTCGGCGACACGATGAAAAACGGACGCCGCGGCTCGCTCTCGGCGACCCTCAGCGTCAAGGGAGTGCAAGGCCATGTCGCCTATCCGCATCTGGTGAAGAACCCGGTGCATCTCGCCGCGCCCGCATTGGCGGAACTGGCGTCGACGACATGGGATGCCGGCAACGAGCATTTCCCGCCCACCAGCTTCCAGATTTCCAACGCCCACGCCGGAACCGGCGCCGGCAATGTCGTGCCGGGAAGCTTCGAGGTCATGTTCAACTTTCGCTTCTCGACGGCCAGCACCGTCGCAGGCTTGCAGTCCCGCGTGCATGCCCTGCTCGACCGCCACCCGTTCGACTACGACATTCGCTGGACGCTCGGCGCAAAGCCCTTTCTGACGGCGCGCGGCGCCCTGTGTGCGGCGCTGACCGACGCAGTGAGGGACGAAGTCGGCATTGCCCCTGAACCATCGACCACCGGCGGCACTTCGGACGGCCGCTTCATCGCCGCTATCTGCCCGCAACTGGTGGAATTCGGTCCGGTCAACGCCAGCATTCACCAGATCGACGAATGCATCGCCGTTGCCGATCTCGAACCGCTGGCGCGCATTTACGAGCACACCTTCGACCGGTTGATGTCAAGCAGATGAACAACGCCACCGACGAACTCGTCACTGTCCGCGACTGGCTGCGCTGGGCGGTCAGCCGCTTCAACGAGGCCGGACTGTTTTACGGTCACGGCACCGACAATGCCTGGGACGAGGCGGTCTGGCTCGTCCTCGCCACCCTGCATCTGCCACGAGACACGCTGGAACCCTGGCTCGACGCGCACCTGACGAAGCAGGAACGCCTGACGCTGCTGAACAACCTCCAGCAGCGCGTGGCGCACCGCCTGCCCACTGCCTATCTGGTGCAGGAGGCCTGGCTCGGACACTTCCGTTTTTATGTCGATCAGCGCGTCATCGTGCCGCGCTCCTACTTTGCCGAACTGCTGGAAAACGGCTTCGCGCCGTGGATCGAAGATGCGCAAGCCGTCGGCACCGCGCTCGACCTGTGCACCGGCTCGGGTTGCCTGGCGATCCTGATGGCCAACGCCTTTCCCAATGCCGCGGTGGATGCGATCGACATCTCTGCCGATGCTCTGGCCGTGGCACACCGCAACATCGCCGATTACGGACTCGATGATCGCGTGCAAGCGATCGAATCCGATCTGTTCGCGGCAGTCGAAGGCAAGCGCTACGACCTCATCTTATGCAACCCGCCCTACGTCACCACCGCGGCGATGGACGCCCTGCCGGCCGAATACCGCCACGAACCGGCGCTGGCGCTGGCCGCCGGCACGGACGGCCTCGACGTGGTGCGCCGCATCCTCGGCGAAGCGCGCGATCACCTCAACCCCGGCGGCATACTCGCCATCGAAGTCGGCCACAATCAGGAACTGGTCGAGGCCGCTTTTCCGGGTCTGCCTGCCGTCTGGCTGGATACCGAGCATGCCGAGGGCAAGGTGTTTCTGGTCATGCGTGACGACTTGCCTACGGCGCGCAAACGCAGCGGCTGAGCGCCGGCGCTGCCGGGCCGCTGCTCGGTCAGATCGATTATCGTTGTGCCTGAAACCGTCCGGGCAGTGGCGGCAGCGATACTGCTTCTTCCCGCCGCGGTCAAGGCCCCGCTATGCCTTCCTCAGGATTGCAATTGCCTTGTTGGCGTCTTCCAGCGAATCCACCGCGACATAGGCGACAAATTGCGTGTTCAGCACCGAGGCCGAGAATCCGCTGATATTGATTCCCCCGGCGGCCAGCTTCTGGGTCAATTCCGCCGCGATCCCCTTGCGGTCCTGGCCCACGATACGAATCGAGTGATGAACCCGGTTCACGTTGAAACCGACCTGTGCAGCCACCGCGATTTCCTCGTCACCTTGCAGGGGCGTGACGAACACGACCCCCCGCCCGGGATCATCCGGAGAGCGTCGAGCGATGATCGATTGAAAGTCCGCACCGACTTGTTGCAGAGGCGCCAGAATATCTGCGAGCCCACCGGGTACGTCAGGAATGGGTGCAGCCCAGACATCAATAAGTTCAACGAGATAACTCATTGCATACCCTCCTTTTCTACTGTTGTGCAACTGTCCCAATGCTCATTTTCATTGTAGTCTCGAACAACTTGCCACGCCAGGAAACCCAAACGGGTCACACATTCGCCAGCGACAAAAGGCGTTCCCCAGCCCGAAGGCAGGGGAGTCCGAGCCAGTGAGCGAGGCTTACTGCCAGTTGGCGGCAATCACCGGGGCCAGACTGTCCTGGTAGGTCGGCGGCAGCGTGGTCTGGCCGGCACTCGGCGGCGCAAAAGCGGCCATCGCCTGCACCAGATTCTCCACCTGGCTATCCAGCAGCAGTTTGCCGTCGGCGGTCTTGAACAGCTCCACGTGGTAGGCCGAGCCCAGATACCAGTTCTCCAGCGTCAGCTTGTCCGTGGTGCCGATGATGCTGGCTTCCAGCTTGTTGCCAACATGGCGCAGCCATATCTGGTCGGCAGCGATACCGGCGAGAAACTGCGCCGCATCATTGTTATCCGCCGTGGCATCGTTCTCGCGGATCGTGTCGCTGCCGTAGCCGGCGCCGAACAGGTAGGTGTCGTTGCCGGTACCGCCCACCAGAATATCGGTGCCGGTCTTGCCGTCCAGCGTGTCGTTGCCGGCATTCCCCGTCAGCGTGTTGTTGCTGGTCGAGCCGGTGATGACATTGTCGAGCGTATTGCCGGTGCCGTTGATGTTGCCGCCAGTCAGCAGCAGGTTCTCCACCTCGGCCGCCAGGGTGTGCGTGATCGAGGACCGAACCAGATCAATTCCCTCGCTGGCATTCTCGGTAACAACGTCCCCAGCGTTGTCGACGATGTAGGTGTCGTTGCCATCGCCGCCGATCAGGGTGTCGGCGCCTGCCCCGCCGTTCAACGTATCGTAGCCGGCGCCACCAGAGAGCACGTTGGCTGCCGCATTGCCGGTGAGCAGGTTGTCCAGCGCGTTGCCGGTGCCGTCGATAGCCAGCGTACCCGTCAGCGTGAGATTTTCGACGTTGGCGGCCAGTGTGTAGCCTACCGAGCTATTGACGATGTCCGTGCCTTCCCCCGCGTTCTCCACCGCGACGTCGCCAATGTCGTCGACCGTGTAGGTGTCGTTACCCAGCCCGCCGATCAGCGTGTCGGCGCCGGCGCCACCGTTCAAGTTGTTGTTGGCGCCATTGCCGGTGATGGTGTTGTCCTGGCCATTACCGGTGCCGCTGATCGCGGAAGTTCCGGTGAGGACAAGGTTTTCAAGATTGGCGCCGAGCGTCCAGCTGATCGAACTGCGTACCGTGTCGGTGCCTTCACTGGCGTTCTCGGCGACGACGTCCGCCGTCTGCGCGACAACGTAAGTGTCGTCACCCGTGCCGCCCACAAGGGTATCGTTGCCCGCGCCGCCGTCGAGCCAATCATTGCCATCCAGCCCGGTCAGCCGGTTGGCGGCGCTGTTGCCGACGATGACGTTGTCCATCGCATTGCCGGTACCGTCGATGGTCGCCGTGCCGGTGAGCGTCAGGTTCTCCAGATCGGCAGCCAAGGCATAGGCAATCGAACTCTGCACGGTATCCGTGCCTTCACCCACGTCCTCGGTCACTACGTCGCCGACATTGTCGACAACGAAGATGTCGTTGCCCTGGCCGCCGATCAGGGTATCCGCCCCGGCGCCGCCGTTGAGCGTGTCGTTGCCGGCGCCGCCATCGAGAATGTTGGCAGCGGCGTTGCCGATCAGCACATTGCCCAGTGCGTTGCCAGTGCCAGTGGTGGCCGCCGTGCCCGCCAGCGTGAGGTTCTCGACATTGTCGGCAAGCGCGTAGCTCACCGACGCATTGACCTGGTCGACGCCTTCGTCGGCCGCCTCGACCACCGCATCGCCCGCGTTGTCCACCGTGTAAACATCGTTGCCCAGGCCTCCGATCAAGGTGTCTGCTCCAACTCCCCCATTCAGCGTGTCGTTGCCGGCACCGCCCGTAAGCTTGTTGGCCGCCGCATTGCCGGTCATAACATTGTTGAGTTCGTTGCCGCTGCCGTCGATGGCGACGGCGCCGAGCAGAGCGAGGTTTTCCAGATCGGCGCCAAGCGTGTAGGTCAGGTAGCTCCGGACCGTGTCGGTGCCCTCGCCGGCATTCTCGATCGCCACGTCGCCTGCGTTGTCGACGACATAGATGTCATTGCCCAGTCCGCCGACCAGGGTATCTGCTCCGGCACCTCCGTTCAGCGTGTCGTTGCCGATTCCGCCGGAAAGCGTATTGGCCCCCGCGTTACCGGTGAGGACGTTGTTGAGTTCGTTGCCGCTGCCGTTGATGGCGGCCGTGCCGAGCAGGGTCAGGTTTTCTACATTGGCACCGAGCATGTAGCTCACGGTGCTCTGGACAAGGTCGGTGCCTTCTGCCGCGTTCTCGATGGTTACGTCGGCGGCGTCATCGACCACGTAGATGTCGTTGCCGACACCGCCGATCAGCGTGTCGGCTCCGGCACCACCGTTCAGGGTATCGTTGCCGATACCGCCGGAGAGGGTGTTGGCAGCAGCATTGCCGGTCAGAACGTTGTTCAGCTCGTTGCCCGTGCCGTCGATGGCATCCATGCCCAGAAGGGTAAGGTTTTCTACATTGGCACCGAGCGTGTAGCTCACGGTGCTCTGAACAAGGTCGGTGCCTTCTGCTGCGTTCTCGATGCTTACGTCGGCGGCGTCATCGAGCACATAGATATCGTTGCCGAGGCCACCAATCAGTGTGTCGGCTCCGGCACCACCGTTCAGTGTGTCGTTGCCAAGGCCACCCGAGAGGATGTTGGCGGCGGCATTGCCGGTGAGGACGTTACTGAGCTCGTTGCCGGTGCCGTCGATGGCATCGGTCCCTATCAGGGTGAGGTTTTCCTGGTTGGCGCCAAGCGCGTAGCTCACGCTGCTCTGCACAGTGTCCGTGCCTTGCGCGGCATTCTCGATGACGACATCGGCCGCGTTATCGACGACGTAAATGTCATTGCCAATCCCACCGATCAGGGTGTCCGCTCCGCCGCCACCATCCAGCGTGTTGGCGGCGGCATTGCCGGTCAGAACATTGTTCTGCGCGTTGCCGGTGGCGTTGAGTGCGGCGCTGCCAGTGAGAGTCAGGTTATCGACGTCGTCCGAGAGTGTGTAGATTACGGAAGCATTCACCTGGTCGACACCCTCATCCGCCGCTTCGACAATGACATCGCCGACGTTATCGACGGTATAGATATCGTCGCCAAGCCCTCCAATCAGGGTATCGGCGCCCGCCGCGCCATTCAGCGTATCGTTGCCGGCGCCACCGGAGAGCACGTTGGCTGCAGCGTTGCCGGTGAGCAGGTTGTCCTCTTCGTTGCCGGTGCCGTCGATACTGGCGGTGCCGCTCAGGGTGAGGCGTTCGATGTTGGCTGAAAGCGTATAGCTCACCGAACTATTGACGACGTCTAGCCCTTCGCCGGCCAATTCGATGATCGCGTCGCCGGCATCGTCCACCGTGTAGGTATCGTTACCCGTGCCGCCGATCATCGTGTCGGCGCCGAGTCCGCCATTCAACAAGTCATTGCCATCGCCGCCGATCAGGGTGTCGGCGCTGGCGCCGCCGGTAATGCTGTCGTCACCGGCCACGCCGTCGAGGGTGTTGGCGGCGGCATTGCCGACAATAATGTTGTTCAGTGCGTTACCGGTGCCGTTGATGGCCGCTGTGCCGCTGAGCGTGAGGTTCTCCACGGCATCGCCAAGGACAACGCTGGCAGTGCTGATGACCCTATCGGTGCCTTCGCCGGCAAACTCGGTGATGGTGTCGTTGGCATCATCGACGTAGTAGGTGTCGTTGCCGATAGCGCCGATCATCGTGTCGGCGCCGAGGCCGCCGTTGAGCACATCATTGCCGTCGCCGCCGATCAGGGTATCGCCGCTGGCGCCGCCGCTGATGCTGTCGTTGCCGAGGCCGCCGTCGAGGATGTTGGCGGCGGCATTGCCGACAATGACGTTGTTGAGCTCGTTGCCGGTGCCGCTGATGGCGGCCGTGCCGAGCAGGGTCAGGTTCTCCAGGTTGGCGCCGAGCGTGTAACTCAAATAGCTCTGCACGGTGTCGATGCCCTCGCCGGCATTCTCGATCACCACATCGCCGATGTTATCGACTACATAGATATCATTGCCGAGCCTGCCGATCAGGGTATCCGCCCCGGTGCCGCCATTCAGGGTGTCGTTGCCGGCGCCGCCGGAGAGCGTGTTGGCTGCTGTGTTTCCGACCAGAACGTTGTTGAGGTCATTGCCCGTGCCATCGATTGCCGCCGTACCGGTCAGTGTCAGGTTCTCCAGATCGGCGCCCAGTGTGTAGCTGATCGAGCTTTGCACGGTATCGGTGCCCTCACCGGCATTCTCAATCACGACATCGTCAGCGTTATCGACGACATAGATGTCATTGCCGAGGCCACCGATCAGGGTATCCGTCCCGATGCCACCATTCAGGGTGTCGTTGCCGTCCAGACCTTCGATGACATCGCGCAACGCCGTGCCGACGAGGCTGTTGGCTGCGGTCGTGCCGACGATGTGGTTGGCGACATCCAGCACAAAATCGTCGCTGACACTGGCGCCCGCCAGGTCGGTGGCGGTGACACGCACATTCATCAGTCCAGCGGCGGTCGACGTCGGTGTGCCGCTGAAGCTGCGTGTCGCGGCATCGAAAGCGAGCCACGCCGGCAGCGCGGCGCCGTTGGTCTGGGTGGCCGCGTAGCTCAGGGTATCGCCGGCATCGATGTCGGCAAAGGTATCAGTCGGCACCGTGAATGCAAAGACGGCATCCTCGGTGGCGTTTTGATCGACAAGGGCCGCGGCAAGGGTCGGCGCATTGTTGACGCCGACAATCGCGGCAGTGGCACTGCTGGCGACGGATTCGGCAGTGCCATGACCATCGGTGTAACTGGCATTCACGCGCACTTGCTGGCCGACTTGCGCTGCGCCCAGTGTGAAGCTGCCGGCGGTAGCGCCACTGATGGCGCTCCAGGTCGTGCCATCCGTGGAGGACTGCCACTGGTAGCCGATGCTGCCCAGGCCGTCGATGTCGGCCAGGGTGTTGCTGGCGGTCAAGGTTTGACCTTGAATCGCCGTGCCGCCAACGCCGACTGTTCCGGTCGGGGCGTCGTTGACGTTGGCGACGGCCATGCTGAATTGCTGGCTGACGCTGGCGCCAGCAACGTCCGTTGCCTTGACTGTGATGCTCAGGCTACCCACATCACTGTTCGTCGGCGTACCGCTGAAGGCACGCGTTACCGCATCGAAGCTCAACCACGATGGCAGGGCGGAACCATCCTCGCGTGTTGCCGCGTAACCAAGACTGTCACCGGCATCGATATCAGCGAACGCGTCCGCCGGAACAACAAAACTGAACGTTGCATCTTCTGTCGCGGCCAAATCCTGAATGGCGTTGGCCACCACCGGCGCATCGTTGACATTGGCTATCACCACGGCGAACGTGCTGGCGACTCTCTCACCTGCCTGATCGGTGACCGTAAGCGTGAGGCTAAGACTGCCGACGTCGGCGTTCACCGGCGTGCCGCTGAAACTGCGCGTTGCCTCATCGAAAGCCAGCCAAGATGGCAAGGCGGAACCATCGCTCAGTGTCGCGCTGTAGCGCAAGGTGTCGCCCGCGTCGATGTCGCTGAATGTATCGGCCGGGACGGCGAAGCGGAACAGTGCATCTTCCGCGGCAAGTTGGTCGGCGACCGCATTGACCGCCACCGGGGCGTGGTTGGTCACCATCGATTGCGGCACGGCGCCAAAATCCGCATCCGAAATTACCGCGCGAATAGCATCGGGCGGCATGGCGTCGAGACTGCCGCTGCGGGCATAATCAACGGCCAGCCTGCCGCCGTAGGCCCTATCGTTGCTATTGCCGAGCGCATGAGCGGCCAGTGCATCGCCGGCGTTCCACGAGACGATGCCCGAATCCTGTGCCTGCAGCTGCATAAAGTCGGCAATGGTCGCATTCAGATCGAACCAGCGCACATCGCCACCGACGATTTGGAGCGTGATCGGGCTGAATGCGGGCTGGTCCAGCCATGCGGGCCGGGTAATCTGAATCGCATCTCCGCTTCCGAAATCCAGAATGAAGTCGTCACCGGCTCGGCTCAGCATCAAGTCTCCCGGCAAGATGCCGCCGCCGAGCGACAACGTGAGGTTGGTGCCTACATCCAGTACGTCGTTGCCATCGCCGCGGTTGAAGGCGACAACGCTGTTTGGTCCCCATGCATCGATGTAGTCGGCGCCCGTGCCGCCCGTCATGAATGACGACCCACCGTCGGCATAGAGATAATCGTCGCCGGCGCCGCCCTCCAGCACGTTGCTGCCTTCCCAGTCCTCGATATCGTCGTCATCCGCACCGCCACGCAATATGTCGTTGCCGGCATCGCCTTCCAGATAGTCGTAGCCTGAACCACCCTCCAGAAGGTCGTTGCCGGCCAGGCCGTATACTTCATCGTCTCCGGCGAGTGCGTCCATGGCGTCAGCATTCTCCGTCCCCACCAGCGAGTCGCTGTCCGTCGTTGCCGGCGTGAGCGTTGCCAAGGCCGCCAAGTCGACCGGCATCCACACCGTGCCGTCCGCGAACTCGATGCGTTCGATCCCGTTGGCGGCATCGTAGGCGGCGTTCTCAAGGGTAATGCTGTCGCCGTTAGCCGATTGCAGACGCCATGACCAATCCCGCACGATCATCACATCGCCGGGCGAAATGTCCGGCCCGAAGCGCAGGGTGTCCACGTTGCCCGGGGTGGCGTCATAGTCGGCGATCACATCCTGGCCGTCGCCCTTGTTGAACAGGTAGATGTCGTTGCCGGCGTTTCCCATGAGCCGGTCGTCGCCGCCCAGACCTTGCAGGATATCGTCGCCCGACGAACCATAAACATAGTCCGTGCCGGCCGTGATCTGGATGTGAGACTCGATCTCGCCCGCATCCCAGACCGTGCCATCGGCAAAGGTGAATCGCTCGATTTTCATGTCGTCCTGGTTGGACCAAACATTGATGCCGTCGCCGCTGCTGCCGACATTGATGTGCAATTGCTCGTCCTGGGTAAGGGAAATGTCGACCGGGGCGATGCCGGATCCGAATGTGATGGTGTCGATGCCACCCCAATCGGAGACGCTGTCCTGCCCATCGCCGGCCTCGAACACATAGGTATCGTTGCCGAGACCGCCGTACAGGGTGTCGTCGCCCACACCACCAATGAGGACGTCGTTGCCGTCAAACGCCCAAAGCGTGTCATTTCCGGCGAGACCGTTCAGGCGCACGTCGAAGTTGCGCCACGAACTCAGAGTATCGTCTCCCGTCGTTCCCTTGAAAACCAGGTGTCGGGCAATCTCGTCGGCATTCCACGTCGTACCATCCGCGAATTCGAACCGGCCGACATTCACGAACGACGGGGAGGGACTGGCATAGTCCCATTGCAATTGGACTGAATCGCCACTGCCGCCGATGTCGAAGCGCCAGCCGTCGGAGCCATACAGGTACTGGTAGTACCCGTCGAGGTCATCCGCCTGGATGCCGGGGCCAAAACGCAGGGTGTTGATTCCGCTATAGTCGGTGATGATGTCGTTGCCGTCGCCCGGATTGAATTCGTAAGTATCGTTCCCGGCGTCGCCATTCAGACGGTCATTTCCTGGGCCGCCGTCGAGAAGATCGTTCCCCGGCCCGCCGATCAGGCTATCGTTGCCAGCCAGCCCCCTCATCACGGCATCCTTGTTGTTACCGACAATCAAGGAGTCATTGCCCGCCGTTCCCAGGTAAATCAGCCGCTGTTCGATTTCGCTGGAATTCCAGACAGTTCCATCGGCGAACAGTACGCGCTCGATTTTGTCCAGGGGGTAGTTCTCGGCGCCGTCGACCAACACCGAGTCCTGCGTGTCCCGAATCGAGAAGCGCCAGCCGGCGCCTTCATAGCTAATCGTCATGTCCGTTGGCGCGATCCCGCTGCCGAAGCGCAGCGTATCCGTATCGGAGATGTTGCCTTGGTCGAGGATATAGTCGCTACCGTCGCCACGGCGAAAGATGTAGGTATCGCTGCCTGTTCCGCCGTAGAGCGTATCGTTTCCAGGTCCGCCAGCCAGCGTGTCATCGCCTTCCCGTGGCGACAGATGATCATTGCCACCCAGTCCGGCGATGTAATCTGCCCCTGTAGTTCCGAACAACACGTCGTTGCCCTGCGTTCCAACAATCGTAGGGGCGAACGACAGCATCTGCCCCATGTCGAGCCTCGTGCCATCGGCAAACTTGAAAAACTCCACGCCATAGCCGCCGGGCCAGGCGGAAGGCTGCGCCGGCAGCATCACCCGCACGGTTTGTTGTCCGTCGCCCCAGGTGAAATCCAGGGTATCGGCGTAGCCGCTCCATGGCAGCGAACTCAAACTCATGTTGGGCACATCCGACGAGTAGAGCTTGCCGCGGCGGATGTCGAGGTCGTACAGGCTGATGCCGGGGCCGAACTCAACGGTGTCGATGCTGTAGCTCCCACCCGCCCAGTAGGATTGACTGCCATCGGGAAGCGCCACCGTGGCTGTGATCTCGTCGATAACCTTGATCCCGGTATCGGCGGCCGAAATCAGGTAACTGTCGTCGCCGTCGCTCCCCATCAGGTAGTCGTTGCCGTTGCCGGCCAGAATGACATCGTTGTCCAGCGACCCCCAGACCCGATCGTCGCCGTTGCCGGCATCGATGAAGCTGCCCACCGGCTTGTAGGCGCCATAGTCCACGCGGCCGTTGATGAAGTCGTTGCCGTCGCCGGCGCGCACTGCGATGCCGTCCAGATAAATGACGTTGGCCGACGGGCCGGCATCGAGGGTCTCGATGATCAGGTTCGATGTGGCGTTGCCGTCGGTATCGGCAAACATGTTGCTGGTACGCTCGATCACTCCGGCATCGCTGGTGCTGCTGGCGAACTCGACACCCAGGGTAAATCTCGAACGTCCGTCGCTGTTGATGCCGCTGTAGCTGTAGGGGGCTATTTGCAAGGCGTTCCAGTTGCGCTGTCTATTCGAATCGCCAAACCACGCGCTCACCACGCTGGTTTGCCAGTCTCGATAGGCCTGTTGCGTCCAGTTGGCGGCGGTGGGCTGGGTCAGTTGCTCCCACGCGCTGATCGACAACATGCTGCCATCGCTTGTGCGAATCTGCCAGCTGGCCGTGCCCGAGTAATAGCCCTGGATGGTCAGCCCGGAGGGCGCTGCCTGGTCCTCGAACGTGGTATTGCCGCCAAGAAACTCCGTATCGAGCTTCGTGAAGTCCACATTGCGCACACCCTTGAGGCCGAGGGTCAGATCGTTGCCGCTGCGCCTCGCCTCGACATCCGCAAACTCCAGCCCCATGCCCAGATCGATGGTGTTCCTTGCGCCGTCCGCATCGAGCACCG
>Ga0209211_10001643_pt1 | contig 41481 bp, 45 predicted proteins | sample RifGroA2_FD_183992 | JGI IMG/M metagenome (GOLD analysis project Ga0209211, IMG submission 183992) | Groundwater microbial communities from Rifle, Colorado, USA - Groundwater A2 (SPAdes) (version 2) | ecosystem: Environmental > Aquatic > Deep subsurface > Groundwater | place: Rifle, Colorado...
AATATCTCAGTTTTTTGATACGAAGCACTGGTGCCAAAATTTAAAAAATAATCAAATTTCAATTCTTCTATAGCCCGACTGGTTTGAGAGCCGATGAATGCACATGTATCTATCACAGCGTCAAATTTTTCTTTTATGTTAAAGCCTTTTTCTCTATCGCCTTTAATAAAGGTGACGCCTTTTGGGTATTCAATATCAATAGCACCTCGGTTAAAAACTGTTATTTCGTGCTTATGGTTAACAAGAAGTTTAATAAGATGAGGACCTACAAATCTTGAGCCACCTATAATAAAAATATTCATAGTACGCCTTTCAAGGTTTAAATAAATACTTTTTCCAATGAGATTATTTTAGCAAAATATCAACTTCTATGTTCTGGACCATTGATCAAGCCACATTTCCTTGTAAGAGTTCAGACTCCTGATAGAAACGTGTCGTCTCGAAGCTACGGAGTAGCTGAGAGATCCCCCATGGGATTTCTCTCCGCCAGCCGGCGGATCGAAATGACATACAGAGTATCAGGACTCTGAACAGTTACATTTTATTTGAATTGCTATCAATATAGAACACTGCATGTCATTAACCTAAATACGTTTTATATTTCTACACTCTACACACACCAGGTGTGTGTAGAGCTTCCAGGTGTGTGTAGAGCTTATCGTAATTCCGGATAATGGCATTTCTTCCATTTCTTACCGCTCCCACACCAACATGGATCGTTACGGCCGAGATGTTTTGCTAATTTTACCGGTTGCGGAGCGGATTCCTGATTTGTCCGCATTTGTTTGGCTGCCTTGCTGATGGCCGTTTCAGTAGGTAATGGTATATTTCTGTCTGATGACTGCCTGTCCGCCGAAGTTTTAACGAAGGCGGAATGTCTGATAACTGACGGCTGTGTTGGAATGTTCACCTGTATTTTAAAGATCCTGTGGGCAATGTCAGATCCGATTGCAGCTACCAGCCGCTCAAACATGCTGAATGCCTCGTTTTTATATTCAACCAAAGGATCGCGCTGTCCGTACCCCCGGAGTCCTATGCCCTCCCTGAGGTCATCAATTGCCTCCAGATGCTCCATCCATAAGTTATCAATAATGGTGAGTGATACCCACCGCTCAACCTGACGCATGACTTCTGGAGAAATTTGTTTTTCCCGCGCCTCATACATATCACGGCTGAGTTTAATGAGAAAATCGGAAATCTCCTCTGATGTGTGCATCTGGAAAATCTGGGTAAAAAGCTGTTTTTGCGACAGTTCATCAAAGGGAATAATAGTAACAAACTCGGTAATAATCTGCTCCCGCTCAATGTTTCCTCCTTCACCTATGTGAAGATTGACGAGTGTGCTGATGTCACTGGCAATATACTCCAGTATTTTCTCTTTCTGGTCTTCGGCAAACAGAGCTTTTCTTCGCAGCCGGTAAATAATTTCCCTATGTTTATTGAGGACATCATCATATTCCACAAGGTGTTTCCTGGAGTCAAAATGAAACCCTTCTACTTTCACCTGCGCCTGCTGGATTGCCCGGGAAACCATCGGGTGCTCCAGGGGGACGTCTTCCGGCAGGTTAAACATCGTCATAAGCTTCGCAACCTGATCTCCGCCGAAAAGACGCATGATGTCGTCTTCCAGTGATACAAAAAACCTGCTCGTCCCCGGATCGCCCTGCCTTCCGGACCGGCCACGAAGCTGGTTATCGATGCGCCTGCTTTCATGCCGTTCTGATCCTATGACATGAAGGCCGCCTAAACGGACCACTTCATCATGCGCTTTCTGCCACGCACTCATTTTTCGTGAAAATTCTTTTTCATCTTTTCCGCCAGAGGCGGATCCGCCTTTGGCGGACACTTCTTCCAGCTCATACATTTCGGGTTTTGATCCTCCTAAAATGATGTCCACTCCGCGGCCTGCCATGTTGGTTGCCACTGTGACAGCGCCTTTTTTACCTGCCTGTGTAATGATGAGAGCCTCCTGCAGATGATTTTTGGCATTCAGGAGCTGATGCGGAATGCCTTTCCTTTTCAAAAGCTCACCGATGATTTCATTTTTTTCTATTGAAGTAGTGCCTACCAGCACCGGCTGGCCTCTCTTATGACATTCCGCAATCTCATTGGCAATTGCACCGTATTTGGCGCGGGGCGTCTTATACACACTATCGGAGTAATCCCGCCGAATCATGTCTTTGTTGGTGGGAATGATAACAACATCAAGATTGTAGATTTTTTTGAATTCCTCTGCTTCCGTTGCTGCAGTACCCGTCATACCTGCCAGTTTTTGGTACATACGGAAATAATTCTGGAGAGATACGGTTGCCAGAGTTTTACTTTCCTGCTGGATCGCGACTCCTTCTTTGGCCTCAATTGCCTGATGGATCCCTTCGGAAAACCTTCTTCCTGTCAGGAGCCGTCCGGTAAACTCATCAACGATCACAACCTGTCCGTCTTTGACGATATAATCCCGATCTTTCAAAAACAGTGTCCTGGCTTTGAGGGCTGCTTCCAGGTGATGGACGGTCTCAAAATCCTCCTCATAGATATTGCCCAGTCCCATCATCTTCTCTACTTTCATCACTCCGTGATCCGTGAGATGTGCTGTCCGCATCTTTTCATCTATCGCGTAATCAATTTTTGACGTGAGCTTATCGACCATCTTTGCATAATCGTAGTACTTGTGTGTGGCTTCCGCGTCAGGAGCTGAAATAATATGGGGAGTTCGGGCTTCATCAATAAGAACTGAATCCACCTCATCAACCACCGCATAGTGAAACTCCCGCTGGGTCAGCTGTGACGGGTCAGACACCATGTTGTCCCGAAGATAATCAAATCCGAATTCGCTGTTTATGCCATACGTGACATCAGCCTGATACGCTTCTTTTCGGGTAATGGGCCGCAGGTGCCGCAGGCGGAAATCTTTGGCTGTCGGGTCAGTATAGGAAGGATCATAGAGGAACGACTGATCGCTGATAATGGCTGATACCGATACTCCCAAAAGGTGGAAAATCGGCCCCATCCATCCTGCATCTCTGCGGGCCAGATAATCGTTAACCGTGACAAGATGCGCACCCTGTCCTGATAATGCATTAAGATATAACGCAGGAATTGCCGACAAGGTCTTCCCTTCTCCTGTTTTCTGTTCTGCAATTTTTCCAAAATGCAGTGCTGCAGCTGCTATAAGCTGTACGTCAAAATGCCGCTCTCCGTTAATCCTGCGGGAGGCATCTCTGACCAGAGCAAATGCCAAAGGAATACACTCGTCAAGGGGTGCGTCTTGGGATAATTTTGTTTTTAATTCTGCGGTTTTTTGGACAAACTGGTCATCCTTCAATTTTCGGATATCACCCTCTAATGAATTAATCTCCAGAACGAGATTGCGGAGCTTCCCTATCTCCTTTTCATTGCTATCCAGCAGTTTCCCTAAAAATCCAAACATGAAACTCATGATATCACAATTTCAGCCTCATTTGTGAACCTGGTACGAGTTTCACATTATCAATAGAATCTTGTAATCCCAACGTGTAAAAAGGCTTAGCTTTGTTTAACAAAGCTAAGCCTTGGACTCAAAGAACTATCGGCTATTAATCAACATTGTACGAAAAAGAAGCGATTGAGGGCAATTCCGTAGTCCTTCACCGTAGAAAACAAAGAGGTAAGCGTGACAAACAGGTGATCCGACTTCATCTTATATTCTTTTTCCCGTAAATAATTGATACATAAGAATCCTTTTGGCGAAAGAAGTTTTTTCAGTTGTACAATAAACTGTTTTTGCTCAATAAACGATGGTATGTGAGGTCCGACGGAAAGATCAACAATAATACAATCAAACGTTCGATTTTGTCCTAATAATTTCTTTACATAGAGTTTTGCATCAGCTTGAACAATATGAATGTAACGGTCTGAACGTATATTGAAATATTTTTGGGCAATATCAATGATGGCTTTGTCGATATCCACACAGGTCTGTTTGATTTTCGGAAAGTACCCGGATAAAAGGGATATAACCGTCCCTCCCCCTACCCCTAACACAAGTGCGTTTGTCGGTTGCTGAGTTTGAATGGAAAAATGCTTACATGCATGTTTCCAGAGATTTTCGATATACGCGCCTGATTGGGGTGACCTATTAACCAATAATTTCATTTTTCCCTGTTCCTCATTCACGCGGATATGATAATTATGGGGAGATGAAGTAATGAGTATTGTTTGAGGAAAGAGATAGGATTTCCAGGACATGAAGGTTCATTTTATGTCATCGCGAGAAACAAGAGAGACGAAGCGATCTTTATTATAGAGATTGCTTCAGCCTCGCTTCGCTCAGCTTCGCAATGACAACAGCAGAATAAGCATTATCTTTTGATCACTTCTTTTCCGACAAAAGGTTGTAATACGGTTGGCACACGAATAGAACCATCTTTTTCCTGATAATTTTCAAGAATTGCTATAAGGATCCTTGGCGAAGCAATAGCCGTATTATTGAGCGTATGGCAAAAGACTGTTTTCCCGTCTTTTGTTTTATAACGGATCTTTAACCGCCTGGCCTGAAAATCACCCATAAAGGAATCGGACATGGTTTCGCCATAGGAGACTCTGCCCGGCATCCATGTCTCAATATCGTATTTTTTGACCTGCGGTTCTCCCATATCAGCTGTAGACATAAGGATCACCCGATACGGAAGTTCCAAATCCTGAAGCACTTCTTCTGCATTAGCTAACAGCTCTTCTAATATCTCCAACGATTCCTTTTCATTGTTTTTTGCTATCACGACCTGCTCGACTTTATTAAACTGATGCAGTCTGTATAACCCCTTTGTATCTTTTCCGTAGCTTCCTGCTTCCCTCCTGAAACACGGGGAGAATGCTACAAATTTTTTCGGCAATTCTTCTTCTTTTAATATCTCATCAGCAAAATAGGAAGTAATGGGAACTTCCGCAGTACCTGCTAAGTAGAGATTGTCTTTTTCCAGACTATACACTTCATCCTTTCCCCATGGAAGCTGGCCGTTCCCAAAAAGCGTAAAGTCCCGAACGAGTGACGGTGCGATCATCGGGGTAAAACCGCGGCTAGCAAGCTTCTGAAATGAATACCAAAGGACAGCAAGTTCCAAGTGCGCTCCTTCGTTTTTCAAAAAATATCCCCGAAATCCGGAAATCTTCGTTCCTCGTTCAAAATCGATAAGATCCAGATCTTTCCCAAGCTGTATGTGGTTTTTAGGGGTAAAGTCAAATGCCTTTGGTGTTCCCCATTTCCTTACTTCTACATTTGCCGAGCTGTCTTTCCCCACTGGAACGCTTTCATGGGGAATATTCGGTATTGTCAAAAGATATGTTTTTAATTTCTCTTCAACAATACGCAGTTCTTCCTCTGAACTTTTTACTTCTTCTTTTAAAACACGTGCTTTTCTCCGGTCTTCTTCGTTATCAAGTTTTCCTGTTTTATTGCGTTTCGCACGTTGCTCCTCGATTTTTATGATAAGCTGCCTCCTTCTGCTATCGGCAGCCATTAACCCGTCCCAGTCCACCTGACGGTTTTTGTTTTCCGCAGCTCTTTTGCAGATATCTAAGTTTTGGCGGATAAAATTGATGTCGAGCATAGTGGTATAACCATCAACGAATTACGAATGATTTTACGAATATACGAATCTTATTTATTCGTAAATTCGTACCGATTCGTTATTCGTTGATTATTTTCAGGATAATCGGCTTTAATTTTTCCAACGCTTTCCTTCTATGATTATACGCTTTATTTTCCTCTTTGGATAATTCATCGTGGTTATAATACTTCTTCAATTCCGGTAAATACAGAAGCGAGCGGTACGGAAATCCTTTTCTTCTGTAAGAAGATGGCTTTGGGGCAATTATCCCTCGTATGACACCCTCACTCGTATGAACGTTTCCGTGTGACAATGCAAGCGCAATGACAACCCGAAGCTGCGCTCCACGCTTGTTTTTGGGTATTCTCTTCATTCTCTCAATGACGTGTTGAATTAATTCCTCATCTTCATCTTCCCGGTCTTTATGTATCCATCTGTGGGAATGTACTCCCGGTTCACCGTTAAGAGCATCAATCTCCAGCCCTCCGTCATCAGCCAGAGTCGGAAGGCCGGACAATTTTGCATACGTCTTTGCTTTCAATATCGCATTTTCTTCAAACGTACTTCCGGTTTCTTCGACTTTCTGAGCAATACCGATATCTTTAAGTCCTATGCACGTAAAAGGAAGATCCGAAAGACAGTCCTGAATTTCCTCCAGTTTTGCTAAATTTGTTGTTGCTATGAGCAATTTCTGCATACGTGCTACTTTATCATGTTAACATAATAAAGTAGTCATAAACCAAGTCCTTCGTGGATATCTTGAAGTGCTTTTAATCCCATGCCGAGGAATTGATCAATAGGAATGTTGATCTCTTCGCATTCTGCAATGATCTCTCTTTTGCAGTTGGCGGCAAATCCTTTGCTCTTATATTTTTTGATTAACGATTCAGGTTTTACGCTTGCTAATTTTTTATCCGGCTGAATAAGCGCTGTGGCAACAATGAGGCCGGTAAGGGTTTCAGCTGCAGCTAAGGCGTGCTGGACTCTGCCTTCCCTGGTTTTATCTTTAAACTCCGGCGGGCCGTAATACGCGTCTCCGAATCCCTGACCATATCCATGTGATTGAATTGTTTTGATAAGAAATTCTGTACCGCCATTCTTTCTTAAAATATCCGCGCATCGAATGCAGTGGAGTTTTGTGTTTGTTCTTGTTTCTTCCCAGTCGATGTCATGCAGAAGCCCGATAATCCCCCACTCCTCTTCAACTTCTGAGAAATGCCGGGCAAGTACCCGCATAATCGCCTCCGACTCAATGCAATGCATCTTCGTTATTGGATCTTTAATATATTCATCAAGAAGCTTCTTTGCCTGTGGATAGGAAATTCCTATATCCTTTGTGCTATGTCCATTATGATTGTTTTGTTTATTGGATACTTCTTCCTGTTTCTGTTCTTTTTTTTCATCTGTAATCGGTCGGAGAGTCGGAAATAAAATAACATCTTTGAGTGCGTGCTGATTGGTGAGAATTGCAACAAGGTTGTCAATACCCATACCCCAGCCGGCAGTTGGCGGCATACCATACTCAAGTGCCCGAATATAATCGTCATCAAACACTTCATGTTCACTGTGACCTATTTCACCGAGTTTTTCTGATTCCTTCCAACGATTCGCTTGGTCAATCGGATCATTTAATTCGTTATATGCATTGATGATTTCTCGTCCAGCAATAAGTAACTGAAATGACGCTGTCTTACGAGGATCTTCCGGAAGCCGTTTCGCAAGTGATACGAAATCCGTCGGCCGATCTGTCAAAAAAAGCGGACCGACCAAATGAGGTCTGGTAGTTTGCTTATAAAATGTATCTAAAACGGCTCCGTAACCGATCGCTCCTGTTAAATCCACTTTTATTCCTTTGCTTTTAATCATGGTGCGTAATTTTTCCTCTGTATCAGCTTGATTAATGTCAACTCCGGTATGTTCCAATATCGCTTCCCTATAGGTTATTCTTTTCCATGGAGCCTGAAAATTTAATTTTATACCCTGATAATCCAACTCAATGGTTTGACATACGTCCTGAACAAGCTCAATGAGCATGTTTTGGGTAAACTGCATTAATTTTTCATAATCTGTGTACGCCCAATAAAATTCGAGCATCGTAAATTCCGGATTGTGCCCCCTATCCATCCCTTCATTTCGAAAATCCTTCCCCAATTCATATACTTTTTCAAACCCGCCTATAATCAATCGTTTGAGATAAAGTTCAACAGCTATCCGTAAATAAAGATCCGTGTCTAACGTGTTATGATGGGTAATAAATGGCTTTGCCGCTGCTCCACCATAAATTGGCTGTAAAATCGGAGTTTCAACTTCAATAAAACTGTGAGAATCAAAATAATGACGGAGAAATTTAATAATTTTAGTACGTATCAAAAATACATTTTTAACTTCCGAATTCATCAGCAAATCCACGTATCTCTGACGATAGCGTTCCTCAATGTCCTTGAGCCCATTCCACTTGTCAGGAAGCGGCCGGATTGTTTTTGTAATGAGCTGAAAATTTGCTGCAAAGACAGAAACCTCTCCGGCTTCAGTTTTTCCGAGTGTCCCCTGAACACTGAGAAAATCGCCCAGATCTACAAGTTCCATAAGTGCAAATGTCTTCTCAGAAACCTTATCTGCTTTACAGACTATTTGTATCTGACCGGATTCATCGACAAGGTCAAAAAAACAAATTTTTCCGTGTCCCCGTCTTCCGGTTATTCGGCCAACAACGCTAACATCCTCTCCTTCTTTTGTTTTTGCTTCTGCGATTGTTTGATCCCGAATGACGCGCGAAGGATATGGGTCTATGCCCATTTTTTTCAATTCTTGAAGTTTCTCAATGCGGGTCTTACGTAAATCATCTAAAGTAGGCATATGTTTTCATTATACAAGAAACCCAGCCTTTTGTGGAAGGCTGGGTAATTTATTTGTAAGAATTATTTTTTATCCTATCTCTAAAACCTTGTATTTAATCTTACCTGCAGGAGCTTCCACTTCCACCATTTCCCCTACTTTTTTCCCAAGAAGCGCTTTCCCCAAAGGAGACTCATGGGAAATTTTCTTTTGCATCGGATCTGCTTCCCATTCTCCGACCAAGAGGTACTCTTCTTTTTTTCCGTTGACGTGGAGGATCACTTTCGAACCGATGTCTATCTGTCCCGTTGCCTTTGAACTGATGATTTTTGCAGCTCGGATAATCTCTTCAAGCTCCGCTATCCGTCCGTCAATGAACGCAAGATCCTGTTTTGCCGCCACGTATTCGCTGTTTTCGGAAAGATCTCCTGCCTCTCGGGCATCCGAAAGCCTGATAACCGTTGCCGGCCGTTTTACTTTGACCAGTTCTTCATGCTCTGCTTTCAGGGCATTCAGGCCTTCTTTTGTCAGCAATTGCTGATGACTATGATTGTCCATATGGTGAAAAAAAACCTCCCCACAGCATCTTCTCTTTTTTGACGCGGGGAGCGTTTTTATATACGAAAATAAGCTCAAAAATTCAAAACAGACAAGAATAAAGTGTACAGTAACCTCCTTGAGCTGTCAAGTAGAAGCTGATAGAATACAAAGGCCTTACAAGCTGATTCCAAAGCTAATTTCTTAATTTCGTTCTTTTATATTGTTTATTTGTAGATTAATAGATTTATATATTTGTAGATTTAATCTTCGCCGCGTTCGTCCCCCGTATGAGAGCAAAGCACCATACGGGGCCATGTACCGTGCTTGCACTGGTACATGGTAGCGGCCTAATTATATGTATTATGTATATATTTTGAGAAGTCAACGCGACGGAAAGCTGTATACAGGATTCTCAACTGATCTGAAAAGAAGGATGCAAGAACATAAACAGAAAAAAACACATACTACTGCAAGGATGGGTGACATAACACTTATTTACTATGAAGCATTCCTATCAGAAAAAGATGCTCGGGAAAGAGAGATATACTTAAAAACAACACAAGGAAAAAGAACATTAAAATTAATGCTGAAACATACGTTTGCCGCGTTCGTCCCGTAAACCAGAGCAGAGCACGGTTTACGGTTTTGGCGCGTTCGTCTAGAGGCCTAGGACGGTTGGTTCTCAACCAACAAATCACCGGTTCGAATCCGGTACGCGCTACAAAATACTACATACGCTTGGCGGCGGGCAGGTCAACGTGTAGATCGCCGGTTCGCCGTGCCCGTCCGTAGCTTCTGAGCGTAGGAGGGAATCCGACTGGGGGTACTGAGTCTAAGCTTATTTAATTTGCTGCAATATCGAATCGTAATAATTTATAAGTTTTTGAGCGTTTTGGAATACTACTTCATTCATTTCTGGACGAGAGTATTTTTCATATGTTTGAACCGATCTGCTCCATATTCCCATTCCAAACTCCTTACCCTGTTTGATTATGTCAGGATTAAGAAAGTCAGTAGGATTCCAGTCATGTTCGCTAAAAGAATATGCTGATTTCACTTGCGTTCTGTATTTTGCGTCACGATCCCGATCCGCCGGAAATCCTGGATACATATTAATTAAATCCCGATCAAAAGCTTCAACTACTTTTTTTGTTCCCTTTGGAAGCAATAATCCAGCATCAATAAATTTTTGAACGTTAAATGTAAATGCAAAGTAATACTTTCTTTCAAAATTGATAGAAAACGCTTTAATATAATCCAGTAATTCATCTTCCGACTTTAACTTTTCCGCCTCATGCATTAATAAAACGTGGAAAAAACCTTTAAGTGCGTAGTCAATATCATGAGGCTGATATTCAATGTCAATAAGAATATGTTGGGCGATATCTATAAGATCTTTGCTTGGTTTATTAAAAGGAATAATTTCGCCTTCTATCATACGGTGATAGTATAGTACAGACGTTCTGTTTATACAAAAAGATTAGATTTCGATTCTAATATCTTATGGTAGTCAGAGCATAATCGGGATTGAGGCTAGGTTGAAGAATCTTATTCCACTCACTCATTGAGTGTAGAAGTTGGTTCCAACGAAGAATCATCTGGGTACTTGTCCCCTGTACGAGAGCGAAGCACCGTACGGGGCCATGTACTGTGCTTGTGCACTAGTACATGGTAGTGGCCTAGGACGGTTGGTTCTCAACCAACAAATCATCGGTTCGAATCCGATACGCGCTACAAATTCAAATCGCGCTTGATTGGAAAAAATCATCCATAATACTAATAAAAGAAAGGGCATGGATAAGAAAAAAGATTGATGAGATTGGCGTTGATACGCTCTCTGAAGTTATTAAAAAAGCCGTAAAGGTGAGGAAATGTGCCTATTCACCATATTCCAAATACATGGTTGGCGCGGCAGTGCTTTGTACATCCGGTGCCATCTATGCATCATGCAATGCCGAGGTCGTATCCTATACTGAAACCGACCATGCGGAACGGAGCGCCATCACAAAAGCCATTAGCGCGGGAGAAATGAAACGGAACGGCCAATGTTTTATTAAGGCGGTAACCATCTCCCACCCCGGAGAATCAGGTCCCTGCGGAGGGTGCAGGCAACGCATTGCCGAACATTGTGAGAATGCACTTATCATCGATACGGACGGCAAAGGCAGGATACAGGCTGTAACGTCACTCAAAACCCTCTTTTTCTACGCTTTCACCCCGGAACATTTAAAAAAATAGAACTATCCAAGAGAGTACTTCAGTTTTTTTAAAAATGTTCTGTGATACAATTTCCAAATGATATACCATCCCCGCGACCGCTTCCGCTGTAAAAATTCCGGAATTATTCAGGGAAAACTATTATTTTTTTTATTAGCCATAGGCATCCTTAGTCTTCTTTTTTATTTTCTGTACAAACCATCAACCTCTGTTGTTTCGCCTATTCCTCAAAAAGACATGTTTTCTTTTCTACTTCCTATCTTTTCCCGGAAAAAAAATCCGGATGAGCTGAAAAAGAAAATTATTGAGGCAATCGGAACAACAATTCCTGAATATTCCGTCATGGTCAAAGATCTTAAAAATGATTTTTCCATTGATATGAATGCGAATACTATCTTTACCGGAGCGTCGGTTAATAAGCTCCCGATTCTCGGAACGCTTTACTATCTTGCCCAAAAAGGAGATATTGATCTGGATCGACAAATCACGATACAGCCTGAAGATATTCAGGACTACGGAACCGGCCAAATCCGATACGATCAACCCGGAACCATGTACAGCGTCAAAACGCTTAGCCGGCTCATGATGCAAAAAAGCGACAATACAGCTGCGTATATCTTAGGCCGGCAGGTCATCGGTATCCCAAAAATCCAGCAGCTTATCACCAGCTGGGGGATGACACAGACCGATATGGAAAATAACAAGACCTCAAATACCGATATTGCTCTCCTCATGGAAAAAATCTATAGGGAAAAAGTCGCAAATAAGGCTCTGACGTTGGAAATGCTATCGTTTCTCAAAGACGGAACTATCGAAGACCGGATCCCGGCACTCTTACCAAAAGAAACAGTTGTCTACCATAAAACCGGCAATGGCGTAGGATTTCTGCATGATGTCGGGATCGTTGTTGGCCCAAAAACAACGTATTACATCGGCATGTTCACAAGCGGAGTTCCTGATGAAGCGGAGGCAGTCCGGATATTAGCCACTATCTCGCGGATTGTCTATGATTTTATGAAGTGATAGGACGTATTTTTCTCTGTCATCGCGAGTTCCGCTTTGCGGGATGTGGCGATCTTTATTATAGGGATTGCTTCGTCTCCCGACGTGACGCCGGGATCCTCGCAATGACAATAAAAGCAACTACTTCCCTTTTTTCTTCGGAGATTTAGCAAGAGCTACTTGGAGCACCTCATCCATGTGCTCAACGAAGATAAATGAGAGGTCTTTGGTCACGCTTTTCGGGATATCCTCCAAATCTTTTTTGTTATTTTTCGGGAGCATTACGGTTTTGATGCCTGCTCTGTGGGCTGCAATGACTTTTTCCTTTACGCCTCCGATCTCCAAAACCCTGCCCCGAAGCGTAATTTCTCCGGTCATGGCAACAGCCCGCTTTACGGGAGTTTTGGTAAGAGCCGATACGAGCGCTGTAGCAATAGCAGCTCCTGCTGACGGGCCGTCTTTGGGAACTGCTCCTTCCGGCACATGAATATGCACGTCTAATTTCTGGAAAAAGTTTTCCGCAAGCCCGAATTTTTTGTACCTGCTCCTCACATAGGACAGAGCCGCCTGAGCTGATTCCTTCATCACGTCGCCCAACTGTCCGGTTAAGGTTATTCCTGCTTTTCCGGGCATGAGCGCAACCTCAATGAATAAAATTTCTCCTCCTGCTTCCGTCCAGGCCATGCCGGTAGACATACCGATTTCGTCTTTTTTCTCGGCGAGTATGGAACTGAATTTATACGGGCCTAAGTATTTGGGCAAATCACCTCTTCCGATTTCGAATGTTTTTTTGTTTTGTGCCTCGGTATCCGCAATTTTCCTAGCAATTTTCCTGAAAATCGACGCGGTTTCCCGCTCAAGATTCCGGACTCCTGCTTCCCTGGTATAGCGCCTGATAAGCTCATACAGCGCCCCGTCTGTCATGGAAACAGTGTTATCGGGAATCCCGTGAACGATCCGCTGCTTTTCAAAAAGAAAATCCTTCACGATATGGTATTTTTCTTCCTCCGTGTATCCGGGAAAATGGATAATCTCCAAACGGTCCCGTAAAGCAGGCGGAATGGTATCCAGGATATTGCAGGTCGTGATGAAAAACACGTCAGAAAGATCAAACGCGACTTCCAGGTAGTGATCGGAAAAAGCATAGTTCTGTTCCGGATCCAATGCCTCCAACAACGCTGCGGAAGGATCTCCCCGAAAGTCCGCTCCTACTTTGTCAATCTCATCCAGCATAAAAACCGGATTTTTTGTCCCTGCCTGTTTAATCCCCTGGATGATTCTGCCGGGCATGGCTCCGACATACGTTCTCCTGTGGCCTCTGATTTCCGCCTCGTCCCTGATGCCTCCGAGTGACATTTTGACGAATTTTCTTCCTATGGACCGGGCAATAGATTTCCCGATAGATGTTTTTCCGACTCCCGGAGGTCCGACAAAGCAGAGGATGGTAGGAGATTTTCCTTTTTGTTTTCCATCTTTTTCTTTTCCTTCTTCCTCCTGATTCTGATGCATACGCAGCTTCATCACTGCTAAATACTCTAAAATACGTTCCTTTATTTTTATCAGGCCGTAATGATCTTCGTTTAACACGCGTTCTGCATCTTTTATGCGGACATTGTTGGGGCTTGCCACAGCCCACGGAAGCTCCACGAGTGTCTCCAGATACGTGCGGACATAGGATGTTTCAGGATTATACTGAGACATTTTAGAGAGACGCGATAATTCCTTATCCGCTTTTGACCGCACTTCCTCAGGCATTCCGGCTTTTTTTATTTTGTCCCGAAGCTCTTTGGTGTCTTTATCATCATCGTCGTCTCCTAATTCTTTTTCAATTGTTTTTATCCGTTCCCGAAGCACCTGTTCTTTGACGTTTTTATCAAATTTTTCCTGTGTTTTGGTAGCGATATTTTGTTCAATCTCTAATATTTTTATCTCATGAGACAAAAATTGCGTTTCCTGAGTCAACCGCTCTTTGACAAAAGACAGTTCAAGAAGCGCCTGCCGCTCCCTGGGTTTGAGATCCAAAATTGACGCAAATTGGTAGGAAATAGTAAGAGGGGTGCTGCCGGACATGATATTCATGAATGTGAGAAAATCAATGGTTTTTCCCAGTTTGACGGCGCGTCTGAGTTCGGAAACAAGATGGTTGGAAAGCGCTTTCATTTCATCATCATCAATCGCGATATCTATGATCTCTCGGGCTTTGGCTATAAAGAACGGATCCACAGTTTCAAACGACTGCACTTCAACTTTTGTCAATCCCCTGACAAGCGCATTAATTTCACCTTCATTTTTCATCATCTGAACAATCTCCCCGACAGTTCCGATCTGATACAGATCCGAGGGTACGGGATCATTTATGCTGGTATTTTTCTGCATGATGAAAATAACCCGTTTCCCTGTGGTTTGCGCGGCATCAATGGCGGAAACCGATCGGACCCTGCCGAACGTCAGAATCATCTCCGTTCCGGGAAATACCACCCCATCCCGTATAGGAACGACCGGCAATACAATATCCTGTTGTGTATAAAGGTCTGCCATACTGATATTCGGGTGACACACCTTTGTCATTGCGATCCCGAGCGAAGTCGAGGGAGAAGCAATCTTTATTATAGAGATTGCCACGTCGCTTGCGTTCCTCGCAATGACAAAAAATACATTCTATATTTAGCAGTCAAGTATAACAACTGCTAATTTGAAAGTCAACACGCTTACTGAAACATGTTTAAAAAATCATCCCGTTTGGGAATCCCTAAGGGAAAATCGACAAGAGGCGTCCGGGCAACAGCTTCACGGTCTTCTGATGTTTCTTTCTGTTCCTGATACAAAACCCCCAAAGGAATTGTATCCCCCCATTCCATGGACTTCTCAAGCGCAGTGTGTTTTTCTTTTTGAGGTTCAACCGTATAGATGCGTTTCCGATACCATCCGTAGTCATGAATCTTATCAAACGTCACGCAGGGCTGAAGGATATCGACAACCGAAAAACCTTTATGGAGTATGGCTTTTGCCAGAATTTCAGTCAACTGCGGTATGTCTCCGGCAAATCCGCGGCTCACAAACGTTCCTCCGGCAACAAGAGCCAAAGACAACGGATTGAGAGGAAGTTCCATAACCCCTCCCGGAGTTGATTTTGTCTCCAGACCCTTTTGCGCTGTCGGCGATGCCTGTCCCGTGGTCAAACCATAGACCTGGTTGTCATGTACTAGTACGGTAATGTTGGGATTCCTTTTTGCTGCATGCAGAAAATGATTGCCGCCCTCTCCTATACAGTCTCCGTCTCCGGTTACTGCGATGACGGTCAGTTTGCTGTTTGCCAGCTTTATCCCCTGGGCAACAGGGAGAGCTCTTCCGTGGAGTCCTTCAACTCCGTACACGTGCATCCAATCCCGCATATTTCCATGACACCCGACCCCGTATACGATAACGACGTTGTGATTTGGGACAGCAAGCTTCGTCAAAGCGTTTTTCAGAGCCATCCATATCCCGAAGTTACCGCACCCAGGGCACCAGGTGGGAGTGATATCTGTTTTATAAATGTCCGATGTAATCATAGTATCTTTTAAGATTAATTAAGGTTTTTCCCAATTTAAAATTCAAAATTTAAAATTTAAAATTAATTTCAAATTTCAAATTTAAAATTTCAAATTTTCAATAATCTCCTCCGGGTACCACTGTCTTCCGTCATACTTTAACAGCTTTTCTTGTATGTCAACGCCCGACACCTGCATAATGAGTTTTGCCAATTGGCCCGTTCCGTTACCCTCAACATCAACCAGCCGTTTTTCGCTTTGTAAAAGTTTTTTCAGTTTTTCTCCGTCAAGCGGATATACCCATGAAAAATGGATGAGTTTGGTCCTCATGCCTTTCTCCTGCAATATTTTCATCGCTTCCAGAATCGGGCCTTTGGTGGAACCGAACGAAACAAATGTAAGTTCACTATCAGTATCTCCGTATATGACCGGCGTTGGTGAATGACTGATTATTGCAGTAAGCTTCCTTAACCGCTTATCTGTCATGCTTTTCCGAATGAGCGGATCTTCGGTTGTGAATCCTTTTTCATCATGCTCATAGGAATTGGCGATATATAATCCTTTTTCCGTTCCGGGAACGCTCCTCTCGGAAATGCCGTCGGACGGGCTCATATCATACCGTTTAAAATCCGGGCTAATAGATTTTTCTGTAACGCGTTTTCCGTCCTGCGGCATTTTAGGAGCATCAAAAACGCTTTTGTCCGCACACCAAATACTCTCATTTAAGTATTTATCCGTCAGAATAAATACCGGAACCTGATATGTTTGAGCCAAATCAAAAGCAATCTGGGATAATTGGTAACATTCCGTTATGTCGCCTGGAGACAAAATAATCCGTGCAAATTCTCCGTGCCCGGAATGTATCACAAACAACAACTCTCCCTGTTCCGTCCATGTCGGCATGCCTGTTGCCGGTCCAGGACGCATCCCCAGATCAATAACCAAAGGCACTTCCGTAATTCCTGAGAGAGACAATCCTTCCACCATGAGAGCAAATCCGCCTCCTGAGGTAGCCACCATGCTCCGAACTCCGGCAATGGAGGCGCCAATTGCCATATTGATCCCTGCGATTTCATCCTCCGGCTGGATGTACGTAATGCCAAGCTCCTTTTTGTGATCCGTAAAAAGGGTAATGAGGCTGTTAATGGGGGTCATGGGGTAAATTGCTGCAAATTTCATGCCTCCGTCCAAAGCCCCGACTCCAACCGCTTCGCTTCCGTTCATGACGAGTTTCCCAAAAGGCTGTTTGGGGGCATCAAGATACCATCCGTTTAATGATCCGTATGTTTTTTTTATACCATCATATCCGGCCTGTGCCACAGCGATATTTTCATCAATAATTGTCTTTCCCTTTTTTTTAAACTGCGTTTCAATAACGTCAGTAAGAATAGAAAAATCAGCTCCGAGAAGCGCAATAGTAGCGCCTAAGGCAACGGTGTTACGCATAAGAACAGTAGCATTGAGATTTTTCACAATATCCGACATGGGAAGTGCAATCAACCGGGTGTTTGGGGGGAAGTCCGAAGAGTTAGGGGTAACGTCTTTTGGATCAAACACCACATAACTTCCCTCGTGAAGTTCGTTTGTATGAATTTCTACCGTCTCCGAGTTGAGTGCAATAAGGATGTCCAGTGTTTTATGGAGGGAGTGAAATGGAAGAGTTCCCACCCCGACAGTAATAACATTATGCCCTCCCCGGATGAGAGACGGGTACTCATTGGAGGCAGTCGTATAAAATCCGCGGCGGCTAAATGCTTTGACCAGCATCGAACCGGCTGATATGATGCCAAATCCAGCCTCACCGCCGATTTTCCATGTGACGAAATTCTTCATAATTCAAATCATTGTCATCGCGAGTCCAGCCAAGCCGGACGTGGCGATCCCTATTATAAGGATTGCTTCGTCTCCCGACGTGACGTCGGGATCCTCGCAATGGCATTTTTACGGAAATACCTGCTTCCCTGTTTCGTTATCAATAATAGTAATAGCAGCCACCGGACATCCTTTTGCAGCAGAAAGAAGTGCTTCATCTGATTCCTGATCAGAGGAATCCAAAATAACTGCTTTTGCCTCTTTGTCCAAAACCCATGCTTTCGGAGCCAGCGCCACGCACGTCGCTGCACCAATGCAGAGCGACCGGTCAATCCGCATGATATATTTCCTGATTTTTCTTGTCACTTTCGGGTCATTGGCATCCATAGGCTTTCACTATACCACCGTTGCCTTTTCCCATTCAAGAATACATTTCTGTAACGCCTCCAAAGGTAAGAGGGCGCATTTTATCCGCGTCGGCGTCAACTCTGTCTTTAACATATCCAGGACTGTCTCTTTTTGTAATTTCATAACATCCGTTTTCTTCATCCCAAAAACATAATCGGTTAATAAGGACGCAGAAGCCTGACTGATTGCACAGCCTTCTCCGGAAAATCGGATGTCCGTAATGGTTTTCCCGTCTTTTCCGAGTTTTAACTCCATGGTAATTCTGTCTCCGCACGCGGAGTTAAAAAGAGTTTTTGAGATATCCGCTTTTGGCAAACGCCCGAAATGGTGCGGATGCTTGTAATGATCAAGAATATGCTGACGATAAAGATCCATATGATCAATTTCAAATTTTCAATTTACAATTTTCAATAGTCCGGCAAAGCCGGATTAAGTTTTTTATTCAAACATCTTCTTTACTTTTTTAAGTCCTTCAGCCAGCGCGTCAACATCTTTTGTATCGTTATAGACATAAAATGATGCACGGCATGTCGGCCCGATTGCTAAATACTCATGCAGAGGCATAGCGCAGTGATACCCCACCCGGATACAAATATTATCCTCATCCAATACCTGCGCTATGTCATGGGGATGAATGCCTTTCATCTGAAACGCCACAACGCCCCCCCTGATATCTGGATCAGCCGGACCATACATCGTCAGCCCTGGAATTTTTGTCAGTTGGTCAAGCGCATACGAAACAATCTTCTTCTCATGTTCCCGTACGTGCCGCATCCCTAATGCAGATAAATACTCTACAGCCGCGCCTAATCCGATTGCCCCTTCAATAAACGGCGTTCCTGCTTCAAACTTATGAGGAATATCGTTAAACACAGTTGTTTTTTCATGCACCTCTTTTATCATGTCTCCGCCGAAAAGAAACGGCGGCATCTCTTCCAGTAATTGTTCTTTTGCCCATAAAACCCCTATTCCGCTCGGAGCCATCATTTTGTGTCCGGAGAACGCCACGACATCAGCTCCCCAATTCTCAACATCAACAGGCAAATGGGGAACAGCTTGCGCCGCGTCGACAACAGTAAGACACAGAGGATTCATTTCCTTTACTTTTTCAATTATTTTTTTGACCGGCGGCAACGTTCCTAATACGTTTGATGCAGCGGTGAATGTGAATAGTTTTGTTCTTTTGGATACAAGCTTTTCTATCGCCTCAAGAGAAAGAATCCCATTGCGGTCAGCGTTCCAAATTCTAAAATCACATTTATTTTTCAAAGCATATTGCTGCCACGGAACAAAATTAGCATGGTGTTCCAGTATTGACGTTACAAGAACGTCTCCTTGACGTACGTGGTATGGGAGCCAACTATAAACAAGCAAACTCAGGGATTCATCCGTGTTTCTCGTAAATACTATCTCACTGGTATTTTTTGCATGAATAAAATCCGCAACATATTCTCTTGCCTGTTCGTATTTTGCTGTTGCCTCTTCTGATGTTTTATAAATACTCCGAAAAACATTGGCAGTATACCGTTTGTAATATCCATTCACCGCGTCAATAACTTTTTTGGGTTTCAGTGAAGATGCCGTTGAGTCCAAGTACACAATCCGCTTGCCGTTAATCTTCCTTTTGAATAATGGAAAATCCTGTTTTATTTTAGATACATCAATCATAGCGTCTTTGTTATGTTTCTGCATTGATTATATACCAAATCCCTGATATGAGAATCAGGAATCATGTCGGTGATTTTCCTGATAAAGCCGTCGACATATATCCGTTCAATCTGTTTCTGATGCAACAAGCGGGTTTTTGCGTACCACAGAACATCATCTGGGATTGGGTGCATGGAGACACCATGTTTGCATGACACTGCATGATGCAATATTTCTAATATTGGGCGGGTCTGGACCCTCGCGTGCCCTGACAACAGCATGCTGTCATGGTGTTGAAATGCATCCGATCCCTGCGATCTTTTACCAATGAAAATATTTCCCTGATATGAAACAAGGGAATCGTTCAAAACGAGCGACCGCAGGAGACATACACTCACGGAATCCGGACTTTTGTGTAATTGCGTTGTCGACAGATGCACCTCGATATTCCTTTGCGGAATAATAATCCCCAAAAGCTGCGCTTTCGCATTCCTCCCCTCAAGAGAAACTGATATCTCAGCGCGCAATGATTGTTTGGGCGCTACGAGAAAAACATAGGTTTTCTCTTCTCCCTCAGGGAGTGTATCGGAGTATCTCTGATCTTCATGAATATGAATAAATTCTATGTTTTGCAATCTCATAAGACCGCTTCTTTCGTATTACCCCACTGACCCTTCCATCTGAAGTTCGATCAAACGGTTAAGTTCAACCGCATATTCAAGCGGCAGCTCTTTCACTATGGGTTCAATAAAGCCGTTCACCACCATAGAAACTGCTTCTTCTTCTGGTATTCCCCGTGAAGTAAGGTAAAAAAGCTGTTCATCGGATATTTTTGAAACCGCTGCTTCGTGGGCAATGGATGCATCATCTGACTGAATGTCCATGTACGGGTACGTATCTGATCGTGACTTTCCGTCAAGAATCAACGCATCACATTGCACATGCGAGGATGCATGAGTAGCCGTTGGTATTATCCTGACCAACCCGCGATAGGAAGTTCTCCCACCGTCTTTACAGATAGATTTTGAGATGATTCTGGATGTCGTGTCCGGAGCCATATGGATCATTTTTGCACCCGCATCCTGAATCTGTCCGCGACCGGCATAGGCAATAGACAGTACCTCTCCCCGGGCTTTCCTTCCCGTGAGAATAACAGAGGGATATTTCATCGTACATTTACTGCCTAAATTTCCATCCACCCATTCCATAACTCCTTCTTCCTCAACTTTTGCGCGTTTAGTTACTAAATTAAAAACATTTGTGCTCCAATTCTGCACGGTCGTATACCGGACCCGGGCGCCTTTTTTGACCAATATCTCGACAACAGCCGCATGCAGACTGTCTGTCGAGTAAATGGGCGCCGTACATCCTTCTACATAATGCACAAAGCTCCCTTCATCGGCAACGATAAGAGTCCGCTCAAACTGTCCCATGTTTTGGGCATTTATCCTGAAATACGCCTGCAAAGGGAGGTCGACTTTCACATTTTTGGGGACATACAGAAATGATCCGCCTGACCAAACAGCACTATTGAGAGCTGAAAATTTATTGTCTCCCGGGGGTACGACAGTCCCAAAATACTCTTTGACAATATCCGGACGCTTCCGCAGTCCGTCATCCATGGAGAGAAATACCACGCCCTTTTTGCTCAGTGATTTTTGAATGCTTTTATATACAACTTCAGACTCATATTGGGCAGACACTCCGCTTAAAAATTTTTTTTCTGCCTCCGGTACACCGATCCGCTCATACGTATCCAGAATCGACTTCGGAAGATTTTTCCATTTCGAAACCGTACCACCGGTCGGTTTGAGATAGTAATATATATTGGCAAAATCAATGCCTGACAAATCCGGTCCCCAGGAGGGCATCTGTTTCTTTTGATATAGAGCAAAGCTCTTCAACCGGAACTGTTTCATCCAGAGAGGCTCTTTTTTTCGATTGCTTATTTCATCAATAATTGCAGCATTGAGCCCTTTTTGCGCCTTGTACACAGACTGCTCCTCTTTATGGAAACCGTATGCATACGCTTTGGGTGTAATTTTTTTGGGCTTCATAAAAAAAGGTTCAGTGCGTTTTTATTATTCCGGGAATCATAGTGTGTTGAGATCTCTGTATCCATTCCTGTTAATCCGGTCTATAAGTTCCCGGGACCCAACATGCGTCATTTTCCCTTTAACCATCACCATAACGGTGTCCACCTCTATGTACTGAAGAATCCGTTCACTGTGGGTAATGAGGACGATGCCCGATCCCTGTTTTTGGAGCTCTCGCACCCCCTTGGCAATAATTTTCAGAGCATCGACATCAACACCGGTGTCAATTTCATCAAAAATTGCAAACGCCGGCTGGAGAATCAGTGCCTGCAGAAGTTCTATTTTTTTGCGCTCTCCGCCTGAAAATTCTTCGTGAATAGCCCGGTTTAAAAGGTTTGGGTCTATGTGAAGCGTCTTTGCAAAAAACGATATGCGTGTATTCAGTGCTGATACAGATTTGTTATTACTTCCTTTCTTATTCTGAAATGAGGCCCTGAGGAGCTCCTTTACGCTCACTCCGGGTATGGCAATGGGAGACTGAAACGAAAGAAATAATCCCAGTCGTGCCTTTTCCTCTGTGGGAAGGTTAAGAATATTTTTCTTATTGAGGAATAACCCGGACACATGTGTTTTCGCGTTTTGAGCGGTTGTGTATTTCGGGTCACCCATAATGACGTGCGCAAGCGTTGATTTTCCGCTGCCGTTTGGGCCCATGAGAACCGTTACTTTTCCTTTTTCAAATCTGCAGGAGATGTCATAGAGAATCTGTTTTTCCTTCGCAAATGCCTGAAGGTGCTCAACTCGTAAGGAGGAATCAATCATAAACCCCTTCTCTCTCTGATAAACTGGTCAATCGTAACATCGGAGAGATAGCGCATAAACGCCTCTGAGATGAGTTGCCGAATCTTTTGCGGCATGCATGAAGGGTGAAGCGGGCAGGTAAAATTACTTTTGAGAATTCCGGATTCTGCTGATTTTCCGTTTACAGCCTGCAGTACATCAAAGGCACTTATGTCTTCAGGCGCTTTTTTCAGCACATACCCTCCGCCCTGTCCTTCTTTACTCGTGAGTAATCCTTCCTTCTTGAGCATTCTGGCAATCTTTTTTAAAAATAACAGAGAAGCACCGTGTTTATCTGCCACTTCGGACAATGAAACAAACATATCCTTCTGATTGGCCAGTTCAGACGTAAAAAGGAGTGCAATTTCTTCCTGACGGGAAAGTTTCATATACTGATACTAATTTGGTATCAGTATAGTATCATACGCAATACATGGTCATCAAGAGGCTAAAGGGCGTTTGCAAACCGGTCGGTTTTCCCCATATACACTTCAAAGATGCCCTGCATACGCAAAATAAAACATTCCTGTTTTACTTCCGGATTTTGTGCAAATGAAATGAATTGATCAACCTCTTCTGCCTGCGTCTCGTGGCATAACAACGCTTTCCCTTTGATCAATTGTGTACTGGTAATATCTATAACTGTTGTAATGTTTTTGTCCGGTACCCCCTTCCACGGTTTACCAAATGACTCTTCGGAGATCTGCTTTTCTTTTAACAAAAAATTCACTGATCTTTGCGGCAAACACACATAATACAGTTTTGGCTCTTTTGAAAGAGATTGCGTATCACCGAAAGTACGCATATATTCCTCCTGCCTCCACAGTTTTCCTCTTCCTTTCGTCAGTTGTTCTTTATCCTGAAGATTTGACAGATATGCTGCATATTTTTGGAAGGCATACGTTGCTGCATAGCATACTTTGACGTGGTCAGGATGATTTGTGATGCCTGTTGGATCATGCGTGATAACAATGTCAGGGAGAAACGTTTTCATAGAGGCATATATGGGATCTTCAAGCGTTCCGGGAGTAAGGTCTTTTAACCCTAAATCAGGAAATTCCAAAAAATCGACGTGTTCTATCCCTAATACCGCTGCGGCTCTTTTTACTTCCTCCTGTCTTTTTAAGCCCAATGCTTTTTCTGATATCCCGGGATAGAGAGAAGAGGCTCCTTTCTCTCCGTTGGTAGCCACGAGTAGACGTATATGCCAACCGTCTTTTGCATACCGGGCAACCGTTCCGCCAACGGAAAAACTCTCATCATCAGGATGACTAAAAATAAGAAGCATGTGTTTCATATACTGATTATTGTCATTCCGGCCACAGCGAAGTGCGAGCCGGAATCCTGCGATCGAACAAGATTCCTGCTTTCGCAGGAATGACATTCTAGAGTAATCCTTCTAATTGTTCAATTTCGCTTTTCAAACTTGCCACCATGGCTTTCAGGACCATCACCTCCTGATGGCGCATCTCGCTCATGGCGCTTTCATGGATGACACCCCTGTATCCTTTCATTTTGCGCCCAAGTTTCGTTTCATATAAATCAAGCTTCTCATAAAGCGATTTCAGTTTCTCTTCTTTGTCCATATCGTTGTCATTCCGGCCTGTTGAGCCGGAATCCAGAGAATAAAAATAGATTCCTGCCTTCGCAGGAATGACATATTAAAAGATGCTACAATCATATCATGAATACCATCCGAATCGAATATCCGGAGCATCTTCCTGATTATGAACTTGTAGACAGCGGCAACGGGGAGAAGCTGGAAAAATTCAGCGGGTACACCATCATACGGCCGGATCCCCGGGCACTATGGCAAAAGTCGCAAAAAAATGAGGTGTGGAGTCGGGCGAATGCGAAATTTGAAAGGACCGGTTCTGAAGGCGGTTTATGGAACATTGCTGCCCCTCCTCCTCAGCCGTGGTATTTCCGTTATAAAAAGTGTGCATTTCTTCTCAAACCTACGGATTTTAAGCATGTCGGCGTTTTTCCGGAACAGGCAGTCAACTGGGATTGGATGACAACGCAAATAAACCGTTGTCATCCCTCTCCGCCAGCTGGTGGAGAGGGATCCCAACCGACAATCAAAACCCCACGGGATTCCGGCTCAACAGGCCGGAATGACATTCACATTCTTAATCTTTTTGCCTACACAGGAACCGCAACGGTCATAGCAGCTAAACAGGGTGCATTCGTAACCCATGTGGACAGCGTCAAAAGCACAATTTCCTGGGCACATGAAAACTGCATACTCAGCAATATTCCATCCGATCGAGTCCGGTGGATTGAGGAGGACGCGTATACATTTGTTCTTCGGGAGGGTAAACGGGAAAAAACCTATGACGGGATTATCATGGATCCTCCGCGGTTCGGACGAGGAAGCAGGGGTGAAGTGTGGAAACTGGAAGAGGATCTTCCGAAACTCCTCACGGCGTGTAAGCAAATCCTCGTTCCTCACCCATTGTTCATATTGATCAATGCATACACCGCGGATATCTCATCTATTGTCCTTCAACATATGATGGAGGATCTCATGAAAGACAAAAAGGGAACAATGATGTTCGGGGAATTGGCAACAAAAGAATCTGCTTCCGGCCGTCTTCTTCCGCAGGGAATTTTCGCCCGGTGGCAGCAGTAATTACTTACATTCAGTTTGGGGCATTGGGGCAGACGGCTGACCATGTCTCACCCACCTTGCCTCGCCGGAGCCCCCGGCAGAGGCGGGTTGCTTCTCACAAATCCAATCATCCTCTCCGCTTATGAGCCGAATGCTTAAAAGGACAGCGATGAGTATCAGGAAAACTGCAAAAATGTATTTCATACTACAAATATATCACCATTCAACAATCTACTCTGACATGTAAAGTATGATAGCATACTATCATATATATTCGAATCATGGCTCGCCAAATGAATAAAACAAAACTTTGTATTGGCTGGATTTTTGTGTTTCTCTCGCTGGCTTTCGCAGCGCTTCTCATCATCCGAACTCTCAAACTGAATCCGGAGGCCATCATCACCCCCATCTCAGAGACATTTGTTACTCTCAACATTCCCTTCATCCATCCTCTGTTTCAGAAAAGCACGTCTCTTGAAGAAATAGTCCCGAAAACACTTTCCGGAAATGAAGGCACCTATGGCATAGTAATAAAAAATCTACAAACCGAGGAGACCTACCTATCCAATGAGCATCATAAGTTTCAATCAGGAAGTTTATATAAACTGTGGGTCATGGCAACGGCTTTTGATCAGATAAAAAACGGTTTACTCAAAGAAAACACACTATTGGAACAGGAAATTCCGATTCTCAACGAAAAATTCCGTATCGCAACGGCTGATGCAGAAAGGATCGAAGGAAAGATTACTCTTTCCGTTGCTGATGCACTCAATCAGATGATAACCCTATCTGACAATTACGCAGCGCTTCTTTTATCCGAAAAGGTCAGGTTATCCAATGTGGCAAAATTTCTCAATACACATGGCTTTTCCGAATCCAAAGTCGGTACGGACGGCAGTATACCCATAACTACTCCGTCTGATATTGCAGAATTTTTTACAAAACTTTATGAAGGGACCCTCATTGATAAGGAATATGATAAAAAAATACTTGACCTTCTGAAACAGCAAAAATTAAACAATAAAATCCCTAAAAATCTCCCTGAAAATATCGCGGTTGCTCACAAAACCGGAGAATTTAACTCCTTCACGCATGATGGGGGTATTGTCTATACTCCTTATGGCGACTATATCATAGTCATTCTTTCGGAAAGCCAGGATCCTCTCAACACAGAAGAAGCAATCGCTGATCTGTCAAAAGCTGTGTACGGCCATTTCACAGGAGTAAATCCTTCGCTTTGAAAAAAACGTGCGTTTGTGTAAAAAAACTGTGATAAAATTATGATATTGGAATAATAACTGTATGAAAAATGCACGAGTGTACCTTACTGCAAAAAAAATCCATAGACTTCTTGTGCTTCTCATCCTCATTGCTGGTATTATCATGATGGTTACCGGCATTATGATGTATCTGATGCAGTATTTCTTTTTCGATCCGTTCCTTATCCGCTATATCCATAATAAACTCAGCATCCTTTTCGCATCCATCCTGGGAATCATGATGCTCACGGGCCTGTACCTTTTCCTTTTCCCCTATCTTCCCGACAAACGAGGGGATAACACTATAAAACAGTAAAAGGAGCGAGGAGTTCTTTTTTCCCTTTTGGTAATTTTTTCAGTTCCAGCTCCCTCCTCATCGCATCTGTTCTTGATGTATATTTTTCTTTATATACCAGTTTAAAATCAGAAAACATACGGAGATATTTGGCGGATTTCCCGGTCTTCTTCTTGTGTTCTTTCAGCCGTTTCTCTAAATTATTCGTCTGACCGACATACAGAGTATTTTTGGAGGTACGGAGGATATAAACAAAATAGTGCATGAGACTAGAGACTGCATCCTTTGGACACAAGAAGTTGTTTTGTTTTCGGATCCGTATCCAGACTGATGAGAAATTTGGCAAAAACCGTATCGTCACCTATGGACGGCGTGGTTGCCCGCTGTTCCATGAAAAATCTTCTGAAATTTTCCCGATAATCCCCTTTTGCAAGATACGCATACCAAACAGTTAATATCGCCTGACGGCACCTACTATCCTGGGGATAATCATGCGACAGTGCAGCGGGTGCAAACGGGGAATTAAACTCAACAAGCGCTTTCACGACGTCTTTTTTGTCAGAATTTTTCTGGCTTGTCACCGTCCCCTCGCCGCAGACAAGATCTGCTCCGTAGATGCCGAAAAAACCTGCCACTTGTTCTGTAAACCATTTTTCCATCACCCGGGTTCCGGTTTCCGACTGTCCCGCAATATTAAGAAGGTGGGAGGTTTCGTGGCTAAATACGTCATTGGTAAAACAGTCCGAAGGATAGTGCGTCAGATAGGAAAATCGTTTATTGTCGGTCTTTCGGAGAATAGGTCGGGCGTTGGAAAGCTGTGGGCCGACAGCGCGAAGCGGAATAATGCTCGTATAGTAACTCCTGGCACATCCGCTTACTTGTTCGCTCACCCCCTCTTGGTCACAAACCTTATCCGATTCATCCAGATTACTGATCCGGTAGTAAAGATACGGATATGGCTTGGTCGCTTTAATATATGACACGTCCGACAATCCATATGCATTCAAAAATTTCGGAATGGCAATAAGATCCATGAATTTAACAGTCTCATACAGATTTTTAATGTAATTCTCTGTTCCACCGGACTTGATCGGTGCATCAAAGACTGACCGCTCTCCGTAAAAAACAATCCTGTCATAGGATCCGTTTGCCAGTGCTTGGGTAATATCTTCAGAGCTCGTTCGGAACATGTTCAGGCACAAGGGGTTAGTTCTTGGAAATTCCGGCATAGAATATAAAACACTGCAGTCTACCGTGCGATTGAGAGCTGTATCTGAAGGTTCCGGATACTGATACCCTTTCGGTGCAATCGGATTAATCAGTGTATCAATCTGTTCATCTGTGAGGGACGGACGAAGGTAATAGATAATGTCAAAATACGGGAATCCCCAAAAGCTCAGATAACGGCCGATTACAACAAGGAAAAAAAGCAGGATGATAATTTTCAGAGGAAAGCATCCGCTTTTCTTTTTCTGAACAACTGCTGGGCCGGTAACCCGATTCTTGGGCATACTTTTATACTACCGAACATTCTATAAAAAGTAAATTACGGATTAGCAATGCATTTAATAAATAAAAAGTATGTTATCATGTTTTAAAACATGATAACATAGATTATTAATAAAAAATCTCCTTTAAGAGAGCGTCTCTTCCCTCATTTGTCTTTCCACTATACGGAATCACAGGCACATTCCCAACATCCTGTTGGATTTGTTTCAGTTGTTTTTCTTTTTGTCCCATCTTCAGTTTATCCGCTTTGTTTGCTGCTATGACAAAATCAATGGAATGCTGGGTAATGAGTTCGATCATTTCTTTGTCAAACTCCGTGATCCCGATGTTTGCGTCAATAATAAGGACCACCCGCCGGTTTTTCACTTCCGAATACTCCAAATACCACAGCATCATTTTCCTGATATCCTCGTGTTTTTGGCCAGACATTTTGGCATATCCGTATCCGGGAAGATCGACAAAGTAGAACGAATTATTGATGAGGAAAAAATCCAAACGGATGGTCTTGCCCGGTTGCGTACTGGAACGGGCAAGGTTGTTTCTCCCAACCAGCGAATTTATAAGGCTGGATTTCCCGACATTGGACCGTCCGACAAATGCAATCTGTAACTTCCCGTCATAGAGAATTTTGTCCGTGCCCCGAATACCTTTGATAAATTCAGCAGAGGTAATGGTCATAACAGTAGTGTACCATTTCCCTAAGAAACCTTTGAAATTTCTCCTCTTGACAAGTATAAAGTAATGCTCTATACTTCACGATATGAATACTATCCTACAGCGCATTACGGAAAAGAAACAGGAGCTTGACGCGCATAAACCGCTTCCTCCGGCGTTAGTGAAAAACCTCGAGGATTGGCTCAAAGTGGAACTGACATACTCTTCCAACGCTATCGAGGGAAATACCCTGTCCCGGATAGAAACAGCGGAAATTATCGAGAAAAACATGACCGCAGTCATACGCGGAAAGCCGTTAAAAGACCAATTGGAAGCCCTCAATCACGCAAAGGCCGTCGAGTTTATCAAACGCCTTGCCGCCGTCCGGAAAAGCCATCAGTTTATCACTGAACACGACATACAGGACATCCATAGAATTATTTTAAGCGGCATTGATGATATGTGGGCAGGAAAATACCGGCAGACGGAAGTATTTATCCGCGGATCAAATACTGAATTTCCATTGCCACATATCGTACCCATAGAAATGAAAAAGTTTATCGAATGGCTTGAAGCGCAACAGGGAATACATCCGGTGACCGTTGCTGCGGATGCCCATTATAAATTTGTCGCAATCCATCCTTTCATTGACGGCAACGGAAGAACGACGCGGCTTCTTATGAACCTCATACTTCTTATACACGGCTATCCTATAGCTATCATACGAAATGAGGATAGAACTGCCTACCTTCATTCATTTGAAATTATCCGAACTCAACATTCACTGGAGCCTTTTAACACATTAATATACGAAGGGATTGAAAGGTCGCTGGATATCTATCTAAAGGCGCTCAAACATAAACAGCCGGTTTTCAAAAGATTTGAACCGTCACAAAAAACGGATCTTTTTAAAATCGGAGAGCTTGCGAAAAAAACTGGAGAAACAATCCATACGCTTCGATATTGGACAAAGGAGGGACTTTTGACTGCCGTCGACTATACCAAGGGCGGATATCAGCTCTATGACAAAACATCAATCGAACGGGTGCAAAAAATACGGACGCTTCAGAGGGAAAAACGCCTCACTATCAACGAGCTGAAAAAAGCACTTGCCTAATTTTCCAAACTCATCCATAAAATCCGTGAAGCATATGTTTTATACGGAGACCACCGGGAAATGATGTTTTCTATCTTTTTCTTCGTCGGATCTTTTTTCAATCCGTATATCTTTTTTATTCCTTTGCGCAAGCCCAGATCGCCATGGGAAAAAACGTCTTCTCTTCCTAAAACAAACATGAGAAACATCTCAGACGTCCAGGGACCAATTCCTTTAACTTTAGATAGCTTGGCAATGACGTCCTCGTCTGTCAAACAATCAAGATGAGCAACATCTAACTCTCCACTCACTATGGCTTCAGCAAGGTTCCTTACATACCGCGCTTTTGCATGGGACATACCCGTTTGCCGAAGCTGGTCATGGGATAAAGAGATGAGGTCCGATGGCCGCGCACGTCTGTTGGAAAATAATGCATTGAATCTAGATAAAATCGCACTGCTTGATTTGTCCGAAAGCTGCTGGCCGATGATTTCCCTGCATAAACGGGAGAAGTAATTTCGTGATTTATCTTTTTTAATCGGTTCCAATGTTCCAATTTTCAAAAAATAGGAATACAAAACCGGATCGCTCTTTTTGAAATGCTTCAGGATTTTATTCATGTGCGTTCAAAAGAAGAATGAGATGGTGTGTAAAGCGCGCCTCTGGTGGAACCAATTTTTTTTATATGTCCACATCTCATGAGTGTCAAAAGGTCGTAGTGGAGCGTCCGCACTGGAACCGCTAAAAACCGGCGCCGGATCGCATCAAAGGAAATCATCGGATGATCTCGAATAATGGCCATAAGCTCCATCCGCCGGGGAGATAGATTAGGAACAGCTTCCTCTTTAGGATTTTTGGCTTCTTCAAGCGACAGGTGTGCCTGGGATAAAAGTGCTTCAAGAAAAAATTCAACAAAAATGGTCACGTCGCTCGTATCTTTTGAAAGCCCGTAATAATATTGATCTTTATGTTCGTCTAAAAATTTTTCCAACGGGACGAACCCGCCAAAATCATAATCGCCTCGTTTTAATATCCAATACGAAACTAATCTCCCGACTCTCCCATTTCCGTCTAAAAACGGATGAATTTTTTCAAACCATATATGTGATACAGCCGCTTGTAACGGATACAAATCAGATATAGTGTTCGTATACCGGTACCAATCTTCCATGAGTTGAACTATCTTTGAAGGGACGGGTGTGAGATACACAGCAACACCTGAAGCATTAAAAATGGCTGATTCTTCCCTCCGAAACATCCCCTGCTCATTTGCGACTCCGTCTGCGATCATTTGATGGAGACGAAGAATCATCTCGCGGGAAAGAAACTTCGGATTATGATGGTCAACATATTCGTATGCGGCAACAAGATTTTGCACTTCACGTTTTTCCCGGACTCTACCCCTCATCGGATATACCATATCTTGTTCGGAAAGCGTATTTCCTTCGATCCGAGCGTTATATAAAGCACTTTTTAGAAGAGATCGCCGTCGAAGGAGCAGCGCGTCCTCTTTTTTGAAAGGAAGAAGTGAAAACGCGGTTTTAAGAACAGACAAATCATAAAGAAACCGGTCTATTGTTTCTGTTTTTTGCCATAGCGGAGGAAATTTCATATAACCATATTTATACACCCATGTTGCAAGATGTTGCAAGATGTTGCAAGATAATTCGGGTTTTGTATGAATTCCCCACACACCAGGTTCCCCACACACCAGGTGTGTGTAGAGATCTATGTATTCCACTGACTCTGAAGAAGATCTACGCTATCATTTCGAAACTGCACACCTTCAGCAAGCAGCATATCTTTCTTTGTCTTTACACCTTTACCTGCTGAGAACCCAATCAGTCGTCCGTCAGATCCCACGACCCTATGACAAGGCACGCGAGGCACAAACGGATTTATTTTCATGCACATGCCCACTGCCCTTGCAGTTTTCGGATTACCTGCCAAACGCGCAATCTGGCCGTATGTTGCGACTTTCCCTTTGGGGATTTTCGCAACGATTGTGTAGACGCAACCACAGAATGTCATCTTTTTTTGATGTGAAGACATGAGGTGATTATAGCATGGAGAATACATGTATCTTTTCATTGTCAATATACATGTGATATCATATTGATAGTTTTCGATATAAGGAGAATTCATGAAATGTCTATGTCCCAAAAAATGGCAGGGGTTTTTCAGAGCTATTCATGACCGCAAAAGACAAATGATTCTGGATATCATTCAAAGCCACAAAGAAATCAATGCGAGTGGAATTACAAAGAATGTCCCGCTTTCCCAGCCCACAATTTCCCATCATTTAAAAATCCTCAGCGAGGCATCAATCATACACACAAAAAAAATCGGAAAAGAAGTACTGTATTCCATAAATGAAAGCTCCATAGATGAATGCTGTGGCGGTTTTATACGCAAATTCACTCACAGAAAGTAAATACTCCTCTTTTTGATATATTGACATATTTAAATACTTCAATATATACTAACTTCACATATAAAGAAAACCCTCCGCAACTTCCTTTGCGGCTTTTCACCCCGACGTTACGTCGGGGACGCCGCAAAGAGCGTTTGCTGGCGGGTTCAAGAATCTCTAATCCAATCTAAAAAGATTGGAAAGAGGTTATAGAAAAGGAGGCCATATGATGCACGGACACATGAGAGATTTTTTGAAAGATCTTGATTTCAGTATGGAAAATCAAGGCGAAAAACTCGTTATCACCATCAAGGGTGATAAAGAAAAGATAAAAAGTGTTGAGAGAAAACTCAATGCGATGAAAGAACTGTGCGGCGGTGATTGTGAATGTTCCTGCTGCTAATATCTTACAAACATAGTTTACAAAAAAGGAAGTCGAAAGACTTCCTTTTTTGTTAGATAAAGATCAAAGCTAGTTTATTTGAGCAAACAGGACGACGTAGTTTTTACCGTATGCTTTGGCACACGCGGGGCATGTGGTGTATGAAAAATACAATTTTTTAAGCGTTTTGCCTTTCTGTTCCACATATTCCTTCATCTCTTCTGCCCATATACCGGCGTTTTGATATGGCCCTTCAAACACTTTGGTGAGAAATGTTCCGGAAAGTGTGGCCATCCAGGCGCCCGGAACTTTTTTGGAAACGTCAATATAGATATCTGCTCCCCACAGTGATTTTTCATCAGTCAGCATGAGTTGATGCGGCGCTTTGGCATGTGCTTTTTCAATCAATCCCATATTCTTGATTACTTTTTGACCCATGTTCAAAGGGATATGCAAAAAGCTGGTAACGTGGTCTTTGATAAATAATTTCTCTTTCCACGTAATCTCCTTATTTTCCCAGGGTTTGGGATCAAACGGCTCGCAGCATCCTGTTGATTGTATTTTTTGGTTTGCCATATTTTTGTTTCCTCCTTTATATATAATGTATCAAATTTTTTTCTGTTAAACAATATTGTTGATTTGTCCTTAGACTGTCCCAACGCTATTGTATGATCCTGTACCGGGTGCTGCGCCCCAGTCCGATACGCTCCACTTTTTTTAATCGCATCAGTTTATCCATCACTTGATTGACGGTCGGCCGGGCAATGCCGGCATTTTTTGCTATCTCAAGCGGTGTTGCTTCGATGACTTTTTGCACGTATAGCCATGCTGCTAATTGGTTTTTGGAAAATGTTTTTTCCATGTGTTCAGCGGATAACAAATCAACTGCCATTCTGGATTGTTTCAATACTATTCTAAGAAAAAATGACAACCATGCGGTCATATTTCTCGTTTTGGTTTTTAATGTTTTTTGGCTCGTTCGAAGAGCAAGGTAATATTCAGGTTTGTTGTCTTCAATCAGTTTTTCATGCGACACGTACGGCATATATGCATAGCCTTCCTGCAGTAAAAGCAAATTTGTGAGAATCCGGGATAAACGGCCGTTTCCATCCTGAAAAGGATGAATACTAAGAAACTCAATCAAAAAAATTCCGACAATCAAAAGAGGGTGATATCTGTTTTCCTGTAATGCCCTTTTTGTCCATGCTGCGAGCTCTTGCATAGCGGACGGCGTCAGATATGCCGGTGTCGTATCAAAAATAACTCCGATCGACTCTCCCTTCGCGTTGACCATGAGCACTTTATTCTCGCTTTTTTTGTATTCTCCTCTATGAGAAATATCTTTTTCCACATATTTCAACAGTTCCTTATGAAAATGTTTTATGACACTTTCATTAAATGAAAGGCTTTCCCATGAATTAAATACGTTTTGGAGCAGTTCAAAATATCCCCGCACCTCCTGTTTATCCCGATTGCTAAATTTTTCAATGGAAATACCCCGCATGAGTTTTTCCACTTCAACATCTGAAAGATGTGCTCCTTCTATGCGGGTTGAGGCACCGGTTGAGGTGACGAGGACTGACTGTTTGAGACGGCTGAGCACAACAGGATTTAATTGTGCTCCTGCGGTCCATCTCCCTTTCAATTCATCTATGTTGGCAATATCCGAAAGAATTGACGGAGTAATGTGTTCCAGTTGTTCGTCAAAGCGAATGTTCGTCATATTGTTATCTTATATATCGAGTATATAAGATTATATAAGATTAGTCAAGATCCAAACCATGTGTTCACTTCGCTCACTTCAAACTATAGCCCTGAGCAATGGTGAGCGTAGTCGAACCAAAGTCGAAGGACTGAGCAGGCCGGGCTGGAAACTTTCTACTGACTTTCGATTGCATCGCAATTGTTTTTATTCTTCACCGGTTGTAAAAATAAATGATTCGCTGCCAGAACAACCCGATTTGATATAGTTACACGTAACCGTAATTGTTGCATTGTTATCCCAACTTCCTGCACTTAAAAAGTTTTTAATTTCACTAACACTAGCTTTACTTAAATAATTCAATTCCGAAATAGAATTTCCACCATCCGGAACTAAAGGAATATTATTGCCAGGAAAACCTCCTAGCATTTTACTCGAGTTTGCATATCGGCCGTCAGTATATATCGTATCGCAGCTGCTACTTATTCTTACGCCGTTTTTCAGATTGACAACTACCGGACTGTGGATTGATACACCCGTCTGGCTGTTTGTCGGGAAAGTCCAGTTAAATATAGATTCTTTGGGGAGATTATTGCACTTCAGTTCTCTTAGAGATAGTTGAACAGAAAAGAATCCAGGAAATTTGTGCCTCCCAATTACCGTTGGTTTAATGACGGTGTATGAGCCTAACATTAGTATTCCTAACAGGGAAAGAGCAGCAGCCAAAAGGTGATGTTTCTTCTCGTATTTTTTCCTAAAAAGTACATATGATAGTGCGAATCCCAATAAAACAAATGGCAGTTCCGTTATAATAAAAATGAAAAAGGGCTGGAGAAAAGAAGGTGGATTTTTAATTAACTCCAAAGAAAACAAGTCTTTGAAAATATTGATTAGGAAAACCTTTATATTAACTGGAAGGTTGATAAAAATTGCAAAAACTAAAACTAACCAGAATCGAAAAAATAGGAGTAAAATAATACTTAAAGAAAAATAAATTAATGTGAGTATTAGTAGACCATACGGTTTGTTTTTCATGATGTTTATTATACCTTAAATGAACCTCTCTTTAATAACCTTTGTACATCACTCCATAGGTTAGAAAGGCTGGTTTGAGGTATAATAAGCAGGATTAAACTACATTGGGAGATCGTACAACGGTAGTACACATCCCTCTGGAGGATGGTATCTTGGTCCGAATCCAAGTCTCCCAGCCAAGTTGGACGCACAAAGCGACCGTGTTGCCTCAATAGCTTGAACTGGCCTTCTAAATCTCATTTATTTTTAAAATCTTTAGGACCAATTACTATATGCATGTTGTATCTCCGGTTCCGTTTGTCCAATGCTCCCGGCTAAATAGGATTCGAACAACTGATTTTACTCTTCAATTTCCTCTACTTTTTCCACAGTTTCCTGATTAATGGGAAACGCGTCTCTTCCACGAATTGGAAGGATACCACGATGTCCCAAATCTATCTTCTGGTAGACTGAATCGATATCTTCAGCTTCCCACTCTGTCCAATGTCCAGATTTTAAAGTTATTCGGAATTTCTTCATATGGCGATTCACCCCCTTAATACATAAAAAGCCCCGCTTTTTGCGGAGCTAAATTTGCCCTATATATTAATTATACCATATCATTTCTTCTTGATGTGCACAGTTTTCGGTTGTGGATATAGAATTGGGGTGCAAGAGATTTCAGAAGTTCTCGTTTTTCTTCAGTAGAGCCGTCTTGGAGGATATACATAGCATATTCACGAAATGTGATCGGATGAAGTTCCGGATCAATATCTCGTGCAAGTAATATTTCATTTCGCATTTTTTCAAAGTTTTTGAGTCCTGCTGCAAATTTTTCCGTCATATGTGTGGTTTCTGGTTTTAGAAGTTGAATATATGATCTGAGTTGGCGGATTATTTGGTCTTCACTGATATATTGCTCTGTGCAAGATTTATTATATGGTCGTGAACAATAGTAATAGACATGATAGAGTGGCTCACTCCACTTCCGATACCGGTGTTTATCAACACAAATCAATGGTCTACCACATGTTCCACATTTCAACATTTTTTGGAACGTGAATTTTTTTGAACCCCATTTCGCCATAACTCTTGGTATTGTTAATTTATTCTGAACGACATCAAAAATTTCTTTTGTTACAAGCGGTGGATATCCGCCTTTGTACCAAATACCGCTTTTTACTGGGTATTCAAATTTTCCATAATAGAATGGATTTCTAAGCATGAGATAAATCATGCTTAAGGTAACTTGTTTCCCAGCTCTTGATGTAAAATGAATCTCATCAAGCCATCGTTTTATTGCTCGTCCTCGAAAATTTTCTTCTGCCACCTTTTTAAACATTTCGGTTATGGTGCTACCTCTGTCAGGATCGACAACAATATCTTTCGTTCCATTGAATGAACGATTGTAATAGCCAATTGGAGCGGGGCCGGGTCTCCATCCCATTGCGCATTTCGCTCGGATACCTCTTTTAACATTTATACCCTTTTGATCGTTTTCGAGTTTTGCTTGTGAACAAAGAATCATAAGCAAGAATTTTTCATTGGGGTTGTTTGAAAAACTTTGAGAAAAGGTCTTGATTTGATGAAGTTTACCCTGATCCATAAGATCTACCAGCATCCCAAGATCTCCGGCATTTCTACTTAATCTGTCTGGCGCCCAAGTTAATATGCCAGTAAACATACCAGACGTGATGTCAGCTATAAGCTGGCTGAAAACTGGTCGTTGTCCTGATTGTTTGGCTGAGTGACTCTCTTTGCGAATTTCTTTTATAAAGAAGTTTTCTCGTACTGCCATCTCGTTCATCTCTTTAATCTGGGAATCTATAGACATTGCCTGACGCTCATCATCCTCACTCGATTTCCGAGCATATAGGCAGTACTCTGTAGGCTTTACTGCATCTTGGTTATTCATCAGGTACAAGGTACCGCAACGGTGGGTGAAGTCTAGGAGTAAAATGCTATAGTGATAGTCTATTTTTTGCTTTCTTCTGGGCGGGAAACTCTCCTGCCCAGCCTGAAAACAGAAATCACTTCACTAACTGACAATCTTGCATATCGATAATACCTATCGACATATCGCGCATCGTGCCAACAACCGTTACTGATTGACCATTAGACAATGTTGTAAGATCTCCTTTTTCATTAAAATAACAGGCTATCGTTGTCCCAAAATAATACTGGTCATTATTGGGATTGAGCGATAAATAATATTTTCCGGTAATATCATTGCTGATATTTTTTATATATCCTGTTGTTTGGACTGTTTTTCCCGTGTATTTATCCTGTGCCGAGAGTTTGTTTTTATCGTATTCGCCGACTGCTGTTAAAGAAATCTTCAGGAGGGTTTGCATTAGGATTCACTTTTCAGATAACAATTTGACATAATGAGGGCACACATGTAGCATTAAACTAGAAAGGCTCATTAACAAGGACGGAAATTAAAAAACGTTTTCAAAAAACGTATACAGCGAGTGGCCCACTATTTTTTACTAAATAAAATAGGGGGATACGAGGAATGGGTGCCTTCTTTATTAAGAGGACAATCGGACTGGTCTTTATACGACCAAGTATCTGCGGAAACCCATCGGTGGCGCTCCCCACCGTAATTTTTGTGCGAAAACTCCAGTCGTAAGGTTGGAAATAAAACACAAGAGATGGAGCCCGCCCTTTTATCTTCATAAATTATTTTACATAAACAACTTTCAAGAAAACTTTGCGTTTCTTAACTTTGTTTCAAAAGGAGTCACTATGTGTGGAATTTTTGGTTATGTTGGTATAAAACAAAATGCAACTCAAGCAGTCTTTGATGGATTGAAACGGCTTGATTATCGAGGTTACGATAGTTGGGGTATTGGGATAATACAGGGCAAGGAGATTCTTGTTGACAAGCACGTAGGCATCGTTGACACAGCGTCGCTAAAACTTCCTGCAAGTTCTATAGCCATTGGTCATACGCGATGGGCAACCAATGGAGCCGTTACCGATGCAAACGCACATCCGCATTATGCATCAGACAAATCATTTATTGTGGCCCACAATGGCATTGCGGAAAACTTTGCTGAACGAAAGACGCAATTACTAAAAAAAGGCTATAAATTTATCTCAGAAACGGACACGGAGGTTATTGTTCATCAGGTTGAAGAGGAAAGGAAGCACACGAAAACGCTTGCCGAAGCCGTTCGCATAGCTTTCAAAAAATTTACCGGTCGAAATACAATAATAGTATTATCCCGCGACGGCCAAATTATCGCCGCACGTAATGGTTCACCCTTAGTGCTTGGGGTTGCGGATAAATTAGCAGAAATTTATCTTTCATCGGATACGCTTTCATTTGCACCACACGTTAGTCATATTATAGTTCTTGATAACGGGCAAATGATATCGGTTTTGAATAAACAGATCAATGTTTCCGATATTCAAACCGGTGAAAAAGTAAGCTATTCGTTGGAGAAAAATACAATTACGGATAGTGGTGTTGATAAGTCAGGCTACGATCACTTCATGATAAAAGAGATTTATGAAGAACCGTTCGTTATCGATCGGATCATTGAACAGCCAGATAAAAGTTATCTTGCGCTTGCAAAAGCCATCCGTCAGGCAGCTCATGTGTACTGCATCGGATCAGGCACCGCAGGAGCGGCCGCCGCGCAAATCGCTTATTACCTTCGAATATTCGGAAAGGTTCCTGCAGTCGGACTCATTGGAGCCGAAGCACGAGACTATTTTGATCTTATCGGGAAGGATGATCTCCTTATCGCTCCTTCACAAAGTGGAGAAACCGCTGATGTTTTGGAAGTCATGGAGACGGTTAAGAAAAATGGTACAAAAATTGCCTCATTTGTCAACATGCCTGGAAGCATGATGACGAGACTTTCTGACTATAAGTTTATGGCACAAGCAGGCCCAGAGATCTGCGTTATGTCGACAAAAATATTTGTTTCTCAGCTTGCATGGGGATATCTTGTTGCTAAGGCGGTAGAAGGAAACCTTAATGATGGTAAGGAAAAGTTGAAAGGTTTATCGAAAAATACTGACGCCTTTTTACATAATAAGCAAAAAATAGCACATATAAAAAGTTTGGCAAAAACGTTGGCCCGAAAGCCACATATATTTTTACTCGGGAAGGGGCAAAATCTCCAAATCATCAAAGAGGGTATGGTGAAAATGATAGAGGGATCATATGTGCACGCTCATGCTATGCCAGCTGGAGATTTAAAGCATTTTGCAATTACCTTAATGGAGCCTGGTATGCCGGTAGTTTTTGTTCTCTCAAACGATTTTGTAAAGACTGATGTGCTCAACGCACTTCATGAAGTAAATGCCCGTGGATCGCAGATTGTAGTAGTGGCCCCTCAGCCCGATGAAAGCTTTGACGATTATATAGAAGTTCCTGACTTGGGAGAAGTAAGCGCTGTCATGAATATAGTGCCTTTGCAACTCTTAGCGTATTATATGGCAAAAAGCCTTGGGCATAATGTTGATAAGCCTCGAAACATAGCTAAGAGCGTGACAGTTAAATAGTTAGCCGGTGAAGCTAGTCAGCTCGCCTTGTCTTTTGTGTTTTTAGTACTATAATAAGCCCCAAAAGCTAATATTAGTCGGTAATATTTGCCTATGGGGAATAAGTATGTTGTAGGACATCGGTCAGAATCTTCAAAAACTTCTTTTGTTGCTCATGGTGATTTTATTTATAGACACGAACCAGTACCCATATTTATTAAGGCGAAGGGTAGTGCTCTTGAAGATATTGGCGGCTACCGATATCTTAGCGCGGATGCAGCAAATGGAACTGCTAATCTTGGCTTCGATGCCTCAATTCTGAAAGAATCTTGGAAGAAGGTAGAAAAAATACCGTCCATGCCGTCTTTTTGTGAAACTGAGCTTCGTTTGCGAGTTGCCAAACGACTTGCAAATCTTTTTTATAAAGCTACCGGAGAACAGGGAAAGGTGGCGTTTGAACTTGGTGGCGCTCAAGGTGTCGAACTATAGTCCCCGCAAAACGGAATGACCAATACTCTAGGATATGATATGCTGAATGAGTGATTGATCCTGCCTGTCCAACTCCAGAGGAGCACATCTTACTTTGCCAATACTATCGAAAGACGCTCGGAACAGTGAGTCAACGAGCGCACGCAATTCTTTTGTCTGCAACAGGACGATCTCCCTACGATATCGCTCAGGTCTTGTTTGTTGCAGAAAAGACCGTACGGGAATGGGTAAAGCTCTGGCACACCAAACGACTGGCATCACTCTTTTCGAGAAACCATGACAATGAGAATGCTTCGAAGCTGACGCGGATACAGAAAAAAGAAATTACCCGCATACTTGCATCGCCCCCCTCCGATTACTGTATCCCCAGGGAATTCTGGGACATTTCTTCCCTTCGTGATTATGTTGTCCTCCATTTTGGCGTCGTCTATGAATCTTCCCGATCGTATCATTTCTTATTTCGGGCAAGTAAGTATTCCTTCAAACTTCCAGCCGCCTTTGACGTGCGAAGAAACGATGAAGCGATCACACAACGCATTGAGGAAATACGAACCATTATCGCGCCGTATCTTACTGATCCCTCATGGGTGGTACTTTGTGGGGATGAGTCACGCATTACATGGGAAGCAGTGGTGCGAAGAGTCTGGCTTCCCATTGGAAAACCCTCCATTCTCAAAGTTCATAGAGAATCAGAAGCACAAAGTTTCTTAGGATTTCTCAATCTCACAACAGGAAAGCCGCTCCTTTTTCCTGTACCATGGCAGAACCAACAGGAGATAATCAAAGTGTTGAAACTCGTGTGTAAGAAGTACCCAGGGAAACGTATCTGCATGGTATGGGACAATGCAAAATTCCACAAGGGAAAGTTAATCAGAAAAGCGCTTGAGAACGATCTCTCCAGTTTTTTTCTCATCAACTTTCCTCCCTATGCTCCTGATACTAATCCACAGGAACACATCTGGAAATGGGGAAAAGACCAGATCGCTAATCATCAGTTTTCCACCCTCAAGGATTTTTCCCGTGTGTTTCGGAAGACTATTATGGGTCGGAAGTACTCCTATCAAATCTGACTATTCCGTTTTGCGGGGACTATACAATAGGA
>Ga0209211_10001644_pt1 | contig 41460 bp, 45 predicted proteins | sample RifGroA2_FD_183992 | JGI IMG/M metagenome (GOLD analysis project Ga0209211, IMG submission 183992) | Groundwater microbial communities from Rifle, Colorado, USA - Groundwater A2 (SPAdes) (version 2) | ecosystem: Environmental > Aquatic > Deep subsurface > Groundwater | place: Rifle, Colorado...
AAAATATATCCGGGATTTTATAACAGCAGCCATAATCGTTAGATTGATAGTAAATACAGCAAACTGCTATCTTATAACCACATTTTTCTACCCAAAAATCAAAAATAAAAGGAGCTTCCTTTTTCCACCAATTCTCAGGAGCTCAATTATAAAAGCAAAGCCAAAAGAAGAGGGCCAGATCTTAGTTTACCAGACATCCAAGACGTATGAGCGCCTGATTCCAACACTAAAAGGGATCAATGAAAAGTTTATTGTTTACTATATGGACAGGTATGGGAAAGAAAAGAACATAACCTACAGGAGATTTAATGAAACTACATTTATAAAAGACCTTGCCAGCTGCAAAGCAATTATTACAAATGGCGGCTTTGGCTTAGTTGGCGAAGCAGTCCATTTAGGAAAGCCAGTGCTTTCAGTCCCAGTCCATAAGCAGTTTGAGCAGATAGCAAATGCCACATATATTGAAAAATTAGGCTATGGGGAGTTTCATAAGCACCTAACTAAAGAAATTTTAAAGAAATTTATCCTAAACATACCTAAATACAAAGAGAGTCTAAGAAGCTACAAAAGAGAGGATAATTCTAGAATAATAAGAAAATTAGAAGAATTAATAGAAAAGCTGGTTAGATCTTCAAACTGACAACCTTGCTCATGCCATGCTCGTCCATTGAAATGCCGTACAGGTTAGAGGCTTCTGATATAATCTGGTCGTTATGGGAAATTAGTATGTACTGGGCTTTGTTTGAGTACTGCCTTATCAATTTCGCAAATTTCTCGGAGTTATGCTTGTCTAATGCTGCATCCACCTCATCCAAAATGTAAAAAGAGGCAGGCTCATGCTCCTGTATCGCAAATATAAATGCCAGCGCTGTCATTGTTTTTTCCCCGCCCGATAAAGACCGTATGTCCAGGAATTTCTGGGAAGAAATCTTGACCCTGACATTCAGGCCGCCCTCAAAGGGGTTTTCAGGGTTTTCAAGCTGCAGGTAAGCTTCCCCTTTTGTTGAGAGCTTGTTGAATATATTTTTGAAATTTTCTGTTGTTGCGTTAAACTTCTGCATAAAAAGGCCTTTCTTTTTGGACTCTATCTCCTGCATCATCTTCAGAACATCCTCTTTTTCCGCAGAAAGCGTTTCTTTCTTTTCCAGCAGTTTGTTGTATTCTTTTTCCACTTGTTCATATATCTCCAGGGCCCTCATATTAACCGAGCCTATCTCTGATTTTAAGCGCTCAAACTTTGATATCTCGCCTTTAAGCTGCTCCTCATTTTTTGCAGTGTCTAATTTTACTCCCTCATACTGCTGGAATTCCTGCATCAGGCCAGCTAAAACAGCTGCCAAATCAGCCTTTTTGATTGATAGTGTGTTGCTTTTTATCTCAAAATCCCTGCTTTCATCCAGTTTTTGGGAGATAACGCCTTCATTTTTTGTTGTCTCTGCATCCAGCTTGTTTCTTTCTTCATATAAAAGCCTGAATTTGATATAGAATTTTTTTGCAGCATCCTCTTTCTGCTTCAGCAGCTCATTCTTGCTTTTTATCAGGCTGTCCAGCTCTTTCATCTCGCGGTTAAAGTCATTCTCCTCTTTGTCAAGCTGCTTTAATATACGCTGTATTTTGCCTATCTCCGGCGAATGAATTGTATTAATCTGCATGTTCGTATTCTTCATTTCTGCAGCTATTTGCACGATACTTTCATTAATCTGCCTGTTCTTTTCTTCAAATGTTGAGAGCTCTGCAATAAGAGCAGGGTCTCTAAGCTCTGTTATCTTCTGCCTTAGGTTTTGCTTCCCTATTTTCAGGCCGGTAAGCTCTTTGTTTAGGGAAGAGACTTTCTCTGTTATTTTCTCAATATTTTTGTCTATAGACGAGGATTCATCCTTTAAGGCATCCTTTTTCTGTTTTGACAGCTCCAGGTCCATTGGCTCCAGGTGCAGTGTTTTTTCTGCTTTTATTATTGATGACTCCAGCTCAACCCTTTCTTTCCTCAGTTTCTCTATCTCTTTCTCATTTTCGCCCTTTCTCTTTTCCAGGGTTTCTATCACATTTGTCAGGTTGGAGATTATTGTGGTGTATTCATCAAGATCCCTGGTGAGCTCTTTCTCCTTAAATCCATATGCCTTTCTTGTCCTAAACCCGCCGGTCATCAGGCCCGATTGCTCTAATAAATCCCCATCCAGTGTAGCCATCCTTAGCTTGCCTATGCCTATCTTCCTTGCTGTGTCTATGTTCTCCACTATTAATGCGCCTGCAAATAAATATGAGAATATGTTCTGGAATTTATGGTCATAAGATATAATATCCAAAGCAAGCCCATGGGAGCCTTTTGCATTTGCAAATTTCTTTGCATCAGAATCTGTTTCTTTCTGCCTTATCTTGTTTAAAGGCATAAATGTCGCTGTTCCCAACTTGTTCTCTTTCAGGTATTTTATGCAGCTGGTTGCAACCTCGTCATCCTCCACTACAATGCTTTTAAGCCTTGGGCCAGCCAATACCTCTAAAGCCAGGGCATACTTTGAGGGAACATCTGCCAAATCAGAAACTGTGCCGTAAATGCCCTTGATTTTGTCCTTTTGGCCCAATATTTTCTTAGTCGCAATATCAGCTACTTTTACCTCATTGATTGTTATTTCCTTTGCCTTTAATTTTGCAAGCTCTTCATTGGCATTTGATGATTTGGTTTTTGAGCCGGACAGCTGGATCGACAATGAGGATGACTCTTCAAGGCATTTATTCAGCTTTAATGTTGTTTGCTTGAATAACTCCCTTTTATGCTTTAAATCATCAATCTCGTTTTTATGCTCCTTTTCAATTATTGAAACCTTCTTTATGGTTTCGTCTATATTGGAAATCTGCATTTGCAGTATGTCTTTTTTTCTTATTAAGCTGTGCTGCTCTTCCCTTAATACATGAATCTCCTTTTGCAGCTCTTCTGATTTTTTGTCTGTCTCATCAACAGCCTTTTCTATATCAACCAAAGAATCAAGCCTGTTTTTTTGCTTGAACTCAGCTATCTTTTTTGATATGTCCTCTTTCTCCTTTAATCTTGATTCATTTTGCTTTTCCAGGCTGGCCTTTTCCTTGCCCAATTGCACGATTTTATCATTTGTTTCTTTTATTGCATCTCTTAACTCCTCTTTTCTTTGTGTTAGCCTTGCAATCTCATTTTTCAGGTGCTCAATTCTGGATGTATGTTTTGTGAGCTCTATCTTTAATGACTCCACTTCCTTGTTGAGCGAAAACTGCTCTTTATCCCCTTTTTCCTCTATCTCCCTTGATATGGCATTAATCTGCTCTTTTCTCTTTGCAGAATCCTCCCTTAGCTGTGAAATCTTCCCGTTTATCTTGTCAAGTGCTTCCTTTGTTTTGCTGTATCTATCTTCTAAATCTGCCTTTTCTGCTTCCTTTTTGTCAATCTGCAATTTTAGCATAGAAGCGCTGTACATCCTGATCCTGTCGCTCATATCTTTGAATTTTAATGCCTGTTCCCTGTCCTTTTTTAATTCCTTGAGGTATGTCTCCCTTTCTTTGAGTATTATTTCAATGTCATTGAGGTTTTTTCCGACTTTCTCAATCTCAAGCTCTGCCTTGTGCTTCTTATCTTCATAGGCTGATATGCCTGATATCTCCTCAATGAGCATCCTTCTCTCAATTGGCGGCATTTCCACAAACCTGACTATATCTCCCTGCAAAATGATGTTATAGCCGTCTGGGTCTATATTTGCCAGGTTCAGTAAGTCTATAATCTGCTGCCTTGTCCTCAGCTTGTCATTGATTTTGTAAATGCTTTGCCCATTATGCCTTACTATTCTTGTTATCTTTACTTCATTGGCATCTGTTGGAAATCTTTTATTTGCGTTGTCAAAATAGATGGAAACCTCTCCATGCTTTGCAGGCTTTTTTGTTTTGCCGCCGTTGTATATCAGATTAGAGGACTTCTCTGCCCTCATTGCCTTGGCAGAGCCTTTGCCCAGGACAAAGCAGAGTGCATCTAAAATATTAGACTTGCCGGAGCCGTTTGGCCCTAAAATGGCGTTAAAGTCTCCGCCAAATACCAGCTCTGTATGCTTTGCAAAGCTCTTAAAGCCCTGCATTACCATCTTGTTTATCTTGGTCATTAGCCTAAATCCCTCACTCTGTCAAGAACCACCCGTCACAGACGGGTGGAATGTTACTAACACTTACCGCATCAGGGTGGTTCTTGAGCATGCTCAGAAATTTTCCATAATGTGCCAGTACATTGGCTTTCCAGCCACTAGTCCTAGACTGATGGAAAATTTCTGACATTTTGTTCTTTATTTTCAATTGGTATTATTTAAATGTTTTTAAAATGCTACACATTTTAAAAGCCCAAAAAAGCAAAGCTTTTTTTATGTTTTGCAGTTATGGTTTTGCTGTTTTCCACAGCATACTAAAATAATTCCTATACGAATCTGCTGCCTCTTCGCTTTCTATTAAAAACGCCATCGGGTTTTCCAGCCAGATAAAAGTAGCTACTTTATTTCCGTATATAATTGTTGAAATGGGGCTTTCATATTCTTTTGGGATAAACATTCTTTCCCCCGGCACTGTGGTTTCTATATCTGTGCCTTTAACCCTTTCTGAAGCAATAAGCTTTGTGTGAATTTTAAGCTGCTTTTTTCTGTTTTGGAATTGAAAAAAATAAGGGCCTAAAATTTCCTTAAATTTGCCGGAAGACCCTATTACCCAGTTTTCTTTATATTTTAATATATCATCAAATACTGTTTTAACGCCCCTTTTTCCGGCAAATATATGCGCTGTCTGCTTTTGCTTTGCCAATTGCTTAATTTTTTCCAGCTTTTCTATAGCTGTTTTTGCTATCTTCTCCTTTTTTTCTATATTGTTTTTTTGTTCCTGGACAATATCAAGGAGATGCTCTGGCGCAGTTGCTTCAAAATACTTTGTTTTTTCTTTTATTATGTAATTAACCAGGCCTTTTTCCATCAGCCTTTTCAGGACATCATAGACAGTAGCTCTATGCAGCTCACTGGCTTTAACCAATGGGCCTGTTGTGGTAGAGCCTATCTTTAATAATGCAATATACACCTCTGCTTCTATTCTTGTCAAGCCTAGCTGTTCCAAGGCGATTTCTTCATCCATAACGGATTAATGATAAGTTTTAGTATTTAAATGTTGTCATGTTAGATGACTACAATTATTAAAATAGTTGATTATTCTGCAACAACCTAAAAATGGCAGACACAATGGCACCAGCCAGGAGGTGAGAAAATGAAAGGAAAGGAAACAAGTATAAATTATGTGAGCAATATCATTGGAGGGCTGCAGAAAGAGCTATTGTCATACAAAGACGGCAGGAAGGTTAATCCTGAAAAAATCTCAGAGTATTACATAAGCCTTTTAGCGATACAGTTGGCAATCCCCGGAGAGATTAAAGGATACGGGAAATTTTTAGGCAGCTTAGAAGCTATTGAAAATGGTGGTGGAAAGATAAATGCTGCTTTAGGCTATTTAAAACAACTAGGGCCGGGAATATTGGAAAAAGTAAAAACAGCAGCTGAAATGGATAAAACCTTGGTGGGAAGAACAAACCCAAGCAGCCTTAAAAGGGATATCATCACAAGAAAAGCAGAAATTTTAATGTCACAAAGAGGAGAGTATGGCAGTCAAGAGCATGGAAGATATTAAAAAGCTAATTGATAATCCATTCCAAAAAATTGAAGAGAAAGAGTTTAACTCATTAGCCTTAAAGATATTTGATTACCAATATAATAACAATAAAGTCTATCAAAAATATTGCAGATATAAAAAAATATACCCTGACAAAATAAAAAACTGGAAACAAATACCTTTTATGCCCATTGATATCTTTAAATACGCTTATGTTGCCTGTTTTCCCGTTAATGATACAGTTCAGGTATTTTCAACTTCTGGAACTTCTTTTGGCGTTGCAGGAAGGCATTATTTTACAAAAGAAACTTTGGAATTAAAGAATAAGTGCTTTTTTAGTTTGGCAAAGGGATTGTTAATGCCCGGCATTAACAAAGCAAGGATAATTGTATTATGTGTGCCTGCTGAATTAAGGAATTCCAAGTTTTTGCATAATGCCCAATTATTAATTAAAAAATACGGAACAAAGGATAGTGATTATTTCATCAATGAGAAAGGAAAATTTGAGATAAATAATCTAATAAAATACCTGCAAAAACACCATAAGCAAAATACCCCTCTCTTTATTCTTCTAAACAGCGATTTAATACTGGATTTTATCAGTATTTGCAATAAAAAAAGATTAAAATTTCCCCTGCCAAAGAGAAGCAGGATAATGCTTTCCGGCTTTAAGGAAACAAAAGTTGCAAAGCAGGAGTTCTTTTTGCAATTGCAGATGATGTTTGACTTGCCGGAATATTCCATTATAGATGACTATGGAATGACCGAAAGCACCAGCTCATGGTATGACAATGTTTTAAGAAATAAATTACTGGGGAATAAAGAGCAAAGGTGCAAGGAAGACCCTTGCTGGGCTAAAACTATAATAGTTGACCCTGTTAGTTTAAAAGAAGTTGAATATGGTAAAGTTGGATTGATAAGATTTGTTAATTTGGCTAATTCCAATACACTAAGCTTTATCCAGACAAATGACTTGGGCTTTAAGGTTGGCAAGGGCTTTGAAGTTATAGGCAAGGCAGCGAAGGAAGAAGCCCCCGGTTATTATTTATTACTAAATGACAGCTTGTCATGATTGGATATTATTTAATTTAAGAATCTCAGTCTATTTTTCATCTCCTCATCAGTTTCTGTTCCTGCCATCTCGTCTTATAATTTCAGGGCCCTTATGCCGGATGATACCTCATGGTATTCTGCTCTTTCAAATCCAGCTTCCCTTAACAGCCTTATAACTCTTGGATAAAATTTCTTGCCCTTTGTTTTGTGTGGGCATGGGCAGTAATGGTATAAGATTCCGCCTTTTTTCAGAACCCGGTACAGCTCTGTATAAAATCTGGATGAGTAAAGCTCTGGGGCATACTTAAAGGTTGGCGGGTCATGGATTATTCTGTCAAAGAAATTATCTTCGAATTTAACTATCTGGCTGGAAATATCTTCTTCACAGAGCTTTATTTTTTCATTGGAAAATAACTTCTGGGAATAGGGGTTAAGCTTCGCAATAAACAGCACATTCCTGTCTATCTCAAAGCTATAGACTTCGTCTGCCTTTTCTGATGATAATATTGCTGTATAGCCAAGGCCGCAGCATGTATCCAAAACCCTGCCTTTTACAGGGCTTATCTCCCTTATCTTTAACAGGCTGTCTTGTTTTGGCGAAATCAGGGTATGCCTGTGCATTGGCGTTGAGGATAATGTAATTGTTGGCCAGTCTTTTGTAGGAATCAGCTTGTAATAAAAATTTGTTTCATCTGAGAAAAGAGCCAGTTGTTTTAGGGTATTATCCTCTATAACATAGCATGTTTCTTCTTTCAGCTTATTGAATGCTGATAAGGGTATCTTTTGCTCGTTTATATGCACAAATCCTTCTTTGGCTGAAACATTGCCAAATGAAACCCCTAAGTCCAGAGAAATATTAATGCTCCCTTCTTTTATGCTGAGGATTTTTTCTGCTTCCTTTTTGGTTATTATAAGGGCTGCCATCTTAAATCAGCTAGATAATATATCTATCCGCAAATAAAGCCCTACAATGCCCCGCTATATTCCTCGTCACGAGTTCCTGTTGAAATGCTATCTTTAGGCTCTTTGCTTTTCTTTACCAATCTTGTTACATACCCTGCTACACTATTCCTTAATTTTCTAGAAGGAGTTAAGATAAGCTTATTCACCACTTCCTTGTTCTTATCAAAATCCTCACTAAATTCATTAGCATGAAGCTTCATCAATTGATGAGTTACCCTTTTTATCGGCGTTGTTTTTATCCTTCCCATTTTTAAACTACCTGGAACCTTTTGTTACGCTTTACCTTCTTCAGATGATACTGCTCTGGCTTTAATCCCTGTGCTGATGCCCATGCGCGCGCATGTTCCTCTGTCTTAAAAGTCTTTGGCCTGTGCCTTTCTTCAGGATGAAACAAACTTTGCCAGTTGAGATGCGTGCCTAGCCTAAATCTCCTTTTTGCCCTTGTGTGTATTTTTTTCATTTTTGCTGCCTATGGTCTGTAAATTAACCTCTTGTTTATTGCTTATTCTAGCTGATAAGAGGAAGATATTTAACTCAAAAAATAAAAAGGCTGGTTTAACTATTTTCTTTAATAGTCACCATCATCTCCGTCTTCATCATCTCCAATCTTGGGATAATTCCAACATTCCATTTTATTTCCCCCTGTATCTATATCTTCCACCCCTTCCTGCACTCAAGTATTTAAACTTTTCTAAATTTACTCGCCCTCTTTGTCATTAGCATATATGGGGTTTAGAATAATAAAATTTAAATATAAGCAGCGCTTTAGTATCCTATCGGTTGGTGGAGCAACCTGGGAAGGTGACGGACACTTCGGTGTTTCAGAGCCTTTTGAGCAATTCTTCGGAATCGTTCAGTCCCGGGCTCGTTCACCTTTTTATTCTTTGCAGCCCAAATTCAGAACTCAAAAATCATTAAGGCTTCTCTGCTTCCTGGTTTCAACAACCTTTTTATAAGAATCCCAGCTATGCCTGAAAATAGAAGGATACTTGGTGTAGTTTTCTTTAAGGAATTTTACAGTTACAGGGTCTGCTGGGTAGCCTGAGCCAATAGGCTCTTTAATCTTGGACTGTATCTTTTTTATTTCATTGTCCCTGGTTACCTTTGCTAAGATAGAGGCTGCTGAAACAACCGGAAAGTTCTGGTCTGCCTTGTGCTCTGCCCTTATACCAACTTTGGCTTTAAGCTTTTGTTCTATATACTGCTGGTACTTTTTTGTGTTGTTAGAAGGGCAGTCTAAAATTGCAATATCTGGTTTTAAAGCTTCTATTATTTCTACTGATTTATCTGCCTCCAGCCAGTTAAGGTTTAGCCCGTCCTCTCTTTCAACTGCTTTGTCTACCTCTTCCGGCTGGATTATTATAATCTTATAGCCTTTTACTGCCTTTATTATCTTTTTATACAAAAAATCTCTTTGCCCGGGTGTCAGTTGCTTGGAGTCCTTTACTTCCATCTTTACTAATTTTTCTTCATCTTCCTGCTCTATTAAAACTCCTGCTATCGTAAGGGGGCCAATAACAGGGCCTCTGCCAGCTTCATCTATACCACAAATCAGCACCATAAAAGCAGGGTAATGGCTCGTTTATTTAAATTTTCTTAATTCGTAAAGTATATAAAGCAGTAGTTAACTAAATTTTGATTATGGAGCCAATACAAGTAATAGGGATTGACTTATTAGATGACATGGAAAAAGCAATTGCAAATAAGCTGGTTAATGAGTACTACCAGAAGATATTCAGGGAGTTAAAGAATGTTACAGATGTTACTGTGCATATAAAGGCCCATTCCAAAGGCGGTAAAAGAAAAAAATTTGATATAAGAATAAAGGCAATAGCGCCAACAAGGATTTTTGAGGCGCAGGAAAGCGACTGGGATTTGGCAAGAACTTTGCACAGGGTTTTTAGGAATATGGAAAGGGAGATACAGCATAAGCTAAGGGCAGACAGCCAGCATAACAAGCCTTATGAGTGAGAAAGGCGCATAAATAAAGAGTTCTTAATATTCTTTACAGGAATAAAAAAGTTAAGAGTTAAGCTAAACCTAAAAAATAAGTTGTAATTTTGAACACCAACAAGGTGAATGCATAAAGCAATAGAAGAACGATTAATTCTATAGCAATCCTTTTTGACATGGGTATTAGTTCCGGCAATAATAAGTCTATAATTACTAATTCGATTAGGGAAACAAAATAAACAAGCAATATAAGGTATAAATAAAATTTTGGGATTATTCCAATAAAATAATCTTTATTGAAAAAGAAGGCAACTAACGAGAATAAAATCAATATTACAATAAAAGACCTCCATATCCAGAGATCTTTGGTTTCTTGTGTTAACCCGACATAAACATCTGTTTTTTTAAGCACAAACTGGGCTGCTAAAAATAATAGTGCCCCAAGTACCAGCAAGGAAAAAAATATAATTATATAGACAATATGCATTTTATTTAGTTCATTAAACTAAAAATATATAAATGTTTCTACTTTTTAGGAAATTTATAAAAATCTCTTAACCTTGTTAGTGTGCTTTTCATTACTAAAACCAACCAATCCTAACCATCTAATCAGCTGGTCTTTTCCATTCAATTGAATTCTGACTTTACCTTTACCTATTTGATAAAAACCAAAATTAAAACCATATTTTTGTAGTATCATCATAAATTGATTTTGCATTGGAGAAGGGCATACTTTCATTTCTAATCTAGGATAAACAACTCCATTATTATTTGTAGTAACCAGGGACCCGTCTGTATCAAAATAGCCCCTTAGAACATATAGCTGTAGGTTGTCTAATAAAAACATTTTAGGAATAACTGCCCTATTCCATTTAGGAGATAATCTTAGCCCTATTTCATTGATAAGGAAGAGTATTATTCCTTTTTTGAAAAGGAATATATCGGTCGTATTCTTCTCGTATTTCCTAGGTTTGACTATTGGTTCTACTCCAAATAAATCTTTAATCAAATCTTTAACATAAGTTATATATTGTGCGTCATCTTTTGTATTAAAAGTTATTTTTAAGCGGTTGTTAGTATTAACTATCCCGTCCTTTAGGCATATAGAACCATCACCTAAAAGAATGCCTGCAAGTTCTGCTAGCTTCTTCATATCAATTTTTTTGTTTAAATTCATTTGAAATCACTGAATTATAATCCTTATACCCCAATTAAATGAAAATATCAAAAATTAAGAAAAGTCGTGCTTTAAATATTTTACAGGCAGATGTCCAGTGCCTAGTGGTAGAAAAATAAAGGACCATAACAAATATTGCTATGGCCCTAGTAGCGGAGATTGGATTTGAACCAATGACCTATGGGTTATGAGCCATCCGCAGTTGTTTGAAGAACAAACAACTTCATCGGGCACTCCAGATTGGACTGCCGAGTATTAACCCATGCATCTGCCCTATTACGGTCCATTAGGCTAACCTAATGAATCTCCGCTATTAAATGGGCAGATTAAAACACGTAAACTATTCCTTATTTATAAGCCTTTTGCATAACAATCTTTATAAATGATAAAAAATTCTTATTTGTTAATGCTGAGGTGGCACAACCTGGTACTGCGGTGGATTGCTAATCCACTTTCCGAAAGGATTTGAGGGTTCAAATCCCTCCCTCGGCGTTGTCAAGAACCACCCATCAGAGATGGGTGGAATGTTGCTATCATTTACCGCATCAGGGTGGTTCTTGAGCATGAACTGAGAAATTTGCTTTTGCAAATTTCTGGTTTGTTAAAAATGGCTTTGCCATTTTAAACACTCAGAAATTTTTCACAATGTGCTGGTACATTGGCTTTCCAGCCACCAGTCAAAGACTGGTGGAAAATTTCTGACATTTTATAATAAGTTTTAAATAGTGTTTTAATAAATGTTAGGAGAAGAATGAAAAAACTAGTGCTTATTATACTATTCTTTCTTGTAATACCTTTTGTTATGGCAGACTGGTATTATAACAGCAAAGAATTGCTAATCAATATGGGTATTTCTTCTGATATAAAGATTGTGCCTAAATCAGATGATTACAGCATAAAATATATCATTGCAAATCTGTCATTTTTTCCGCTGAATAGCCTTGGCCAGGAAGTTTTGGATATCAACGCAAAGCCAGAAGCCGATATTAAAGATAAAAGCATCGAGTTTAGGTGGGAAAACCAGGTAGGGGAATTAGAATTTGGCGTTGATTCATCTATCAAAACACGGAGTAGCTACATGAAGATTGGCAAAAAGATAGAATTCCCTCTAGCTGAAATACCTGAAGAGTTAGAGATTTATACCAATCCATCAAAAACAATTGATTCGGATAACAGGGATATCATAAGGCTTGCTTCTGACCTGGCAAAAGGGGAAAATGATTTGTATGTTGTTGTCTTTAAATTGGCAGACTGGACAAAGAAGAATATAAAATACAACTTAAGCACCATGACAGCATCCGTAAGCCAAAAGGCAAGCTGGGTTTTGGAAAACAGGCAAGGCGTTTGTGATGAGCTTACAAACCTTTTTATTGCCATGGCAAGGTCATTAGGGATACCTGCAAGGTTTATCTCCGGCATTGCTTATACCAATTCTGAGGATTTTGCTGAAGAATGGGGCCCTCATGGCTGGGCTGAGGTTTATTTTCCAGGTTATGGATGGGTGCCTTTTGATGTCACTTACGGCGAATTTGGCTTTGTAGACCCTACACATATAAAAATGAAAGAAAGCCTGGATGCGGATGAGCCTTCTACCAATTACCAGTGGCTTGGGCATAATATCAATGTAATAACAAAGGAGCTGGATATAAAAACCGAATTAAAGGATAAAACAGGCAGAACAGCCCCTTTATTGTCATTGAATGTTAACATTTTGAAAGATAAAATAGGGTTTGGCTCTTATAATCTGATAGAAGCCAGAGTAAAGAACTTAGTAAATAGCTACACATCAACAGCGCTTTATCTCTCCAAGCCCAGAGAAGTGGAGATTATTGGTGATGCAGAAAAGACGATTTTGCTTAAGCCTGATGAAGAGAAAAGCATATACTGGATAGCCAAATTAGATAGCGGTCTGAATAAAGGTTATATCTACACTTTCCCAATAAGCATTGGTTCTTTGATGGATATTACTGAAGAAACAAGTTTTAGCTCTTCCTATGATTCCCCTTTATTCTCTTATGAAGAAATTAACAGCATGATAAAGCAAAAAGAGGAAGAGGAAGAGAAAGCCTACAGCAGGAATGTTGGCTTAAACTGCACAATAAAAAAAGAAGAATTTTATGTATATGAAAATAATTCAGTCAGCTGTTATATAAAAAATACCGGAAATGTTTTTTTGAAGGGCCTTAGTGTTTGTTTAAGCAGTTTGTGCAGGAAGATAGATTTGGGAATAAGCCAGGCAGAAATGGTAAATTTCTCATTAAATGCTGGTAAATATGGAAAACAGGAAATAGGCATAAAGGCTTATAACAGCGAGGTATCAAAATTAAGCTCTGTTGGATTCAGCTATTTTGACACCCCAAAGCTGGAAATAGAAGAACTGGAATATCCAAGAAACGCGTCTTTTGAAGGCAAATATGCTGTCTCTTTTTATTTAAAAAAGGGATCTGTATCTGACCCAAAAAACATTGATATCATTCTTAACCAGAACGGCCTTAAAAAGGAGTGGAATATTGACAAATTGACTAACGATAAAAAGCTTGTTCTGGATTTGTATGGAGATGACCTTGGTTTTGGGGAGAACAGGTTTAGCGTATTAGTAAAGTATTATGATAATAATGGCAAAGAATACAGCGCAGAAAAAGCCTTTTATGTGATGTTAGGAAATACGTCTTTTCCACAGAAATTATTAATACTATTGAAAATGACAGGAAGAAGAATCGAGAATACCAACTTAAGGGAATCAATCTTGTTTTTTGTCATAGCATGCTTTATATTCTTGATGGTAGTACTGTATGTCTTTAAAAGGGGGAGAAGATGAAGGAAGAGGCTAAAAAGGCAACTTTATTGGGCATATTAGGCAATTTGATTTTGTTTATTTTGAAGTTTATTGCCGGCTTTTTATACAACAGCATTGCTGTTATCTCAGATTCTTTTAATTCATTGACAGATATTGTTGCTTCGGTTATAGTTTATATCAGTGTTAAGATGTCTTCCAAGAAAGCAGACAAAGAGCATCCATTCGGGCATTACCGGGCAGAGCCCATAGCAGGGCTTATAGTTGCGATATTTACGGGAATTTTAGGATTTGAGGTTATAAAAATTGCATTTACAAGATTGTTAGCAAGAGAGAGCATTGTTGCAAGCTTGGTTCCTATCCTTGTTTTGGCGTTTACATTGGCATTAAAGCTGTTTATGTATATCTACACAAAGAAGATAGGCATTAAAATAAACAGCACCGCTATACTGGCTTCAGCCACTGACCATAGGAATGATGTCTTGATTTCAACTGCTGCTTTGGTGGGTGTTAGCGGAGCTTATCTTGGCTATGCATTTTTAGACCCCTTAGTTGCCCTTATTATAGGTGTATGGATAATAGTAGCCGGCTATAATATTGGCAAGGACAATATTAAATTTCTTATCGGAGCAGCGCCAGGCAGGGAATTAATGGATAAATTAAGGGAGATATCCCTCTCTGTGAAAGGCGTTAAAGGCATACATGATGTAAAGGCGCATTATGTTGGGGTCTTGCTGCAGATTGAAGCCCATATATCCGTTGATAAAAGATTAACACTTTCCAAAGCGCATGCCATAGGGAAGAATGTTTCCAGAGAACTGGAAAAATTAGAGCAGGTTGACAGGGCTTTTGTGCATATTGACCCTGTCTGACTCTTAATCTTTAGGAAAGCTTTAAATAAAAAAGAAGGTTAACATTATAAAAAAGAGTGTGCATTATGAAACAGATTGATAAGCTAGTGCCGGATAGTTCTGTAATAATTGAAGGGCTTGTTTCTGATAAAATAAAGAAGAAAGAGTTCAAGCTAAAAGAAGTTATAATCCACGAAGCTGTACTGGCTGAATTAGAGCATCAGGCTAATTTGGGCAAGGCAATTGGCTTTCTTGGCCTGGATGAGATAAAAAGACTGAGGGATTTGGCCAAGGATTTTGAGCTGAAATTTGCTGGCCTGAGGCCAAAGGCAGCTGAGATAAGAAATGCCTCTTTAGGTGAGATTGACAGCTTGATAAGGCATCTGGCTTATGAAGAGGATGCTACATTAATAACATCAGATAAAGTGCAGAGCGAGGTTGCTTTGGCCAGAGGCATTAAAGTAATTTATTTCAAGCCAGAGGTCGCTGTTAGGAAATTAAAGCTGGAGAAGTTTTTTGATGAAACAACTATGTCTGTTCATCTAAGGGAGAATGTCCTGCCTTATGCAAAAAAAGGGTTTCCTGGCAATTGGCAATTTGTTTCTCTAAGAGGAGTTATTGAAACATGATGAAGTTCAGGATATGTCAAGGGAGATAATAGAGGATGCCAAGTTAAGGAAGGATGGCTTTATTGAAATTGAAAGGGAAGGTTCAACTATTGTACAGCTTGGTAAATACAGGATTGTAATCACTAAACCGCCATTTTCAGATGGTTGGGAGATAACAGCTGTAAGGCCGGTCAGGACATTAAATCTTGATGATTATAAGCTAAGCGAGAAATTAATGAAAAGAATAGCTGAGCAGGCAGAAGGAATTTTAGTGGCAGGAGCTCCAGGCATGGGTAAAACAACTTTTGCGCAGGCTTTGGCTGTGTATTATGCCGGCAAAGAAAAGATTGTTAAGACTGTAGAGGCTCCAAGGGATTTGATTTTACCGGACAACATAACCCAGTATTCAATTTCGCATGGCGATGCACAGGAAATCCATGATATTTTATTGTTATCAAGGCCCGATTACACCATTTTTGATGAGATGAGAAATACAGCCGATTTCCGGCTGTTTGCTGACTTAAGGCTTGCTGGCGTTGGCATGGTTGGCGTTGTTCATGCAACTAATTCAATTGATGCCATACAGAGGTTTATAGGCAGGGTTGAGATGGGCGTTATCCCCCAGATAATTGATACTGTTGTTTTCATCAAAAACGGATTTATTAACAAGGTTCTTTCTTTGAAAATGACAGTTAAAGTCCCCAGCGGGATGACAGAAGCTGATTTGGCAAGGCCCTGTGTTGTTGTGAATGATTTCGAAACTGGCAGGCTGGAATACGAGATTTACAGCTATGGTGAGCAGACAGTTGTTATTCCTGTGCAGGAAGAGGCGGAGAAAAAGGGAGCTTCAAAGTTGGCTGAGAAGTCAATTGAAAGGGAATTCATGAAATACACAGATAAAGTTAAGGTTACTGTTTTGTCTGATAATAAATGCATTGTTAAGGTGCCTGAAGAGGATATTGCTAAGATAATAGGCAAAGAGGGCAAAACAATAAGCAGGATAGAGGATGATTTGGGAATAAGCATTGAAGTGCAGGAGCTTGGAATAGAAGATGCTAAGAAAAAATCAGAAGGAAGGGAAATACCTTACCAGATAAATATGAAAAGAAAGGCAATTGTCTTTGTCTTGGACATTAAGATGCAGAACAATGATGTTGATATTTTTATAGGAGATACCTTCTTATTAACTGTAAAAACAAGCTCAATGGGCCTGATAAACATAAAGAAAGGCAACAAGATAGGACAGATACTGCTGAATGCTATTAATTCCGGGGAGAAGGTTAGGCTGGTTGCTTAGGTTCCAAAATCTTTCTATTAACTTTTTGGATTTCTTAAAGGAACACCATATCTAATTGCCTGTTCTACAAAATCCGAGCCATCTCTATATTCAAATTGAGGTATTGCATATCTTAATTTCCTCATAAACTTAGTAGGATGCTGGTCAAAAATAATCCCTTCGTCTAACCTTTTTGGCTCTGGTGACCCATTCCATAACTGAAGGTAGTGATGTGGCGTTTTTTGAGTGATTGGGTTTCCATTTCTGCTTGGAGATTCCCATGAACTCACCGTTATTGGAACTCCGGCTGCATCTTTTACAATTATAGCATACCTAAAATCAATCTGCCTCCAATCAAGTGCAATATCAAACTGCCTTCTGCCTTTTCCTGCATGTAGGTATATATTGTCTACATTGTGATTTCCAACTTCTAGGAAGCGCATCCATGCTTCCTCATGTGTTAACGACCTTTCCTGTATTATTTTTGGATTTGGGTTTTTTGAATACCCTTCGCTATCTTCCAATATTCTTACAATATAGCCCTTACCATCTTCAGAAGCCAAATGTGAGCTTGTTAACTCTACTCTAGAAACCCTTGGTTCGCTTACATCTGTAGAATAATACAAATCATCAAATTTCAAGACTTTTCTTATGTCCAGGGTTCCTGTGAGGTATCTAAACCACCTAGCCCTATTTTTCTCAAAATTTTCTTTACTCATAATCTCTTCTTTCTTTGTTACAATCTTTTGGAGGTATTTGGATTTTTGGGTATCGTGCAAAAAACCTTTTAAGCGGGGGTTGTATCCTACATTTTTCATTCTTAGCAATATAAATTTGGTGACTCTTCCCTCAAGCACTAGCCTTCTATTATTAGGAGGCACGTCAACAACAATTTCTTCACCATACAATATATCCTTGCTCCCATTTTTAGTGATATAAAAACCAAGCTCCCAGACAGGGCACTCATCCCCTTCTTCCCTGTAAACTTCTAAAGCTAGCAAAGAGGCTTTATATCTTTCTCCATCCGTCCCTTTTATTTCAGTCCTTCCAAAAAATTTTGCATCAGATCTGCTACTAAATGTATTATAAGTGTTTGCTAGCATAGTGTAAACACCACTATCTTCTTGGTATATCAATTTGTGTTCCTCTAAATTTAAGTCTGGGGATGACGGGATGAGTACAATCTTTCCAGATTTGTCTAAGATTATTTCTTCCAGATTACCAATGCTTTGCAATAGCCTAAACACGCTTCTCGTTAATCTGCCATAGCCAAAGAAGTCAAATATAAGCGAGGGAGGCTCGCATCTAAGAAGATTAAGAATTTTTATATCAATGTTATTGGCTGTTTTTTTGTCTTCAGCTAATGTTGTTGACATCTAGTTTACTCTCCACACCCCTTAACTGGAAAAATATGTGGTTCTGCCTTCTTCTCTTTTTTATATTATGGAGCAGCCCATTTATATACTTTTTGATTAAATTTTATATAATTTAAATAATTTTAAGGCATTATATAATATGCTAAGCAGTTATATAACTTAACTGCTATTTAAATCTTTTGGTTATTTACTACTAATAAGTAAAAAAGCTATTTTTAGAAAGATTTTTATGTATGCTACTTTAAGTTTAGATTAAAATGCTTGATATCAAATTTATAAGGGAAAATGCAGATATTGTAAAGGCTGATTTAAAGAAGAGGAACGACCCAGAAAAGCTGAATTGGGTAGATGATTTAACAGCAAAAGACAAGGAATACAGGCACTTGCTGGCAGAGCTGGAGCTGTTAAGAAACAGAAGGAATATTATTTCCCAAGAAATCAACCAGCTGAAAAAGGAAGGCAGGGATATAAAAGACAAGCTAAATGAAGCCAAGGAATTGCCTGAAAAGATAGCAAAGGAAGAGGAAAAGGTAAACAGCCTGAAAGAAAAGATAACCTACTATTTGATGAGGCTGCCTAATATTCTGCATAAGTCTGTTCCTGTTGGCAAGGATGAAACCGAAAACAAGCTGGTAAGAAAGGCAGGCATTATTAAAAAATTTGATTTTGAGCTAAAGACGCATGGCGAATTGATTGAGAATCTTGGCTTGGGCAATTTTGACCAGGCAGCTAATGTTTCCGGCAAGGGATTTTATTATCTAATTGGCGATTTGGCTTTGATGGAATTGGCATTGCAGAGGTTTGCTGTTGATTCTCTAATCAAAAAAGGATATAAGCTTGTTGAGCCGCCATTGATGTTAAGGAGAAAGCCGTATGAGGGTGTTACAGACCTGGGTGATTTCGAGACAATGATGTATAAAATAGAAGGAGAAGACCTTTATTTGATAGCCACTTCAGAGCATCCAATGGCAGCTTTGCATATGGGCAGGGTTTTTAGCGAAGAGGAATTGCCATTAAAGTATTGCGGAGTTAGCCCATGCTTTAGGAAAGAGATTGGAAGCCACGGCGTTGATGAGAAAGGGCTTTTCAGGGTCCACCAGTTCAACAAGGTTGAGCAGTTTATTTTCTGCAAACCAGAAGACAGCTGGAAATTGCATGAGGAATTAATTAAAAATGCAGAAGAATTGTTTAAAAAACTAAAGCTGCCTTACAGGATTGTAAGCATATGCACTGGCGATATCGGGATAGTTGCTGCAAAGAAATATGATTTAGAGGCATATATGCCGAGGGAAAAAGCCTATAAAGAGCTTGTAAGCTGCTCTAACTGCACCTCTTACCAGGCTGTAAGGCTTAATATCAAATACAGGAAAAATTCCGCCAAGGAATATATTCATACGCTAAACAGCACTGCAATAGCAACTGGAAGGGCTTTAAGGGCCATAATCGAGAATTACCAGCAGAAGGACGGAAGCATAAAAGTTCCTGCTGCTTTAGTTAAGTACATGAATGGGATTAAGGTTATTGGGAAGAAGAAAAAGAATAATAAATCAATAAAAATAAAATAAGTAATTTGTCTAAATCAGGTCGCCTTAATCGCGTGGATAAGCTGAATCAGGCGACCCATAAGACGCTCTGTGAGTTTTTGCGTTAGCAAAAACGAACAGCATGGTGATTAAAACAAAAATTAATAATTAAAAAGAGGTTTATTATGGCTGAAATACCCGGCATTGTCTGGCTTTTTGTTGGAATATTTCTAATTATTGCTTCCATCTTTTTTGGCAATAAGACAAATAATTTAATGAGGTTCGCTTTTTTTATTGCTGCAGGAAGCGTCATGATTTTGGTTGGGGCGTTGAAAATGCTGGCAAAGCGCGGCGGAGAAAAGGCAGCTGGCAGGCATTGCCAGGGATGCGGCGCTGGCTTAAGCAGCTATGGCCAATTCTGCCCGAAATGCGGCAGCAGGATTTAATAATGGTTAGGGCATAAGATTTAAATAAGCAGCTATCTTAATTTTTGTAGAGGGGTAAATGGCATTATTCAAGGATATGTTAAAAGCCGGGGAAAGCATTATCAGGGATGAGATTGCCCTGGACTATTCTTTTATACCAAAATTAATACCATTCAGGGAGCAGCAGCAAAAATATATTGCGGGCTGCATAAAGCCGTTATTCCAGAAAAGAAACGGGAAAAACATGTTGGTTTACGGAAAGCCCGGCGTTGGCAAGACAGTCGCCTGCAGGCACATATTCAGGGAGATAGAGGAGGAAAGCGAAGAGGTAGTGGCTGTTTATCTGAATTGCTGGCAGAAGAACACCAGCTTTAAGATATATCTGGAGTTATGCGAGCAGCTTGGAATCAAGTTTGTGGAAAACAAAAAGGCAGATGAGCTCTTTAAGATGATTGAAAAGGCTTTAAACAGGAAATCAGTTGTTTTTGCTTTTGACGAAATAGACAAGATGGAAGATTATGATTTCCTCTATTTAATTTTGGAAGAGATTTACAGGAAGAGCATTTTATTTATCAGCAATTACAGGGACTGGCTTGACAGCCTTGACAGCAGGATAAAATCAAGGCTGATGGCAGATATCCTTGAATTCAAGCCATACAATCTCAAGGAAACAGAGGGAATATTAAGGCAGAGGATGGAATATGCCTTCGTGCCAGGTGTTTTTGAGAAGGACGCTTTTAATGCTATTGTCAAAAAAACATTTGAATTAGAAGACATGCGAAGCGGCCTGCATTTGATGAAAGAGGCTGCTTTAGCAGCTGAGAATGAAAGCAGCAAGAGGGTAACATTAGAGCATGCTAACAAGGCAATAGGTAAATTGGATGAATTCAGCATTAAAGGCTCTGATGGGCTGGTTGAGAGCGAAAAGGCTATATTAACTTTAATTAAAAATAATTCTGGCGGCAGGATTGGCGACTTATTCAGGCTTTATATTGATAATGGCGGTGACCTGACTTATAAAACATTCTACAGGAAGGTAAACAAGCTGGAAGCAGGAAAGTTTATTGCATTAGAGAGGATAGAAGGCGGAGCTGACGGGAATACAACGATTGTAAGCATAAAGAATGTTGAGAAAAAGCTAAGTGATTTTTAAAATGTCAGAAATTTTCCACCAGTCTAAGACTGGTGGCTGAAAGCAAATCCATTCCAGATTATGGAAAATTTCTGAGTGTTTAAAATCCTTCGGATTTTTAACAAACCAGAAATTTGCAAAAACAAATTTCTCAGTTCATGCTCAAGAACCACCCTGATGCGGTAAATGTTAGTAACATTCCACCCATCTCTGATGAGTGGTTCTTGACATAAAATTCTAATCATTATAATAATAAAATTAAAATAAGCAACTGGTCTGTCAGCAACTTTCTTTCTAAGAAAGTTGCTCAAAGAAAAGCTGCCCAAAAGAAAATGAAAGCTAGTATCTTATGGAGAAACCTTCAAATTCATTCCTTGCCTCTTCATATTCTACTTTAACATCATCAACCCTTGCCCCTGCCGGGCCTTTTCTGCAGAATGCAATCAGCTCTTTTAGCTTGTCTTCTGGCCCTTCTGCTATTACTTCAACAGAATCGTACTCTTTGTTTCTTACATAGCCTTTCAATCCAAGCTTGTTGGCTGTTATGTTTGTATTATGCCTGAAGAAAACACCCTGAACTCTACCTGATACTATGATATGGGCTCTTTTCATAATAAAAAGAAAACAAAATGGGTATAAAAAGGTTGCCTATATTTATTTTCCATATTGAAAATAAGCACTATGCACTGGACATCTGGGTGGAAAATATATAAAGAAAAGGGCTCTATAATAGGTTAGTTTGAATTCGGCAGGAGAAATTCAACCGTGTTCCCAAAACACCCCTCTTCCTGCCTAATTTTTTATAATAACAATGTGATAAAAGTGGCAAAATGCTCGTTATGCGGAAGAAAGATTAAACCTTATTTTGATCTTTGCTCTGAATGCAAAGACAGCAAATTTTTAGAAAATAGTTTTACGGGACAAACTTCAATGAGGGAATTCATGAAGAATGTAGGAATAATAAATTATGAAGGGTGAAAAAAATGGAAGAGCACGAATTAATAAAGGAATTGTTTTACAAGCAGGTAAAAAATTTGACTTTAAGAAGTATAAAGAGCTTTGACTACCAGTTCAGCGATAAATGGATTGGGAGTGGTTGATTTTTATAAAGGTTAAAGGCAGGAAGATATAACAACTTTTTTAAACTGCTTTAACTTTCTGTTTCTTATGGGAATATTGACGAAAGAAGAGTTTGAGCAAAACAAAGTAGTCCTGATGGAAGATATATGGCAGGGCAAAATATTTTTGCACCCGACAGACACCATCTACGGAATAGGCTGCAATGCTTTGCTGCTTGAAGCTGTCAAAAAGGTAAGGGAAATAAAGCAGAGATATGAAGCTCCTTTTTCTGTCATTGTGCCAAGCAGGGAATGGGTAAGGGAAAATTGTGTTATCAGCAATGAAGCAGAAAAATGGCTCAAAAAACTGCCTGGCCCTTATACATTAATCCTGAAATTAAAGAATAAGGAATGCATATCACCCAATGTCAGCCCCGCTCTGGATAGCTTGGGAATAAGAATGCCAGAGCACTGGTTTTCCGGTATAGTAAAAGAGCTGGCTTTCCCTGTTGTAACAACATCAGCCAATGTTTCCGGGGATAATTTCATGACAAGCATTGAAAATCTGGATGAAAGGGTAAAGAATAAGGTTGACTTTATAATTTATGAAGGGGAAAAGCACGGCAGGCCAAGCAAGATTATAGACTTAACAAAGAGGGAGAGAGTTATAGAAAGATAGGTTTTTTAATTTAGATTAGATTGGTATTATCAAAAATGGATAAAGAAGAAAAATCACATGGAAAAAAATTGAGAATATTGGCAGCTGGAGACATTCATGGGGATACAAGCCTGGCTGAAAAGCTTGCTGAAAGGGCAAAAAAGGAAAAGTGCGATTTGGTTATTTTATGCGGTGATTTGACTTTAGCAGACACATCAACAGAAAACATTATAGGGCCTTTTAAGAAAAGAAATGAAAAGGTTTTGATTATACCCGGAAATCACGAGACAATAGCAACTGCTGATTTTCTAAGCGAGCTTTATGGTGTTAAGAATATACATGGCTATAGCGTGAAATACGGTAATGTCGGCATTTTTGGCGCAGGCGGAGCCAATGTTGGATTATTTCAGTTGAATGAAAAAGAGATATATGATTTGCTAAAAAAAGGCCATGACAAGATTAAATATCTGGCTAAGAAGATAATGGTAACTCATGTTCATCCAAAAGGAACCATCATGGAAAAATTTACCCAGTTTTTTCCTGGCTCCAGCGGCATCAGAAGGGCTGTTGACAAGTTCCAGCCCGACTTATTGCTTTGCAGCCATGTGCATGAGGCAGAAGGAATAGAAGAGAAGGTAGGCAAGACAAAAGTAATTAATGTAGGAAAGAAAGGAAAGATAATTGAGATTTAGGAAACTGTTTGGGTTAGATAAGGCTTTGACAGCCTGCCAAAAACAATCTTATTCTTCCCGTAATAGTTTATCAGGGTTACATTAAAAGGTATTTGAAGGTCATATTCCCTTACAGTGTCCCATGTTATATTCTCATATATTATTTTCTTTTCGTTTCCATCCTTATCAGTATATTCCAGTTTAAGCGGCACAGTGTAATAGGACTGCACCCACATCAAGCCTTGGTCCTTGTCTGAATTTGTGAAATTAATCAGCTTTGTGTTATGCCTGTTATTGTAAAGTTCCTCTCCAATGATTTCTGCCCCTGTTAGGGTGGTAATCTTCTCCCTTGGGGTGTCTATATAATAGAGGGAGAAGTTAATTGGCTCCGCATAAAGATCCTTTTCCTTACAATGCTTTTTTGAGCAATAAGCATAAGCTATCTCATTCTTTCTTTCCATATAAACTGTATCATAAGGCGTGCCGTCCTCAAGATATTTTACAGTTGGGAATGTCACTTTTATGTCTGACCCAAACATATGGTAGTATCTTTTTTCATTTAAATCTGATATATCATAATAAAATTCAAAAGAATTTATCTTTAATACATCTACAGTTAGCTCATCTATGAGGGATAATTCTGGATTAAGTGTGATGCCTGTTTGTTCTTCTGTAGGCGTTTTACACCCAAATATTAGGGTTATTAACAGTATAATCAATATAATTTTATGTTTCATGTTGTTATAAGGAAAAATTGGTTATTTATAAATTTTGTGAAAGATTTAAGTTGATTTATCCCTTAAGAACGCCAATAGGCTCCATTCTAACAACTTTTAAAGAAATCCCAGAGCCATGAACAGACTCTATAACTTCTTCAACATCCTTGTATGCGTCAGGAGCTTCTTCCGCTAAACTTTTTAGAGAAGGCGCTTTGCTTACAATCCCCTTAGCAGCAAGGTCCTTCTGCACTTGATTTCCTCTAAATTCATTTATTGCTCCGTGCCTTGACATTGCCCTTCCGGCGCCATGGGCAGAGCTTCCAAATGCTTTTTGCATTGCAATTTCCGTTCCCTTCAATATATAAGAAGAAGTCCCCATGCTTCCTGCCAATAAAACTGGTTGCTCTGGAAAGCTTCTTGTAGCTCCTTTTCTATGGACAAATAATTCTTTTTTCTCCCCGTTTACAGTATGCATCTCTTTTTTCACCACATTATGGCAGATTCCATATATTGTATGCATTCCCATGCTTTCCCAGTCTTTATTGAATATCTTTTCAAAAGTTTCCCTAATCCATTGAGTCATAACAAGCCGGTTTGTAAAGCTGTAATTGACAGCGCATTTCATTGCTGCAAAATAGTCTAAAGCTTCCTTGCTTTTGGCAGGAGCGCAAGCCAATTGCCTGTCCGGCAGCCATATATTATATTTCTGGACTGCCTTTTCCTGTATTTGCAGATAGTCAGTTGCAACCTGGTGGCCTAATCCTCTACTGCCGCAGTGAAGCATTATTAAAACCTGGTCTTTATCCGTAATCCCCCATTCCTTTGCTTTAGCATCATCAAAAATATTAGTTACCTTTTGTATCTCCAAAAAATGGTTTCCTGCTCCTAAAGTGCCTAATTGAGGCAATCCCCTTTGTTTTGCCAGAGCTGAAACCTTAGAAGAATCTGCGCCAGGCATTTTTCCGTTTTCCTCAATATGCTTTAAATCTTCCTTTACACCATATCCTTTTTCAACAGCCCATTCGCAGCCATTAACTAAAACATCATCTAATTCATTTGGGCTTAATCTTAATTTTCCTTTAGAGCCAACACCGCAGGGAACAGCGTTAAATAAGGCCGGGACTAATTCTTTTAGCTTGTCTTTTACTTCTTTATAAGTTAGATTAGTACGAATAGAATTTACCCCGCAGTTTATGTCGAACCCGCACAGACCACTGGATATAACTCCTTCTTCAGCATCAAAGGCAGCAACTGCGCCCATTGGCAGGCCATATCCAAAGTGGGCATCCGGAAGGGCAACAACTGGCTCAATAACACCAGGCAAACAGCAAACATTGCTTAACTGCCCTATAGTATCCTCTTCCATTGCGTTATATATTGCCTTGTTTGCTATAAGCTTTCCCGCTACCCTCATCTCTTTCCTGACTGCTTTTGGCAATAGCCATTCATACTCGTTTATTGGTTGTAGTTTTTCTTTCATATATAATCTTGTTTTTTAGTTGTACGGCTTTATTTAAATAGTTAACGATAAATTTAAATACCTCTTTGTATAATTGATGCGTATGGCTGATGAGGCAGAAGACGTATTAAAGGAGCTTGAGGATTACCACGAGAAAGCCAAGAAAAAGATAGAGAAGATTGAGCAGCCTAAAGAAGTTAAAAAAGATAAGCCCAAAGAAGCCATTATTAAAGAGAAAATGTCAGAAACGCGAGGCGTTTCTGAGCATGCTCGGAAATCTTCGATTTCCGACAACCCAATAGAGATTAAAGCTGAAAAGAAGGTTAAAGAGGAAAAAAAGCAGGAAAAGAAAATGGCAGAAGAAAGGGAGATTACGATAAAAATCAGGGTAAACCCCCTAGTCATTGAGAGGATAGCCTATATCACCATTATTTTAATTCTGATCTATTTCGCTTTTTTTAAGAGTATCAGCATAAATATAGGTCTGCCATCTTTTGGCAGCCTTTTTGGCAGCAAAGGAAATGTCAGCATAACTACTCCCACAGAAAGTGAAACTACTGCAGATGAGGCAGATACAACCAGCGAAACAGCTGAAGAAGAGGAAACAACTGAAACAACCGCAACAGAAACTAGCGAAACAACAACCACAACAACAGCCAGCGGCAAGATAGATGCCGAGCTTGTTTTTGATAACGGGAACATCGTCGTAAGTGGCACCCATCCAGGCGTTAAGGTTACAAGCATTACTTACAAAATAAGAAACAAAGGAGATGACCTTTACTCCAGGGTTGATGTCTTCTGGTATGATGAAAATGATGAACCAACTATCAAGAGTAAGGTCAGAGCCACTTATAAATTGAAGGTTGGCACAGGAAAGGTTGCCTCAAAAACCATCACATCATTTAAAGGCACCTATCTTAGCTCAATCAACAAAGAAGAAACATTTGTTTTAAAGCTGTTTAATGATAAAACAGGAAATAAAGTAGATGAAAAAACAGTTATATTTACTTCTCCTTAAATATCCAGGCTGACAGTTGCCTTAAACCCCTTTTTTGTTTCTTCCAGCTTGAATTTATACATTGTAACTGCTTTAACAACTGTGCCGCCTAATTCCGGCTTTGTAGACTCACCATACAATTTTGCTTTGATGTGGTTTTCATCAATTTCTTCTATCACTATTTTAGAAAAGAATTTCTGCTCTGTATCAACTATTGCTATAATCCCATCCAGCCAGTTTATCAATAAGTTCTCTGCGTTTTCACCTTGAATCAAAAATTCTTCTGCTTGTTTTGGCTTTACTTTTTTAATGTCGCATATCACAGAAAGCAGGGCTTCAGCTGCATTGATAAAAAGCTCCTTTAAGTCCTTGCCGTAAGCCTCGAACATAACATCTGATGTCAGGTCTTCTACAAATTTATATTTCATTTAAAACACCTTAATAAGGTATAATCTCCACACTCTCTTCCTTTTCCTCTTTTTCTTCTTCTGTTTCAGTATAAGAAGATGATTCCGGGCTGGAAGGGGTGCCAAACAAGCCGCCAAAAACATTATTTGATGGCTCAGCTTTTTCAGAAGAGCTTTGCCCAAAAGAAGATTCATCGCTGAAAATATTCCTTGGCCCGTTTGAATAGGCCGATTCGCCAACAATGCTTCTTAATAGCTCAATTGCCTTCCTTATAGTTTCTTTGGAATCCACTTTTGTATCTATCTCTATCTTCATATAATCATATCCCTAATTCTTATTGCTTAAAAAGTTTTCTATTTGTCAAGAACCACCCATCAAAAATCTCTTGATTTTTGAATGTGCTCAGAAATCGCTTTGCGATTTCCGACACGTCACAAGAAACAATAACCTTTATAAATATTGCCTCATTCCTAATAGCCATGAATCATATGGATACTGTCAGGTGCGCTGGTTCGTAAGGTTTTCTTTTTATCTAGGCTATTTCATACAATATACAATAAAATTTTAAGGGTGATAATATGACTAAACAATCTTTAACTGGCTATCTGCCGGACAACTGTGCAAATCTGGACCATTTTCCGCACATAAAAGGCTATGATTTTAATGAAAAGTTTGATTTTAAGAAGTTTTTGAAGTCCTATTCAAATACTGGCTTTCAGGCTACAAATTTAGGCAAAGCAATAGGGATAATAAAGGCAATGAAAAGAGAGAAGGCAGTTATATTTTTAGCTTACACTTCCAATATGGTAAGTTCCGGCTTAAGGGAGATTATTAGGTATCTTGTTGAGCATAAGTTTGTTGATGTTTTAGTTACAACTGCTGGCGGCATTGAAGAGGACATTATTAAATCATTAAAGCCGTTTGTGCTTGGCTCTTTTGAGGCTGATGGAAGAAGCCTTTTTGAGAAAGGAATTAACAGGATAGGGAATATATTTGTGACAAATGACAGGTATACATATTTTGAAAAACACATGAACAAAGTTCTTGATGAAGCTTACAAACAGCAAAAAAAGAAAAATAAGCCGCTATGCACTTCTGAAATAATTGAAATAGCCGGGAAATCCATCAGCAGCAAAGAATCAATCTTATACTGGGCTTGCAAAAATAAGATTCCTGTCTTCTGCCCTGCACTGACAGACGGCTCTTTTGGCGACATGATATTCTTCATGAAGCAGAGAAATCCCGATTTTTTTGTTGATATTTCAGAGGATATGACGAGGATTGTAAGATTAGCATTAAACGCAGAAAAAACAGGGGTTATAATATTGGGCGGCGGTGTTTCAAAGCATTACACACTAAACGCCCAAATCTTCAGGGAAGGCTGTGATTTTGCAGTTTTTGTTAATACTGCTTCCGAGCATGACGGCTCTGATTCAGGTGCTGGAACAAGCGAGGCAGTAACATGGGGCAAAATAAAGGCAAATGCTCCGCAGGTTAAAGTTTATGGTGATGCTACAGTAATATTTCCTTTGGTAGTTGCCGGATTAGTAAATTATTCAGATTAATGCGAAGCATTTTTCAGTATCTTCGATTTTCGAAAGATTTAAATACATACACATACATACACAGACTATGGCAACCAAAACAATATCCATAACCGAGGATGCCTATGAAAGGCTTGCAGCACTGAAAAACGAGAATGAAAGCTTTTCTGGGGTAATTGGAAGAATAACCCACAAACCAAAGCTAAGCGATTTTCATGGAATACTATCTGAAGAAGAAGCAGATGGGCTAGAAAAAAGCATAAAAGAATTAAGAAAAAAAAACAGAAAATCACATGAAAAAAGAATGGAGCGTATCAGAAAAGATTTAAAATGGTCTGCTTAGATACCTCATTCCTCATAGATGTATTGAGGGGAGAAAAAAGAGCTGAAGAAATAGAGAAAAGGCTTGACGAAGGAACCGAGCCTGTAAAAGTCGCTTCTCCTACTGTGATGGAATTAATTAGCGGGGCACTCTTAAGCAACAATCCGGAAACTGAAAAACAGAAAGTGCATCAATTACTGTCCTATTTGATTGTTTTAAGTTTAGACAAAGAAAGCGCAATCATAGCTGGCAATACAGAAGCAGAGCTAACAAAAGCAGGAGAAAAAATAGATGTAGAAGATATAATGATTGGAGCTATAGCCAAGAAAGGTAATGAAACTTTACTAACAAGAAATAAAAAGCATTTTGAGAAGATTAAGGGCTTAAAGATAGAGAATTATTAAGCAGAAAGGAAAATAATTTAAAGCAACTTCTATTACTTTTTTCCTATGAAAACAGCAGAAGAGATAAAATCAATAAAAAACAGGGAAAAAATAGCTGTCTTAACATGCTATGATTATTTTACAGCTAAAATCCTCGATTCTGTTGGAATGGATATAATATTAGTCGGCGATAGCCTGGCTAATGTTATCCTTGGCTATGAAACAACAAGAGATGTTACAATGAATGAGATGAAAATATTTACAGAAGCAGTTGCAAGAGGGGCTAAAAACAGTTTTATTGTTGGCGATATGCCTTATTTAAGTGACAGAAACAAAGAAGAGGCTGTTAAAAATGCCAATATATTTGTCCAGTCCGGCGCAAATGCTGTCAAGGTAGAGGGAAACAAAGAAGAAATAATAAGAGCAATAATTAAAGAGGGAATTCCTGTTATGGGCCATCTCGGCTTGCTGCCCCAAACAGCAAAGAAGTTTGAGATGCAGGGCAAGGATAAAGAAGCAGCAGATAAGCTGGTAAAGGACGCAAAAGCTTTGGAAAGCTATGGCTGTTTTTGCATTGTTTTAGAATGTGTTGTTCCAGAATTGGCAAAAAGGATAACTGAAATTGTTAAAATGCCCACAATAGGAATTGGCTCAGGAAAAGATTGTGATGGCCAGGTTTTAGTTATTAATGATATCTTGGGCTTATGCGAGAAATCACCGAGTTTTGCAAAGAAGTACACAGATTTAGGAAAGGAAATAAAAAAAGCTGTTGAAAATTACATAAATGATGTGAAAGAAAGTAATTTTTAGTTTTCTAAACTGCCTCTTGAACAAATAATCTTTTTTGTTTCTAAATATTTGAAAATTCTTGGGTATATGTCATCTCCCTTAGGGCCCCCATGTAAAGTATCCATTGGGTACCAGCCATCAGGTGTTTTAACTTCTATCCAAAAATGTTTTCCAATTAATGGTGGTGATGAAGGAGCAAGTTTTACTTCTTTTTCTTGGTTATCTTTTATTGGCAAACCAAATATCTTTTCATTTTTTAATGTTTCAGCTAATGCTTCAAATAGTTTTTGACCGCCTTCTGTGTATATGAGCGCAACAAGAGGACCCAACCTAATTTTTTCATTTTCATAAAAATCACTCCAATCAGAATCTATTTTTTTAGAATACCCAACAACTCTCATTTCCTCAAATATGCCTTCTGACAAACTCATCAGAATAGAAGACTTTGCAGTACACACACCACATTTATATCTTAAAGCAAATAGTGCCTCATTAGAAGGTCCTTCGAGCTTGCCTATTGCATAATTGGGTTTATGGCCTTCTATGGCTTCAAACATGATGCCCCTTAAACTCCCTGCTGCTTTTTTATAATCTTTATCACTATTGTATTGTTCTCTTACTTTTGCTACCCTTTCCTCTAATTGTCCAATTCTGTAGGGTATCAAATAGCCAAGCGCCCCTATTTTAGCTAATTCTTCACCAAGAATAAGTTCGGGTTGGTCTTTAGTAATATCCCTAATCTTTCTTTCTAATTCTTTTTTGAATGATTCATCTTCAAGCGGGCCATCCCTATAATTAACTTCTGCGCTAAATGAATCTTTTAGCCTGAAATTTCCTTTTTTCGCTAAAATCTTTAATAAAGGCATTGTATATAGCCCATATCTTTCACCATAAGCAACTATATAAGGAGGGTCAATTTTAGATTTATTTCTGTCTCTTAGAATAAGAAGATTTTCCCTGGGGATATCTTTATTTGTTTCAAACCAATAGTTAAGCATAACCATTATAACCTAAAGAAAACCACATTTATTTATAAATTTACCCCTAAAAAGTGATAATAAAATCCAATAGTAAACTTTATATTCTAAAAGAAGATTCTCTGAAAAGATAAAATGCAACGAATAATGCTCAAATCAAAAATCCATGGATGCGCTTTAACCAAGACAGTATTAGAGTATAAAGGCTCAATTGGTATAGATGAAAACCTGATGAATGCAGCTGATATTTTAGAGAATGAAAATGTCCATGTCTTAAATCTGAATAATGGTGAAAGACTAGAGACTTATACAATCAAGGAAAAGGCTGGCTCTGGTATTATATGCCTGTATGGCCCTGCTGCCAAGAAAGGCAAAATAGGAGATATACTTTATATCCTTTCTTATTGCATAGCTGGTGACAAAGAAGCAAGTTCTATAAAACCAAAAATTATTAAAGTAGACAATAACAACAAAATAATATGAGTAACATAATTGTTGGGGTAGCTTCTAGCATTGCAGCCTATAAGGTAGTTGACTTAGTTAAAGAGCTAAAAAAAGATAACAAATTAGTTGTTATAATGACGCAAAATGCTTCTAACATAATAAAACCAGGGGAATTTAAAAGACTAGGCGTTGATGTAGCAATCAAGACTTTTAAAGAAGGATTTGATTATAAAAAATACATGAAACAGAAAAATATAAGGCACATCTCTTTGGCTGACAAGGCAGATTTAGTTGTAATTGCTCCAGCAACAGCAAACATAATAGGAAAGATAGCTTATGGAATAGCTGATGACTTATTGACAACTACAGTAATGGCAACAAAAGCCCCTGTTTTAATCTGCCCAAGCATGAATGTTAATATGTGGAATAATCCTATTACACAAAGGAATGTAAAAATGTTAAAGGAATTTGGCTATTTTTTTATAGAGCCGGAATATGGTAGATTAGCTTGCGGCTACAAAGGAGTTGGAAGATTAGCAGATATTAATAAGATAAAAAACGAGATTGAAAATATCTTAAGATACAAAAACTCATTAAAAGGAAGAAAAATCCTTGTAACAGCAGGAGCAACAATAGAGGACATAGACCCGGTAAGGGTTATTACCAATAAAAGCTCTGGAAAGCAGGGTATTTATTTGGCTGAGGAAGCGTATAAAAGAGGAGCAGATGTAACTTTATTGAAAGGGAAAACAGAAGTTAGAACTAATTATCCGGTAAAAACAATAAATTTTGATTCAGCAGATAGCTTATTCAATATTTTAAAAAATGAGATTAAAAAAAATGATGTAATAATCCATGCAGCTGCTGTTTCTGACTTTACAATTGAAAGGAAAGCCAGTAAAATAAAGTCCAATATTAAAAAACCATTAATTTTAAAATTTAAAAAATCAAAAAAGATAATTGATAATATTAAAAAAATAAATAAAAAAATATTTTTAATTGGATTTAAAGCAGAATACAATGTTTCTGAGAAAGAATTAGTTGATAGTGCTTATAATAAATTAAAAGAAGCAGATTGTGATTTGATAATGGCGAATGATGTTGGGAAAAACCCTTTTGGTTCCGAGACAAACGATGTTTTTGTTGTAAACAAAGACAAAAAGATAACAAGCATAAAAGGAGATAAAAGATTTATCGCTAATAAGATTCTTGACTTAATTTAAACGTGTTGCGCTGATACAGCCCCTACTGATTGAGCAGAATTATAGCTTATTTTAGGCTTCTCCTCCGACTCTTCCTCTATAATTTTCCAGTAGTATTCAATGAATTTTTTTATGATGGGGTTTTGCGCATTCAGCTTGTACATCTTAGCCCTTCCAACAAATCTTGTGAATACCACTCTTTTTTCTTTTACAAACTCTTTCCATATATTTTTTAGTGTTGCATAGCTTACTTTGCTGTGCTTTGCTATATCCATCATTGAATAGTCATCTTCAATTACAAAGGTAACTAAAAATTCCATAACCCTATTCCTGGTAGTATTTCCTTCGTATTTTATGAATGCGCTCGTCATAGTAATAATAGTAATAGCGCCTTATATTTAAATGTTACTATTTTAGCCATCAATAGCTAATATTTTAGCCTAAGATTTATAAATGGCTTCTTATTCTTATTTTTAATGGTAAAAGTTAAAAAGAGCGAGTATATAATAATATCCAAGAAGATAATTAGATTGTTATTAAGGGAGACTTGTTGGGGCAAAGGCTCAATGTACTTTGACAACATAAAAAAATCTGGTTTTAAAGATAATGAAATCCCTTTGGTGGAGGATGTTATTAATGGCTTAGTAAAGCAGGCTCTTGTTATGAAGAAAAAACACAAATATGGCTGGAAATACTTTTTAAATAATGAAAAAAGAGGGAAATTGTTTAGTATAGCAAAAGAGATTGGCAAAACATCTGCTTTAATTTTATTTTTAATCATTAAAAACTAAAATGACAAAAGCCTTCTGCCCGGGAAACGCAAGCTGCATATTCAGGATTGTTGAAAATAGAGACAAGACTAAAAGGCACAGCCTGGGTGTTGGATTTACTGTTGATAAAGGAGTTATTGTTAATGTTAGCAAAAGTGATAAAACAATGATTTTTGCCAACGGAAAAAGAATAAGGTTTTCAACTGTGTTAACAGTTATAAGGGAGTTAACAAACGAGCCGGTTAAGGTTGAAATAGAGGATCAACTGCCTTCCGGAGCCGGCTTTGGCATAAGCGGTGCATCTGCTTTGGCAACTGCATATGCCTTAAATAAGCTATTAAACTTAAAAAAACAAAAAAAAGAGCTGGCAATGGTTGCGCACAGAGCAGAAGTTATCAATGGAACCGGTCTTGGCGATGTTGGCGGCCAGTTTAATGGCGGCTTTAATATGAAAATCAGGAAAGGAATGCCATTAACAGTTGTGAATTTAGGAATAAAAGATGTTGATGTTTATTATAAGTTCTTTAGCAAGATAGAAACAAGAAAAGTTATTAACAGCAGATGGAAGAAAAGAAGGATAAACAGGGCAGGTGACAGGGCCCTTAAAAGGATAATGGCATTAAAAAATAAAACATTAAAGGACATTATAAAAATTTCAAAAGACTTCGCTGTTGAAAGCGGATTGTTGAGGGACAAAAGGGTAAAAAATCTTATAGAGGAGATAGAAAACAAGGGCGGAAATGCCTCAATGATAATGCTTGGCAATGCTGTTTTTTCAGATGTTCATTTTAAAGGATGCAGAAAGGTTAAAATATCAGATAAAAGTGCTTGTTTACTATGAAAATACCAAAATCCCACCCAAGGTATGAAAGCTTGATGAGAAGGGAGAAGATAGTCAAAGGCATAGAGTCAGGCATAACTTCCATGCACGGCCTGATAGCCCAGGGTAGGGGAGAGGCATTTGACTATCTGATAAAAGAAAGAACAACAAAAAAAGCAAAACAGCAGATAAAAAAAGCTGCTAAATTGCTATTAAAAGCAAAATATCCAGTTATTTCTGTCAATGGAAACACAGCAGTGCTGGTCCCAAGGGAGCTTATAAAATTAAGCAAAATAATTCCTGCTAAGCTGGAGATAAACCTTTTTCACAAGAGCAAAGAAAGGGAGCAAAGAATAAAAGAATGGCTGGTAAGCCATGGCGCAAAAGAAGTTCTGATGCCGGAGCAGCCATTGATAAAATATATCGAGCACAACAGAAGGTTCTGCAATCCAAACGGCATAGCCAAAGCAGATGTTGTTTTTGTCCCTTTGGAGGATGGAGACAGGTGCGAAGCATTAATAAGAATGGGCAAGAAAGTTATAACTGTTGATTTAAACCCAATGTCAAGGACAGCAAAAAAAGCCACCATAACTATTGTTGATAATATAACAAGGGCGCTGCCTTTACTAATTCAAGAAATAGAGTCCAGCTGAGAAAATTTTATATAGTAATCTTCCTTTTTTAAAATAAAATGGTTAGCGTATTATATTGGTATAATGCAAAAAAGAAAATTAGCATTCCTCTTGTAAACGCATCTCTTCGTTTTATCCGTCCTGACAGGATAATTGAAACAACAATTGATACTATAGTTAATAACGAAACAAATGAGCCAGTAGATATCAATATATTCCATCTGGCAAAAGTAGAAATGAGAGGACATGCTGGTGCATGGAGGAATAGTGATGATTATTATACCCGACTTTTTCATGATATCTATAAAGGTACAAAATTAGAAGATAATGTCCTGCATATGCCTAAGATGGTTGGTTTTGATAGGTCAACATACCTTGACGAGCTAAAGCCATACATACTTGATCTTCCAGAAAGGCTTCCCCAATCTAGATGGATGCCTATTGAGTCTGATGGTGAGGTAAGACCATACAGCTCTTTTAGGGTAAATCTCCCGCCAAAGCAGCTAACTACATTCCGTGTTTCGTTTATTATTAAAGATGAATCATACCTTTATTTTGTAAATGAGCCTGTAGGATCGTCATGTAAAATATACGCTCTTGAGGAAAGCTGGATAGAAACAAAATTGAAGATGCATACTAAAAATTCTGAACAGAAAGCAGCTTATTTAGATTTTTATATGCGATTTGTTAGAGATTCAATTGTTATACCTCATCATTATAACATGGTAGTAGTAGACTATAAAACAAATCCAGAAATTGGCCCCCTTATATACAGAGAGGAAAATTATTGTCTTAAACCTGATAGAGAACTTAGCAGGAATTTTGGTGTGCCTGGCGAGCCCGATATGCACTGTTATTTCCTTCAAATAATAGATCCAGCGACTTTTAGATTAAAACTATTTGTTGTTGAACGTTAAGATAAAATGTACTGTTGCTGATTGAAGAAATAAATAAATATAAGTAAAGAAATCTATCTTTCTTATTGACCACTATTAATATTCTTTGCTATCTCATAATATTTTGTAACTACAATATTCTGGCTGGGGATTCCTAGTTGGTTGAATATGGAGTCTATTGTGGTAAGTGTTGAGTTCTTATCTCTTTGTGAAAGTTCCCCTCCAACCTTTCTTTCAATTTCAACAAAAATAACTTGTTTATTTGCAATATCTCCTATGTAGTTAACTTCTATAGAATAATTTGAATCTTCTTTCCATTTAAACTCCTTGCTTGGCAATTTTTCTTTAGATGAGCATTTCCCATAGCCTATTGCTTCAACAAATCTTTGGCAAGCTTCTAGATTGTCTACTGATACTTCAAATTCGGTGTTTGAGTCCCCCTGCTTTGTTCTAACATCATTTTTTGCAGTCAGGTATATCTCATTTTTACCCTTCCCTTTCCCTTCTGTTATTTCTTCAGCTCTAATTCTGATAAAATATTCATTCTGAGATTGATTTGGGTCTTTAACATAAATTGACTTACTGCCTGAACCTAAGGAATCATCTAATTTATAGCCCCTATTTTGGAGTATATCTCTTATAGTATCTTTATGGGTGCCTCCTTCTTCAGGCAAAACACTAAACCTTGTGCCTTTAATCTCCCCTTGCTTATTTTCTACATAAACCTGAGTTGTACCATCTACTTCTTCAATAACCACAATAGTATCAGTAGGAACTTCTTTTCTTTCATACCACATATCCCTTTTAAGTTTATCACAAACGTAATCTCCAATAGGCCCTATTTTAGCTAGTAAACCCTCTAAATTGAAAGAAATCGCTGGATCAAACTTAAGCTTATCTCTAAGGCTTTCTGGAAAAGACACTACCCTTTTCTGCTCTAATTCATTTGCCATATAGAAAATATGGCTTTTAAGTAGTATATAAATCTTTCGTTTTTGTTGTCATTTATTAGTAATAAATTAACCTAGTATAGAATCGGCAGGTTTTTAAATAATAATGTATTTCACCCCTCTAAAGAAGTTATAAGGGTGGTACTTATGTATGGCACATTTTTACATCAAAAAAATTGGGTTCCATTAGTACAAAGATATCAATGGAGTGATGACTTAGCTGAAGAATTACCCAGACATGTAGCAACACTTATAAAAAAGCAAGGTGTTGAAATTGGCAGAGGTCTTCAAGTTGCTGTTTTAGCTTTAGATAATCTTGAAGGTATCAATCCACAAAGTACTGTTTTTGCTCATGGAACAAAAATTCAAGAAGGAGATAAAGGGCCTGCTTATAAGTTTACTCATGGTGACATAGTAAGAGTAGCAATAAATAGCAAAAAAGTACCAGTACCTATTGCTAACTTCGGACAGCTTGTTGATTATTATAGGGAACATCTAGATTATAAATTAAGATTTCATGAGAACCATTCTAAAGGCGGAAAATTTTTTGAGCCTTCTAAACCTCAAGTGGGAAACAGATTGTATGCTGTTGATGAAATTGCTATTGATACAGGCACTTTATATGTAGCAGTTAGTGAAAGACCAACTTATGCTGGAAGGATAAAGCATTTTGACTATGGAATTCAAGATTCTGAAAGAGATAGAACCCTAAATGAAGTAACTGGTGTTGTTTCAGCAATTACTGTTGTGAGAACAACAACTAATCGAGATTTTGAAACAGAAGGTAAGGATTTAGTATCCAGATTAACTGGGAAAGGATTTAGAAAAGTAAAAACTCAAATAATTTAATAGGCATGCCCATATTTATTTTAAAATATATTTCAGCACTTCCCTCAAATCCTTCTTCTCAACCACAACATCAGCCACCTTCCTCAGCTCATCATCCTTGCAGTCAAAAGCAATGCTCAATCCGGCTATCTTCGCAATCTCAACATCATTATTATGGTCGCCGACATGAACGCACTCAGACAGCTTAAAGCCTTCTCTTTTTGCTATTAACTTTAATGCATCTGCTTTCTTCATCATGTCGTACTCAGTTGTTTTTGCCTTAACTAATTTGCCATTTTCATCAAAATAAAGCTCACTTAAAAAAACATCATCAAAAAACTCTTTATAATCGGGTATAAAATGCTCCAAGATGATATTAAGAGAGCCGGATATAATCGCCAATTTTAATCCCCTGTTCTTAAGCTCCCTTAATGTTTCCAAAGCGCCTTTCATCAGCTTTATCTGTTTCATTGCCTTAACAAACTCTTCCTTGGTTGCTCCTTTCTCTATCCACATCCCAATGTCATGATTAGCCCAGTCAAGATAAGAAAATTCACCGGAATAGTACTTGTCCCTGGCAGATATTCTTCTTTTTTTATCCACCTCAAAATGATTGTGGAACAATTCCCAGCTGTATTCAATATTATCTATAAGTGTTCCGTCAACATCAAAGCAGACTAGCTTGTATTTCATAGCCTAAGAGAAATTAATGTAATATAAAAACCTTAGCAAAACATTTATATATCAGATATAAAAACTATAAAGGTGGGTGATTATAATGATAGTCGGATTTAATTTTAATAAGGTTAATGTTGAAAGGAAAGAGGCAGCAAAAGGAAAGATTAGCATAAGCAACAATGTCGCTATAAAAGATATAGAGCAAAAAGAGCTGCCTTTCGGCAAGGAAAAGCAAAATGCCTTAAAGTTTACATTTGAGTTTACATCAAAATACGAGCCGGAAATCGGCGCTATAGTCCTTGGCGGAGATGTCCTTTTTGTTGATGATGCAAAAAAAATAAAAGAGATACTGGACAGCTGGAAAAAGGATAAGAAAATATCCAAGGAAGTTATGACATCTGTTTTGAATAATGTGCTGACAAGATGCAATATCCAGGCATTGATACTGAGCCAGGAGGTTAACTTGCCGCCGCCAGTGCCGTTGCCAAAGGTTAAGGTAGAAACAGGAGAAAAAGAGTATATTGGATAAATTTATTCTGTCTTTGATTAAGAATACACCGCAAGATTTATAAAAACATGTAGTTTACTTTATCCTGCCAAAATGACAGAAAAAAAGAAGGAGCTTAAGCTTAAGGTTGCAGAAGCAATTCAGGATGATGTAAACAAAGGAATAGTCAGGATGGATTCTGGTTTTATGTATGAAATTGGTGTCAGGGTTGGCGATATAGTTGAGATAGAAGGTGAAAGAATTACTGTTGGCATTGCTGACAGGGCTTATCCCGGCGATATTGGGCTGAATATTATAAGGATGGATGGAATCGCAAGAAAGAATGCCAAAACAGGGATTGGCGAATTAGTTAAGGTTAGAAAGGCAGATGCAAAAGAGGCTAAAAAGGTTATAATTGCTCCCGCAAAAAAAGGGGTTATGATAAGGGCTTCTGAGGATATATTCAAGCAGGGACTGTTAGGCAGGGCTGTCCTTAAAGGGGACATAGTTTCTATTGGCGGCACAAGAAGGAGAAGGACAGCTATGGAAGACAGCTTTTTTGCTGATGTTTTTAGCATGCTGGATGAAAGCATGGTGGGCTTTGGCTTTGGCGACATAAAGTTTGTTGTTGCTGACACAAACCCAAAGCAGGCTGTTGTCATTACAGATGGAACAGAAGTTGTATTCAACCCGGAAGCTGTAGAGACGGAAGAAGAGTCAGTGCCGGAAGTCAGCTATGAGGATATTGGCGGCTTGGAAGATGAGATAAAAAAGGTAAGGGAAATGGTAGAGCTGCCATTAAAGCATCCAGAGATTTTTGAAAGATTAGGCATCGAGCCGCCAAAGGGGGTTTTATTGCACGGCCCGCCTGGCTGCGGAAAAACACTGCTGGCAAAGGCAGTTGCCAATGAAACAAACAGCCATTTTATACTTATTAACGGGCCTGAGATTATGAGCAAATATTATGGCCAGTCGGAAGAAAACATCAGGAATAAATTTGAGGAAGCGCAAAAAAGCGCCCCTTCTATTATATTTATTGACGAGATTGACGCAATCGCTACAAAAAGAGAAGAAACCAGGGGAGAAGTTGAAAGGAGAGTTGTTGCGCAGCTATTAGCTAACATGGATGGCCTGCAGAGCAGAGGCAAGGTTGTTGTTATTGCTGCCACTAATGTTCCTAATTTACTAGATTCTGCTTTAAGAAGGCCTGGAAGATTTGACAGGGAAATTGAGATTGGAGTTCCTGGAAAAGAAGGAAGGCTGAATATTTTAAAAATTCATACAAGAAATATGCCTTTAGAAGGTAGTTTTTATGATGAAATAGCGGCGCAAGAACTAATAATAAAAAAAGATGAAATACTTAAAAAGATCCCCCAAGAGATAAAATTCAAAGAAAAACAAGTAAGTGATTTGGAGAATGATATTGACAAATCAAAGATAGAAATAAGGGGGCTTCAAAATCAATTGACGGAACTTGAAAGAAAAAGAAAAAATGCAGATGAAACAATCATACATAAAATAATTAACTTAACAGGTCAAATAAAAGATAAGATAGAAAAAACAAAAGAGGAGCTAGAGTCTAAAACATCTAAAACTAGTTCTGTAAAAAAGGAGATAGAGAAATTGAATGGTGATATTAAAAGACTATATAATTATAAAAAGGAATTTGAAAACATTGACTTCTTAAATGAAGTTGTTATATCCATAAAAGGTTTAGAAAGAATGAAAGAGTTATGGGGGGAAAGTGACCCTAGAGTAGAATTCCTGAAAATAACAAAGGATAAGATTTCTACTGCGTTAAGAGAATTTATAGCAGATTTGATAGATATTGGAATTGTAAGTGAAAAATTCTATAAAGAAGTAAGGCAAAAGGGAGTTTCTAAAGATTTGAAGGAGTTAGCAAATGTAACGCATGGCTTTGTTGGCGCTGATTTGTCAGCTTTGGCAAAAGAAGCTGCTATGATTGTTTTAAGAAGAGCATTGCCTGATTTAAAGTTAAAAGCAGAGGAAGCTATTCCTAAAGAGATGCTGGAGCAGTTGAGGATAACGCATAATGATTTTAAAGATGCATTAAAGATAGTAAGGCCATCTGCATTAAGGGAGGTTTTGATTGAAAAGCCGAATGTAAAATGGGATGATATTGGTGGTTTAGAGGAAGTAAAGCAGGAATTAAAAGAGGCTGTTGAATGGCCATTAAAGCATCCAGATGCGTTTAAAAGGCTGGGTGTTAGGCCGCCAAGAGGTATACTTCTTTATGGCGCTCCTGGAACTGGAAAAACATTGCTGGCAAAGGCAGTTGCTACTGAATCAGAAGCTAATTTTATTTCTATCAAAGGGCCGGAACTTTATTCAAAATGGGTCGGTGAAAGTGAAAAAGCAGTCAGAGAGGTTTTTAAGAAAGCAAGGCAAACTTCTCCTACAATAATTTTCTTTGACGAAATAGATGCATTAGCTCCAAGGAGGGGCATGGATAGCGGTTCACATGTTACAGAAACTGTTGTTAACCAATTGCTTACAGAGATGGACGGCCTAGAAGAGATGCAGGATGTTGTTGTGATAGCTGCTTCGAACAGGCCAGATATTATTGACACTTCTTTGCTAAGGCCAGGAAGGTTTGACAGGATGATCCTGTGCCCAGTGCCTGAAGAGAAAACAAGGCTTGAGATATTCAAGATACACACAAAAGGAATGCCTTTAAAGGGTGTTAAGTTAGACGAGCTGGCAAAAAAAACAGAAGGCTATGCTGGAGCTGACATTGAAGCAATATGCAGGGAAGCTGCAATTATGGTTTTAAGGGAGGATATAAAAGCAAAAGAAATAACAACAAAATCCTTTAATGATGCTTTGAAAAAAGTCAGGCCGTCTGTTACAAAAGACGTTGAGAAGGCTTATGAAGAGATTGGAGAGCAGTTTACATCAGCCAGGGGAAAGCAGATGAAGGAAGAGAAGCCTGCTTATATGGGGTAAAAGGGGATTTATTTCTCAGATTAG
>Ga0209211_10001649_pt1 | contig 41420 bp, 35 predicted proteins | sample RifGroA2_FD_183992 | JGI IMG/M metagenome (GOLD analysis project Ga0209211, IMG submission 183992) | Groundwater microbial communities from Rifle, Colorado, USA - Groundwater A2 (SPAdes) (version 2) | ecosystem: Environmental > Aquatic > Deep subsurface > Groundwater | place: Rifle, Colorado...
CACCACATAAAAGAGAACCCGGATGCGGATGAGCCTTCAACGGCAGCAGGGAACAGATTTATCTATGAACAACCACAACCTTGTGGGCGGAGGCGCTTTGCCTCTTGACACGGGAACCGCTAATGAGTGCTTCCATCGGCGGCCTGCTGGACAAAAAGGCTGCCCGCCGCCACCCGCCGTAAAACTTACACACCTGGTGATTCTTTGGCCCTTGTCCGCAACCCCAGCGCTTTCCTGAAATGCAATATTTTGTCCCACCCGAATTATTGCTTGATCGACCCACCCATTAAAACGAAACCGCCGGGGTGTTTTTCCGGCGGCAAAATGCTGTTAACGCTGGTTTTTTTGTTTCGGGATGTTGTGGGAAAGGTGCCGGGGGTATAGCTGGCGGGGTGACGGGGGGCCGGGCCTTTTCGACCCGGCAGGCCGCCGACGGAACGCGAAAAGGCCCGGCCCCCTGGCAGGCCCCCGAACTGGCAGCCCCGGCATCTCCTTATTCCCAATAGAAAACCCGGATCGCTCATTAGGAACGGTCCGGGTCTCAACACCTTAACAGCGGTTTCTACAAAAAAATCATGGGGCTGGCGTAAGCTAATTAGCTAAGGGCGTCCCCTGAACGCCGCGGCCATCCTTTCGGGGGGGACCACTTTGTAGCCGTTATCCGCAAGCCAGACCACGAGGCGCTTGGCGGCCGTGCGGCTCTGCGGATGGATGTCGTGCATCAGCACTATGCCCTTGCCGCGCTCCTTTATCAGCGAGATCGTCTTCTGGAAAAGGGCCTCGGGATCCTTGGTGGACCAGTCAAGAGTATCTATGGTCCACCCCACCGGCACCAGCCCGAGTTCGGAATCTATCGCCCTCAGCGCCTCGGGCGAGATAATGCCGTAAGGCGGGCGGAAAAAACCCGGTTCTTTGCCGACGGCGGACGTTATGGAGGCGCTCACGCCGCCAAGCTGTTTGAGGGTTTCCGCGGTGGAAAGCGCGGTGAACGGCTTGCCGGACGGGGTGGCGTGGTTGTAACCGTGCACGCCGACGGAATGGCCGTCGGCCGCTTCGACCTTAAGCCTGGCCTTGCCGGAATCTCCCAGATTGGCGCCGAGCACAAAGAACAGCGAGGGGGCCTTGCCTTCTTTCATGGCGGCCGAAACCTCCTCGGTGAGCGAACCGGGGCCGTCGTCGAAAGTGAGTATTATTTCGCCTTTCTCCAGGAAACCGTCGTACTGCACCAGGAAAGGCGTGTTGTTTTTGACGTAATTTATCTGGCAGTAACCCTGCTTTATAGGCACGCCGCGGGTCTCTCCGCTGCGGGAGGAAAGCGGTCTGTCAAATCCCAGGGCGTCGTTTATTTCGCTCCGAACCCTGGCTGAAACTCCGCCAAGCCGCCTGGAGCCGGCTCCGCCGGAATAAGCGGCGCCGGACAACTTGCTTATCTCGCGCGAAACCCCCTCAAGCCGGGCGCGCAGATACTGCCCGGAGGCCGAGGCTTCCAGGAATTCAGGGCTGTCCCGCCGGGCGGCATAAGCGGCATTCGAGTAAAACTCCAGGGCCGAATAGATTTCGTCGTATTCCGCCCTGAGCGACTTAATATCGGGCGAAGCGGCCTGCACTGCGGGAACCTCAACCTGGGAAAGTTCTCCGGCGAGGCGCGTTTCCAGGGCGCAAAGGGAATGGACTGGAAATAAAGAAACCAGCGAGGCCAGAACAAAGTATTTTTTGGTCATATTTTCCTCCTAGTATCCGCTATTCACACTATACGCGCGATTCGGGAGAAAAACAAGGGCCGAAAGGCCCGGAGGCCTGTGTTTTTGGACCTATTTGTGAAGGCGGGCGCCGTGCACCAGATTGTAAAGCGCGGGGACGGAAGTGCGCGACAGTATCGTCGAGGCTATCGCCCCGCCTATAAGCGAGATCGCCAGGCCCTGGAAGATCGGGTCGAACAGGATGACTCCGCCGGCCACCACTACCGCCGCCGCGGTCAGCAGCATGGGCCGGAAACGCGCGAGCCCGGCGTCTATGCAGGCCTGCCCCACTGGCGCGCCCTCTTTAATGCGCAGTTCGATGAAGTCCACCAGGATTATAGAGTTCCTCACCACAATGCCCGCGCCGGCGATAAACCCGATCATGGAGGTGGCCGTGAAAAAAGAGCCCATCAGCCAGTGCCCCGGCAGCACGCCGATAAGCGTAAGCGGTATGGGCGCCATTATTATAAGCGGCGTCACAAAACTGCCGAACCACGCCACCACGATGACGTAAATAAGCAGCAGCACGATGGCGAAAGAGATCCCCATGTCGCGGAAAACCTCGTACGTGACCTGCCACTCCCCGTCCCACTTGATCGCGGTTTTCCCGCCCGAAATATCCGGCTGGCGGGCGTAGTACTGATCTATCCGTACCCCTTTGCCGCGCGCCAGGGCGTCTATTTTCCCGCGCAGATCCAGGATGGCGTAGACGGGACTTTCTATCGCGCCGGAAACCTCCGCCGTGACATAAGAAACTTTCTGGAGGTTTTTCTGGTAACGCGGCAGCGCGGCTTCCGTCGTCTGCGGCTTTACCAGGGCGGAAAGCGCCAGGGGCGTGCCGTTGACGGAGTAGAGTTTAAGCGAGTCCAGAGCGGCCAGGGATTTTCTGCCGTCCGGCGGCAGGCGCAGATTGATGGCCACGGGCTCGTTCTCGCCGGTCACATGGGCGAGGCCTATGTCGGAGCCGGAAAACGCCATATACGCGGTTTTGGTTATCTCCGAAGAGGAAAGGCCGTTCAGCGTGGCTTTCTGCCTGTCCACGCCCAGGCGCAGAAGGCCCTGCGGCGAGGGCAGATAGCTGTCCACGTCCACGATGCCGGGCGCGCCGGACAAAAGCTTTTTAATGTCGCCCACCAGCGCGTTACGCTTCTCCTCGTCATCATTATAGATCTCAATAACCAGCGTGGAAAGCACCGGAGGGCCCGGCGGCACCTCCGCCACCTGTAAGCGGGCGCCGTATTTGTCCGCTATCTCTTTGAGACGCGGCCGCGCCGCCGAGGCGATCTCGTGGCTCTGGCGCTTGCGCAGATTTTTGCCGGCCAGGTTCACCTGGATATCCGCCTGGTAGGGCCTGCCGCGCATGAAATAATGCCGCACCAGGCCGTTGAAGTTGTACGGGCCCGAAAGACCGGCGTAGGTTTCGACGTCGACGGCCTCGGGCAAAGTCCGCAGATACTGAGCCAGTTCGTCCACCGCCCGCTTCGTCAGCGCGTAGGAGGAATTTTCCGGCATGTTCAGGATGACCTGGAATTCGTTCTTATTGTCGAAAGGCAGCATTTTTATTTTCACTTTCCCGGCCAGGACCAGCGCCGCCGAAAGGATCACCAGCCCCAGCGTCGCCGCCAGCGAGCCGTAAAGGGCGGTTCTGCCGCTGAAAAGCCATTTCATCAGGCGCACATAGGCGTGGTCCACCGGCGAAAGCGCGGGCCTGGCGCAATGCGTTTTCGGCGGCCAGTTTTTAAGGATCAGCGCGAACATCCACGGGCTGACGATGAACGCCGCCCCCAGGGACAGGACCATCGCGGCGGACGCGCCGACGGGGATCGGCAGCATATAGGGCCCCATCATGCCGCTCACGAAAGCCATGGGCAGGATGGCCGCTATGACCGTTATGGTGGCGAGGATCGTCGGGTTGCCGACTTCGTCCACCGCGCGCAGGGCCGCCTGCCATTTCGGGCATTCGGGATCCAGCGTGCAATGCCGGTGGATATTTTCCACCACGACTATGGCGTCGTCCACCAGAATGCCGATGGAAAAGATCAGCGCGAACAAGGTGATGCGGTTGAGCGTATAACCGAACATATAATAGACCAGCAGCGTAAGCCCCAGCGTCACCGGCACCGCCACCATCACCACCAGCGATTCCCTCAGTCCAAGCGTGAAAGCTATCAGCAGCGCGACGGAAAGGGTCGCCAGCAGCATATGGAACAGAAGTTCGTCGGATTTTTCCCTGGCCGTCTCTCCGTAATTGCGCGTGACGGTCCAGGTCACGCCTCCGCCGACCACCCCGCCTTTCAGTTTTTCAAGTTTCGCCAGCACCTGGGCCGCCACGCGCGTGGCGTTGGCGCCCTTGCGCTTGGCCACGGTAAGCGTGACCGCGGGGAGCGGCGCGTTCTTTCCCTCGTAGATGGCGGCGTCGGCTTCTTCCTCGTCCCGCCCGTCAGTCACCTGCGCCACTTCCGAAAGCGGCACGGGGCGGCCGTCCCAGAGGCCGACTATGGTTTTCTTCAGATCGTCCGCGGTGCGGATGAAAGAATCGGTTTCCACCAGCACGGCTTCCTTCTCGCCGCTCAGGCTGCCTGCGGGCAGCCTGAGATTGGACTGGGTGATGATCCCGGCCAGCTGCAGCGGGGTGATACGCCGCTCCGCCAGTTTTTTCGGATCGAAATGGACGAGGAAAGCGCGTTTATGCCCGCCGATTATCGTCGTCTCCGAGACTTCCGGTATCGAGATTATCTCTTCGCGCACGGCCGCGGCCGTTCTGCGCAGCGCGAGCGCGTCCGCCTGCCCGCCGTGGAAAGTGAGCGCCAGGATCGGCACGTCGTCGATAGAGCGCGGTTTTATCAGGGGCTGGCCCGCGCCGAGGGGCATGAAATCCGCGTTCGAGGAGACTTTAGTGAAGATCCGCGTCATGGCCTCTTCGGCGTTCAGACCGACCTTGAAACGGACGATGAACATGGCGAAATTGGTTTCGGCGGTGGTGTAGACGTATTCCACTCCGGGGATTTCCATCAGTTTGCGCTGTCCCACGCTGGTAAGCCGGTCCTCCACTTCTTTGGCCGGCGCGCCGGGGAAAGGAACGATAATATCGAACATCGGCACTGAGATCTGTGGTTCCTCCTCGCGCGGCAGCATGACCGCGGCGAAGACGCCCAGCAGCAGGCTGGCCAGCGCCAGCAGCGGGGTTATCCTGGAACGTATAAAGGCGTTTGCGATATGCCCGGCGAGACCCATTTTAGGATTAGCGCTCATTTTGATCCTCCCGATAAGGCCGCGCTTATCTCGGCGATCCTGGCGCCGTCTAAATTGCCGGAAACGAACATCAGCGCGGCATAGTAGGAATGGAGCCTGAAAACGGCCTCGGTCCTCGCGGCGCGGGCGCTCATCAGCGCCGCCTCGGCGCGCACCACTTCCAGCACGCTCTGGCGTCCCTGCCGGAACATCGGTTTGAACAGCTCCAGCGAGCGCCGCGCGTTATCTTCGGCTTCCTCCGTCCGCGGGAGGACGGCCTTTGCGCTTTCATAGCCGCGGTAGTATTCCGCTATCAGCCCGGCGGCGGCGTCGCGCATGGCCCGCGCCGAGTTTTCGGCCCGGGTTTTCTCCGCCGCTTTTTCTTCTACGCGGGCACCGCGGGTGAAGTCTCCGAACGGTATAGTCATGCTTACGCCCGCCATATGCCGGAACGGGTTGGCGGAAAAATCTTTCGTATCGGTCTGCACGCCGGCGAAAGCGCCTATCTGCGGCAGCGTGGAATTGCTTTCCATGTTTTTGGCTATTTCCGCGGCCTCGCTCTGCAGCCCGGCGGCCGTTATGTCGCCGCGCCTCTTCTCAAGGCCGCTCAAAAGTTCCTGTTCGTCAGGGAGCGAATACGGAGGCCGCGCCAGCGCGCCGGACGGAGTTACCGCGGCCCCGGCTTCGCCGCCCATAAGCACGTTTATCGAGGCGGCGGCCGCCCGCGCTTCGCCGGCGAAGCCGGTTTCCGCGGCGGCCAGCGAACTCAAAACAGCCTGCGCCGCGTAATAGTCCGAACCCAGCACCAGGCCTTTGTCTTTCAGGCGGTCGGCCGCGGCAAGTTCGTCCCTGGTGGAAGCCGCCGTTTCTCCGGCAAGGCGGGCCAGTTCGGTTTTAAGCAGCAGCATGAGGTATTTCTGCGTGGTTTCGAAAGCCGTCCCCTTTTCCGCAAAACCGTATACCGCGCGGCCCTGCGCGGCGGCTATTCCGGCAAGTCTGCGCGAATCGCGGATCCTGAATCCGGTGAAGAGCGGCACGCTCAACTCCAGACTGCTGGAAAAATTCGCCATAGGCGAAGGTTCATTCAGCTTATCCAGGGCAAAATCATCCATTGTGAACGCTTTCTGGCGCAGCAGCGAGCCGAACACGTAGACGGGATCGTCGCCGCGCGTCGCCTCGGAACGGAAACGCAGGCCGGGCAGGCGCATCGCGGCGGCGCGGCGCGACGCGGCCCCGGCCCGGGAGATCTCCGCGGCGCGGCTTTTAAGTTCATAACTGTGCTCCACGCTTCCCGCGACGGCGTCCGCAAGCGAGAGTGCGGCGCCGCTCCACGCCGACGAGGCGCTTGAGCAGCACAAAAACGCCGCGATAACCGGTTTTGTTATCTTCATATATCGGACTATTTAACGCCGAGCACGTCGGCGATGGCTTTCTCCAGATGTTCTTTCGGCAGGGCGCCGCGCACGACCTGCGGCTTGCCGGACACGGGTATGAAAAGCAGGGTCGGGATGCTTTGTACGCCGAACATGGCGGAAAGCTGCTGTTCCTCCTCGGTATTTACTTTATATATATCCAGCTTCCCGGCATATTTCTCCGCCAGTTCGGCCAGCGTAGGGGAAAGCATCTTGCACGGGCCGCACCAGTCGGCGTAAAAATCCACTATGCAGGGCTTCGCCCCGGCGAACTTCCAGTCTTTGTTGGCTTCAAAATCAAAAACCTTTGTTTTAAAAGAAGCCAGTGTCAGGTTTTCCATAATTCCTCCCGTGAAGTAAGGATAAAGGATTAGGGCTAAAGGCTAAAGGGCAGAAAAAAACCATTATGTTTTCCTTATTTCGTCCTTAGTCCTTAAGCCTTTATCCTTTAGCCTTATACCATCTCCATTAATTAGATGCGTCCGGAGACCAAAAGGATTCGCCTGATTGGAGGAAAAGCGGGGTGTCAGCGGAAATCCGAGAGCTGTTTTTTCAGCAGCAGCCTGGCGCGGTGCAGCCTGGCTTTCAGGGCCGGGACGGTGACCTTGATACGCGCGGCCGCCTCGGAGTTGGACAGGCCTTCGATGTCGCAGAGAGTGATGGCGAGCCGGTAACCGGCCGGCAGGGAGGCCAGCGCCCCGCTTACCGCGCGCGAAAGCTCGTTTTTAAGGGCGTTTTCATTTACGCAGGAGCGGGAGGGGTGCCCCTTGCTGTTTTCATCCGGCATCTCGGAGAGGGCCTCGGCTTTGACTTTGCGGAAGCGCTGCCAGCAGTTATTGGCGGCGATGCGGTAAAGCCAGGTGCTGAACGCGGCGTTGGCCCTGAAAGAATTTATGCTTTTCAGCGCGGAAAGGAAAGTTTCCTGCGCCACGTCTTCCGCCTCCGAAGGCATCCTGGCGCAGACGCCGGCCGCGATCCCGTAAAGCCGGTCTTTATATTTTAAAACCAGCGCCTCAAAAGCCTTGTCGTCGCCGGCCCTGGCCCGTTCGATCAGCAGATTTTCGGTATTCATATTGGTCTCGCCGTACCACGATCCCATATCTTAACAACCTGCCCGCCACAAGTCAATAACTCCTAACCAACGGTCAGATTTGCAGCCTCTCTGCTCCTACGCCGTCGGCGGAAAAAAATTGTATATTATTATGCATCGTTCAGGAGGCTATATGAAACCCGTATTTTTCGCGGCTTTGGCCGCCGTCTGCTGGAGCGTCGGCGGATTTTTTGAGAAAAAAGGACTGCGTCTCGGCGGCCTGTCCCCGCTGACGGGCATAACCGTAAGGACCGCGGCCGCTCTTCTTGTTCTGGGGCTCGCCGGTTACCCCGGCCTGAAAACCCTGGGCGGAGCGGGAATAACGCCCCTGCTCTACCTGATCCTGGGCGGCGGAGTGCTGGCCGGTTCCCTGGGGATGCTGTCTTTTTATACCGCGATAGGAACCGGGGAATTGGGACGCGTGATGTCCGTGGCGTTCGGTTTGACGCCGCTTCTCGGCTTCGCCCTGGGCGCCGTTTTCATGAAAGAGCCGGCGACCCTCCAGAAATTGCTGGGTGTTATTTTCACGTCCCTCGGAGTGATCTTCATAACCACCGGCAGATAAACCCAAAAAAACCACAAACAATTTTGAAATATTTTTTCGCCTCCTGGGCCATAAGCACCATCCGGAGATAGGTACTAAAACATCAGCCGTCTGCTCCCTTAGGCCCTTTAAGCGGGGGGCGTTATCCGCCATACTATACCATAGGCCGCGCCGTTCGGATGGATAAGCGGCTGGCCGCCGGAGGGTTAAAGTATGAAAAAAGTATTGGCATTTGCGGTTGTCATGGCGTCGGCCTTGAGCGCGGTATACGCTTCATCGGGCGCCGCGGATTCGCTCATAAGATCCGCCGGCTCGGACAAGGACGCGGTTGTAAAAGAACTTCCGGCCGCGGTCGCTGGAATAGATCAGTCAGGCCTGGCGCGCGCCGGACTGCATACTCCGGCCCAGTATCTGCAGAAACTGCAGTTTTCCACGATCCTTGAGGGAAAACAGACCAAAGTCACCATAATCGTGGGGAAAGATTATATGTACGTCGCCGATGCCAGGATCGTCGTGGACAAGGCAGAATTCTCCGTAAACTCGCAGAGCGCCGGAGGATTCAGCGGAACGCGCAAAGTCCTGGAAAACGGCGTCGTCAAAGTGGATCAGAGCATTCAGATCACGTCTCTTGCCGAGGCTCCGGAAGTCATTCAAACCGCCCCCGCGATCGCCAAGCAAATGGGCTTTGCCAACTGGAAAGAGGTTAAATGTTCCAAGGGCGATATGCTGATGATAATCGGCGACAACAAGAACGATAAGCTGATCGGCAACTGTATCACTCCTGCGGGAAAATAGGCTTCTCCGCGGTGAAAGAAAACCGGAAAATCCGTTTGTTCGGGATTTTCCGGTTTTTTGCGGCCCCTGTGAAAGAGGCGGGCGGGATAGCCGGGCTTTCAGCTTTCTTCCCTCAGTTTTTTCACGTATGAAACGTGGAACTTCTTCATCTTTTCCACCAGCGCCCTGATATCGTCTTTCGGCGGCAGGAAAGTGGTGCGGAAATGAAGCGTTCCCGGCTGCTGCCCGAAGCCGGAACCAGGCACGACGCAGATCCCGGTCTCCTCCAGCAGCCTCAGGCAGTATTCGGAGTCCCTGGCGGCCTCATATTTCATCCTGGCCTCGGGGGTCATCTTGGCCAGTTCAGCTCCTTTCGGGTGCGGGAGTTCGAATTTGACGAAAGCGTACATCGCGCCGCCCGGGATATCCACGCTCATGCCTTCGATCCCGTTCAGTCCCCTGCCCAGGATCTCCGCTTTTTCTTTAAGGCCTTTCAGGATCCCGCCGCGTTCTTCCGCGTACAGCGCGTAGCTTTCCGAACCTTTCTCCGGCGGCGACGCCATCAGGTAAGTGACAAGCTGCCCCGGCACGTTGGAGCAGAGGCCGATGGATTGCAGCTTGATCAGCTCCGCGTACACGTCGTCGGGCATATTCCTGACTTCCATATAACCGCCCCTGTGGCCGCATTCCCCCAGGAAGCCCTTGGAAACCGAATGAAAACTGAAAAGCGTCACGTCCTCTTCGCCCATTTCATACATCACTTTCGCGAAAGAATGGAATTTGAGCCCTTTACCGTAGACGTTCTCCTGATAAACCTCGTCGGCCAGGATCGCCAGGCCGCGCGCTTTGGCGAAGCGGATGACCATTTCGATGTTTTTCCTGGAAAGCACGGCGCCGGTGGGATTGCCGGGATTTATAACGGCGATAGCCACGGGATTGACGCCTTTCTTCAGAGCCGCTTCGATGCTCGCGGCCAATTCGCGCTCGTCCAGCTGCCAGCCGTTCTTTTCGTCCAGGAAATAATTTATCTGCTTCGCGCCGTAGAGCGCGATGGTGGCGCTGTACAGCGGATACTGGGGGATCGGGACCATATACCCGTCCGTCTCTTTATTCGTCAGCATGGTGAACGCCGCCTGCACGCCCTTGCTGGCGCCGTCCGTCAGCGCGATCCTGTCCGCGTCCACGGGGATGCCGTCGCGCCTATTGATGAAATCCGCTACTGCCCTGCGGATGAAAGGCAGGCCGGCGCTCTGCGTGTAGGCTCCCGTGCCGCCGTGAGTTCCCTCAAGTATCATTTTGGCCCGCCTGACGACGTCGGCCGGGAAAAGTTTCTCCGCGCCGGGACGGGAAAGCAGGCCGGGATACTCCGCCAGACTGAGCGTCTGGCGCACGAACGTAAGCGGTTTTTGCTTCAACGCCTGGGGGTTGCCGATATTGCAGTAAATTATTTTCCTGCCTTTGGCCTCCAGGTCATGCGCCCGGTTAACGATCTTTCCCCTGACGGCGTAATGGGCTTCCAGCAGTTTTGAATTCACGTTGTGGAGCTTGATCATATTTTCAATCGCGCTCGAAGCTGTGGAGAAAGGAATTCACCAGCCACAGGACAGGCGCGAACGCCATCGCCCACCAGAAGTTAGCGACATGGAAGCCGGGAACCAGGGAAGCGGCCAGTTCCACAAGGCCGCCGGTTATCACGAATGTGAACAAACCCAGAGTGAGCAGATTTATGGGCAGGGTAAGAAAAATGAGAATGGGGCGCAGGACCGCGTTTGCCAGGCCCAGCGCCGCCGCCGTGACTATCGCGGCGGTAAAACCATCCACCGTCACGCCCGGAAGGACCCCGGCAGCGGCGTACACGGCCAGGCCGCTCAGAAGTACATGGACCAGGATTTTCATTCTTTCAACTCGTCGAGTGCATTCGCGACTACGGCCATGAATTTCTTTATTTCAAAAGGTTTTTCAAAATATTCAGTTATACCGGCCCGCTCCAGTTGCTGAGCGGCGTCCGGAGTCCCGGTAACCAGCAGGCTTTTGGCGCCGGCGCGCTTATTTTCAAAAAGCCTTATAAGCTCCGTGCCCAGGCCGTCGGGGAGCATAAGATCGGTTATCAACAGGTCGTAATTATTGTTTTCGATAAGACCGGACGCCTCCACAAAACTGGCGGCCAGGGTAATGGAATAGTCTTTTCCCGAAAAGATCCGGGAATAAAGTTTCAAAACGGTTCTGTCGTCTTCGGCTACGAGTATGCTTTTGGCCATTATATCCGAACGGCATCCAATTCTATCGGCATATTCATATTTTAGCGCAAATTGGAGCGGCGGCGCCAACAAAATAATATTTTGCCGGGAAGCTCAAAGTCGCTCTTTCTTGATCGGTGACCCCATTGCCTGTTTTCAAATGGTCTTCTTCAGGACTACTACTTCTACTCTTCTGTTTTGGGCCCGGCCTGTTTCGGTCGTATTGGAAGCGACCGGCCGGACGGAGCCCAGCCCCTGGTATGTCAGCCGTCCCGGGTCGATCCCGGCATCGACAAGGTACTGGTAGACGCGGGCGGCCCGCTCTCCGGATAACAGAAGATTCCTTCGCGAGGAACCGCTGGAATCGGTGTAGCCCCTGACCGTTACCATGTTTTTGGCGTAGGATTTCAAAAGAACGGATATTTCCCGCAGGGCCGGAAGAGCCTCATCCTGAATTTTACTCTGCCCGGACTTGAAGATCAGGTTCTCCGCAATGCCTAGAACCAGCCCTTCTTCGGTATATTTGAGCCGCAGTTTCCTGGCGGAGAGGTTTCGTATTTCAAGCGGGGTAAACAGGCTGACGGAGATTTTTTGCGTGGTGTGAACCCGTTTATTGGAGTCCGTCCACACCAGCCTGGCGTTGTAGAAACCGTCCGGCAGCGGGTCTCCGTCGCTGGAAATCCCCGCCCAGGGCAGGGCGGCCGCAAACGGACTGTTCACGCCCTGTATGAAGCTTCTCTTGCGGCCGCTTTGATCGTAGATCTGGATCTGCCACGCGCCGACATTGTCGGATCCGTCGTCCGCCCCGTCGGAGAACAAGCCGGCCTGCGGATCGTTTTTACGGACGGCGAACGACACAGGCGGAGCTGTCAGATCCGGCGTTAATCTCTCCATGGCCTCCAGCGCAACCTCCATCCGGTCTTCATTCTCCCCAAACGCGGAGTGGCCGGGCCTGGCCGGCAGCGCCAGCAGCAGCGCAAGCGCCGCGAGAACCGCATTTATAGCTGATAGTTTCATGATCGTTTTCCCCCCGTCACATTGTGCCAAAATATTCTCCATATCATCAAGTCCTCTGTTTTTTCTAGAATATAAAGGAGAGTTGCGGGGAGGATAAAAAATGGATAAAAAAAGGGTTCTTCTTATAGTGCGCGACGGGTGGGGGATCGCCAAACCCGACAAGTACAACGCCGTCTATAACGCCAAAAAGCCGAACATGGACCGCTATCTCAGGATTTACCCCAACACCGTCCTCGACCCCGCCGGCGAGGCCGTCGGCCTCCCCAAGGGCTACCAGGGCTCCTCGGAAGTCGGCCACCTCAATATGGGCGCCGGCAGAATCGTGATACAGGAACTCAAACGCATCATGGACATGATAGAGGACGGCTCCTTCTTCGAAGCGCCCGCTCTCAAGAACGCCATCGACAACGCCGTGCGGAAGAACTCCGCGCTGCACCTTATGGGCCTTGTCCAGGACGAAGGGGTTCACGCCCACCAGGATCACCTGTACGCCATCATGCGCCGCGCCGCCGCGGCCGGCGTAAAAGATATCCGCATCCACTTCTTCGCCGACGGCCGCGACACCCCCCCCCGCAGCGCCCTGAGCTTTCTCAAGATGCTGGAAGAAGTCATGAAAGATGTGCCCGGCGCAAAAATAGCCACCCTCATGGGCCGCTACTACGCCATGGATCGCGGTGAAAAATGGGCGCTGACGGATCAGGCCTATAACGCCATCACGGGGGCCGAGGGCGTCCCCATGGATACCGCCGAAGAAGCCCTTAACCACGCTTACGGCTCCCTCAAAAATCCCAACGGCGAGCCCATCGCGGACGAATATATCCCCCCCGCCATAATCGGCGGTTATAAAGGAATGAAAGACGGCGACTCGGTCATCCACACCAATTTCCGCCAGGATCGCGCCATACAGCTCACCAGGGCTTTCGTGGAGCCCATTTACCCGGGTCAGCGCTGGAAGAAGTTCAATATCGTCTACTGCGGCCTTACCCGCTATTACGACGCTTTCAGGTTCAGCGCCCTGCCCCCCATGGACGAGGGCGGCGGCATGAACAACCTCCTGGGCCAGGTCATAGCGGAGCACGGCCTCAGTCAGCTCCGCCTCGCAGAGACCCAGAAATTCAAGCACGTGACGTCGTTTTTCAACGGCAAGCGCCTGGAACCTTACAAAAACGAGGATCAGGTGGAGATCAAAGGGACTTTCGACCCGTCCAGTTTCGGCGAACATCCGCAGATGAACGCGCCGGAAGTGGCCGCGCGTGTCGTTGAGGAAATAGCCCGCCGGAAATACGACTTCATCCTGGTCAACTTCGCCAACGGCGACATGGTGGGGCATACCGGCAACTTCGACGCCGCCGTCAAAGCCATAGAAATCGTGGATGAGAACGTGGGGAAACTTACGGAAGCGGCCCTGAAGAACGGCTGCACGGTTCTAATCACGTCGGATCACGGCAACGCCGAAGAAATGTGGAATTACAAGATAAATATGCCAAAGACAGCCCACACCACAGGCCCCGTGGAATTCATCTACGCGGCCGAAGACGCCGCCGGGGTGAAGCTGCGCCCGCACGGCATACTCTCGGACGTGGCGCCCACGGTGCTGCAGATCCTGGGCCTGCCCCAGCCGGAAGATATGACGGCAAAGTCTCTTATTGCTTCGCAATAAGAGACGCCATATGGCGATTTCTCTGCCTATGGCTTATGGCCTATGGCGCGGCTGGAACAGCCGCATTATGGCATCCCTTTATGTTTTACAAACTGAAAGTCCACGCCGGAGCTAAACGGGACAAGCTGCTCCGCAAAGGGCCGGACTCCTTTGAGCTGTGGATCAAAGCCCCGGCTGAAAGGGGGCTGGCCAATGCGGCCGCCGTCCGGCTGCTGGCCGCTGAAATAAAGATAGAGCCAAAACGGATTCTGCTCATAAAAGGCGCCCAAAGCCCCGCCAAAATCGTAAAGGTTATTTAGTATAATTGGATCCATGCCAGAGAGAAACACCGCGAGAAAGATCTTTATAGCGCTCCTGCTGGTCTTCGCGGCCACCCTGACCACGCTCCTGTGCCGGCAATTCAGCGTTGGCCCGGCCAGATCTTCTCCGGCTTTCCGCGCTTTCGGGCCTGAAACCGCGAAAATACGGATCTACGAATACACCGACTTCGCCTGTCCACACTGCCGCCTGACCGACGCTCATGTGAATAAAATGCTGGAACTTTATAAAGGTTCGGTGCGCCTTGATTTCAAACATTATCCGCTTACAAGCATCCACCCCTGGTCTTTCACCGCGGCGGCTTACGCCGACTGCGCCGGCGGGCAGGGCAAATTCAGGGAATACGCCGACCTGCTGTTCGAGGGCCAGGAACAATGGGCGCGGAGCAAAGATAAACCCAGGGAATTCACGGAATACGCCCGGCGGCTGAAACTGGATATGCCGGCTCTGGAAAAATGCGCCGAAGACCCCGTCACACTGCGCCGGATCAGGCTGGATTCCGCCGAAGGCGACTTGCGCGGCGTGGACGCCACCCCCACTTTTTTTATAAACGGCAAAAGGGCGGTGGGCGCGAACCAGTTACTGGAGCAGGTAAAGAAATTCGACAACCTGCTGAAACAGAATTAAACTTATATATGAGCGGAAAGTGTGAAATAAAGGAAGTGTTGGGCCTGGCCGCGCGGCTCGCGGCCGGCGGGGTTTTCATCTACGCCGGCTTCCTGAAGGCCTCCGCGCCGGCTGAGGAATTCGCTTACGCCATAGAATCTTACAGGGTGCTGCCGGCCGCCCTGACGCTGCCGGCCGCCCTGGCCGTGCCCTGGCTAGAGCTCTATCTGGGCGTTTTCCTCACCGCGGGCATTTTTATACGCCAATCCGCTTTCTGTGTTATAGCCATGCTCCTGGGCTTCGAAGGGCTCCTGCTCCAGGCCCTGGTACGGGGGCTCCCCGTCACTTCATGCGGCTGCTTCGGCGCCTCCGGGAGCAATTCCCTCGGCCATGAATTCGTCCAGAATCTGGCCTTTCTCGCTCTGGCCGCCCTGGCTTTAAAATACGGCGGAAAATTCTCGCTGGACTCCCTGATAGACGCCCATGAATAATCGTCCGGCTTCGACGCTGCCTGCCCGGATCCTGCCGGCGCTCTGCCTCTTTATCGTCCTGGCCGGCGGAACCGCGCACGCGTTCCGGCCCTACTCGAAAGGGGCTGAAGCCCGGGCCTGCTGGATGACGGTATCCTCGATCAAAACCGGGCAGGAATATTACATGGAGGTGGCGGCCGACGGGGCCGTTCTCACCCGGATCGGAACCGGAAAAGCGGTGGTCACCAGACGCGGCAGGATCCAAACCAGGCTGGCCGGGGATTTTTTCCGCGAAATAGAAAATTCGGAACTGATAACTTCGCAGGTAACCCGGGACAGCAAGATGATCTTTTACAAAGGCGAGGTTCTCAAGATCTCGGCCTATATCAGCGGCGAACTGAAACGCATAGACGCGCCGCTTAACAATTTCGGAGAGGCTTTCTCCCACGCTTTCGGCGAGGTGAAAAAGGCCGCCTCGAAACTGGCGGTGGATAAAAATCTGAAAGGTTTTCTGACGGCCGAACCGCTTGAGGGCGCCGCGCTGGAGGAGTTCCAGGCCAGGGCCTCCAAAGACGGGAAAGCCGGGAATATCGAAACCTACGAGATCCAGAAAACGCCGGCGCTCCTTAAAGCCATAAAGCAGCCGTACCGCCTGATCCCGCTCGGAACCGGCGCGGATCTTAAGGAGATCCAGGATTTCATTTCAGCGCGCGGACTCTACGGCCTCCGGAACCTTTTCTACCTGCCCTCCACAAGAGGCGCTTTCAAATGCCAGATCCTGGAAGCTGTAAAGTAGTGCTCTGACCGGGTTTTTTTGTTAGAATAGGCCTATGGTTGAAAACGCCAAGATCCAGGTCATAGCGGTGGACGACGATGAAACCATTCTCGACGTCTACGAGACCGGGCTCGCCGCCGCCGGGTGCGACATAAAAACCTTTTCCAATCCCAAAAAGGCCAAGGAATATTTCTCCGCCCTGAAATCCGGCGACGCCCCCCACGTCATTCTGATGGACATTATGATGCCCGGAATAGACGGCATCAGCCTCATGCACGACATCCACTCCATGGACGGCACGGCCCATGTCCCGATCATCGCGGTGAGCGGGCTCAACGACGCCGCCACGCTTAACGACGCCCTGCTGTTCGGCGCCATGGATTACGTGGTGAAGCCGTTCGAAATGTCCGTACTGGAAGCCAAGATCAAAAAGGCTTTCGAACTCTCACTGAGACGGGCCCCCAGGATTTAGACCGAAAATTGCTGGCAATTTTCGTAAGGTTTGTATGTTAAAGCTGGCTAAAACCGTTTTCACGCAGAAAACCCACGACGGCACCACGGAGCGGCTCCTCCAGCTGGCGCTCGCCTACTTCGCCACCTACATCGTGACCGGCATAGCGCCGAAATACTTCATGAACACGGCGCCCGGCTACCCGGCCATGAACGAAGTACAATACATGGTCTATTCCACGCTCCTCTCCAGCCTGTTCTGCGTCAGCCTGGTCATCGTCTGGAAATGGTACAGATTCCAGTCCCAGGGCAGGATCACGGCGCTGGGGCTGACTTTCCCGAAAGAGTTCCTCTACATCATACCGTCCGGTATCTGCACCGCGGTGGTCATCCCGACCACCACGCTCATGTATCTGCTGCCGATCTCGGTCATGGTCGCCATGATCATCATGCGGGCGAGCATTATCGTCATCAGCCGCCTCATCGACTCCATCCAGATACGCCAGGGCATTCTGACCAAGACGGTCTACTGGGAGGAAAACGTCGCCGTGGTCTTCGCGCTTTTCGCGGTGGCCCTCCAGCTCCTGAACTTCAAGGGCGCCGTCTCCCTGCTGCGGGAAACCCGCTGTTTCATACCCTCTTTCAACCAACTGTTCGCGTTCGACCCCGGCAATTTCGCTTTCGTCAGGAACGCGGCGGCCATGACCATTCTGATCAGTTACATCGTAGCTTACGCCATCCGCATCTATATAATGAACTATTTCAAAAACACGCGGGCCAAAGACGTACCCTATGACAACAAGGGTTTCTTCGCCATAGAACAGCTTTCCGCCAGCGCCGCGATGCTTCTCGCCACGCTGGCCGTGGTCTTCCTCATGACCCCGGATCCGGCCAACCCGAAAGACTTCGTGGCCGCTTTTCAGAGCAGTTTCAACGCGCCGCACGCGCAGTGGCCGCAAGCCGCCCTCGCCGGGATCCCTTACGGCATAGGCGCTTTCTTCTCGGTATTCCTCTTCATGTTCAAGGGCCGCACCGCGACTTTCGCGGGCCTGGTCAACCGTCTCACCTCTCTCATCGCCGGCACCATCGCCACGCTGGCCGTGTTCTTCCTGATGGCCGCCAAGCCGCCCAAACCGGAAGACTGGATAGGCCTGGGCGTCATCTTTATAGCGATTTATTTCCTGGCCCTCGCCGAAAAGAAGCGCGCCTGCGAACTGGCGGCGGCTCACGAGATAGAGCTGGAGCCGGGCACGGAAATAGTCTGCGACCCCGGAAAAAAACCGTAAAGCCGGGAATTTTTTGAGGAGAAAATTTATGAAAAAAAACAATAACGACAAGGTCAATATCTGCGTTGTCGGCGCGGGCTATGTGGGGCTTGTCTCCGGCGCCTGCCTGGCCGAAACGGGCCACCGCGTGGTCTGCGTGGATTCCGACCCCAAAAAAATCGCCCTGCTTGAAAAAGGCGTGATGCCGATCTACGAAGAGGGCCTTGAGAAAGTGGTGAAGCGCAACGTCAAAGCCGGACGCCTGTTCTTCACCACCTCCATAAAAGGCGGGATGCTCCACGGCGGCCGGCGGGCCGAAGCGATCTTCATAGCCGTGGGAACCCCTCCCCGCGAAGACGGCTCCGCGGATCTCTCCGACGTGGAGAAAGTGGCCGAAGAGATAGCCCGCAACATGAGCGGCTATACCGTGATCGTGGAAAAGTCCACCGTTCCGGTCGAGACCTGCGAATGGATCAATAAGACCGTGGCCCGCCACAACAAGAACCATATACCTTTCGACGTGGCGTCCAATCCGGAATTCCTGCGCGAGGGCACCGCGGTCAAGGATTTCCTGGAACCCGACCGCGTGGTTCTGGGCTGCCCCTCAAAACAGTGCGAGACGGTGCTGCGCAGGATCTACAAGGCCATGAAAGGCGCCACGGTGCTTGTGACCGACGTGAAAAGCGCGGAACTCATCAAGCACGCGTCCAACTCTTTCCTCGCCGCCAAGATCTCTTTCATCAACGCGGTGGCCCGGGTCTGCGAAAAAACCGGCGCCGACGTGGAAATGGTGGCCAGAGGCATGGGCCTGGACAAGAGGATCGGCGCCAGCTTCCTGAAAGCCGGCATAGGTTTCGGCGGCTTCTGCTTCCCCAAGGATCTGGAAGCGTTCTACTGGCTCAGCCACCGCAAAGGTTACAACTTCGAACTCCTGAAAGCCGTCAAGGAGATCAACGAAGACGCCAAGCTGTGGCTGGTGCGCAAAGTGCAGGACGAACTGTGGAACCTGGAGGGCAAGACCGTGGCGCTGCTGGGCCTGGCGTTCAAACCGGAGACGGACGATATGCGTTTCGCCCCCAGCATAGATATAATAGCCGAATTCAGGAAACTGGGCGCCAAAGTGCGCGCCTATGACCCGGTTTCGCAGGAGAACGCCAGGAGGGTGATCCAGGGCATCTACTTCGCCGAAGACGCCTACGATTGCGTGGCCGGAGCCGACTGCGTCTGCCTGGTCACAGAATGGAAAGAGTTCGCCGGGCTGGACATGAAAAAGATCCTGGCCTTGCTGAAGCACCCGATCATGATAGACGGCCGCAATCTTTATACCCCGTCCAAGATGCGGGAGCTAGGGTTTACGTACAAGTCGGTGGGAAGGCAATAAAATTCAAGATTCCGGATTGAAGATTCAAGATTAAACCCAACACTCCGGCAATCCGGAATCCGCAATCTTGAATCCGGAATCCCAAGGACGGCCATGTTATGCGAATCCTCGTCACCGGCGCGGCCGGTTTTTTAGGCAGCCATCTCTCCCGGTATCTGCTGGCCAAAGGCCACTCGGTGGTAGGCCTGGATAATTTCATCACCGGCAATCCGGACAATATCCTGGATCTGTTCAAGAACGGAAAATTCGAATTCATAAAATACGACGTCACGAACTACCTGAACGTGCCCGGCAAACTGGACGCCGTCATGCATTTCGCCAGCCCCGCCTCGCCCATAGACTACCTCAAGTACCCGATACCCACGCTGAAAGTCGGGGCTTTGGGCACCCATAAGGCGCTGGGCCTGGCGAAGGACAAGAAAGCCATCTTCATGATAGCTTCCACCTCCGAAGTCTACGGCGATCCTCTCATAAATCCGCAGCACGAAGGCTACTGGGGGAATGTCAATCCGGTGGGGCCCCGCGGGGTCTACGACGAAGCCAAGCGCTTCGCCGAGGCCCTGACCATGGCCTATCGCCGTTATCACCATATGCAGGTGCGCATAGTCAGGATCTTCAACACCTACGGTCCCAATATGCGTCTGAAAGACGGGCGCGCGGTGCCTAACTTCATGGTACAGGCGCTCAAGAACAAACCGATCACGATCTACGGCGACGGCACGCAGACCCGCAGCCTGTGCTACGTTTCCGACCTGATAGACGGCATCTACCGCCTGCTGAAAAGCGGCATCAACGAGCCCGTCAATATCGGCAACCCGCGCGAGCTGACCCTGCTTGAGCTGGCCGGCATGGTAAAAACCGCCGCCGGCAGCAGATCCAGGATAGTATTCCGGCCCCTGCCGGAGGACGATCCCAAGGTGCGGCGGCCGGACATCTCCCGCGCCATGAAAACCCTGAAGTGGCGCCCCAAAGTCTCCCTGGAAGATGGCCTCAGAAAAACCGTGGCCTATTTCAGAACCCGCGTTTGACGCGGTACAGTATGGATATCAGATCACTACCCGGCGGCGGCAGCTTCCTGGCGCGTATAGTTCTACCCAGCGCCCTCGCCATAGCCTTATTCATCTCCGCCACCTTCCTTTTCATCATCCCTTCTTTCGAACGCAATATGCTGGATCGTAAGCGGGAAACCATACGGGAACTCAACAACTCCGTCCACAGCCTGCTTGAGAAATTCTACCGGGACGAGAAAGCCGGACTCCTTACGCGGGCGCAGGCCCGGCGCAAGGCCGCGGAAAGCGTGCGCGCGCTGCGCTACGGGCCCGAGAATAAGGATTATTTCTGGATAACGGATCTTGGTCCTACAATGATTATGCACCCCTACCGTCCGGATCTGGACGGAAAAGACCTTTCCGGCTTCCGGGATTCTCACGGCAAACGCATCTTCGTAGAATTCGCCGAGATCGGGCGGCACTCAGGTTCCGGCTACGTGGACTATATGTGGCAGTGGAAAGACGATGCCGCGCGCATAGTACCGAAACTTTCCCACGTGCGCCTGTTCGAGCCCTGGGGCTGGGTCACCGGCACCGGCATCTATATAGAGGACGTGCGCACGGAGATAGCCAGTCTTGAAGCCAGCCTTATAAAGATCTCTCTTCTTATAGCCGGCATCATCGCATTGATACTCCTCTATGTAAATCAACAGAGCCTGCGCATCGAACGCTCCCGCCGCCGGGCGGAAAAACTCCTTTCGGAATCGGAGGAAAAATACCGGAAACTGGTCGAGGCCGCCACGGAGGGGATAATAATGATCCTGGACGGCAGCCTCGTCTATTCCAACCGGACCATGCTCGATATGCTGGGCTATGATCCGGAAGAGCTTAAAAAACTTAACCTGGCCGGGATCCTGCACCCGGACTCCTCAGCCAGCTTTGAATATCTGCGGGAACTCCTGGAAAGCGGCGGAACGCCTCCCCGGATCGAAGCCGCCCTCCTGCGCAAGGACGGGGAAAATTTCCGCGCCCTGCTAACGGCATCGAAACTGCGCTTCGGGGGGCGGGAGGGTTTTATACTTACCGTAAAGGACATCGACCGGCATAAAAAAACGGAAGAAGAGCTTTCGGAAAGCAGAGAGAAGTTCCGCCTCCTGACGGACAATATAAACCTGGGCGTCTTCCGGGTGGATCTGCCGGAGCGGCGCGTAACGGAGGCCAACCCCGCCGCCGCCCGGATACTGGGATATCCAAACTTCAAAGAACTCTCCCGCGCCGGTGACGATCCTCTCAGGCCGTTTGAAAGCGCCGGGCTCCTGGCGGAAGTTTCCTCCGGAAAGGCGGTCAGGGAGGCCCTGGTCGCCATACTGCCGGGCCGGCCCGCGGAACGCTCGGTTCTTATCTCTCTCATGCCGCTGCCCGGCGGCTCCGAACCGGCCCGCTATTGCGACGGATTGATCGAGGATATCACCGCCCGCAGGAAGTCGGAGGCGGAACGCGAAAAACTCCTGTCGGAACTTCAGATGTCCCTGGGGTCGCTGAACCAGTCGGTTCGCGGCATTGCCAGGAAAGCCGCCGCCTGCCCTCTTTCCACCCCTATAGATAAGGCCGCGGAAATGATGACCAGGGCCGAAAGCAGCTGTATCCTGGTGGAGAACGGAGGAGAATTTGTGGGAGTGGCGACCGACCACGACCTCCGCTCCCGCGTACTCGCCGGGACAACCACCCCGCAGGAACCCGTCTCGCGCATCATGAGCTCGCCGCTCATCAGCGTACCGGAAACGGCCCTTCTTTTTGAGGCCGTGCTGCTGATGCGGGAAAAGAATATACGCCACCTGGCGGTAAGGGACGCCTCCGGGAAAGTGGTAAGCGTGATCGACGAAAAAGAACTCCTGGCCCTTAAATGGTATTCGCCGGCGGTTCTGATGGAGGAATTCGCCAGGGCCTCCACCGTACAGGAAGTAATAGCGGTAAAAGAGCGCCTACCCAGACTGGTGAAAACACTTTCGGACAGCGGCGCCGACAGCGCCGGTATCACCCGCCTTATCACCGCCGCGGCCGACGCGGCCACGGCGCGCTTTGTGGATCTCGCCGCGCGCGCTCTTGGGGAACCCCCGGTTCCATTCGCCTTTATGGCGCTGGGCAGCCAGGCCAGAGGCGAGCAGACCCTGGCCACCGACCAGGACAACGCTATTGTCTACGCGGATCCGCCGCCGGGGCTTGAGAAAACGACCGGGGAATATTTCCAGGCCCTGGGGGAACAAGTCTGCCGCTGGCTTAACGAAGCCGGGTACCCCCTCTGCAACGGGGCAGCCATGGCGAATAACCCGAAGTGGTGCCGGCCCCTGGCCGCCTGGAAAACCTATTTCAATGATTGGGCGGGGATCACCGACCCCCAGGCGCTGCTGGACATTAACGTATTTTTTGATTTCCGCTGCGTCGCCGGAGAGAGGGCGCTTGAAACGGAATTGCGCGCCCATGTACGGGCCGCCGTAAAAGGCAGGAAGATCTTTTTTCTAAATCTTGCCAACAACGCCCTGCTCTTCAAAGTGCCCGTGGGATTCAGGGGCGCCGTCATTGTCGAGGACGAGGGGGAACACCGCGGGACTCTGGATCTCAAGCAGCTGGTGCGGGTCATAACCGATTTCGCCAGGATCTACGCCCTGCGCGGGGATGTGGCCGCGCTCCCCACCGTTAACCGCCTCGCCGCCCTGGCCGAAGCCAATATTCTAGACCAGGCCGAAAAAGAGTCTTTTTCGCAGGCTTTCGAGTCCCTGATGCGTCTGCGTCTCAGGCGTCAGGCGGCGCTGGCGGGAGCCGGGGCCGTTCCCGACAACCGCATAAAACCCGCCGAACTTTCCCAGGCGGATCAGCTGGCGCTCAGGGAAGCCGCCGCGGCCGCGATGGAAGCTTTGAATAAACTCAAGTATTTGGTAAAATTCCTGATCGTTTAAATAACAGGGAGCGCCGCGCCCGCCGGGAACACAAGTCCGCCGCGCGGCCTTTAGGAGACCAAATGCTTCACGAACCAGCGGCCCAATGCGGGCCAGACGCTTCGGCGGATTACAAGATGCGCATAGGCGTGTGGATGTTCCTGCTATACGCGGCGGTATACGCCGTTTTCGTCGCCATCAACCTGCTGAAACCCCTCTGGATGGAAAGAACCGTATGCTTCGGCCTGAATCTGGCCGTCGTTTACGGTTTCGGCCTCATAGCCTTTGCCCTGTTCCTCGCGCTCATTTACAATCATATGTGCGGAACGCATGAGGCTGGATCGAAAACCGCTGAAGGAGCGAAATAACCATGGCTATAGCTATTTTCCTCGCGTTTGTCGGCCTCGTACTTGGACTTTCATTCTACTTCGCGGGCAAGACCAAGTCGGCCAGCGGATACTTCGCGGCAGGCGGACAGATCCATTGGGCCGTAAACGGTGTAGCCTTCGCCGGGGATTACCTCTCTGCCGCCTCTTTCCTGGGCATCTGCGGCATGATAGCGACCGCCGGATACGACGGCTTCCTGTATTCCATCGGCTACCTGGCCGGCTGGATCGTGGCGCTGTTCGTGGTGGCAGAGCCTATGAAACGCCTGGGCAAGTACACCTTTACCGACGCCCTGGACTCCAAGTTCAACTCGCGGGGGATCAAACTGACCGCGGCCATCAGCACTCTGGTGGTTTCAGTATTCTACCTGATCCCGCAGATGGTGGGCGCGGGCGTGCTGGTAGAGCCGCTGCTTGGCATACCTCATTACGCCGGAGTCATCATGGTCGGGGCTATAGTCATAACGATCGTGGCCACGGCGGGCATGACTTCCACCACTTACGTTCAGTTCATAAAGGGCGGCATGCTGGTGGTGTTCTCCCTTGTAGTCTGCGTCGCGGTGCTCTACCGCGGACTTTCAACAACTCCCGACCAGGGCGGACGCGTTCCTTTCCACGAGTATAAGACCATGAACGCCTCCGAGGTTCGGGGAGAGCTTGTTCCCGCGGACAAGGCTTATACCGTGACTGGCAAACAGGAAGTAAAGGGCGCGGCTTTCGTGAAACTGCTCTCGGGCGGAATCGAGACCTGGTGGACGCTTTACAATAAGGACGGGAAGCTGACCCTGCGCGAAACTCAGTACTCCACGGCTAAGGCCGACGGAACCAGGCTGGTCAACGGCCTGCCGGAATCGAAGGAGAACCAGCCGCGCCTGTACGGCAATCTTGAAGCCATCAAAGGGAAGACCGGCCCCGAAGCCGCCACGGGGAAAGTCGGGCCGCTGGAGTTCCTTTCCATCCTGAGCGACCCCGAAACAAGGGTGAACCGGTGGAAGACGGTCAAATTCTCCGACGGCGCGGATAAGGTTGTGGTCTACGCCCCCAACGTCACGCCCGGCAACAAACTGATGCGCCCCGGCCTTAAGTTCAAGGTGGAAGGCACGCCGATGCAGAAGCTGGACTTCTTCTCGCTGATGCTGGCGCTTTTCCTGGGCACCGCGGCTCTGCCGCACATCCTGATAAGGTACTATACCGTGCCCAGCCCGGCCTGCGCGCGCAAATCCACCATAGTGGCCATCGCCGCCATAGGCTTCTTCTACATACTGACCATGTATCTGGGCCTGGGCGCCCTGGTAAACTCGGTAGTGAACCCGCTGACGGACAATATGTCGGCCCCGCTGCTGGCCAGGTCTTTCGGGACTTTCCTGTTCGCGATCATCTCGGCCATAGCGTTCGCCACCGTGCTCGGCACGGTGAGCGGGCTTATTATAGCCGCTTCCGGCGCGGTGGCGCACGACCTGATGGATCGCTATATGCAGCTCGGCTTCAACGAGAAGCAGAAGGTGCGGGCGGGCAAGATCGCGGCTTTCGCGGTAGGGATCGTCGCGATAATCCTTGGGATAATCTTCAAGGGAATGAATGTTTCTTTCCTGGTGGGCCTCGCCTTCGCGGTAGCCGCGTCGGCCAATCTGCCGTCCATCATCATGATACTCTTCTGGAAGAAGACCACCGCCAAAGGGATCGCGGCCTCCATCGTCACCGGCATGGTTTCCGCCGTAGGAATAATAATGTTCTCGCCGAGCATCTACGAGAAGTTCGGCCTGGATCCCGCCGCGGCGCCCATACCGCTGGACAACCCCGGCATCTTTTCCATACCGCTGAGTTTCCTCGTACTGGTAGCCGTCTCTCTGCTGACGCAAAAGAAAGAAGCGCAAGCGGTCTGAGCGGCCTGAATGAAAATAGTAGTTTTCACAGACACCCACGCCAACCTCCCCGCCCTTAAAGCCCTGGCCCGGGAGATACGCCGCGAAGGCTATGACGCGGCCTTTCACACGGGGGATGCCGTCGGCCTCGGTCCGTGGCCGGCTGAAACCATAGAATTACTGGGGGAGATCCCGCGGCTCAGCCTGCTGACCGGCAACCACGACGCCTGGATGTGCGGGGGACTGCCCGGGGGAGCGGAGCGCTGGCTTGAAGAACATTACGCGTGGCTGTCCGGGCAGGTGTCCCGCATACATATAACCGCGGCCGCCGCCTGGCCCTACCTTACAGAACATGAGTTCGAAGGAGTGCGCACCGCTTTTGTGCATTACGCGCTGAGCTCCTGCGGCCGCCAGGTCTCGCTGCCGATAAGCGATCATATCCCCGGCGACCTTGACGCCCTGCTGGGGAAACATTCCTCCCTGCTGGTCTTTCACGGCCACAGGCATAAGGCCTCCGATCTTAAAGGAAAAGTGCGCTATGTAAATCCCGGCTCGCTTGGCTGCTGGCATAAACCCGCCGCCCGCTATGCCATCGTAAGGTTCCACAAGGGCAAGGCCTCGATACAACACCGAGCCGTACCCTATGACGAAGCGGAACTGCTGGAAGGCTTTGCGGCCCGGAAAGTCCCCGACTACCGGCGGATACTCTCCTCTTATTTCGCCCGCTATTCGTAGCGCAGGGCTTCTACGGGGTCGAGTTTTGACGCCTGGTAGGCGGGATAGAGCGACGCCAGAAAACCGGTGGCCACCGCGGCCAGCACGGACACGAAAGGCATCCACCATTGCAGCATTATCATGTCCTCGTTGCCCTTGGAGGCGAGGTATTGTATCCCCCCCAGCCCGACCATGATGCCCGCCACCCCGCCGAAGAATCCCAGCAGCATGGCCTCGATCACGAACTGCGCCATGATCGCGCCGCGGGTGGCGCCTATCGCGCGCCTTATGCCGATCTCTTTTATGCGGGAATAAATCGTGGCCAGCGTGACGTTCATGATGCCTATGCCGCCGGCGAGGATCGCTATGGCGCCTATTATAAGCACGGTGTACATATCGCGCTGCTTGTCCGCCAGCTTGTCCTTGATGATATCGCGGTAATCCTTGATCTCCAGGAAATTAAGGCGCCCGCCGTGGCGCGCCGCCAGGAACTTCTCCACGCGCGCTTTATAGGCGTTTATAGTGGACTCCCTCCCCGTGTCCAGATTTATCTGGTCTATGCCGCCCTCGGATTCATCATAGCCGGACAAAAAACGCTGGACGGTGGTTATGGGGGCCAGAATCTTGGGCGACCAGGATTCCACCTGGAGGAACGCTTTCGGATTTTTCTCGCGCGGCGGCTCGTAAAGCACGCCGACCACCGTATACAGGTTCCCCGACAGCATTATCGTCTTACCCAGCATATCCTCGTGTTTGACGAACTCCTGGAACCGATCCTTATTGTCGTAGAATTTCAGCCACTTGGGCTTTTTCAGCCAGCCGCCCTCTATGATTATCACGCATACGCGCGCGCGTGTGTCGATGTCGAACTGGTTGAGAAAACGTCCGCGCATTTTATAGATCCAGCCGCGCTTGCGCCACTGGGGATCCACTCCCAGCACGCTCTGCCACTCGCTGAAATTGCCCACCCTGAACTGGATCCATTTGCGGAGCATGGGAGAGGTCATGAACAGTTCCGGGTAGCGGCTTTCCAGCGCCAGCGCGTCCTCCAGCGTAAGGGACTCGCGCGCCTGTTTTTTTTCCATGTCCGAACTGGAGTTCCAGCGGTCTTTCATCTTGACTACTATGCGGCCCGGACCGGCGACCTCCAGCGCTTTCTGCGTGCGCGTGCGTATGGAATAAATAAGGGTGATGCTGTAAAGGATGGAGATAACTCCGACGGAAATGGAAAGGAAGCTCAGGAAAGAGCGCAGCTTGTTATTGAAGATTTCAAGCGTGCCGGTCCGCAAAGATTCATAAACGCGCATTAGTTTTCCACCAGCCCGTCTTTCATTCTGATCACCCTTGAAACCCTCTTCGCCAGCCCCTGGTCGTGCGTCACCATCACGATGGTGAGGCCCTCTTTATTGAGTTCCAGCAGCAGATCCATGATCCCGGCCCCGCTTCCGGAATCCAGGTTGCCTGTCGGTTCGTCGGCCAGCAGCAGGCGCGGGCGGTTGGCCAGGGCGCGGGCCAGGCCCACCCTCTGGCGCTCGCCGCCCGAAAGTTTTACCGGGCTGTTGCTTTCTTTGCCGGCAAGCCCCACGCGGGCCAGCAGCTCCGCGGCGAGTTTGCCGGCGGGCTCCTTGTCCATGCCGGCGTAGAGCATGGGCAGCTTCACATTATCCAGGGCCGAAAATCTGGGCAGCAGGTTAAAAGACTGGAAAACGAACCCTATCCCCCTGAGCCGCAGCCCCGAGCGTTTCCCGTCGTCGAACGCCGTTACGTCGCGTTCCCCGAAATAATATTTTCCGGAGCTGGGGTTATCAAGGAAGCCGATGATATTGAGCAGCGTAGACTTGCCGCAGCCGGACGGGCCGGTAATGGCCGTAAACTCTCCGGCGCGTATATGCAGATTCACTCCCCTGAGCGCCTGATAGCCGGAGCCCTTGCCGATCGGATAGACCTTATGCAGATCCTCGCATTTTATCATGAGCGTGGTTTGGCTGCGGTGGAAACGGCAACCGCCGCGGGGGCGGGCGCTTCCTCCTGTATATTGAGCGGTTTGTCGCTGTATACCTGGTCTCCTTCCTTCAGCCCCTTAAGCACTTCCACGTCCATCTCGTTGCGCAGGCCGGTGACCACCGGTATTTTTTTAGCCGCCGCGCCGGGGACGTAAAGATAGGCGAAACCCCTGCCGCGTTCCTGGAAAAGCCCGGAAATGGGCATCTTTAAAATATTCTTTCTCTCTTCCATGACCGTTTCTATGCGGGCCGTCATGCCGGAGCGCATCGCGGCGGTGGGGCGCGGCACGCCCGCTTCCACCCTGAAACTTTTAATTCCGGAGCGGCCGTCTTTCTCGGCCACCGGCGCGATAAGGTCTATCGTCCCGGAGATCTCCAGGCCGGGCAGCGCGTCCGCCATGATCCTGACCGGCATTCCCTTACGCAGCTTCAGGACTTCCATCTCGCTGACGTTGAGCTTGACCACCATTTTCTCCATGTCTCCGATCTGCATAAGGCAGGTCGGATTGCCGGAATCGTAAACCCCGGAAACGCGCTGGCCCGTCTTGACCAGCCCGGCCTTATCGTAATAGCTCCGGCTTTCGCAGGGAATGACGGTACCGGTTATGGGGGAAAGCACCTCTACGGGCAGGAATTTGTCGGCCGAGCTCTGGCCCGGCTGCACCAGCGCCACACGCGCGCCTTTGCGCACGGTTTCCCCCTCGCGCACGCTGACCTCATCCAGCGTCCCCCCGACTTTTGAAAAAACTTCCACCACGTTCTTCGGATAAAGATCGCCCAGATCCTGGAACTTAACGTCTATATCGCCGCGCGCCACCGCCACTTTTTCTATTTCCGCCTCGACTACGGAGGTTTTCTTGTAGGCCTTGTAGCCCCACCAGCCTCCCCCGCCCAGCATCGCCGCCGCGGCGGCATAAACGGCCATCCTGAAAACAGCGCTTTTGAACTTTTTCATATATGTCTCCTACCAGAGCTGCCTGCCCAGCGCGGCGTCATAGCGCGCCCCGGCCAGCAGCAGATCGTAAAACGCGTTTGCCAGTTCGCTCTGGGCGGACAAGTCGTCGCTCTGGGCGCCGGTCAGTTCTATTATGCCAGAGCGCCCCTCATTGTACCTGCTGTTCACGATCTCAAGATTCTGCTTTGAAATACCAGCTTTAAGGCCCGAGACCTCATAACGTTTGACCGCCGTAGCAAGCGCGAGCCGCGCCGAAACCACCTCGCGGCGCACCTGCAGCTCCCGGAGATAGATCTCCCGGTCCGCCCGTTCAAGGGCCGTGTCCGCCTCGAAAGAAGACTGCCTTTCCGAAAAAGTGGCGGGGCCGAGCGGAAGGGAAAGGCTCAGTTTCAGGGAATAGTCCGGATTGACGGAGCCGGCCGCGGGCCGGCCCCACGAGCCAAGGCCCTGCCTGTCGTAATAGGCGTCTATCGAGAGGCCGGGGAAACGCTCGATCAACGCCTTTTTCGCGGAGTAAGCGGCCATTCTGCGTTCAAGAGTCAGGATCTCCAGTTCCGGCCGGCGGCTCAAAGCATAATCAACGTCGCCCTCAGCGGCGGAAAAAGAAGCGGTGGAATAAGAGACAAAATCCTCAAGCTCCACCCCGGTTTCAGGCGCCCTGTAAAGCGAGAGATTAAAGTCCATCACCGCGTTCCTGTAATCTTCAAGAGAACCAACCTCCGAAAGCTGGCTGGAACGGAACCCCAGTTCGCTCTTAAGCACGTCGGAATAGCTTTTCATCCCTTCATTGTAATAGCGCGTGATCTTTTCGTACTGCTGCCGATAGGAATCGAGGCTGTTCCTCACCACTTCAAGCAGACGCTTTTTGCGCAGCACGCCGTAATAATCGCCCAGCGCGGCCAGCGTGACGCGCTGGCGCTCCAGCCAGAGGCGGCGTTCGTAAACCTTGCTTGAAAGCCGGCTGGAATCAAGCGAGAGTTTATCCTTGAAATTGTTGTAAAGGTTAAAGCTGGCGGCGACTCCGGCCGCCGTATCGTCCCTGTTAAACCGCAGACGCGGATCGTTATGCGCGGAATAAGGAGTATCGGAAGCACTTATTATCACGGAAGGCAGATAAAAGCGGGCCAGCTCCGAGACATAGCGGCCTTTGTAGATCTCCGCGTCCTCGGCGGTCTTTTTGATCTCGTGGGAAACCCTGAAAACCTCCGCTTTATACGACGCCAGCGTCCAGTTGTCGGCGGACGCCGGGAACGCGCAGCAGAGAAGCGAAGTAAGCAGCAGCTGCCACGTCTTTATTCGGCTCAATGACATAAGAATTACGGATATTTCAGGCAGCTTTCTTTCGTCCTTAAGTTTTCATTCCCCAACGGATAAAGAAGCCGTCCGTTTTAGGCGGACGGTTTCTTTATGCGTGCCTGCTTGCGCGCCCTATACCCTGCCCCCTATTCCCTCCGTCTTTTTTTCGGGCTGCGCTATCCAGTCTATCAGCCTGTCCCAGTCGGAGTACTTGGACCACTTAAGTTCCTTGTAGCTTGCGGGCAGAACTGTGCCGGGCAGATACACCGCTATACCGTGAGAGTTGGAATAATCCGAGGGAGGAGACCAGTAGCCCCCGTCGGCGCCGTTATTGGTTCTGTTTCTCACCACCAGGACGGTCCGTATGTAATACATCAGCGCTTTGCCCGCCGTTTCAACCCGCACATCTTTCGTCTCGGCGACCACAAGCTGGGCGAAGTGGTAAAGATCCTTGTTCTCGATGTAGGCGTAACTCTGCGCCTCCTCCATGGCTTTCTTGACAAGGTCTTTTTCTCCGGCCCCGATCATCGCGGCGGCGAACGCATTTGCGGAAATGCGCAGACCGGAAAGAGCTGCGGACTTGATAAGACTCTGGGTGGAACCCTCTCCGATGGCCTGATAGTGGTCGGAATAGGCGTCCACGACCGTTTTACCGAACTGCTCCGGAGTCATCTTCGGATTCCTGACAAGCGGGCCAAGCATCAGATCATACGTGTAGCCGTCGCCGGGCTCGGTCTCTTCGGAACCGACTATGTAATCGGCGTAATGCCTTAGTTCGTAGACCACCTCGGCCATCTGCATAAGGCAGGCGTCGGAACCGTAAACGTCCACGCCGCCAATCTCTTTAAGCATAAGCCCCATCTGCGGGGTATTGATGTGATTGCCGGTCTCGTCGTCGTATGAGATGCCTTTTCCGCGGGACTGATCCCTCTTGAGCCAGCCCGCGCCGTGGTTCCACACGACGAGCATATACTTTTTGGCGGGATACTTGGCCTTGGCCCACCTGCCGAAAGCGACTACATTTTTATAATCGCCCATATCGCTCTTCCCGAGATCCTCCACTACGGGGGAGGAGATCCTGGCGGTATCGGTGTCTCTGGCTATCAGGTAGCGCCTGGTGCCTTTCCAGTCCCCATCGGAGGCGTCAAAGTCGTCCATGCGGCCCACTTCTGCGACGATATTTACGTGCCAGGAAGAGCCGATCATCTCCATCTCGTTCATATCCTTGAGGGCGTATTTTTCAAGGTCGTTCTTCCCGTTTATATAGACCATGATGGTCCATTCCTTACGATCCTTGAGCCCGATCGTATGTTCATACAGCCAGTGTCCGAGACCCTTACTGTCCTCGGCCTGAACCGGGACCGGAACTGGAACCGCCTGCTCGCTGAATTGAACTGCCCCGCCCAGCTCTTTGCCAAAATCATTGGCTGAGGGATTATCGAAGTTCACCTCGGCCGAGGCGAAAGAGGCCAGGGAAACCAACACGCCCGTGAAAACCGCAAGTCTCTTTAGCATTTGATGTTCCTCCTATGACTGACCGGTAAACCGCTGTACTACAGTCTACCACACTGGCCGGAAAGAACAAGAGGCCGGAGACCCAGGCGTAATCGGGCCAAAGTACCCAAAAAGAAAGGCCGGCTTTTTAGGCCGGCCTTTCTTTTTTGTACCTGAAAGACTATGTTTTATTTGTCGGCGGTGTACCAGTTGATAAACTCGTCCCACTGCGAAGCTTCGGCCCAAGCCAGGCTATTGTAGGCCGGATCCAGCCCATAACCCGGCATATAGACCGACAGGCCCTTGGCGTTGGTATACTCGCTGGTGGTAACACGGTTATGCAGCACCAGTTCTTTCAGCAGGTAATTCTGCAGAGCCCCAGCCTTGGCTTTCACCCCGGCATTCTTGGAACCGGCGGCGTAGAGCTGCAGGAAGTGCCAAAGATCCTTGTTGTCGGCGATGGCAAAGGCCTGCGCGTCCGAAATGGCGGTCTTGACAAGGGCCTTTTCGCCGGAGGCCATGGCGGCGGCGACGAAGTCGTTGACGGCCGCCAGGTAGCCCGGCAGCGCGGAAGTCTTGATCAGGCTCTGGGTTGACCCTTCCTTAATCGCCTGATAGTGATTCGCGTAAGCGTCGACGGCCGCTTTGCCCAGCTGCTCCGGAGTCATGGCGGGGTTCTTTACGATCGGAGCGAGAAACGTATTGTAGGTATAACCGTCGCCGGGCTCGGTCTCTTCCGAACCCACTATGTACTCGGCATTCGCCATCAGTTCGTAATCCACTTCGGGCATCTGCATAAGGCAGGCGTCCGAGCCATAAACATTTACGCCGCCGATGCCTTTAAGCGCCAGGCCCAGCTGAGGGGTGGTGACATGACTCCTGAACTCGTCGTCGTAGGAAATACCTTTATGGATGTCCAAAACCCGAGACTTTTCCCAGCCGGAACCATGGTTCCACATAATGAACATATACTTTTTGGCCGGATACATGGCTTTGGCCCAGTTACCGAACCCGATAACATGCCGGAAGTCGCCCATATCCACCTTACCGAGATCCCTTATCATGGGAGAGGTGATCTTCCTGGTGTTGCTATCTTTCTGCACCAGGTAGCGGCGGGATGTTTTCCAGTCTCCGTCGGAACTGTCATGCCCGGCGATGCGGCCTATCTCCACCACTACGTTCACCTTGTCGGAGGAACCGATCATTTCCATCTCGTTCACGTCTTTGAGGGCGAACTCTTCCAGGTTGTTTTTACCGTTGATGTAGACCATGATGGTCCACTCTTTTTCCGCGGCCTTCATGTCCGGAGACGGAACGGCCGGCGCGGGAACCAGATCCGCTATATCCGAGAGCCCTTCTTTGAGGTCATTAGTTTTGGGGTTGTCAAAATTGATTCCGGCATAGAGGGAAGCCGACATCGATAACGCAACCGCGGTCATCACAAGTTTCTTCAACATCTTACATCCTCCTACTTTCTCTTCAAATAGCCGACCGCCCGAAAGCCGCGCGCGCCGCACTAAGCCCGCGCATGCGTTTAGCCGGTCAAGCCTGAATATTCTACACCATTATTGACTATTATCAAGGACGAAAGACCCATACCCGAATAGGTCTTAAGACCTATATAAAAAGCGCCGCCGAGGATCAGGCGGGTTTCAAAATTTCGGCTATTTTGCCCAGCAGGGCGTCGGGCGTGAACGGCTTCTGCATATAAACCGCTTTTGAGGCCAGCACCTTTCCAAATTCTTCCTCTTTATCCACGTATCCGGACATGCACATAATCTTCATGTACGGATATTTCAGGAGAACCTCTTTGGCCAAGGTTATGCCGTCCACGCCGGGCATCGCAAGATCGGTGATCATAAGCGCCATAGGTTCCCGGCTCCCGGAGAGGAGCTTCAGCGCCGCCCCGCCCTCAACGGCTTCCGCAACCGTGTAGCCGGCTCCGGTCAGCACCCTGCTGATTATCCTGCGCATTGCGCCGTCGTCCTCTACGAGCAGTATGCGACCTCCGCCGGTTATGCGAACCGCCGCCGGATCCGGCTCGGCTTTGGTTTCCACCGCCCTGTCTTTGGCAAGCGGCAGGCTTATAGTAAACACGGTTCCCTTCCCGGACGCGCTTTCCACCTGTATATCGCCTCCGCTCTGCTTGATTATGCCGTAGGCCGTGGACAGACCGAGCCCGGTACCCTTGCCTAGTTTCTTGGTAGTAAAAAAAGGTTCGAACATTCTCGCTTTGACAGCCGCATCCATGCCCTGGCCGGTATCCCTGACGCTCAGCGTCACATATCTTCCGGGGGCAATACTGCCGGGCCCGGCGGTTCCTGGCTGAACAACCTCCAGGACGGATGTCGCGACGGTGATCTCGCCGCCCTGGGGCATGGCGTCGCGGGCGTTCAGCACAAGATTAAGTATGACCTGCTCTATCTGACTGGGATCGGCTTTCACAAGACCTATGGCCTGGTCAAGGTTTAAGGTGAGCGTGATCCTCTCCCCTATAACTCTGTGCAGCATGGCGCCGATATTGGCGATGCTGTCATTCAGGTTCATAATCCTGGGCTCCATCACCTGACGGCGGCCGAAAGCAAGGAGCTGGCGGACCAGCCGCGCGGCCCTGTCGGCGGCCTTGCTTATTTCATCCACATCCTCCAGCCTGGCGTCCCCGGGCGGGAAACTTTTACGCAGCAGATCGGCGTAGCCCAGGACGGGACCGAGCAGATTGTTCAGGTCGTGGGCGATACCGCCGGACAACTGGCCTATAGAGTCCAGTTTCTGCGCCTGCCACAGGGACTCCTCGCTCTTGCGCAGGGCCTCTTCCGCCTCTTTGCGCCCGGTAATGTCCTCGAATATTGCCACAAAATGGTCTTTCTCCGGCCTGAAAACCGAAACGCGGAACCATCTTGATAAAGGCCTGACAAAAGTTTCAAACTCTTTCGACAAGCCCGTCATCGCCACCCGGCCGTAGATCTCCAACAACTCCGGATTGGAATCCCTGATCCCCGGAATGACCTCCGATACTTTCCTGCCCGCCGCGTTTTTCACGCCGGTCAGGCGCTCGAAAGCGGCGTTCACGTCGATATAAACCCAGTCGGCCGGACGGCCCTGCTCATCAAAGATCATCCTGCAGTAGGCCAGCCCCTCCAGCATATTCTCGAACAGGTTGCGGTAGCGCCCCTCGCTCCTCTCCAGACTCTTTTTCGCCTCCAGAAGTTCCCGTTCCTTAACCTGAAGTTTGCGGGAAAAAACCCGCAGATATTCCCCCACCGCATCAGCGCTCCAGACCGCCGGTTCCGCCGGCGGGGAGGCTTCGCCCGTTTTACTTTTTTCGAGTTCCCCGCGGATCGCGTCAAGAAGCGCGCGGCGATCCACCGGCTTCGCTATGAACCTGGCGGCGCCCATACTGTGGGCGAGCGTCTCCTCGTCCTTTTCTGAAGCGGTCGCCGTGTACAGGATAACCGGGATCTTTTTCAGCCTGGCGTCCTCCTTAAGCTTATGACAGAACATAAACCCGTCCATTTCAGGCATCATAATATCCGAAACAACCAGATCCGGAGGGGAAACCAGGGCTTTTGCCAGCGCGTCCACGCCGTTCACGGCGCTTTCCACGGTGTAGCCTTTCCCCGCCAGCAGCGTTTCCATCACGTCTCTGGCATCCCGATCGTCCTCAACAACAAGTATTTTCATGGTTTTCCCCGCCGTTATTTTTTCAGACCGTCTTTTTCATTTTTATCGCCGCTATCATAGTATTCGCGTGCAACCGCGCGGCAGCGGATAATTTCGCCGCGTAGCCGCCGCTTAAGACCAGGGCGACCGGGACGCTTCTTTTAAAACATTCCGAAAAAACCAGTTCGTCCCTTTTTTTCACCCCGGCCGCCGTCAGCCCGAGCCCGCCCAGCAGGTCGCCTTTATAGACGTCCACCCCGGCGTTGTAAATGACAAGGTCCGGACGGGCTTTTTCAAATACCGCCGGCAAATTACTTTTCAGCAATCCCAGATACGCGGCGTCACCGGCGCCGGGAGGAAGTTCCAGATCCAGCGAACCGCGCTCTTTGGCAGCCGGATAAATTCCGCGCTGATGAACTGAAAAAGTGAAAACCGCCTTGTCTTTTCTGAATATCGAAGCCGTGCCGTCGCCCTGGTGAACGTCCAGATCTATGACCAGCGCGCGTTTTATCTTTTTCTCTTCGCGCAGTTTGTTTATCGCCACCGCTATATCGTTCAGGAGGCAGAAACCCCCGCCGCGGCCCGCGAAAGCGTGATGCCCTCCCCCGCCGCAATTGATCCCGAGGCCGGTCCTTAAAGCCAGGCGCGCGGCCAGAATAGTGCCGCCGGTATTCATCAGGTGCGCCTCTATTACTTCTTTGGCGGTCTCAAGTTCCGCCCTTTCCTGGTCGGCGGGCGTAAGCCTGCCGCCCAGGATCTTATCCACCCAGGCCGGCGTATGGGCCAGCAGGAGATCCGCCCGCGAGGGCCGCCGGGGCTCCACTATATCGGAAAGCTTGACGATCTTTTCTTTCAAAAGTATTTTCAACGCCGCTTCAAATTTACCGGTTTTGAATATATGCCCCCTGCTGCCCGTAGTATATTTTTTTGAAAAAACGATAGGAATGGACATAAAAGCGGCGGCAGATTTAGTACAGCGGAACCCTGGCCGCCAGGACTCCTCGTTCGTTCAGGCCTTTCTTCGCCAGCACCCGGCCCCAGGGGTCTATGACGGCCGAAATGCCGTTGTTGGCCGCGCGGATGACCGGCCGCCGGGTTTCCACCGCGCGGAAAATATTCACGATAAAATGCTGGTGCGGGGCGGCCGTATCCAGGTACCAGCCGTCGTTCGTAATATTGAAGAAAACCGCGGCCCCGGCCCGTACGTCGGCGGAGAACAGATACGGGAAAATGGATTCGTAGCAGACGGCCGCGCCCAGTTTTATGCCGCCGGGAAGCTCGAAGAGGGGCTGTTCCATATCCCCCTCCTCAAATTCCCCAAGGGCGGCCACAGGTTTGATATATTTCCCGAGAAAATCCCTGAGCGGCACATATTCCCCGAACGGCACCAGCCGCCTTTTATTGTATGAGGCCTTTATCTCCCCTTTCCCGTCCAGCAGAAAGGCCGCCACGTGGCGTCCATCCCCGCGCGAAACCGAACCCACAATATTATAGCTTTTGTTTTTCAGGGAAACGGTCCTGAGCCAGCCGGCATAAAAGGGTTCGTCTATCCAGCCGGGCAGGGCGTTTTCCGGCCAGACTATCAGTTCGGCGTTCTTCAGGCCGCTCAGCAGATCCTCCAGTTCTTTCCGGATCCCGGCGGCTTTTCCGGCATCCCATTTATCGTACAGATTTATGCAGGGCTGCAGCAGGGCCGCGTCAAGGTATCCGGCCGGTATTACGGACGAAGCGGCCCCGAGCTCGCGCAGACCATAACCCCAGAGCAGGGCGGGAACCAGCGCGGCGGGCGCGAAACGCAGGAACTTTTTCCAGGGCCTCTCCTTAGGGATAAACAGCGTCCCCGCCAGCGCCCCCGTAAAACAGACAGCCGCGCTCAACCCGTAGATCCCGGTCACTGAAACCACCTGAATGAACGGGATATAAGCCCACTGCGTGTAGCCCAGCATGAACCACGGGAACCATACCGCTTTGAGACTTAAATAAACCTTACCGTACTCCAGCAGCGCCCAGCCCGCCGCGAAGAGATACGGCCAGGCCCGGGGCCCAATCCTTTTCAGATAAAACCCCAGGGCGGCGGCGGACACGAATTCCGCCGACATAACGAAGCTCAAAGCGGCCAGGCCGAAAACCGAAACGGCCGGATTCACGCCGCCGGCCCGCATAGTCGGATAGATCCAGTAAAGAATACCGGCATAAAAAGATAAACCGGCTATGAAGCCGGCCATTAAAGCCTGTTTAATATTTCCGGCCCGCCAAAGGGCGATGGTAAGCGGCGCCAGCGCGAGCCAGGCCAGCCACCCCTGGTTGAATTTGGGATAACTCAGTATCAGCAGCAGTGAAGTGAGCGCGGGAAGCAATAACGGGATTGAAGATTTAAGATTCCGGATTCCGGATTTTTGAAATTCTGATTTGGAATCCATCTTCAATTATTGACCCTAAACACCAATCCTGAATCTTAAATCCGAAATCTTGAATCCTGAATCCGGAATCTTTTTATGCGCCGTGGCATTTTTTGTATTTCTTGCCGGAACCGCAGGGGCAGGGGTCATTCCTGCCCACTTTAAGATTGGCGTACTTTTCCTGCGGCTTTTTTTTGGTCATCAAATTGCCGCCCTGAGCCGCGCCGGATCCCGCGGCGGCCCCGGCGGGTTCCGCGCCCTCTTCCCGCGTTACCCTGGGCCGGGCCGAAACCGCGGGCGGAAGCTGGATCCTGAAAACGTATTCCACCATCTGGTCCCTGACGCGGGCCAGCATCTTCTCGAACATCGCGTAGGATTCCTTCTGGTATTCTATAAGCGGGTCTTTCTGGCCGTAGGCGCGCAGACCCACGCCTTTTTTAAGGTGATCCAGGTCGTAAAGGTGGTTCTTCCAGACATGGTCTATGATCTGGAGCAGCAGCACGCGCTGCATCTCGTTGAAGTCCACGCCGCGCCCGGCAAAGTCGGAGGACCGGCCGTCGTAGATCTGCGCGGCTTTTTCCAGCAGCTCTTTTCTGAGCGCTTCCGGCGGCATATTGTGGAGCTGGTCTTTACTATACTCCAGCTTAAAACCGAAAGTTCTGGCCAGGTAGATGTTCAGATTTTCCATGTTCCAGAGCTGGGAGGACTGGTCGGCCGGCGCGCACAGATCCGCCTGCTCTTCCGCCGCCTCCTGGATCATGCTCTTTACCCTGCCCGTAACCTCTTTCCCGTCCAGGATCACGTTACGGAGCTCGTAAACGGCCATGCGCTGCTTGTTCATGACATTATCGTAATCGAGGAGCTGCTTGCGGGCGTCGAAGTTCATCCCCTCCACCCGCTTCTGGGCGCCCTCTATCTGGCGGCTGACCAGGGAGGACTCTATGACCTCGCCCTCTTCCATACCGAGCTTCTCCATGATCATGGAGATCCTGTCCGAACCGAACAGGCGCATCAATTCGTCTTCCAGCGACACGTAGAAAACCGAGGAGCCGTGGTCGCCCTGGCGGGCGCAGCGGCCGCGCAGTTGGTTGTCTATGCGGCGGGATTCGTGGCGCTCCGTGCCCATGACGTGCAGGCCTCCGACGGAGGCCACGAACTGGTGATTGGCTTCGTCGGGGGGATTGCCGCCCAGGATGATGTCGGTTCCCCGGCCCGCCATATTGGTGGCGATAGTCACCTGGTTCTTCCGGCCGGCCTGGGCTATGATCTGCGCCTCCATCTCGTGATATTTGGCGTTCAGCACCTCGTGCGGCACGCCCTTCTGGCGCAGCATCAGGGAAAGCTTCTCCGATTTGTCTATGGAGCGGGTACCCACCAGCATCGGCTGCCCTTTCTTCCAGCGCTCCTCTATCTCGGCCACGATGGCGTTGTTCTTCTCGCGCTCGGTGCGGTAAATGCGGTCCGGCGCGTCCTCCCGGATCATGGGGCGGTTCGGCGGGATCTCCACCACGTCCAGCTTGTAGATCTCCCAGAACTCGTCGGCCTCCGTCATGGCCGTGCCGGTCATGCCGGAAAGCCTGTTATAAAGCTTGAAATAATTCTGGAACGTGATGGTGGCAAGGGTCTGGTTCTCTTCCTTGATGCGCAGGTTTTCCTTGGCCTCGATGGCCTGGTGCAGGCCGTCCGACCAGCGGCGTCCGGGCATCAGGCGGCCTGTGAACTCGTCCACGATGACGATCTCACCGTCCTTCACCACGTATTCCACGTCTTTCTTGAACAGATGGTAAGCCCGCAGGGCCTGATTCAGATGGTGCGCCCATTCGGCGCCGACATCGTCGTAGATATTGCCCACGCTGAGGATCTTCTCGGCTTTCTTTACGCCCTCATCGGTCATAATGACGGAATGGTTCTTCTCGTCTACGACGGCGTCGTAACCCTTGCCCAGATCCACTTCCTCACGTTTTGCGTCTATTTCTTCTTTCTCGGTTATGAAACGGACGTTCAGGAGCGGGATGACGCGGTTGACGATATAATATTTGTCGGTGGACTCCTCCGCCGGGCCGGAAATGATAAGCGGGGTGCGCGCCTCGTCCACCAGAATGGAGTCCACTTCGTCCACGATGGCGTAATTGCGCTCGCGCATGACGCGCTCGGACTTGTCCATGACCATGTTATCGCGCAGGTAATCGAAGCCGATCTCGTTATTGGTGACGTAAGTGATGTCGCAGTTATACATCGCCCTGCGCTCCTCGTTGCGCATATCGTGCTGTACGAAGCCGACGGTCAGGCCCAGAAATTCGTGCACGGGCCCCATCCAGAAGCGATCCCTCTTGGCCAGATAGTCGTTGACGGTGACGACATGGACGCCTTTGCCGGGCAGGGCGTTCAGATAGGCGGCCAGCGTGGCCACCAGGGTCTTGCCCTCTCCGGTGCGCATTTCCGCGATCTTGCCCTGATGCAGAACTATGCCGCCCACCATCTGCACGTCGTAGTGGCGCAGCTGTATGGTGCGTTTGGCGGCTTCCCGCACGGCCGCGAAAGCCTCGGGCAGGATGTCGTCAAGAGTTTCCCCGGCGGCCAGGCGCTCCTTGAACTCCACGGTCTTTGAACTGAGCTCCCCGTCGCTGAGTTTGGAGATCTCTTCCTCAAAAGAATTTATCCGGGCCACCAGAGGGTGAACCGTCTTCAAAGCCCTTTCGCTTTTACTGCCGATAACCGCCTCAACAAGTTTTTTAAGCATAGTAGTGATATTTAACAACTTTTGAGCCGGCTTATAAAGGGCCGACCCAAAATTGAAAACCATAATGCCGCAAAAAAGTTAAAGCGTCCTGATTACGGATTGCCGCCGCATCCGCCGGAAGTTTCACAATTCATCCCGACATGACGTTGTCGGGATGGTCTGCTATACTGTATATGGGTCGGCGCAAGGGGATACGCTTCAAATTGAGGCAATTTTGTAGAATCTAGTGATAGAGGGAGATTTAAAACATTGGGGATATATGTCTATAGTTCTGAAAAATATTGAAAAGCGGGTAGAATCAGCGGTAGCGCATTATTGGAAAACACTGGCCACCCAATCTAAAAAACAATCGGCGGGAGACGCTGATCGCGGTGGACGTGCGTCTGTGACGGGCGGGAAACAGATGGATGGATTCTGCCGCTTAATTGAGCAGGTTTTAATCGACAATGGAATGTCCAGGGAAAATATCTATTTCGATAAAAAGCTTGAGCTTCCAGGTTTTTTTAGACCGACTAAAAAATGGGATATATTGGTGGTTTATAAAAACACGCTTGTCGCCGCAATGGAATTCAAATCTCAAAAAGGTCCGTCTTTTGGCAACAACCTTAACAATCGTTCCGAGGAAGCTATCGGGACGGCGCAGGATTTATGGACGGCTTTCCGCGAAGGGGCTTTTGACAAGAGCCATCGGCCCTGGTTGGGCTGGCTTATGTTGATCGAGGATTGCCCGGCTTCTCGCACTCCGGTTTCAGTTTCGGAACCGCACTTTCCGGTTTTCCCGGAATTTAAGAATACGTCATACATGATGCGTTATGAGCAGCTTCTGCGGAAGCTTGTGCGCGAAAGGCTGTATGATTCCTCCGCATTATTGGCTTCCACCGAGAAACAGGGGATGTTCCGTCCCACGTACTTAGCCCCAGTTTTGGCGTAGTAAATCCCACATAACCGGACCCACTTAAGGGTGGGCCAATCCCACATACCTGGACCCAGTTTGGCGGGTGCAAATCCCACCAATCCGGA
>Ga0209211_10001651_pt1 | contig 41363 bp, 29 predicted proteins | sample RifGroA2_FD_183992 | JGI IMG/M metagenome (GOLD analysis project Ga0209211, IMG submission 183992) | Groundwater microbial communities from Rifle, Colorado, USA - Groundwater A2 (SPAdes) (version 2) | ecosystem: Environmental > Aquatic > Deep subsurface > Groundwater | place: Rifle, Colorado...
TTGCCAAAAGGTATATACTGTGAATTACGAAACTCGATCTGTCATTCCCGCGAAAGCGGAAATCCAGTCAATTCTTTAAGGTTTGTGGACCCCCGCTTCCGCGGGGGTGACAGAAAAAAAGGGTTTCGTAATTCACAGTTTATTATCTTTATGTATCAAATTTTTATAGATTATGGAAGGGCGGAAAATCTTGAATAAACCATTTTTGCGGCACGGATTAGAGTATATAGCCGAGCTCGTGCGGGTGATCGTCATTTCATTGGCGATCATTTTACCAATCCGTTATTTTCTAGTGCAGCCCTTTTACGTAAAAGGCGCCTCCATGGAGCCCAATTTTTACGACCGCGAATATTTGATCATTGATGAACTCTCTTACCGTTTCCGCGAGCCAAAACGCGGAGAGATTATAGTTTTCCGTTACCCGCTTGACCCCGCCCAGTTTTTTATCAAACGGGTGGTGGGTTTGCCGGGCGAGACTGTAGTTGTAGAAGACGGTAATATTATGATCAAAAATTTTGAATACGCCAAGATATTAAAATTAGATGAGCCGTATTTGAGCACTTCAACGCCCACGATAGGATCTAAAGACGTCAAATTGGGGACAAATGAATACTATGTTTTAGGCGACAACCGCGCATCGTCTTTGGATTCACGCTACTTCGGCCCTGTCACTCGTGATTATATTATTGGTCGAGCTTGGCTTCGGGGATGGCCAATTGATCGCATAGCGCGTTTTGTTGTGCCTGTGTATGGAATAGATCAGGATGATTCGGGAAGTTAGATGAAATTGCAAGATTTCAGATTCAAGTTTCAAGCTTCTATCTTATGTCTAAGAAGAAAAAAATCCTAAAAAAAGTGGCACGGCCTAAACTCAAACTAAAAAAAGTTACCCCGCGCCTAAAGCCGGAGACTGTCACTGCCCCCGCGCCGGTGATCAAGGAAAAAGGTGCGGAGCATCTCTCTCCGCCCCGCGGCATGCGCGATATTTTACCCGCGGATGAGGTTTATTGGAATTATATTTATGACAAGAGCGTTGCCTTAGCGCGCTCCTTTGGCTATGGGATGATTGAGACGCCAATCTTGGAACAGAAAGCGCTGTTTTTGCGCGGGGTTGGACAAACCACGGATATTGTGCAAAAAGAAATGTACGCCTTTGTAGATCAGGGCGGTGAGGAATTGGCCGTGCGTCCCGAGGCCACTGCATCTGTAGCTCGTGCCTACATTAATCATGGCATGGTCAATCTGCCGCAACCGATAAAGGTTTGGTATTTTGGCCCTTTCTTGCGCCGTGAACGTCCGCAAGCCGGACGCTCACGGCAATTCCACCAATGGGGTCTGGAATCTTTAGGGGAAGAGCATCCTATTCTTGACGCTGAAATTATTTCAGTGGCGTATCATTTGTTTAGCGATCTCGGAATATCGGTTGTCGTGCAGATCAACAGCATTGGCTGTACAACCTGTCGGCAGCAGTTTAAAACTGAATTGGTTAAATTTTATCGTTCCAAGTTTGAACTACTCTGCGATTCCTGCAAAGAGCGATTTCAACGCAACCCCTTGCGCTTGCTTGACTGTAAAGAATCCCAGTGTGAACTCCTTAAAGAAGGTGCTCCCCAGATTACCGACGCGCTTGATGACGCTTGCCGCGATCATTTTATGAAAGTGCTGGAGTATCTTGATGATGTTGGCATCCCGTACGCTTTGAATCCCTATCTGGTACGCGGTCTTGATTATTACAATCGGACGGTATTTGAATTTGTGATGGAGGACAGAGAACAGAAGACGGAAAATGGAGCAGAGACTAAAAAGACTGAACATGAAGAAGCGGTAGAAGAAGGTCCGTCCTCCGTCCCCCGTCCTCCGTCCTTGGGAGCACAATCAGCGCTTGGCGGTGGAGGCCGCTATGACGGACTGGTTGAATTGCTTGGCGGACGCCCCACCCCGGCCTGCGGTTTCTCCATTGGCATAGAGCGAACCATCGCCGCTCTGAAGGAGTTAGCCGTGCCCTTGCCGCCGCTTTTTGTGCCAAAGGTTTTCATAGCCCAGCTTGGCGAAAACGCGCGCCGTAAGGCATTTATTTTGTGGCATGCTATCCGTCGCGAAATTCCAGTCGCCGCCTCACTGGCCAAAGACGGCTTGAAGGCGCAACTGGAGGCCGCTAATCATCTGGGGGTGCGTTATGCCGTCATTATAGGCCAAAAGGAAATCGTTGATGGGACAGCGATCATCCGCGATATGGAGGCGGGGATACAAGAGATCGTTGATTATAACAAAGTAATCTCGGAGCTTAGAAAGAAATTGACGAATCAGGGGACGTAAGATACGATGAGCATGGCACGAACTAGTGTTTGTCGAAATAGTCAAAAACCTGTAGCGCGGCAGTTCATCTGCCGCCCAAAGCGGGGGGGGATAAACCCCCGCGCTACGACAACAGTCCCAACAGGCATTAAGCTGATAATCATATAGAAAGGAGCGTGATATCAATGGTAGAAGTTAAACGTAAAAGAGGCGAATCATTTGAGAGCATGTTGCGGCGCTTTAACCGTCGGATTCAGATGTCGGGAAAGTTGCTTCAAGCCAAGACCGTGCGGTTTTTTGCAGAACCAAGAAGCAAAACCGCGCGCAAGCGCTCGGCCCTGCGCAAGCTTGAACTGCAGCGCTATTACGAGAAGCTTAAAAAACTAGGAAAACTGCCGGAGGAGATTGTGGCGCGAAAATGGAAAAGATAGATTATGAAAGCTATATGAATTTCATCCAGACTATAGAGGAGGACTACAAGCGCGCGTTTAGACAGCAGGATAAACTTTTTGTTGCAGTATTGCGTCTTGTAAAAACCGCCCTAACTAATGCCGAGATTGAAAAGCGCGCCAAAGTCGGAAGCCGAGAAGCGACTCTGACCGATGAAGAGGCGTTGGCTACGGTTAAGAGGCACATTAAACAACTGGAAGAGGCTGGCGAATTATTTAGACAAGGCGGTCGCGAGGATCTTCTCAAGCAAAATGAGGCAGAGCTTCTAGTGCTTAAAAAGTATGTGCCCGCAAGTCTTCCGGAGGAAACCGTGCGTGAAGCCGTTAAAAAAGTTCTGGCCGGCCTGCCGAAGGCAGGGCCGGGTGATTTTGGAAAAATAATGGGGCTTGCGATGAAGGAACTTGCGGGGAAAGCGGATGGAGCGCTAGTTGGTAAAATTGTGAAAGAGATATTAGGAAATTGAGACTGTGGAACAATACCCGCCACCGCGTCATTCTGAGCGGAGCGAAGAATCCCGTCCTTCACGAGAATCGCGAGATCTCTTTGACAAGCTCGGGGCAGGCTCTTCACTGCGTAAAGGATGACAAAAACTGTTTTTCTACAGTCTCAATATAGGAATTAGCCCCTAGTTCCATGCACCAAGTTAGCAACAAAGTAACACGCTGGTTTTTAATAGCAGGCCTGCTATCTATTTTAGCAGTGCCCGTTTTGGTTTTAGCTCAAGGGGGCGCATTACCAGCCCCCGGAGCGACTGTTACCATCGGACAAATTGCTGAAATACCTGGCCAGGCCGGCTTAGCCTTACCCGCTACAGATATCCGCATAATTATTGCTAGAATCATTAGGGTGGCCCTCGGCTTTCTCGGTTTGCTTGCCCTCATCCTTATTCTATACGGCGGCTTTCTCTGGATGACTTCGGCCGGCAACGAAGAGCAGATTGGTAAAGCCAAGAAAGTGCTCATCAATGCCACGATTGGCTTGGTAATTATACTGTCAGCTTTTGCGATTGTTCAGTTTATTATTCGTGCCCTAACTCAAGCTTTAAGCGAACCACCTCTTCCCGCACCTACGCCTGCCCCGGCGCGAGTCGGGGGCGGCGCTTTAGGATCAGGCATGATTGAAAGCCATTTTCCTTCTCGAGGAGCAATAAGCGTGCCCCGCAACACCCGTATCGTTGTCACTTTTAAACAAGACATTGATCCATGGAGCATTGCAGAGCTAATTCCGGGTACGCCGGCTGGTTTGCAAATTTATACTCGCGCCGAGGACGGCACTTATCACTACCCAACCTATAATAATGATGGTGATGCCGTGACCCCGGAGATTCCGGCCCTGCGTTTAAAAACTGGCGCCCTACAAATCATCAAAACCGCGGAGATAGAAGATTTAGTGCGCGAGAGTAATATTGACCGGTATCTGGGTAGTACAGCATCAAGTACAGACGTGCTCGTAACCTTTACAGGAGATCTGCGCACTTTTGTATTTACTCCGGTGAGCCGCACCGATCGCCGTCAACGCGCGCTGTTGGGCAGCGCTACAGCTAATATGTCCTACACCGTTTATATTTGCGGTACAGAATCTAGCCGCGGCAACTGTGCCGTGGGTGGCATTAAATTGCTTTCCGGCCCCTCCGCTTTCCAAGGGTACTTTAAGGACTACCAATGGTCTTTTGAAGCAGGCACCTTTACTGATACAACCCCGCCGCAAATTTTAAGTGTGGTACCTTTTCCGGATAACGGCCGGGATGTCGCCGCAGGATGCCCAGGAGGGGAGTGGTACGCCGATACGGGAATTTGTGATCGTCGCGATAAACCGCGCAATGTTATGCTGCAAGTGAATTTCAATGAAGCGGTGTTACCGACTGTCGCTTCTGGCCGGACCGTTACGCTTACCGACGGCGCTTTGGCTAGCCGAGGAGAGATTCGCGCCGGGAGCTTTAATAAGATGCGCGTATCCATTGCGGGTCCGCTTTATATTTCAGGGCAGTGGCAGATCGGCAATCAGTACCGCACTGCGGAATTTGTGAGTACTGATCTTTGCGGGCGTAATTCCTGCGGCGAAGATATATTTTGCCTGCCGGGCGCCTCCCAAATTACCTCCGATGTATATGCCGCGACTTTGCAATCTCCGGGTACTGGCGATCCGACTTCTGCTGGCTCATTTGACGGTATTGAAGATGTGGCTGGAAATTCTATGGATGGAAATAGAAACGGCCGAGCCCAAGGCCCGACAAGTTTTTACAACTTCAATACACCTGCGGCAACGCCGCCGGGCGGCGATAATGCGCGCTGGTCCTTTTATACCAATGATACAATTGATCTGACCCCGCCCACTATTGTGGATACCGTGCCCAATATTAATCAAGGCGGTGTGCCCTTTTCCGATCCAGTGCAAACCTATTTTTCCAAACCCATGGCTATAACAAGTTTTACTACTAGTAATATTACGCTAAGCGGCGCTGAACGAGTAACGGGCGCGCTCTGGGATACTTGGTGGACACTGGAAGGGGAAAATTTTGATGATGATTCACCAGTGGATTCTAGGCCGGATACTCTCTCTGATGGAGACTTTGAAAAAGGATTGGCGCGCATTACTCATGGCGGCTTTTGGCGGGAAACTAATTATGATAATGACGTTTCTTCGCGCGTAAGAGATTTGTTCCAAAATTGCTACTTGCCATCCTCGGGGTTTGATGGTCTGTCGGGAGAAGCCTCGCGCGCCGGATGCGCCTTTGACAGGATGTCCGGCGATCTACGCTACTGTTGCAATGGCGCGCCGTCGGAGACTCGTTGTCCATAAATATGAATAAGGAATTAGAAATTAGGAACAAGGGAGATAGTGTCATTCTGAAGAGCCGCAAGGCGACGAAGAATCCCGTCCTTAAAATTACGGGATCCATTCGCTCGCTGCGCTCGCTCAGGATGACATTTTCCACGATCTTTACTTCCTTATTCCTTATTCCTCTTCCACTTTTGGCTCAAGTCTCCGCAGATGTTCCCGGTCTAGCCCTTGCCGCTACCGACCCCCGTATTATCATCGCGCGGATTATTCGCGTGGCTTTAGGATTGCTCGGAATAATTGTGTTGAGCTTGATTATTTACGGCGGATTTTTGTGGATGACTGCCGCAGGCAATGAAGAGCGCATTGAAAAAGCCAAGAAGGTGCTGACCAATTCCGTTATTGGTCTTGTTATAGTTTTGACTTCCTTTGCCATCACCCAATTTATCTTGACTAGATTGCGTGAGGCCACTTTAGGTCCCTCGCCTGTAAGCATTGCGGATTGTCCGGGTTGCTACAGCGGTTTGCCGCCCGGCTCTTTTCTCGTTACCGGCATTTCTCCGCGCGGCTCTGTCCCGATTCGCAATGTTGTCGTGCGAGTGGTTTTGAATCAGGCTCCCAATTCCACAACTCTAGCCGGCAATGTCGTAGTAACACGACGAGCTACGGGCGCCATAGTGGATGGTACTTTGACTGCAAGCGGCACAACCATAGAATTTCGCCCTTCTACCGCGTGTCCACCACCCAACGAAACTCGCAAATGCTTTGATGCCGACACGGATTTTCGGGTGGAGGTGCGTACCGGTTTGCAAAGTGTGAGTGGACGCAATTTGATTTGCGGAGGTCTAGCTCCAACATGCACGGCAGAGTTTAGGACTGGCAATTTAGTAGATGTAGCGCCGCCCACTGTCTCTGTAGAATATCCGGACGAAGGCCAATCCGTGTCCGTGGATAGCTGCGTGCGGGTTCAGGCTCGCGCGCGCGATGATGCCGGCATTTCCTCTGTAGAATTTTATGCTGACGGCACGCTTATTGTGCCTGACGGAACCGTTACGCCGCCAGGCGCTACCCTGCCTACTGAAACGCTTTTAGAAATTCCTTGCTGGAATACTACCGGCCTGCCAACGCCTTCCTCGCATGCCCTGCGCGCCAAGGCTTATGATATTGATGACAACAATGCTATGTCAGGAGAGGTGCGCGTTATGGTCCGGCCCGCGCACTGTTTTGATGGAGTGCTTAGCGAGGCCGCGGGCGAAACTGGTATAGATTGCGGAGGGGGTGGCTGCGGCGCTTGTGATGGGGCGCCTTGTACTGCTGCGGCGGATTGTGCCGCTGGTTCATGTATTGAGGGGCACTGTGTTTCGCTTACCACTATAACCGGCGTTTCGCCGGGCGATGGCCGCGACGGCACTTTTGTAACTGTGGCGGGCCGCGGCTTTGGCGCTGCCCGCGGCGCTGTTTACTTTAGTCCTGCTGTGTCCGCCTCGGTGCCGGCCGCTTGTTCTGGTACTGGAACTTGGTCGGACAGTTATGCGCTAGTAGGAGTGCCGATCGGAGCAACAACCGGACCGCTTACTTTGGCGCGCGTGGGCTGTGCTACGACAGATTCAACGTGTCGCGACTCTACCAATGACAGCCGCGGCCCGATTGTTCCAATTCATCCGCCGCCAACCGGTTCTACCACGCCCAATGGTTCATTTGAGATAAATACTACCGCCCACCCCGGGCTCTGCTCTGTATTTTCGCCAGCTCCGACCCGCTGTAGCAACAACCCAGCCATTGCTTGTACTACGGCGGCAGATTGTCCTACGGGTACGCCAGCGCCAACTTGCGCTCCACAACCAGCCGGTTTATGGTCGGCAATAGCGCAGCTTCAAGGCATCCAGTTCGGCGCCACACCGACTGCTCTGCCCGGCGGTGTATTCTTTGGCAGTATACGGGCCGGGTTTTCCGGGTGGACCGATACTTCAGTTCAAAGTGCTGTACCAATAATTTCGTATGGGCCTACCGAGGTGCAACTTGTCAACACTGCAGGCGTAACCTCCAATGCTTTACCCTATAGAATATTATCTCCCGATGCCGGCACTCTGCCCCAAATTACGAGCATTACGCCGGCAGACGACGGGGTAGGTACAGGCGGAGTGGGGGCAGGTATTACCATTGCAGGGCGTTATTTCGGGGATACGCCGGGCCTAGTTTGGTTTATAGCGCGAGCTCCGGATGGTCGCGGCATCCAAGCTGATATTTCTGTGCCTGCTCAATGCGGTACATCTTGGTGGCAAGCTAATCGGATTACCGTGAAAGTGCCACAGGTTTTAGATGTCAACGATATTGATAGTGATGGCAACCGTTTGGAGGTTTTGACTGGCGCCTACCAAATATATGTGCACCGTTATGATAGCGCGCAATCCAATCGCGTAAACTTTAGTCTGACCAATGCACCCCCTGGACCATATCTCGCTTGTGTTTTACCAACTGCCGGACCCGCTTTTTCAAATGTGACTTTTTATGGAGAAAGTCTTGGCGATACCGTGGCTTCGGGTCGCGGTATCCGCTTTACCCGGACCGGTTCGGGAACGCGAAATTCTGCCGCAACGGGGTGGTCTTCTGTTTTGGCCACGCTTACCAATGTTGGCGGCGCGAGAACCGGCACTTGTCCTGAATCAGGTTGGTCCTCTACGCAGGCTTGCGCTCAAGTCCCAGGTACGGCGATTAGCGGCGCACCAGCGGGAGATGTCCTTGCGGAAAACGACCTTGCCGGCGTTACTCGGCGGTCTAACCCCTTGAGTTTTAGGGTAGGTGACTGTCGTTTACGTGAGGGAGAGGCGGGACACATAAGTTGTGGAGCGTTAACTTGCTGTGGTGACGGTTCTTGCAATACGGTTTGTAGTGATTCCACTCCTACGGGCGCTTATAATTGGGACTTTTCAACTACACCAGCGCCAATTGTCCCGCGTGTAGTGGAGTTTTGCGATACACAAACTGGGGAAGGGCATCCTACTCTTCCGCCTTCGCCCGCGCCCTTTGATCACACCATCGGCAATGATGTTTGCGTAAATGCGATAGTCTTGGTCGGATTTACAACAAAGATATTAGACGGTGGCGCCGGCGAGCTACCTGCGCCCTCCGACACCCTACGCCCGAATATCAAGATTGACCGCTGTACTGGCGGAGCCAATCTTTTGACTGGAGCTAATACTTCGTTTAAAGAAGCCACCACAGTGTGGGGATTTCCTACAGGTATCACCACTCCGCTTCTTACTGCTAACCGCATTCCTGCTCAAGGCCGAGGCGCGGATACTGCTGATGATCCCAGCAATTATGCCCTGATTCTGACTAAGCTTGATGACGATGTTGGGCCGGGCTGGGCTGATGCCCGGGGAGTCCAACGCAACTACGAGCATTGGTTTGGCTACCAAGCCGGCGGCCAAGATCGGAGTCCGGTTATCACTAACACCAACGGCACAACCTATACTGCTTCAGCTTGGATGCGCGCGGCCTCGTCGACTGCAGTGGGCAAGCGAGCCGGTATTTTAATCCAGCGCGACAATTCCACAGTGCATTTTGGCACAACTGGCAAAACCTGCGGCGGTATTGTGCCCGGTCCGGGCGTACTCGCCGCTTCGGTTATAAACTGCAGTATCAATACTGACTGCGCAGGACAAGCCTTAGCCAGTCGCCGAACCTGTTTAGATACGCCAGGTTTGTGGCAAAGAGCCAGCCAAGAAATCACGCTGTCTAATGATTGGCAACCGGTTTCTGTCGGTATCACTTTTGATCAAGCCACCGGCAACAACGCTGCTCCAGCGTATGTCCGCGTATTTTTAGAGGGGTTGCCTCATGATTTGCGCGTTCCTGAACCAGCGTTTGACCCCCGTGAGATTTTTTCAATTTACGTTGATGATGTAGCAGTGACAAGCGATCCCTGTCTGAATACGGAGTTAGTGCCAACAGGCACTAGGGCATTGCCAGATAGAGGTGTTGTGGCTGTGTCTGCGCGTGGAGAGAGCACCGAAGGATTTACCTGGACCCCGAATCCTGCACGTCAGACCTGCGGGGGCGTGTTGCCTGGGGTAGTTTGCACCGCTGCGAGTGACTGTCAGTTGCGGTGTGGAGGTTTGCTTTCTGGAGCAATATGTACTGACGCCACTGGTTGTCCCTCCGGGGTTTCTTGCACACGAGTAAGTTGCTCGCCGGCGACCTGGGCGCCTAATTCCTGGTATAGGGTTACGCTCATTGGCGGAGCAAGCGGTATTAAAGCCGAAGGAGCTCAAGGCGCGCCCATGACAGTGCTCGCTGATACAGCGCCATGCGGCAACGCGAATGCCGCGTACTGTTTCCGTTTTAGAACGCGCAACAGTACTGAACTGTGCCGAGTCGGCGGTGTTGCAGTTTCTCCCAGCCCTTGGATTAGCCGCGAGCAATACGAAAGCATTGATTACTCCGCGCTTCCCGTAGCCGCAGAAGATCCTTGCGTGGCGCTGAATCCCGCTTCTTATGGATGGACCTGGGCAAGCAGTATTCCAGCAAAAGCCGCCGTACCAGACCCAAATCAAGGACGACGTTGTATTTCTAATGCTGACTGCGCCGTAGCGCCAGCAACTGGAGATGCATGTGTAAGCGGGTTTTGTACGGCTATGCCATGGACCACAGTCGCTACGACCTATGAAGAAACTGCGCCCGATACTCCTGTGTACATCCGTGCCACAACCGGGACCGTTACTGGCCAAGCGGACTTGCGCATTCAATTTGTTGATCCGCTCATAACTTCTTATTGGCCGAATTGCGGCGAGGCCTGCACAAACGCGGCGCTCGGCGGGCAGTTTAATGTAGTCATGCAAGCTGACTTGACTAGTAATGCCGCCAGCGTGACCAATCCTAGCAACTTTTCTCTTTGGGCCCTGCCTTGCGGCAATGGCACAGTTGACCGCGGCGAAGATTGTGATGACGGCAATACTCAAAACGGCGACGGTTGTTCCAATACTTGTTTGCACGAAGGATCCAGTTTTACCAATCAATGTGGAGACGGAAACGTAGATACCTTTGAAGATTGCGATGATGGCAATACAACCTCTGACGATGGTTGTTCAGATCGTTGTTTAAATGAAGGCATGCGCTCCGGAGCGTGGCGGATTGTGGATCTGACTGGGCCAACAAGACGCGAAATCAGGGAAGGGGCCACTGCAGGCACTGGTGAGACTTTAGTTATGATCGGCACCTGTGGCAATGGCGGTGCTCCACAGAGAGTCACTCCTAGTGGTCTGGGTGAAGAATGTGATGACGGCAATACTCAAAACGGCGACGGTTGTTCCAGTACTTGTTTGCACGAAGGAACGCGCAGTGATATTCCAGTTTGCGGAAATAGCCGATTAGAGCGCGGTGAGGAATGCGAAAGACGCGCCGACAATACTTTTGCAAACTGGTGCAGTGTGACTACATGTTTAAGAACGGGTCCTGTGCCCTCTACGCTCTGCAATAATGGTCGGCTAGATCCCGGCGAAGAATGCGATGATGGCTTGCTTGCAAGCGTTGCCCTGCACGCTCTTTGTAATAGTGCTTGCCAGTGGACAGGAACCAATCCGCCTGCGGCCTTGGGTGGACAAGGTTGCGGAAATAGTCGGATTGAGCCTGGCGAAGACTGTGATGACGGAGGCCGCCGACCTGGCGACGGATGCAGTGAAACTTGTACCAACGAAGGTTCAAGCGTAACCAGTCTGCCTATTTGTGGAAACGGAGGAACGCTAGAGCCCGGTGAAGACTGCGATGATGGCAATATCCAAAACAGTGACGGCTGCTCCTCGCGTTGTCTAAATGAGGGAACTCCGCACGCGATTTGCGGCAATCGTACTGTGGATCAAGGAGAAGATTGCGAAATTCTAATTAATACTTTGACCTATCCTAATCTGTGCACCGTAAGCCTTTGTCAGCACGGTGGCACCGATGCTGTTTCTTGCGGCACTGCTACCCCCGCTGATAGTGATACTGACAATATAGGCGACTGTCGCAGTTCTAGGCCCAATACTTGCGGCAATCGCATGCGCAATGATGGCGAAGATTGCGATGATGGAAATATCGTACCAGGCGATAATTGCTCTGCCACCTGTCTTAACGAAGGGCGATCTGCCGAGCGTGTGTTACCGCTTACCCCTTCATATTTCTCCGCGGATAGAATATTTAGTATAACGACACCTGCCTTAACGACAAATACTTTCTATCGCGTGTTAGTACGCGGCGATGATCCTACGACCCCCGTAACGGTTACCAAAGAAGGTGTGCTTTCTACCTTGCAAAAACCCTTGACGGGATTAAATTTTGCTTACAACTGGACAACTCACGGCACCACGCCCGCAAGCAGTAGTGAATGCAGCCAAGCAACGCCGCCCACTTGCAATACTTTTTCCTGGACTTTTAGAACCAAGAACCAGCCCTGTGTTGTTGATCGCGTAGAGGTTTCGCCGCCAACTGCCTCGCTTTATGTCATAGGCGCGCGTCAACCCTATGCCTCAACGCCTTTTGGGCCGCCGGATAGTTGTGATCCGCAAGGACAGCGCCTTAATGCTTTGCAATACAGGTGGGGTTGGAATATTGCGGCCGCTGACCAAGTGGTTGCCAATATCGTCGGCACTACAGCGGTAGATGATACAGCGCAACCCGGCGTGAATATCGTCCCGGGCTGTGGTAACAGCCGCATTGATCCGGGCGAAGATTGTGATGATGGAAATACCGTTGTCGGCGACGGTTGCGATTCGGCATGTCTTAATGAAGGATCATATTATCCTATTGCTTGCGGCAATGGTTTTGTGGGGCCGGGCGAGGAATGTGAGCCGCCCGGAACGCCGGGTTGCAATGTGCGTTGTTTGCGCACTGGAACAGTTCCGCCTACATGTGGAAATGGAGGAACGCCAGAGTCCGGTGAAGACTGCGATGACGGCAACATTATCGCCGGCGACGGCTGTTCCCCGCGCTGTTTGAACGAAGGTTCATCGCGCTCCACTACTTGCGGCAACGGCACGGTTGACCGCGGCGAAGAATGCGATCCAGACGAACCCACAAGCGCGACAATTCGCGTGAGTATGGTGGGTTTCTCTTGTACGGCTTCTGCGCAATGCGGAGACGCTGACAGTGGCCGCGTTTGTGATACCAGTGGCTCTCCGCCGCGTAACCGATGTACGGCCGGCAGTTTATCCACTAGCATTCCGCGCCGCGCATTTTGCGATGCCAACACCTGTCTTTTACGGGGTACTAATCGCGCCGCGGTTTGTGGTAATGGAACAGTGGAGCCTGGCGAAGATTGCGATGATAATAACATTATTTCTGGTGATGGCTGTGCCGGCACTAGCGCTGCAAGGCCCTGCACCAACGAAGGCGCTAACCCACCTTTGTGCGGCAATGGACGCATTGATCGCAATTACGCACCGCGCGGCTATGCCGAGGATTGCGATGATGGAAACACCACCAATGGCGACGGCTGTTCTAATATATGTTTGAACGAAGGCACTGAAGAAGAGCATGATGATCCTGCCGCAAGTACAACAATTCTTCCCGAAGCGCCGCCGCGTATTGATCCGTTCCAGCAAGCCGAAGCTCGAGGCATTAAAAAGTTTTGTCGCACCTCTGGAGGCGCCTTTACTACTACCGCTTGCACCGATACCTGTTCTGATACGAGTCAAACCTGCGCAGCGCCTAATCCCTGGAGTACTATCAATGTCAACGCTACGGCACAAACTAAAACCGGCGCCTCGGCTCTGACGGTTTATTGTGTGGCCGCCACAGATCGCGATTGTCCAGTGCCTGGCGGCACAAGCGGAAGTGCAACAATAGGCCGCGGCCGGGATAACTGTTGTTATAGTCGGCCGGATATCAGCCGGCGCATCCCTGCACATAACGCAAGCGGCGTTTGCCGCAACGCGCTCCTGAAAGCCGTGTTTAATACCCAACTTGAAGAAGCTTCTCTGACGGGTAACGCGCGCCTTGTGCGAAAAGTTACTGGTAGCGAAGATTGTCGCGAGCGGCGTTGTGGTGGACAAGCAGATCGGCCAAGGTGTACGGAAGCTAGTGATTGTTCCTCACAACCTATTGCAACCCACCGCACTTGTAGTTTTGCTCCCGCCATTGGTGTGCCACTTAACCGTGTAACCGCCGCATTGCCTGCGGACAACCCGAACCTGCTTATCAACCCCAGTTTTGAAACTAATGAGCCAAGCGTGGGCCCGCCTGAACCGGATGCCGACGAGTTGCAAGGCTGGACTTTGGAAGAGGTGCGACCCGTTGGTCAGCCTGATCCGGGCGTAATTGAGGTGAGTACTTTAGCGGGAAGCGCCGCCAAAGATGGTACGCGGGTGATTTCTGCTTCAACAACCGACAACGTGGCGCTATCTGCGCCCACCGCAGTTACGAGCGCGGTATTGAATCGTTTAGGCCTTGTTGCGCGTCAGGAAATTGAACTAGCTCCCGCCACCGAATATGATTTAAGCGTTTGGGTGAAGAAAGTGGCGCCTGCTTCCGACACTATTGCGGGGAATAATATTCTGCTTATGGTTTATAAGGATCTGCCAGAAGGCACGCCTGATTACTTTAAATCTGCGACAGTTGCCCTCACTAGTTTAGATTGGACGCCAATAACCCTCCAGTTAAGAGGCGCTAATAAAACTCCGACGGCTCCGGCCGGAACAGGACGTTATGTTATTGCTCTGGGTAATTTTGGCAGAAACATCCAAGTGCAATGGGATTTGGTTGAGTTAAGACGCGTGCTGACTCCGCCGACTGGCACATCAGTTATACCGACCGGTGAATTTTGGTGCGTGGTACCTGATTTAAATCTGGCTCCTTCGTTAGAAACTACAACATTTAGACAAGAGGGGATTGCGCCGGCCAGTGATACTCCCGTTTCCGCGCTGATTTTACGGCCGTCGCGGATGCTGGAACCCAGTACTGTTTATAAGATTTTGCTTTATGGCGATCGCAATATTAATGATGGTGTCTCCGAGGGAATTCGTTCAGTTAACGGCGTGGCCGTGGCAGGCTTAAGAAGTGATTGGGACTTTACCACTGGCGGTTGTGCTGCAGGGGCTACTTGCGATCCGCCGGATATCGGCATTTGCACAGTTGACAGGGTGCAGTTGACTGTTTCTGCCAATATACCCGACAACGACGCCAGCGCCAATTTTACACGCTCAAACTATAGGCGCAACATCGCCTCCCAAGCTTATTCCAATCGCGGCGGCGGAGTCGGCCAACTGATTCAACCCCTTTCCGGCTATGCTTGGGAATGGTCTTGGATGTCAGGAGAGACGGAAATTGTAACTGTGACCAGTGCCGCAGAAAGCGTGCGGCGTTGCGGCGGAACTTTGCATGGCTTACTTGAATTTACCGGCGCTGCAGACGCCATGGTTCCTGCTGGCTTTACTCGCGTTTGTCCAGCAGGGCAAACTTTTCAAAACGTTACTGCCGCTAATCAAACCGTAGCCCCAGCCGCTAGAAACGGCACGGCCTATATAACTGGCCGCGCTACAATTACCGAAGCCTCGGCTATTGCCGCGTCCGGTACTGCTTCTTTAGTTGGCCGCGCCGTGGATGGCACCCAAGCCTTTACCACTTTCTTGTGCGACAATCCCTGGCCCCTTCGCGGCGAGGACGAGAGCGCTCGTAGAGGAGCATTTCATAGATTTATTGATACTGATTCAGGTGCTGAAGATCATGATGATTACCTTACACCAACAGGAACAAGCCCTATGCATTTCTCCACTTATTATTGCCGCGATGGCACGCCGCTTCTCCCCGCATTAAGTTACCCCGGCGCCGTGCTTATTGGCCCAGGATTAAGCTATTTTAGCGAGAGTAGCCGTTTTGCCGGCTTGTTCCCGTCGCCGCCAGTTTATAGAATTGCCACCTATACTTCCTTACCCGAAGTGCTTAAAGAATTTTTGTTCACTGCGTCTATGCCAAAAGTTTGCGTGGGCGGAACTAGGCCTGGTCAGTCTTGTAATAATGACAGTGATTGTGCGGGAGGCGGAACCTGTCCAACACCTCCGGACCAAGCCATTGGCATCAGAGTAATGTCCAATCCGCGCCGACTGTCACCGCGGGCCTGGTATGACTTTATGGGCTTCCGCGGTCAGCCCCAAGCCCGGCCAAACCCGGTTGATGGTTATGAAGCGATTCAGGATGGCAATACTATTTATGTCGGCGCGACTAATGTAGGCGATGTAGCCGGCAGTACTGAAAAAAGGGTCTTTGGCAATATCTATTTAATCTCGTTTTCCGAAGGCGCCTCCTCGGCAATACAGAATATCTACAATCAGTTGCTTGCCAATCTGACGTTTAATGTGAACATTAACAATCCCCGAACTTGCGCGGGTAATTTTTGCAGCAATGATCAAAACCGTTCTTGCACCGCCGCAACCACTGATTGTAAGGTTTGCAGTGGCGGCACCAGAAACGGCCAGGCCTGTACTACTGATGATACCCATGTCACCACCGGTTGCCCGGTAACCGCACCAGCGACGGCCTCTTGCGCCTTGCCTTCCGGCACTATTTGCGGCCAAAAAAACTGCTCTAACAATTTGGACTGCAAGACCGATAATTCTGTGCCTTGTAACGCGGACAAGGAAAAACTTAAACGGGATTTGCAGCGCTTAACCCAGCTCTCGCTTTTGGAGCAAAACCTGACCTATTACAAGAATCGCACCGGACGCTATCCGACTTTGGAAGGCGGCACCTTTATTCGGGGTATTTCCACTTCACGCTGGCCTTCTTGGCAAACCACTTTTGGCGGAGCTTTGGCTATCCCTTTACCCATCGATCCAGTCAATTTGTTCGCGCAGGGTTGCACCGCGCTGGCAGTCGGCGCTTGCTCTAGTGGATACTGTTCCGGTCTTTCCGGCCGCGCTTGTGTTAGTGACGCGCAGTGTACAGAACCTGGCACTTATGATCTCGCTACTTGCTGGAATGAACAGCAGCAAGGTTATCGCTGTCCAGCCGGCTCGCGCATTTATCAGTATGAATCAGTCGGCGGAGTGCAATACAATCTTTCCACTGAATTTGAATTATTAGAGCGTACAGGCACACCCACTTGGCAGATTGGCGATAGCGCAAATTACTGGCCGCCAGCAGTACGATCTGTAACAAGCGGCGATTGTATTGGCACTGCGCCGAATAAGTATTGCCAAAATCTTACCAGCCGTTCTTGCACAAGTGATGATAATTGCGCAGTTGATCACACTATTGATACCGAGGGAGTTTGCGCCTGGACCGCCGCAGTTGGGGGCAGTACTTGGAGCAATGCCGCGGCGCGTTGCGGCGACCGCATTATCCAGACTGGAGAAGATTGTGAGCCGGGAGATATAGACACTGGAACCGTAACTTTAAGCGGCTTGAGCTGTAGCGGTCGCCCAGCGCTTACTTGCGGAACCATAGGAACCGAAGCACGCGATCAGGCTTGTTTAAGATGCAGTAATAGCGAAAGCACCGCCTGCACAACTGCTACAGCAGGAGCAGTTTGCGGAGGAAGCGAAAATACCTGCCGCAACCTTGGCGTGTGCTTGCCTTTGACTTCCTGCACAGCGCGACGGTTTTGCAGAACTGATTGTTTGGGATGGGCAGATTGGCGAGGTGGAGCTGCGGCTGGAACAACCGATTGTGTTCCAAGTAGCACTTATTGTGGCAATGGTCTTATTGATAGATCGCCAGCAGATTGTACCCCAACCCCAGATGACGCGACTTGCGAGTTTTGCGATGACGGGCCATTAAATGGCCAATACGGCCGCTGTGGTTCCACTTGCACTGCCGTGGATTCGCACTGTGGAGATAGCACCGTAAATGGCCCCGAAGTTTGCGATGGTAAAGTGGGGACCTGCAGTCGGACATCCAGCCGTAAGTGTGTGCGTGATTCCGATTGCCCGCCCCGAGTTTGCGACAATAATTTTAATCGTCAGTGCAGCAGCAACGCTGATTGTGAGTCGTCTGGAAATTGTCTTACGGCCGAGACTTGCAGCAGCGGAACAGGGACGACATGCGAGAGAGGCACTTATAATTGTTGCCGCTTTGATTGCACGGGCATAGGCGAACGTTGTGGAGACGACAGAGTTAATGGAACAGAGCAATGTGAAGGTGCGAGCACGCAGACTTTTGCGCGGGTATGTACTGCCGGAGATACTGTTAGGTTGAATACCGCATGTACCAGTGATGCCCAGTGTGGTGCTACAGGCGGCAACTGCCGTTTCTGTAATCCGGGCTCACCGCCAACGCCTTCCACAACCCAGCAAACTACCCCTCCTCCCACTAACTACCCGTATAGCTGGCAGCGCAGGTGTCGTGCAGACTTATGTTTATGGGCTACCAACAGCTTTTTCTTCAATAATATCTGGTCCTGTACTGCCCAAGGCACTTGCCCCAATGGCGTGCGCGATGGTGCAGAGCAATGCGACGATGGGAATACTGTGAACACCGATGATTGTACCAATACTTGTACGACTGCGCGTTGCGGTGACGGTTCTGTCTGGAGCGGGCGCGAACAATGCGATCAAGGCGCGGACAACGGCCGGCCTTGTACCCCAGGCTACAATCGCTCCTGCACTTATTGTGATCGCACTTGCCGAGTCGCGACTTTTTCAGGCGGCATCTGCGGGGACCTTATTCCACAAACACCGGACGAGCAATGTGATGGCGCGGTTGGATTAAATAATTATGTTTGCCAAGGCGCGGTAGGAAGCACCGAACGCTTCTGGGGTTTTGCCACGGATGTGGAAGTAGATCAGTGGGTGCCTATGCCTAGACGTAGAGCGCCTACGCGACAGCGCTGGCCCGGAGGATATGCCAGCGCCTCATCGTTGAAGATTGAAGTTAACGCCTCTGGATATGATGCCAGAGCATATACACCTCGTCTAATCCTTAATATTCCAACTGCTCCATCCACGGGCATTTATAAATTTTCAGCTTGGGTTAATGCTGGTAATGCCGCGGCACACGGTAAACAGGTTATATTGCGTGCAGTCAATCCACCGCCCCCTCCAGGCTTATTTATGGATCTGCCGCCGGCTACGGGTGGTACAGTTCGCAGTATTATCTTGGATAATCAGTCCACTACTTGGCAAGTCATAGAGCTTACGGTTGGACCGTATTCTAGTGGATCTTTGGAGCTACAGATTGTATTTCCGGTTAGAGAGAATTACGCTATACTGCTTGATAATATCCAATTTAAGCCAATTGAAGGCACTCCTAATTTAACCTGTGCCGGCGATAATTGCCGGGCGCGCTGCGCCGTCGGCGTGGTTTGTGAGAATGTACTTTCAGCAACCAATGGAAATTTAGATGCACAGACTGGCGGCGCACCTATTTGTCCGGCGAGTCGGCCAAGCGGCGTATATCGGTATTATGCTCCGGCTGTGCATAGCACTGCCTGTGCTGCTGGATTACGTACGGGCGACACCTTGACCAATAATTGCGACAATGACCGCGACAATGATGGTGACCCCAATAGTACAGACTGCGAACCCAATAATGAGAATATCCATCGCGATGCTCTTGAAATTTGTGGCAATGGCATAGATGATAATTGCAATGGGCAGACGGATGAGTGCCGGACTGTGGATCTTATAGTTACAGATTATGGTGCGGCTGATGATGCATTTAAGCTTTTCTTAGATGGTATGCCCGTGATTAGTGATAATGGCGAGACAGGTAGTCCGTCTGCGGCAGGAATAATTATTGACAATAGCGCCCAGTCAGTCAGTTTCAGTCGATTGCCAATAGGGCGTCATGTCCTGAAATTATTACTTTGGAATACCCTGGTGCGCCAAGGATTTTCTAATGGCGATCACCAAGGTTCGTTTGCGCGGGTTTTCACAAACCCAGCCACGACCGTGATAAGCCCCTATATTTTTACTGATCCAGATGCAAGAAGAGACTGTAACAGAGGTGTAAGGGCCCCAGCGTTTTGTGCGCCGCAGGATGACCCAGCTGGTCCAGGAGATTACGGAATACTAGTTGGTGAAGAAACTCAATATCCAGGCAGGGGTGGCTACATTGAGTATCTTATTGATGTTACGACGGCTAGCGCCGGCGGCAGGGGGGGTAGTCCGTCTCCACCGGTCGGGGGCTGTACCCCGTTATGTTCTGGTGCGACCCCTTACTGTGTTGGGACTTCTCCTGCATCAAGATGTTATGAGTGTAGAACCAGCGCAGATTGCCCAGCAGGTCGTAATAATTGCTGTGGCGCAACACCCGGTATAAGCGGCGGCAGATGTGTGGCTATCTGTTAATTCCGTGACCTAGTCACAAACCTCTTATGAAACGCAAATTTATTATCATAGGCGTGATTATTCTCATGGTCGTTTTAGTGATGATTGGGTTTTATATTTTTGTGAAACAACGCGATAGACAAAACATGCTACCATCATCATCTCAACAAACACAAATCCCTTCAACCTCGTCGCCAGAATCTCCGGCTCAACCCATCCAGCCTGTTATTCCCGAAATTCGCGACACCGATGGCGACCGATTGTCTGACGAGGATGAAAACCGCTATAGAACCGATCCGACAAAACCCGATACCGACGGTGATGGACTATCCGACTGGGAAGAGGCGATTATTTATGAAACTGATCCGCTGAAAACTGATACTGATGGCGATAATTTTTCTGATAGCCAAGAGGTGCGCGCGGGTTATGATCCCCGCTCCAAAGAGCCGAGGCAGTTGCCATGAGAAGGTGGTGGCCTTGAAAAAGCGAAGAAAATATGTTACTTGGATTCAAAAATTTAAAGCAACAATTATTTCCCCTCTTAAGATAAGAGGGGATTAAGGGGAGTTATGAAGTATGAAGAGAGTCATATATTTAACATTAGTTTCATAACCCCTCCCCGCCTCCCCTTATCTTAAGGGGAGGGCGCAGTGTTGCGTTAGTTTATTGAATGAAACGTATGATATAATAGTGTTAGTAATATTACTTAACCCCACCCTATATGTTTGAAGAAACAATCCCGCCGTCTAATTTACCTATTTCTGAAGCACCTTCAGCTATTCCTCCGGTTGTGCCGAATACACCGGCAGAACAGGAAAAAGAACCCGAGGATATGTTTGCTGGCGTAGAGCCGAAAGTCGCTCCCTCGCCGCCTCCAGCCGAAGGTGGTCCCGCTGAAATTAAAGAGCCTCTCATTGGTTCGCGTAAAGTTATAATTATTGGCGGCATAGTTTTGGGAGTGCTGGTTATTACAGGTGTGGTTTATGGCGGTTTGAGTTTTTTGCGTCGTGCCGCAGCGCCGCCCCTCAAGCCTGTTGCTATGCCAGAAGTGATGGCCTTACCAGAAGTATCAACTGAAACCCCCGCGCCGCCGCAAATAGAGCTACCCGAAGCCGCATTGCCATCCCCTGCGCAAGTTGCGCCTCCTTTAGATACTGATGGCGATGGTTTAAGCGATGATAAGGAAAGATCTTTAGGTACTGATCCGGGTAGTCCTGATTCCGATACAGACGGTTTATTTGATCGCGAGGAAGTTGAGACTTATCAAACTGACCCGCGCAATCCCGACACTGATGGAGACGGATATTTAGATGGTCAAGAGGTGCGCAACGGCTATAATCCCGGAGGAGAAGGCCGGCTTTTTAGCGTTCCTGGCCAGTAAACCCAATTCTGTGACTAGGTCACCAGCTACTCGTGACCTAGTCACAGAAAAACAAGAGGCAAACACTTTGTGTTATAGGTTACATGCCGCAAGTTTCATGAAATTATGTCCGAGCCAATCATCCACGTTATTCCCGAGCAATACTACGGCGGCGGAGGTCCCAGGGTAAAAATGGTTAAACCCGCCGTTGGCGTTGCTGGAAGACCGAGCGCTCCGCGCAAACTTTCACGCACCACGCTTTTTATTATTGTCGCGGGTATTTTGTTTCTTATTACCGTAGGAGGCGCTGGATGGTACTTTACTCGCGGTTTACGCGCGCCGACTTCAGCCCTTGAAGCGCCGCCTCCGCCCCCGGAAGTTTCTGCGCCAGAGGCGCCCGCAGTCGAGGCGCCGTCTGCTCTCGTTACTCCGGAAGTTTCACCAATCCCTGCCGAACCCGAAACTCCGACGCCCACTCCTACGCAACCAGAACCCTTTGCAGATACGGATCAAGATGGTTTAACCGAATCAGAAGAAAGACTGTATCAAAGCGATCCGGTCCGTCCTGATATGGATAACGATGGTTTCCTTGACGGCCATGAAGTAATTAATTTATATAATCCCGCGGGTATTGCTCCGGAGAAGTTAGAAGCGGCCGGTTTGGCTAAACAATACAGCCGTGAGACTGGCGCATACAATTTATTAATTCCCGCGCGATGGCAAGCGGCTCCCTCGCCCGAAGATCAGAATGCGGTATTTGTGAGCGACGAAGGCGGAAAGCGTATTTTTGAGCTTCGCGTTATTGACAATGCAGGCCGTCTTTCACTTGAGGATTGGTACCAAAGCCAGCGGCTAGCCGTCTCCGGTACGCCAAAGCCATGGGTCACTAATAAGTCTGGACTCACAGGTTTGACCAGTGCCGACGAGGCCAAAGCTTACTTCGCCGGCCGCAGCTCAATTTATGAGATTATGTTTGCCGAAGGACAAAACCCTGCCGAGTATAAGACCACTTTTGGCACGATGCTAAATAGCTTCATGGTACGATAACCCCTGTTGACATGTCTTTTCGCATCGCAGGATTCAAAATTTCTATTACATACCAGATTCGCATTCCACAGCCACGGTTGATCAGTCAAAGCATCAAAAGGGTGTTAAGGCAAGCTTGTAAAATAGCAGGTTGCGAGAAAAAAGGTGAAGCCTCTATTATTTTTTTAGACGATAAAGCAATGTGCGCTCTCAATCGCGATTACAGAGGCAAAAACAAGACGACCAACGTGCTGGCATTTGTTGCATCTGATTCGTCATCGCGAGCGACCGCAGAGAGCGTGGCGATCTCATGCCATAATCAGAGATTGCCGCGTCGCTGCACTCCTCGCAATGACGTAAAGGGTGACCTCGGGGACATCTTTATCTCCTTGCCGGAAGCCAAGCGTGAAACAAAACAGTATGGCTGGACTATAGAGTACGAGATCGCCCGCTTGGCCCTCCACGGATTTTTGCATCTTTTAGGGTATGATCATGTTAAGAAAAAAGATGCAGAGGTGATGGAAAAGATAGAAACTGGAATATTAATTCCCTAAACCCCCTCTTGATTATGCTTAGCCTGCGTCGTCTCTTCAAAAGTTTTCACTACGCCTCTCGGGGCATTGCCATTGCCTGGCAATATGAGCAAAGTTTTCGCGTGCAAGTTTTTGCCGCTCTCGCTGTGATTTTCTTAATTTTTTGGTTTAAGGTTCTCCTTTGGCAAGCTGTGGCCCTTTTGCTTTTAATTATATTGGTGCTCACTCTTGAACTCATTAATAGTATCTTGGAGCGTTTTATTGATGTCCTCAAGCCGCGTATTCATCCCATGGTGGAGGAAATTAAAGACCTCATGGCCGGAGCAGTGCTTATTGCCTCATTAGGCGCTTTAATTGTTGGTCTTTTGATTCTGTCGCCGTATTTATTACAATAGAGTGAGCCCCGTTAGAGGCAAGATGCCACAGGCGTCTGCCGTGTCTATGACACGGACCCCTAACGGGGTGAACACAAAAGTTGCTCAATATGTCCACATTGACACTTTGCAAGGTGTCTTTTTTTGGTTTATCATTAATGACTATGTCCCGTTAGAAGCTCGGACAGGTCCGGATTATGCGTAAGACGGAAAGCGAAGCCGACTTCGTCTACGGGACACGATAAAAATAAATAATTCTTAAACTTCTAACGGGATATGCCCGGAGAACCACTCATCGTTGGTCTTGATATCGGTTCATCCACTGTGAGGATTGCAGTTGGACAGCGTATTGCCGCAGGAGGAGAAACTGAACTCCAGATTGTTGGCGTCTCCGAAGTGCCGGCGTCCGGTATTTCTAAGGGCATAATTTCCTCAATTGAAGATGCCACGGCGGCTATATCATCCTGTATTGAAAAAACAGAACGAGTTTTGGGTGTGCCGCTCGAAAGAGGTTGGGTCGGCATTGGCGGATCGCATATCTTAACTGAAGAATCGCGCGGGGTCATTGCTGTCGGCAAACCTGACGGAGAGATACGCGAAGAAGATGTGGAACGAGCGATTGAAGCCGCTCGCACTGTTGCCACCCCCTTGAACTACGAAATTTTGCATGTCATTCCTAAATCTTTTACCGTAGATGGCCAAGCTGGAATAAAGGATCCTGTGGGCATGACGGGCGTTCGCCTGGAAGTAGATTCCCAGATCATCCAAGGGCTTTCCTCGCAAATCAAGAATTTAACAAAGTGTATTTATCGGACAGGGCTTGATATTGAGGACCTGGTTCTCTCAATTTTGGCCACCTCTGAAGCCGTAACCAGTGCACGCCAAAAAGAGCTGGGCGTGGCCGTTTTGAACTTCGGCGCCTCAACTATGAGCTACGCGGTTTTTGAAGAGGGCGATCTCTTGTCCGTTGGGATTATCCCTATTGGCAGTGATCATATTACTTCTGATATTGCGATCGGACTGCGCACCTCAATTGATGTGGCTGAACGGGTAAAAATTGAACACGGCACTGCGCTTGCCAAAGATATAACCAAGAAAGAAGAAATTGCTTTGGAAGATTTGGGCGGCGAGTCCGAGGTAGTATCGCGTAAATATGTTGCTGATATTATTCAAGCGCGCGTGGAAGAGATTTTTGAACGATTTGATCGCGAATTAAAAAAGATCGGACGTTCCGGCTTGTTGCCCTCAGGGGTGATTTTCACCGGCGGCGGCGCCAAACTGCCCGGCTTGGTTGAGCTGGCCAAAGAAAAGCTGCGACTGCCCGCCTCGCTTGGCTACCCGGGCGGCGTTTCATCCATTCTAGACAAGGTTAATGATCTAAGCTTTGCAGCCGCGGTGGGGCTCGTCCTGTGGGGAGCAGAGCTAGAAAGGGGCCGCAGTAATAAATTAGGTAGGTCTCGAATTTTTGCCTTGCACAAGCTCGGCAATCTTTCCGGCGGTATCAAGAAATTTATAAAATCGTTGATTCCTTAATTTTTTAGTATGCCCGAAGTAAAACCCGACATTGAGACGTTTGCAAAAATCAAAGTAGTCGGCGTAGGGGGATCAGGAGGATCAGCCTTAAATCGCATGATCCAGTCCAAAATCAGGGGCGTGGAATTTATCGCGTTGAATACGGACTTGCAAGCCCTGCATTACTGTCTGGCGCCGCAAAAAATGCAGCTTGGCAAGAGCATCACCCGCGGCCTTGGCGCCGGTATGGATCCGGAACTGGGACGTCGCGCCGCGGAAGAGTCGCAAAACGAAGTGCGCGACATGCTTAAGGGCGCGGACATGGTGTTTATTACTTGCGGACTGGGCGGAGGTACCGGCTCCGGCGCATCTCCCTTAATTGCGGAACTCGCGCGCGACTCCGGAGCGCTTACTGTTGGCGTGGTAACCAAACCCTTTGCTTTTGAGGGCTCGCAACGGCGCGAGATCGCCGAGAAAGCCCACGAGGAGCTCATGGATAAGGTGGATACTATTATTACTATTCCCAATGATCGGATTTTGCAGATCATTGATAAGAAGACCAGTATTCTAGAGGCTTTTAATACAGTTGACGATGTCTTGCGCCAAGGCGTGCAAGGAATTTCCGAGCTTATTACAGTGCCGGGCCTTATTAATGTGGATTTTGCCGACGTAAGAGCAATCATGGCCCATGCCGGTTCGGCCTTAATGGGTATTGGGCGGGCCGCTGGCGAAAACCGGGCGATTGAAGCGGCCAAGGCCGCGATTGCCTCGCCCTTGCTGGAAGTTTCTATTGATGGAGCTAAAGGTGTGCTCTTTACCATTGCCGGCGGCTTATCCATGAGCATGCACGAAGTGAATGAAGCTGCTAAATTAATTACCGGGAATGCTGATCCCGGTGCAAAAGTTATTTTTGGCGCTGTGCTTGATGAGTCCTTAAAAGATGAATTGAAGATCACAGTCATTGCTACCGGCTTTGCGGGCGGTCAAGTGAGCGTGCCTTTCCTAGCGCAGAAATCCGCACCGCTTCCGACGCGTACTAGTTATTTTCCGCCCAAACCCGCGCTAAAAGAAGAAAAAATTGCCAAAGCTTTTGAATCTAGACCCTTAAAACGCGAGGAGTCAAAAAGCGTGCCAACGCAATCATCAAAGCCAGCCTCCGCTCAAGAGGAAGAAGATTTGGAAATACCCGCATTTATTCGCAGAAAATTAGGAAACTAACTCTCGTTTCCGTGAAAAAAAGAGAACGCCTCTAATTTTGCTTTGCAAAATTTAGAAGTGTTCTCTTTTTGCGAGTGGTTATCCACAGTGCATAATACAAAGTTCTGAAATCGTAAAATAAACGCCGCAATTAAAGGGTTTTTTCAAAATTTGACAGCCTCTCCTAGTGCGGGCGTACAATAGATAGTGCGTAAGAGAAAGAGGGGAATTTTTTTATCTCTAAATAGGCCGCAGATATTTTATCTATGACCCCCACTATCACCTCATTAGACCAAAACAAAATCAGTCAGTTTACCCAAATTGTTACCAAAGAAGAAATTTGGCGCGAAGGTCGGGAGCTGGGTTTTGTTGATAATGCCATTCGGGTTATTGAAAAGCGCTATCTTGTGCGCAATGAACAAGGAGAAATTATTGAAACGCCCAAAGGCATGTTTAGGCGCATTGCCAAGGCTTTAGCCGAAGTGGAGATAAGATATGGCGCGACAGAGGAGCAGGTCAAATACTGGGAAGAAGAGTTTTATAGTCTGCTGTCCCGTTTTGAATTCACGCCAGCCGGGCGAACCATTACCAATGCGGGCGGACCAACGCGCGTAGTGGCCAACTGCATTGTCTTGCATTTTGAAGACAGCATGGACGGTATTTTCTCCACTCTCCGCGACGCCTCACTGCTCCAGCAAGCCGGATCGGGTTTAGGCTTTGCTTGGCATCTCTTGCGGCCGGCTGGTACCGTGACCGTTGCCTCGCGCGGCCAGGCTTCCGGACCAGTTTCGTTCTTGCACGCTTACAATACTGCGTTTGGGGTAATAAAACAGCAAGGCCGGCACGGCGCCAATATGGGAGTTATGCGCGTTGACCATCCGGACATCCTGGAGTTTATTGAATGCAAACGCAAAGAGGGGATACTCGCGAATTTTAACGTGTCAATATCTTTGACTGACGAATTTATGCAAGCAGTCAAAGCTGATAAACCGGAGCCGTGGCTTTGTGAGTGGAGGGGTAACAAGATGAAGCCGCGGCTTGTCAAGCGCAACAATCGCGGGGCCTATATTTCTCATGAAGAGGTCAATATCACGGCTCGCGAGCTCATGGATAAAATAGTTGAGTCAGCATGGGGGAATGGCGAGCCCGGCGTGCTTTTTCCGGATGAAGCGAATAGAACAAATCCGGTGCCGCACTTGGGACGCTTGGAGGCAACTAATCCATGCGGTGAACAATTTTTGCACGATGGCGATGTTTGCAATCTTGGTTCTATTAATTTGGCCCGGTTTGTCAAAGCTGGCCAGATTGAAGAAGAGCGTCTGCAATACGCCACCTCTCTTGCCGTGCGCATGCTTGATAACGTTATTGATGTCTCTGATTTTCCCGTGGCTAAAATCAACGACCGCTTCCGCGACAATCGCCGGGTAGGTTTGGGTATCATGGGTTTTGCCGACATGCTGTATCAATTGGGTCTTGCTTATAATTCGGAGGAGGGACTGAAGACGGCAGAACGGGTTATGCAAATCGTTAATGACGCCGCCCACACGACTTCAGAAGAGTTAGCTCAACAGAAGGGGATCTTTCCCAATTGGGAGAAAAGTATTTTTGGTCCGCAAGGCGAGAATCGTCCGCGCCGCAATGCGGCCCTAACCACGGTGGCTCCGACCGGTTCCATCTCCATGTTTTTTGATTGTTCCTCCGGAGTAGAACCGTTTTTTGCCTTGGCTTATTATAAGGAAGTTATGGGCGGCGAACGCCTGCCATATTTCAATACGTATTTCGAGGAGGCCTTGCACAGCCGTGGATTGTATTCCGATGAGTTACTGCAAGACGTGCTCAAGACCGGCACAATCCAGCACCGCACCGATTTGCCTGAGGATTTACGCAAAACCTTTGTAACAGCCATGGATATCTCTGCCGAGGATCATATTCGAATGCAAGCCGCCTTTCAAAAGCATACGGACAATTCCATCTCCAAGACCATTAATTTTAAAAATAGCGCGACAAAACAAGAGGTGCATGCCGGCTATATGCTGGCTTGGGAGCTGGGGTGCAAGGGTTGCACCGTGTACCGTGACGGCTCGCGCGACGAGCAAGTGCTTAATTTGAATACGCGCAAGGAAGAAAAAACAACTGGAACGGCTGAAGCAACCGCCCAGACAATCCATGTGCTTGAGCCGCGTCCGCGTCCAGAAGTTTTACGAGGCACTACTTACAAGCTCAAAACCGCCTATGGCAATCTTTACATTACTATCAATGAAGATGGCAATGGCCCCTTTGAGGTATTTTCACAAATGGGCAAGGCCGGCGGATTTTTTGCCGCGAACTTAGAGGCAATTTGCCGCATGATCTCCCTGTCTCTGCGCTCCGGCGTGCATATAGAATCTGTTATTCGGCAACTGAAGGGCATTCGCGACCCCCAGCCAATCTGGCACAAGGGAGAAATGATTCTTTCTTTGCCTGATGCTATCGGTCAAATTTTGGAAAAGCACATTAAGTCTCCTCAAAATAGATTAGATTTGCAATGGGGGCAAAGCAGTGATGAACTGCAAAAACCGGTGCGCCTCGTGCTTGAAAAAGGCACAAGTGGAGTGCTAGATAACGGATTCGCCCCAGCCTGTCCCGATTGCGGCGGCGTATTGGCTTGGCAAGAAGGTTGCGCCAAATGCGGAACCTGCGGGTTTTCAAGATGCGGGTAACAGATAGCGTGATAAACATATGGTGCTCTATAAATGTAATCAATGTAAAAAAGAGATTGATAGCTGGAAAAACGATGATTCTCTCTATTTAAGCGGAAAGCATTGGACGATTCACTTATGTGCTAAGTGCGGAAATGGGATAGTGGCGGCTTTAAAGAGAAAGAAGTTGATCACTAAAACAAAATAAAAAGTTTATGTTATAATCAACCCACTCGGTGGGCTGGGCCGTTGTGTCCGGCGACCAAGGATAACTGTCACTTATCCTAGAGGGGTCCGACTCCCCTACGGTCCGCCACCGAGTTGTGTGGATAACTACAGTTGACACATTTCATAAAATTTGCTATCTTATAATAAAGTGACAGTTATCCTTGGTTGTTGGGATCTCGGATCCCAAAAAGGAGCCCTGAAAGGGCTTCTTTCGTTATCATATAAAACTGCCCCCACCTGTGTGTTATAATGAAACACTATGGATCATGGGTTGACGATGATTTATTGGGGCTATGGCAAGGGCAAGAGCACTGCCGCCATAGGCCTTGCTTTGCGGGCGCTTGGCCAAGGCCAGCGCGTGCTTTTTATTCAATTTATAAAAGGCGAGTGGCATACGGGCGAGATGACAATGTTTGAAAAAATAACTGAATGGCAAGAACGCGGCGAACTTCCTAAAGGTGCCTACTTTGAATTCTATTCCATGGGGCGAGGTTTTGTGCGCATCATGGGCGACAAAAAGCCCATTGAAGAACATAAGGAAGCCGCGCGCGAAGGATTGGCATACGCACGTACAAAGCTAAGCTTTGTACAATCGGAACAATGCTTAGCTTTTGATGTGGTGATTCTTGATGAAATATTATCAGCGGTAGACAGCATGTTGCTCACAGCTGATGATATTAAAGAGCTTATCCGTGTCAAATCACCGCAAGTGCATCTCCTTCTGACCGGCCACAAAGAGTACCCGGAGCTTGCGGAGTTAGCCGACCTTGTCACGCGCATGGAAAAGGTGAAACACCCGTACGATCAGGGATTATTAGCCCAGCGGGGTGTAGATTTTTAATAGCTATGGATTTTGCTAAAATAGTCCTAGAACACGTTTCAAAAATTCCTTGCGGCAAGGTGCTGACTTATAAAGAACTCGCTTCTGCCACGGGTCGTCCGCGGGCCTATCGTGCCGTAGGCAATGCTCTGCACCATAACCCAAGACCTCTTGAAGTGCCTTGCCATCGCGTGATAAAATCTGATGGCAGAGTAGGGGGCTATATCTATGGGTCAAAAAAGAAAATTGGACTTTTACGTCAAGAAGGCATTAAAATAGAGCACGGCCGCATTAGAAATTTCACAAAGTAAAAATAATTTTTATGTCTGAATTACGCAAAGCAGTTTTAGCTTCCATTATAATTAGTTTAGTGATTGGGCTAACTGCTGGCGGAACCGCCGGAATTTTGGTTTCGCAAATCCCAGATCTCAATATACCCACATCTCTCAATAATATTTTGTGGCCACCTATAGCGCGTCGTACGCCAGCACGCGAGCCATCTGGCGCGGGAGCAGTGCCGGAGCGTCCGCCCGCGACCGATGAAGAGGCCGCCACTATTGATGTGGTGCGCCGTGTCTCGCCCGCAGTAGTGTCAATTGTCATCTCTAAAGAAGTTGCTGTGAGAGATAATGGCTCATTGTTCCCTAATGATTTTTTCAGCGGGCTCGGTTTTCCTTTTGAAATTGAAATTCCATCCCCGTCAACTCCTTCGCAACCCTCTGCGCCGCCGGTAAAAAGGCAAGTCGGGGGCGGCAGCGGATTTATTGTTAGTGCTGATGGCTTGATCACTACCAACAAGCACGTGGTCTCCGACAAGAACGCAGAATATACTGTAGTAACTGCGGATGGCCGTCGCTTTGAAGCCAAAGTTTTAGCAACTGACCCGTTTGTTGACCTTGCCTTGCTGAAAATTGAGGCGCGTAATTTGCCAACTGTCAGGCTTGGCGATTCGGATAGGATACGACTGGGTGAAACTGTAATTGCCATTGGCAATGTGCTCTCCGAGTTTCCCAATACCGTTACCAAAGGCGTTATTTCCGGAGTCAATCGCCGCGTGACTGCCGGAGGTCCGCTCGGCGCCGAAGTTATTGAAGAAGCGCTTCAAACTGACGCGGCCATCAATCCCGGAAACTCCGGCGGCCCGCTTGTCAATTTGCGCGGAGAAGTTATTGGTATCAATACCGCCGTTTCCCAAGCCGGACAGTTGGTTGGTTTTGCCATACCGGTGAATGTTGCAAAACCGGTGATTGAAAGCGTTAAGAAATCCGGGCGCATCGTAAGGCCTTGGCTCGGAGTTCGCTATGTGCTTATTACCCCCGAATTAAAAAATGAAAATCAATTGCCCGTGGACTATGGCGCGCTTGTGGTGCGCGGCGAACGCCAGACTGATCTCGCAGTGGCGCCGTCTTCGCCAGCCGATAAAGCGGGGTTACAGGAAAATGATATTATATTAGAAATTGATGGACAGAAAATTAATTCTGACAACCCTTTAGCTCGCCAGATTCAAAGACATAAACCAGGCGATAAGATCAAGCTGAAAATTCTGCGCAAAGGTGAAACGCTGGAGGTGGAAGTTGTGCTTGAGGAGATAAAGCAATAGGGAATGAAATCCCGTTAGAAGCCGCGGTCGCGTTATGTCGAAAATCCTGTATAATTGTAAGAAGTTAATCCTTATAAAGACTAACTTAGCAGGGCGGTGTGACCGCGACCTGCTTCTAACGGGATGAAGCGCACAAAAATCGTCTGTACTCTTGGCCCTGCTTCAGAAGACCCCGCTACTATAGAGGCTCTTGTTAAAGCTGGCTGCAATGTTGTGCGTCTTAACATGTCGCATGGCGATTATGATTGGCATGAGTGTGCCATTAAAAATGTTCGCGCCGCGGCAAAGAAGACGGGAGAGCCAGTGGCTATTGTTTTAGATTTGCAGGGGCCCAAGGTGCGGCTAGGCGAAGTTCACAATTCACAATTCACAATTCACAGTGGCGATCGTGTGGTGTTTACGACATCCAAAGTTGTCATTCCGAGGAGCCACAAGGCGACGAGGAATCCCGTCGGTAAAAGCATGGGATCCTTCACTGCGTTCAGGATGACGTCATCTAAAATCCCCATTGCCATGCCAAATTTTCACAAATATGTGCGCAGGGGATCGCATTTACTCATTGCTGACGGAACCATTGAATGCGTGGTAGAACGTGTGGTTGGTCATGATATTCAGACGAAGATCATCTTGGGCGGTGAATTAAAATCGCACAAAGGCATCGCTATTGCCGGCGTCTCTCTTCCCCTACCTTCTCTTACCGCAAAAGATAAGCGCGATGTGCAGTGGGCGCGCGTGCAGGACATTGATTTTGTGGCGCTTTCATTTGTAAAGCGCGTCGAGGATGTACGGGCCTTGCGGAAAAAGCTTAGCTTTGGCCCGCGGCGCAACACGAAAGCTAAGCTTTGGATGCCTGCCATTATCGTCAAAATTGAAACCCGCGAAGCCGTGCGTAATTTTAATGAAATTTTATGCGAGGCCGATGGCGTGATGATTGCTCGCGGCGATCTGGCGCTCGCTACCTCGCCCGAAGAAGTGCCGATTATCCAAAAAGAGATTATTGAAAAATGCCGTCAGAGCTCCGTGCCGGTTATTGTCGCGACCGAAATGCTGGCCTCCATGGAACATAGCCCGCGCCCGACTCGCGCGGAAGCCTCGGACGTCGCCAATGCCGTGATTGATCATACGGACGCAGTCATGCTCTCGGGCGAAAGTGCCACAGGACAGTATCCTGTTGAAACGGTCGCCACCATGGCGCACATCATTAAGAAAACCGAGCAGTCGCGGTTTGATAATTTGCCAATTGACCCAAGGCTAAGCCTTGGGGATAAAAGATTTAGTTTTGGACAGGGTGAAACAGAAATCGCTCTAGCCGCTTCGGTCCTTGCGCGCACAAAAGGCGCGGCCGCAATCGTGGCCAGCTCTCTTACTGGACACATTGGCCGCTTGCTCTCGAGTTACCGTAGCGAGATATTTCTTTTTATAGGTTCGCCAATCCCGCACGTGGTACGCGAGCTCAATCTCTCTTGGGGCGTGCGGCCATTTTATGTGCCAAAAGCGAAGACGATGGACGCGCTTTTAAAATATTTACTTGCTCACGCGCGTCAAAGTGGACTTAAAAAAGGATCTAAAGCGGTATTTGTCGGGAGCAAAAAACTCGCTCCGCACGCGTCAGATTTACTCGGAACCCAGATACTCTAAAATATGTCCACCATTGCCCAACATCCCCGCGCAAAACTTGATTACGACATTTCTAAAACTTATGAGGCCGGTCTTGTGCTTTCCGGTCCGGAAGTAAAATCCGTGCGCAACGGCGATGTCTCCTTAAAAGGCGCTTACGCTACCTTAAAAGCCGGCGAGCTTTGGCTCCTGAATGCTCATATCGGCCCTTACAAAAAAGCTGGTGGCCTGGTAAATTATGAACCAACTAAAAGCCGCAAGCTTTTACTGCATAAACGTGAATTAGCTGAACTTATCGGCGCTCTCCATACCCAACACTTGACACTTGTCCCCATTTCCATATATACTAGGGGACGTCGCATTAAGGTTGAGATTGGGCTGGCGCGCGGCCGCAAAAAATACGAAAAACGCGAGATCCTTAAAAAACGGACCATACAAAAGGAAATCCGCCAGACCCTTCGCCAAAAAGTATAAGGGGATGTTTGGCTTCGATGGAAAGAAGCACGCAGGCGTGCAAGTAGAGCGGGCAAGCAAGCTCTTAAATACCCTTGCAATCCAATACGTGCCAACGTATTATCAACTGTCAGGAACGCCTTTCGCGTTCCTGCATTTGCTCACGCTTAACGCTTGAGCACAGGAGCTCCTGATTCCTCTAGGGAAGCACTCCTGTTATTAGGGGATAGGAAGTAAGGCCAGCTTCTAGCCTTGCTTCGGACTTGGCCAGAAGCTAGACAGTGTTGAATTTGTATTCTTTAGCATACTGTGACCCTTAAAAGAATACTAAACTTGTAGTGCGCGGGCGTGCGACTCTTTTCAGACAGGGGTTCGATACCCCTCATCTCCAAACGCAGTGCACCTTATGTGGAATGCGTTTGGAGTGAGGTGAGCGAACCGGGAAGGGTTCGGGAAACGGGAGTTTCCCGTAGCGGAAAGATTAAAACCGAGGGGTTTTAAAGCGCAGCCGTAGGCGAGCAGTGAGATACCCCTCATCTCCAAGCGCAGTGCACCCTGTGTGGAATGCACTTGGATGGGAGCGGGTCGTTATAAATTCATAAATTCAGACCAGATGCGCATATCACGAAGAAAGCCTAAAAAAATTGCCGGCCCGATTGTCCGCTATAATGAATGGATTCGCACTCCGCAAGTTCGCGTTCTTGACGAAACCGGGCAGCACCTGGATGTTATGGACACGCCAAAGGCTCTGGCCCTAGCTCGGGAAAAAGGACTTGATCTTGTAGAAATCAATCCTGGCGCACAGCCCCCGGTTGTCAAAATCATTGCTTACGGCCAATTCAAGTATCAAAAGGAAAAAGAAATGCGCAAGCAAAAGGCGCATGCTAAAGCTGTTGAAGTTAAGGGTGTGCGACTGTCGCTACGCATTGGCAAACATGATTTAGATGTTAGAAAAGAGCGGGCCCAGAGTTTTATGGCGGACGGTAATCGTGTGCGGATTGAGATCATATTGAGAGGTCGTGAGCAGCAACATGCTGATCTGGCTCGGAAAATTTTGGAAGATTTTGTCTCTTCCTTGCCCGACATCCGCATAGATCAGCCCTTGGAGCGGCAAGGCGGCGTGCTCTCCATGGTCGTGGCGAAAAAATAAGGTATGAATCCCGTTAGAAGCCGCGGTCGCGTGCTATGTGCGGGAATATTCAAAAGGTCAAGTTATTTGTTTTTAAATAATACATAATTAGGCAGGTTAGCTGACCGCGACCTGCTTCTAAACGGGATGAAGTTAAAAACCCATAAAGCAATTGCAAAACGATTCAAAGTCACAAAGAGTGGCAAAGTTTTGATTCGCAAAGGCGGCCAAGATCATTTTAATGCCCGCGAATCCGGCAAGGTAACACGGATGAAAAGGCGAGACATTGCGCTGTCGGACAGTCATGCGTGCAATGTAAAACAGTTGATGCCTTATAATTAATTGTGTACGAATCCACGAATGTTGCACGAATATTACGAATTCGTTGTATTCGTACGATGATTCGGTGATTCGTACACAGAGTGAAGTGATATGCCACGAGTAAAACGCGGAACCCATCGTGTAAAAAGACGCAAAAAATATCTTCAGGCTACTAAGGGTTATAAATGGGGGCGCAAGTCCAAAATAACCCTCATGAAGCCAGCCATGCTTAAGGCTGGAGCCCATGCCTATGCTGATCGCCGGCGCAAAAAGCGCGAGTTCCGCGCGCTTTGGAATATTCGCATCAACGCCGCGGCGCGGGATGAGGGCATGAAATACTCCACGCTTATCTCCGCTCTGCATAAGAAAGGGATTGCGCTTGACCGCAAAGCACTTTCTACGCTTGCGATTGAATATCCTCAAGTATTTGCAAAAGTTGTATCTTCCGTGAAATAATATGGTAGCCGCAGGTCTTTAGCCTGCGTATTAGGGCCGTTGGTGTAGCCCGGTCTAACACGTCTCCCTGTCACGGAGAAGATCACGGGTTCAAATCCCGTACGGCCCGCCAATTTTCAGAATTCGGATTTTGGGCGATTGTTGCCTCGCCCCGCCAGAGGCGGGGCTCGGCTTCGGCAAGGATTTTGAAGGGATTTTTGAAATCCAAAAACAATTTCTGCCCGCTCAAACGGAAGTTCGAACCAATCTTTTTTAGAAAATCCCGACCCCGTTCGGGATTTTCTTGCAAAGCGATAATCTCGGCTTGTTTTACGGTATTTATGAATTTGGCGGCGAGTTCGAACCGATTATTGCTTTTTTGCTCAAAAGCCGTGAGTTTGTCTTTCAAAAGCTGTTTTTGATTGACGAGTTTGTTTTTGGCTTCCCGATATTCGGCAAGGTTTAAGGCGTTTTCAAGATAGGCGTTCATCAATTTTTCCAGCTTCTCGTCAATCGTTTTTATTTCATTTTCTGTTTTTTGAGCAAAAAAGCGAGATGATTGGGCTTTTGTTTCTTTTTCAATTTCAAGCTCGTTTAACATTTTATCCGCCCAATCATCGGGCAAAGAAACTTTTTGAATAACCTCTTTTATTTGAGATGAAATTTTTTCTTCTCTCGTAAAAACATTTTGCGAGCAAATGTGGTTAGGATTTTTCTTAGTGCAATAATAATAAACATATTGCTTGCCTCTGGGCTTTATTTTTCTATCAGCCGTTATTGTAAAACCACATTCGCCACAATGGAAAAATCCTCTGTAAAGAAAAAATTTCATCTTGTCCGCTTTCTGCGGTTTTGATTTTCGTTTCATCACTTCCTGCGTTTCGTCAAAAAGTTTCTTTGTGATAATCGGTTCGTGCTTTCCCTCAAAAAATTCGCCTTTATATCTTATCAATCCGTAGTAAAAAGGATTTCGGAGTAAATACTGAAAATTTGAAACGGAAAGCAAAGAATCTCGCCGCCCTTTCAAGCCGAAGTCATTGATAATCTTTCGGATTTCTTTCAAGGTATATTTTCCGGTAGCGTAGGCCTCAAATGCCTTTTTAATCAATGGCGATTTTTCTTTATCAACATAAATCTGTTTGGTTTCCTTGTTGTTGAGATAGCCAAGCGGGGCCATTTGAGGCCAAAGTCCATTTTTCAATTTTTGGCGGTGTCCTCTTTTGATATTTTCCGAAAGATTATCAATGTAATATTTTGACTGCCCGAAAGCGATTGAAAGCATGAATTTGCCTTGCGGTGTCGGATCAAACCAAAAAGTCGGGAATTTTAGCTCTTTGATAACGCCCGTATCAACGAGATAAATAATTTGCCCGCCGTCCACGGAATTGCGAGCAAGACGGTCAGGGTGCCACGCTAAAATTCCTGTTGCTTCGCCCGCTTCAATTCTTTTCAACATTTCAGCGAAGACAGGCCGGCCGGGCTTTTTCGCAGTTTGCTTTTCCACCAAAATATCAACAACATCAATACTTTCTTTTTTCGCTAATTCTCGCAATTCAGCCAACTGGTCGGCAATACTGCGAATTTGCCTGTCTTCGCTGTCCGTTGACTTGCGGGCGTAGATAAAAAACTTTTTGGTTTGATTTTCGTTTGTCATATTATTGGGCAGTCAAAATTAAATTATCGCTTTGCCTTTCGCCAAAGGCGAAAGAAAAAAAGATTGGTTTATAAAATTTCATTTTATCCGTGCTTCGCACGGCGAACTTCCGTTTGAGCGGGCAGAAATTGTTTTTGGATTTCAAAAATCCCTTCAAAATCCTTGCCGAAGCCGAGCCCCGCCTCTGGCGGGGCTCGGCAGTAATCGCCCAAAATCCGAATTCTGAAAATTGGCGGTGCCTTTTGGTTAAAATCCGAACTTTTTTTGATGAAAATCCGGATTGTGAATTTTGATTAAAACTTTTCCGCTCGGGCGGGCAAAAAGGAAGGGGGTTGGGGGGAAGGAATTTTTGCCCGCCCTCGCTTTCGCCGCTTCTTTTTTCGCCGCCGCAATTTTTCGTATTTCGCCTTGCGAAATGCGCCACCAGAAAGGAAGTTGTGTTTGCCCCGCCCTCCCGTGCGCACACAACAGGTTTGCTCCCTTTATTTTGCTTGCCAAGTTTATTATAATTTAGTATCATTGTAGTAAGGATTGGGACTTAATCCCATAACATAACCTTATAACTATCATAGTATTTTATGGCAAGCAAGTCAAACGAAATATCAACAATATCAGCAAACATAAAGAAAGCCCGAAATAAAAAGGGTATTTCACAGGATAGGTTGTCAAAAATGGCAGATGTCGCCTATAACACCATTATTAAAATTGAATCGGGGACAATCCAAAATCCAACAATTGACACTTTGTCAAAAATTGCTAATGCGTTAGATGTTAAGGTGGACGATTTAATCAAAAAAATAATATGAGCCAAGTAGCAACATTATTTTCAAAAACAAAGATTGACTATTCGTGGTCTTTTTCCGATAAAACACGAAAAGATACGGCATATATCACGCATGGCTATCATCGTTATCCCGCAAAATTTATTCCTCAAATAGTTTCTCGTTTGGCGGAAAAATACACCAAAGAGGGAGATTTAATTGTTGATCCTTTTGGCGGTTGCGGAACAACGCTCGTTGAATCAAAAGTAATGGGACGGCCTTCGGTTGGGGTTGATATAAACCCGGTAGCTGTTTTAATTACAAAAGCAAAAATTACTCCGCTTGACTCCCCAAAAATCGAGAAGGCATTTACCGTTCTAAAAGCAAAACTAGATACATACACCAGAGACACAAAAGTAAAAGCCCCTGAACACGAAAGAATTGATTACTGGTTTAAGCCAGAAGAGAAAAGAAAACTTGCTTTTATCTTTGCTGAAATTTCAAAACTAAAAAACCAAGATATTAGAGATTTTTTCTTTTGCGGATTTTCTAACATTTTGAAAAACTGCTCTATTTGGTTGCAGAAAAGTAATAAACCGACAAGAGATTTCAATAAAAAACCTTCTGACCCAATACCGACTTTTTACAAACAGATAAAAATGATGATGAGAGGGAACGCCCGATTTTACGAATTATCAAAAGAAAAAAATCATTTAAAAATACCAAGTCAAGTTTATTGCACGGACGCTCGGACAATTCCCGTCAAAGATAATTCCGTTAGTTTAATTGTTACCTCGCCGCCTTATGTTACATCTTACGAGTATGCCGACTTACACCAATTAACTGCTTTGTGGTTAGAATACACAAAGGATTTAAGCGATTTTCGTAAAAGATTTATTGGTACTTCTTATCACAACAAAAAAGATTTAGTTTTGAATAGCAAACTTGCCGAAGAAATAAGAAACGAACTACTGAAAAAAGATAAGAAAACTGCCGAGGAAGTTTCAACCTATTTTAGCGAAATGAATCAGGTTTTTGTTGAGATGAAAAGAATGCTGAAAAAAGGTGGGAAAACCTGTATTGTTATCGGTAATACCAGCTTAAAAGGAATTGAAATACTAAACGCCGAAGTTTTCGCTGAACAATTAAAAAATTTGGAATTGAAAATTGCCGATATTATCAAAAGAGAAATCCCGTCAAAAAATTTGCCGTCTATTAGAGATGAAAAAACAGGTAAGTTTGCGAGAATAAGCGATAAAAATAAAGTGTCAGCTTATCCAACAGAATATATTTTAATAATGGAAAAATAAAAAATATGACAATAAATGATCTAATCAAAATTTACGAGACAAAAAAGAAAAAATACGGCGTACAAGCATATCGCCATATCTCAAATGTTTTGAAAGAAGCAAAGACACAACATAAAAAAGATTTTACAGGCGATGACCACGAGCAATCTTGGCGAGCTTTTAAGGGTAAAAATTTGGAAAAAATGATTGAGTATATTATTACTGATGAAGTCCGGGCTTTGGGGTTGCAGGTTGTAAACGGAAATAGTTTAGAACGAACAAATGGCACAAACTTGTCTAAAGAATTAAGTTTAGTAAAGAGAAATTTAATTGTTGATTATGGCGAGTTCGGTTCGCATTTGCCTGACGTTGATTTAATTATTTATGACCCAAAAACGAGCAAGGTCGTTGCAGTTCTATCAAGCAAAGTAACTTTGCGAGAAAGAATCGCCCAAACTGGTTATTGGAAAATAAAACTTGCTTCCGATGAAGCGACAAAACATATCAAGGTTTATTTCGTAACACCAGACGAAGACGGAACGCTAACTATTAAAAAACCAGCGAAAAAAGGACGAGCGATTGTTGAAGTAGACACAGACGGCAGTTATGTTTTAAGCGAGACGGATATTGAAGAGAGCGGCAAAGTTAAAATGTTTGATAAATTTATTGATGACTTAAAAAAATTGTTAAGATAATTTATGGACGAAATCAAAAATGATAATCGAATGGGATGGATTCGTAATTTAGAGAAATTAACCAAGAAAGACAAAAATAGTTATTTTATTGAATATGAAATTGCGACAGAATGCCATATTGCTGGCGTATTAGATTATGAAAATGGCATGATTTTATGCGGTGGTCTAACCATAGAGAAAGACAAAGACGGGCTTTATCATTACTTACTAAAAGTGAAATATGCGGGCGTTGAAGAACCTTATTATAATAAGAAAGCAAATAAGAAAGGATATTACTTTAAGGATGGGGCATTGGGCGAACTGTTAGCTATTTTTTCCCTATATTTTCAATGTCGTTTTTATCTCATAGCGACTTTTTCTGGAGAACTAACTAGCCACGGGTTAAGAATAAAAACAGAAAATAGGTTTATTTATAGACTCTGCAATCCATTAATTCACCCTCAAATTTTTTCATCCAAAAACAGAAATTTTGCGATTGGATTGATCAATTTTTTGGACACTGTAAAATTGCTGGATACAAAATATCATCAGCAATTTATCTTGGCTTGTTACCATTACACACGATCATTGAAAGAAATAGGCGTTGATAGTGAAATGATATTTATTAGATTAGTGTCTGCCATTGAAACTCTTTCAAAATTTATCAAGTTAAATAAAAATAACGATTTATTTAATGGTAAACCCTTTGAAGATATTATAAAAGACGGCATCCTTTCAAAGTCAGAAATGGAAGAATTTAAGCAAACTTTTGAAAATAGGAAATCAAAAGCAAAATTCATTACATTTATCAAAAAATATTCAAGTGGATATTTAAAGGGTGGAAATTTTAAGGCAAAGCACTGTAAAATTTCCAAAAAACAATTGCCGAAAATTTTAGGAACTATTTATGATGCTCGTTCAGCATATTTACATAATGGCGAGCCGATGTATTTAAGCCAACCAATGCATGGCGGGGAAAAATGGGATACCGATCCAAGTATGGGCATGATAATAGACAACAGGTCATTTCCTGCTTCACAAAAATTGCCATTCACTTATTTTTTTGAGGGTTTAGTGAGGCAATGTTTATTAAATTTCTTGAAGTAGAAAAAATAAAACTATGGATAAACTTCAAATAGAATCAACAACGCTGTGGGATTTTCCGAGACAAAACTATGGCGATAAGCCACACGGAAACAATAAATATAATGGCGTAACGCCGGCTTTTGTCATTTGGAATTTGCTCCAAAGATACACAAAAGAGGGCGATTTAGTAGTTGATCCAATGTGCGGAAGCGGAACAACGATTGATGTAGCGAAGGAACTAAACCGAAAAGTAATCGGCTACGACTTAAACATTGTTCGCCCAGACATTATTAAAAATGATTCTCGGAAAATACCACTTAAAGATAACTCTGTTGATTTTGTTTTTGTTGATTCGCCATATTCCGACAATATTAAGTATTCTGACGATGAAAAATGTATTGGTAAAATTTCTTGCGAAAAAACAGAGTTTTATGACGAGTTAGAAAAAACCGCTTCAGAAATCGTAAGAATCTTGAAGCCCGGCAAGGTTATGGGTTGGGTTATTGCCGACCAATGGATTAAAAAGAAATTTACCGCTGTTGGATTTTTAATGTGGCAAAGATTAGAAAAGTATTTTGAGCCAATGGATATTATTTGTCTAACTCGTCATAATCAAACATCAAACACGGGTGTTTGGCATAATAGGGCAAGGCAGTTTAATTTTTATCTGAGAGGTTTTAAGTATTTGTTTATAATGAATAAGCCCGAAAAGAAATAGACGGCGCGCCAACTTCGTTGGCACGAAAAATTGCGGCGGCGAAAAAAGAAGCGGCGAAAGCGAGGGCGGGCAAAAATTCCTTCCCCCCAACCCCCTTCCTTTTTGCCCGCCCGAGCGGAAAAGTTTTAATCAAAATTC
>Ga0209211_10001652_pt1 | contig 41353 bp, 41 predicted proteins | sample RifGroA2_FD_183992 | JGI IMG/M metagenome (GOLD analysis project Ga0209211, IMG submission 183992) | Groundwater microbial communities from Rifle, Colorado, USA - Groundwater A2 (SPAdes) (version 2) | ecosystem: Environmental > Aquatic > Deep subsurface > Groundwater | place: Rifle, Colorado...
TTACACCAATCACTTAATTATCAAACACCTGCCGAGGTATATTTTGCAAAGAAAGGAGAACTAGATCTTAAATCGGCCGAAATACTGTCTTGACAAAGGGGTACAGTTTAGAAATACACTCCTCGCAATGACGGAGGGGATGGATTGACACAGATGTCGGGCGACCGCGAGGGTTGCCCCTACAGGGAGACTTGATACTGTAATATAAAGACAATGAAGATAACTGTACAGGCAACAGACTTGAAGAAATATCTGGGAATCGTAAATAGGGGTATTGGGGTACGACCTCAGTTGCCAATTCTTTCAGGAGTTCTTTTGAAGGTTACAAAAGAGGAAGTAAACTTGGTGTCTACTGACTTAGAAGTAAGTTTCTGGGTAAAGTTGCCGGCCAAGATCGATGAAGAAGGAGAAATGGTGGTGCCGGCAAAACTTTTTGGAGAATTGGTGGCCAGTTTACCCGCAGGGAATGTAACTCTTTTAGCGGAAAAGAATTCACTAACGGTAACAGCAAAAGGGATCAATGCAGAAGTAGTGGGTCAAGGGGTAGAGGATTTTCCGAGTATCCCCAGAGCCAAGAAAGCTCAAATAACTTTAAAGAGTGGTGAATTCCGGCAAAAAATGGATCGTGTTTGTATTTCGGCAGCGCGGGATGATACGAGGCCAGTGTTAACAGGGGTTCTGTGGGAATTAGAAGAAGGCAAAACGATTTTGGCTGCGACTGATGGATATAGATTAGGAGTAGATAAACTAAATGTAAGTAAAACAAGTATTGAGAAAGATACAAAATTTATTCTTCCAGCAAGATCTCTTCAAGAAATATCAAAAGTCTTGGCTGAAACAGGAGAAGATAATTTTGGGATTGAATTTGACAAAGAAAACCAGCAGGTAATATTTACTATTGCCGATATGGAGGTTTCTTCTCGACTGATTGCAGGGGAGTTTCCACCCTACCAACAGATTATGCCGAATACTTACTCAACAAGAGCTGTCTTTAACAGGGAAGAGCTACTGGAAGCCGTCAAACGTGCCAATTTGTTTGCCCGAGACAACGCCAATATTGTTAAAATGACAATTGAAGGGGAAAAACTAATTGTAAAAGCGGAAAGCAGTCAATTGGGAAGTAATTCGACAGAGATAGAAACAGAAGTTGAAGGAGAAGGTTTAACAGTGGCTTTTAATGCCAGATATCTCTTGGATTATCTAGGGGTGAATAATGCCGAAAGGGTGGTTTGGGAGACTGAAGGAGAACTTAAACCCAGTGTTTTTAGGCGAGAAGATGATGACGGCTGGATTCAGGTAATAATGCCGGTTAGGGTGCAGAATTAGACCAGGCCTCAGGTGGTAACTTTAACTGGGGATAGATCCTGGTGATAGCCTGATCTTTTGAGAGAATCCAGATAAGACCATTATTTTCGGCAAACAAAACCATGTCTTGTTTTTGGTTGATTGATGGTTTGACTTTGAGATTGAGTCTATTAATGATGGATGAACTGGTGATAACTTGTTTGAATTCACGATTTTTCATGTCTACCAACATAATAAAATCAAGAACTCTGGGTTTGGTGCCTTTTTCAACAAGATAAAGTTCGTTTTTTAACCAATAGGTAATTGATTCGGTGGTAGTATCGTCGAGTTTGATTTTGTCCAATTGATTGTTGTAGATATATAGATTCTCACTGTCTGTAATGGCAACAACATTATTGTCTGTAGAGAGAGAAAAAGGGTTGAAGGTCTTATTTGTTTGAGCGATTGAAGTTTTTTCATTGCTGATAAGGTCAACGATAAAAAGCGTTTTTTTATCTTCAGATAGAGCAATAATTTTGTCTGGTTTTGAATACCAAATGTAGTTAAATTCATCTCTTTCTTTTTGGTTAATATCTTTTTCGATTAATGTTTGTAGATTTAATACTTTTTGTTTGTCGGAGGAAATAATCAGTGCTTCACCATTATTATTTAGAATGGCAATTTCGTTGATATCAAGTTTCTTGGTGATGACATTTTTGTAGGGATTAAAAATGGCTTTGTCTTTGACAACGACAGGAATATCACCATTCCATCCGACTGAGGTACCGTTTGTCGAATTTGGTAAATGCCAAAACATAAATTGATACTCTTTGATGAATTTTTCAAAATTTGATTCAATGTCTACAGTAGGTTGTGCTGCTGGTGGTGTGGCTGTAAGATTGGGAGATATAGATGGAGGAATCTGGTTTTTTTTGGTTGAAAATATACGAGTTATAAGAACAATTAGAATGATAACTATAACAAACAAGGTAATAAAAACGCGTTTTTTGTTTAGGGATAGGTTGAGGGGCATTGTTGTTTTACTCGATTGATAAAATAAGCAAGAAATTCTTCGCCTGGGTCTGGTTTGCCAATATGAAGCTCAAGATGACCAAAGATTTGAGTATAAGGAATATGGTACTGTTGCATCATAAAACAGGTTGAATTAACGGATGATTGAATTTCATCTTCGTTGGGGGATTTCTCTTCCGGTTTGGTGGGGGACGTTCCGGGTGGAATAAACCAAGCTCCGACCATTTCGTTATTGAGACAGTAGTTATTTTCATTGCCTCCAACACAATAAGCAAGTTCTGCTTTCTTTTCCCACATTTGTTGCCATTGTTCAACTGAACCATTTTGGTCAGTGCCGATTTGACATGATAATCCTACTTGATCTAGATAAGTATAGGTATTGTTGTTGTCTGTCCAGGCACCACTCCAATGGATAACTATTTTGGTAGGAATAATACAGTAGCCTGTCCTACCCAGTCCTGTGAGTAATCTTTTTACAACAGGGTATGAACCAGCTTGAATCATAATCTCAGCACCAGCTTCAGGACCACAGTCTAGATCATAAACACCTTCCTCTCCACCAGGACCAGGTCCACTTACTCCAGGTCCACTTCCGCCACCATACTCTGCATAATCGACCTTACTGAGACTATCGAATTGAACGAGGGTGGAGAGAATGGGGGCAATTAAAAAAGCAATCGCAATATAAAGTCCTACGACGATGCCGGCTCCGATAATGATACCTATGGCAGAGACAGCGGCTATTTGAACAGATCTTCTGATGGCGATGAGACCGGCGATGAAAGTGGCACCGGCAGTAGCAACTACAGCTCCACCAGCCACGACGGGAATAATCAGATCTCTCGAGCGGAATTTCTCCCCCCAGCCCATTTCCTGCCAAACCTTGTCCAGGCCTTTTTTGGCTAATCCAATAGTAGCATCAACTACGGCGGTGGCGACCATGAGGATGGCACCAACAATTAAACTTAGACCAAAGGTTGAGATTCCAAGAGCCGCCGCGACAGCGGCGATAGCGGATTCGGCGGCAACCATACCGGCCATCTTGGCGCCTTGCACACCAGCTTGTTTTGCTGTTTCAACAATGAGCTTTTTGGCAACAACGTCAATGAATTTTTTAGCTCCTTGTTGCAATCCTTCTTTGAGAATGAAGTTTCCGAGTTTTTTACTGGTGGTACTACCGGCATATTTAAGAATGACATTTCCGGCATGCTGACCAATCTTTTTATTGACCCAGGCATAGAGAGTACCCTTGGGGTTAAGGATAAATTTGGTGGCGGATTGAACTAGTGGAGATTGATGATTGTAGAAATTTGTAATGCTTTGGGAAATTCTTCCAAATGGTTTGGTGATTACTTTGGTTGTAATGGTTTGCCCTAGTTTTCTAACTGGTTCAGGAATAACTCTGGTTGTTTGGGAAATTATGTCGAAAGACAATGCTTTTACGTTGGCGGAAATATCTTGACCAAGTTTGGAGTCAGAATTGGGACCGACAAGCTTATTGAGTTGGGCGTGAACCTGTTGATAGACACTCAGACCATACTGATTATTTGTAATAAACTTATTGAGTTGTGAATTTGGATCGTTCCGAAGTGCCTCAAGTTTCTCCGGAGTAAGTCCAAGACTAAGAAGGCGGACAGCCTCGGGGCTAATGTTTCGATTACCACTGTTGGTAGTTTCTAATACAGCAACGGTTCGAGAGCCGAGCCCTTCAGGGCTTATTGATAGAGATAGTTTGGTAGGATCTTCTTTGCGAAGGATAGACTCGAGCTTTTTTCCGTGAAGCTGTAGTGGTGTGGATGGTGGTGGAGGGAGTTTGGCGTTGGGAAGTGCCTTGAGAAGGGCATTTTGGACATTACGGACTTCAATGATGGCCGCGGTCATGTCGTTATCCAAATCAATATTCTTATTTATCTCTCTCTCAAATTCATTAAACCTATCACTCTCACCTTTTTTTCGGAGTGTCTCTTTGTAAATCTCATCTTTTTCTCGGAGAGCTTCTTCTGCTTCTTGATCGACTAAAGTTATTTGTTTTTCTAGTTCTTCAACTTTACCGGAGAATGGTTCGATCTCTTCTGCTTTTTGCCACGCTTGAACTACCTCGTTGACATTGTTTATTGGTGAGGTAAATTTGACTCCTTGAATTATGAAGGCTAGTTGTGAAATGGTATTGAGGTCGTTGAAGTTGGTTAGATCTACGGCACCGGTGAGACCAAGATAGGTAAGATCATCAGTTGCTTGTTTGATTTGGGCGGGGAATAGACCAATACCTAGATTGGCGGCTTGGATAATGGCGGCTTGAGCCATGACTGCTTGGCTGGCAACACTTTCAACATTTCGATATATTGCTTGTCTACTTTCACTTTTGGGGTCGACGGTGTTAATAAAGAAGTTATCTTCCGCCTCTTTTTGTTTTTCGGTTCTATTTTTAAGGATTGTTTCGGTCCGGTTTCTGGCTTTCCAAGTTTTTTGAGCACGTTTGACGGCGTCGGCTACGGAAGTGGTGGTATTGGTTGCATTTTTTTCAGCTACTAGTTTTTCAGCGGCGAGTTCTTTAATAAGACCTGCTATGATTTCGGAGGGGACAGTAGAGTCTTCTTTTGCCGGAGTTTTGGTTTTTTTTACTTGCGGTTCCTCTAGTTCTGGTTTAGATAAATAATCGATAATCTGTTGAATCTCTCCAGGGGAGACTTCTTTTTGAAAACTGCTGGCAGTGACTTTGTGACCAGCGTCTTTTCGAAAAAACTGGTTGTAGTATCCAGCGCCGATACTAAACAGTCGAAGTGCCTCGGACCTATCACTGTCAGAGAGATCCTCTATTTTCTTTGGGAAATACAGTTGAATTTGTCCAAGTTCGTAGATTTCTGTTTCGTGATTGGCCATGGTTAGGGGTTAGTTGGCTCAGTGATTTCTCGAGGGTGGTCTTGGGAGGCGGTCTCGGCGGCGGCTTGAAGTTCAGCCTGTTTTTTGCGCTCAAGAATTTCAGCCGGCTTACTGGTAGCTAGGGCATGTTCGTCAGCGGAAGAAATAATTTTGATGGCCACGTGATTCATACCGGCAAAGAAGATTCCTTCACCGACTCCGGCGGAAAGAAGCAACTGTTTCTCACCTTGAGAAAGATAAAAGGTTTCGGAGATCTGGTTGATGGCGGCAGAGGACTGTTTGAGAAGTAATTTTAGAGCTGAGTTGGTAATGATGGCTTTGCCATAGGCTGAGCCAAGAAAGTCGTCAACATTTTGAGAAATGATGGAAACACCGAAATAATACTTACGCGCGCGTTTAACAAAACCTTGTAGAATTTTGGCGGAGTCTTCATAGCGCATGAGATACCAAGCCTCGTCAACTACGAGTATCCTTTTTCGAAGATTTTTTCGAACTTCATTCCAGACAAAGTCAAGGATCATGAACATGACAATAGGACGGATTTCGTCGGCGGTGTCTCGAAGAGTAAATACAGTAATAGGAGCATTGATATCGATATTACTTTGCTGATCAAAAATTCCTTTGACTGCGCCCATGACAAAACGCTCGAGTCTGGCTGCCAAGGTTTTGCTGACGGCTTCTTCCATACCAATGAGGGAACGGTAAAGATCTTCCATGCGTGGTGGTTCAAGAGTATGAGTAGAAGGATCTTCGGTAATTCCCTTTTGGCGATAGGTGAGAACGAGAGCTCGATTCATGGTCGCTTCTTCGATAGGATCCATCTGCCCAATCATAATTTTTAGAAGAGACATAAGGAAGAGATATTTGTAGCCCATTTCATCTTCGGTGCTTTCTTTTGGGCGGGCTATTTGAAAAGGATTGATCTTGTGTGAAGCGCTAGCAGAAAATGATAGATAGTTACCACCAACCGATTTGGTGACCATTTCATATTCGTTTTCCGGGTCCAGGATAATAATTTGGCAATCGAACATGAGAGAACGAAGGATCTCCAGTTTGACGGCATAGGAATTGTGAACGAACATGCCACCGAAACCAGCAAAGAAGACTTCGTTGTTGACGGTTAGGTCGTAAACAAAAGGATGTTTACTCTTTAGTTTGGAGATTTTGACAATTGGATCCCAATATAATTCTGAGTGAGCGAGAATTTCTAAACGATGAATAATCTCATTTGCCTTTTTGACGTTGTCTTGTATCTCAATATATTTTTTCAATAGATACTGACTGCCTTTATATATCCTATCGTAGGAAGTATTAGCCTTGGTTGTGGCAAGAGTTGTTTGGAGAGTGGAATCTATATCTCTAAAGGTGATACCCAAGTTTTTTGAAGTAGAGTATAAATTTTCAAAAAGGTAATCCTTTGTTATTTGGACGCCTGAGGTGGTTTGGTAGACATGGAGGACGGTCTTTACACTAGGTATGACGGTTCTGGCTCGCATGGTTTGCCAAGTATGTCCAAGCTCTTTCCAAAGTTGTTTGTTGAATTTTTTACTTTTAGCTCCCTTATTTGCTAAATCTTGCCATTGCGGAAGGCTGATTAATTCAAAAATAGGCTTCTCTTGATTGTTGATGAAAACTATTCGCAACCTTATTTCTGCGATTAATTCTTGTAAATAGGACGAAGTTGGGTGATATTCTCCATTTTTCAGATCAATTAATTTTTGAGGAGCTCCGACTTGATCAGGGTAAAGTAATTGGTAAATTTCTTTAAGAGGTTGTTCTAGATTGGGAATAATATCATCATTGGGATTGGATTTTTTACCAAGAAGGCTCTGTAATTTTTTCTTTTTGCGAGGAAGGTTAAAATTTATATGTTTTGCAAATGAGGAGAGGTCTTTTTGACCAGAAACAGTAAGTTGGTAGTAAAAATCTCCCCTGTGGTTGGTATTGGTTGCTCTTTTGAATTTACGCTTGATCCTGGCAATAATACCGAAGTTATAAAGCAGATAGCTTAGATCTGAGGCCAATTCTTTAGACTTGGTGGTACAGGTAACCTCATGTTGTTCTACACAGCCATCGCCATCGTAGTATGCTCTGAGGAAAGCGGCTTTAATATTATTTTTTTCGGAAAAAAGAATCGAAGGTATTTTTTTGGTTCCGGCTTTTCCGAAACATCTATTAAGTTTTATTTTTCTGATAAGCGATTTGGAGTTGATAGAAACTCCCTCAATTACCCCGTGGCCTTTGAGGGGAGTTGCTTTAAAATTCAGTTTTTGACAGAGAGAATATATTTTTTCGATAATTTCAGATTCCATATTACTGATACGTACTGATGTTTTTGTGCTGCAACCTTCGGCAACGTAGTAACCAAGAAGTTCATAGTATTCCGTTGATTTTTTGGATGTCGATGAAGTTGATGCAAGGATATGACGTGGGAGAGGAAGATAATCACCAACTTTAATAGAATCTCCTTTGACAACATGAATTTGGGCATTATCCAACGTCAGCATATTGTGATCGGCTGTAGTGGTGATGATACGTCCGGATTTGGTGGTAAAACGATAAAGATGACTTGGAGCATCTTTTTTGGCGGCTACAGTGACGGAAGACCACTCACCTTTGAGGGTGCGAGGATTGAAAGAATATACTTTAATTCCCGGATTAACATTGCCAACCATCTCATCATCAATCCTGACTGAACCTTTCTTCGTAATTATTTTTTCAATTAGAGGACCAATTTTGGTCCTTTTAACTTCGTTGGCTACGTTTTTGATGAGGACTGTTTCACTATAGGCTAGACTTTTTCCTGCGCCACTGGTTGCGAGAATGAGCATATTGGCGTTCTCTAGTGAAAATCGGTCAAAAATAACGAGAGAGTCATTGTGAGCGTTGACGCCATAAAGAATTCCTTGATTGTCTGAGAGTTCCGATGAAGTGAAAGGGAAGGTGGTGGACAGAGCGGTGGTGTCCATATTCCTTGTGAGCATAAGTTTGTCTTTACAGTAGGGAAGGGTGGTTTTGAAAGCCTCCTCCATTGATAAGGAAGCAATCTTACTTATGATCAAAAGGGAAGCCAGCATGGATTGGATTTGGGCGGTAGAAGTATCCAATTCTTTTTCCGATTCGGCGGAGATACTGATATAGAGTGAGAATTGGAAAAATTTTTCGGCACCTTTGACGAGCTGTGATTGGAGAACTTTGGCATCTTCGAGACCGGCTTCGGTGGCGGCACGAGGAATGCGACCCCGCTCTATGTCGGTATTTATCTCTGCTTCCATCTCGGCAATGCGCCGGCGGAGACTGTCGAGGGTATCTTTGGAATCGCTTGGGTAAACAAACATGGAAATATCCAAAGAGTGATTGAAGTTAATCAGAGGGGAGAGCCAGTTGGCGGAGACATAACGAGGATAACCGGTGACAAAAAGAGTACGAATATAGACGTCGTCAATTTTGATGTGAGAGAAGTCTACTTCTATGGCAGATGGGGCAATAATATCTTGGATAGATTGACTAGAAGCGGCGGATTTTTGAATGTCAAGCGGGGGAGTTACTGGTTGGAGGGGTGTAGAAACTTGTCTCGCCGAGACAGCGGGATTTGGTACGGCTGTGCTGTTTTTTTTGCCCAACGTAAAAAGGTTCAAAGCCATGATTTAAGTATAACTGAAGTCGATAGGTTTTAGGAGGCGTTGGACCTTCCGGGGGTAATCGCTTGGGTGACACTACCTTGGTTGTAGATAGTGTAAAAAAGGGTAACCAATTCACTAGTGGAAAGTTGACTGGCTTTGAGACCGATTCTGGCAAACTGTCGGATGATGTGATCACGTCGCGGGTACAGAGCCATAGAGGCTTTTTCTTCGATATATTGGAGATCAAAAGGGGGCTTTTGCGGGGTTTTGGACAGAGGATTAAAAGTAGCCTTGGAAATACCCAGCTCAACTGCTGAAAAAGAAACAATGACATAGAATTTTTTTTCGAGTACCCGATTTTCTTTGACAAGTGATTTGACAAACTGTCGGTAAGAAAGGAGCTGTTCTTTCACCTTTTGAGATGGTGTTCCCTGAATCCGGTTGTCCAGAAGATTAATATAGTCGGAAATATTTTTTCGCTGAGAACGGATGAGAATTTGAATGGAAAAAGAGAGTGAATTTAGGAGACCTGCGTAAGCATAGATTGTAGCATCTTGTTCCTCTTCGGAGAGCAGATTGAAGTTGATGGCGGTGGTCTTTAGAACCAATGAACAAGAACCATCTTTCAAAAAGATGAGATGATTTTTGATGGTATAGATATCGAGACTTTCCTGGGTCGAGGATTTGATGTTTTCAGACATATTTGTGCGAAGTGATTATAGTGCTGGGTTATTAGATTGCTTGGATTTTAAGAGGTCGGATAATTGTTCCAGAAAGATCGAGAGAATAGGGAGAGAAGGTGAAGCCTTCTTTTTCGGCGAGGATTTGATAGAGGCCATTTTCCAGAGGACGAGCAAACATGAATTGACCAAGCTTGTTACTTTTGGTGGCACGAGAGGTTAGACCATTTTTTTGGATTTCGACTAATACCGCTTCAAGGATATTACCTTCAGGAGTGAGGGTGAGACCGACCAGGGTGTTGGGGGTGGTGGGGGTGAAGGGGATGGGGAGCTGAGCGGCTTGGGGAGTGACTAGTTCTTGGTTATTAGTTATTGGTATTTGAGTAGATATGGTGGTGATGGGAATTGCAGGAGAAGCTGGAGTATTATCTGAGACGGTAAACGGCGTTTCCGGTAGGGGTGTGTTTGGAGTGACAATAGCAGGAGTAATGGAAACGAGGGGAGTTAATGGTTCAGAGTTACTAGTTATTGGTTCCGAGACAACCGATGTTGGTTGGGGAGAAGAAGATGTGGCTCCGGTAGAGAGTTCGATCCGGGCGTTGGACACTGCCTGAGTTCCGACAATGGGACCTGTGGAGAGGGCCATATCTTTAGATACCTCCTTGGATTTTTTCCAAACATATTGAGTGGGTGAATATATAGATCTGATGAAGGCGAGAATCCAGATATCGAGCGACCGTCCTTGAACCGGGACAAAAGCCATACCGACTCCGAGGACAATAAAGAGAAAGGAAAGGGGATATTTGAAGAAGAAGGGTAGGGGAAGACTGTAAACGACGATGGCCAAAACGATAGACACCCCAAGTGAAGCGAACTGTTTGATGGTCATATCACCGATCAAGCGGAAGCGGTAGGAGCTGATGTCTTGCGGTAATGGATGTTGTTGAATGGCCATAGCTTGGTGCGAAGTTCTGAGTTATTGGTTATTGGTTCGATGTATCTAGTTTAAGTATATCGTGTCTGGATTAATCTGGGTGCAGTTCGAAGAACATTTTTGGGGTCAATATTTGCTGTGGTCTTAGATAGTCTCTCACTTTTTCTTGCAAAAAATCTCTCTTATCTAAAGTAATTAAGTAATTACATTTTGACAATTTGGCTTCGGACAGAATTATTGCGTCTTTTTCGACGATAACTTTCTGGGCATTCTGTATTTCCATGTCATTTGGATATTTATTAATGATATGAAGATGTTTTACCAACATAAAAAATCTTCTTAGGTGAAGATTATCTAGTTTTTGACGGGTATTTTTTTCAACTTCATGAAGAACAATTTTTGATACGCAAAGTGTGACGTTTTTGAAACTAAAAAGCTTGGCTGATCCATCTATGGGTGAGTAGACGGCGGAGAAAAGAACACTAGAGTCTAAAAATAATTTCAGATTTGATCTTCGATTTGCCATTCCTTGATTTCTTGATCACTAAAATTTCGACTATATTTTTCGAGTTTTGGGTCGATGTAGGTTTTTTGGTACAGTTGGTTGGCGATATTTTCGAGTTTTTTGAGATATTTAAAGTCCACCAAAGCGACAATTGGGTTTCCACCTTTGGTGAGGAGAAAGTAATTGTCTGCTATGGCCAGATTGGCTATATCGCCAAGTTTGCCTCTTGCTTGGGTGATAGGGATGATATTGGTTGGTTGAAGACTCATATATACTATTAAACCATAACGTACAGAATAATGTCAAGTATTATGTACAATTGAGCCTAGTATCTAAGTGAAAAAGTCAAAAAGGAATTGAGTGGCTCGAAGACATTTGGAAATTAACCTTATCGATCGTAAATGCTAAGATAAAACATGAAGAGATACGAACCGAATCAGGAGATCGATGAATCGATTCTGTCGAAGGAAAGAGATCTTAAATATAATGCCTATACAGATTTGAGGTTGGTTGCTAATTTATCTGATGTGGGTGAAATGGATATTTATCCACCCTCAATTATTGAGCGAGCAGAAGCAATAAGAAACCTAAGAGGAAAAGGATTTGATCTGGGTTTGGCTGGATTAAGGTTGACTCAAAAAATGGAGGAGGGAAAAGAAATATTAAATGTGGTTGTTGACAGTAGTAAATCATCTGAATATTTAAAGTTTGTTGATGAAATGAAGGAAGTGAGAAAGTGGTTTTTAGGTGAAACAACTATCAAACCAGAAACACCTGTTCTGAATAAGTTGGGTATTGATACCACAAAATTTGTTGAAACAAAAACCACAGGAAATGAACCCCTTATTCCAGCACAAGAAATGATGTTGAACGGACAAATAACAGATACAGATGACACAAGCGGAGTGTCTTTGGGTGGTGATTCTTTGAAAAAATTGGATGATGAAAAAATGAATTTTGAGGTAGTATCAAAGGCTGAAATAGAGAAAAAAAATATGTCTGAATACCAGAATCCTGCTAGTAAGTTAATATTACTCGGAGACATTACTAGAAAATCGAATGGTGAATTTGCAGTTAGCGATAGGCGTGAGGAAGGGGAAATTTCAAATGAAATGAGGGCTTCTATGATAAGGAAGCTTGTAGCGAGTGGGTTTGATGTAAGTGTGATTGGAATTAAGGTTAAGGAAAACAGTGCCTCGTTGGAATACTACACCAATTTCAGAGACATTGATGATGTAGTGCTTATCAAGTTGATAAAGGAAATTGAAGAACAAGATAAGAACTATGATGAGGGAAAATTTAGTGATGAATTTAAGAAATTCATGGGAAGTAATTTGGATAGATTCAAGATGACTAAAGATCTGTTGTTTAGGGATAGGGTGTTTAGAGGTGAAAATCAAACAAAAAAAGGTAAGGATGGCGAGAAGACCGAAAAAAAAGATTCGGTTTGGTATGACGGGATTTTGGAGGATCTAAAAATAGCATCGTTTTTGGATCATCATCTGTCGAAGGATGAAGTGAGTCGTAGTGATGAAGTGATGGAAAGACTAAGGAAAAAGTTTCCTAAACTTCCAAAATTGTCTCAAAATGAAGGCACGCAAGAGGATTTGAATAGACGAAAATTAAGAGCGGTGTATGAGTACCTGAAAGATGGGGAAATATCACACTTCGCAAAGGATTTCTTTAAGACAAAGGAAGAGGCGGAAAAATTCTTAGAAGCCATGAGAGTTGATAATGGGGAAGGAGATGAGAAGAAAGGAGCGAATTCTCCCGAAAAGGCCGAGGTTGTTTTGTCGGAGGAGAATCCAATAATTCAAGAGCTCAAGATGACCCTTAAGACTCTAGATCAAAAAACGAAATGGGAAGCCAAGATGGCTGAGATTAGGGCACTTCCGCAAAAAGAACAGGAGAACAAGTTTTGGATGTTGATTGCATTGGCTAGGATGCAGAGGAATAAGCGATTTTTAGATAGAGACATTGACCCAGACGGCAAAATTGCCAAGTTTTGGGATGATCACAAGGGGAGATTGGGCGACTTGGGTGTCAAGGTGGTATAATTTCAGATAGAATTAGCTTCGATTTTGAATATAAATATGGAACCACTTGCATTTGGCGATCTAGGTCACTCTGTATTTTCTGACGATAAATTGGATGAGATAGTCAATAAAATGAAGGAGGAGCCTGTGATTCTGCCCCCCGTTGAGGCGGTGACGGCAAAGGAATATGAAACTCCAGAAACGTTGGAGTTGGCTGGAAAGATTGCTGGAATGGCGGAGCCTGGAATCCTGGCTGCTGATCCGGAAAAACCCAAGTTGAATCCAGATGAATTTGAGAGAATAAAACCAGAAATTGCAAAGAGATTAGAGATTATTAGCAATGAGGTTACCGATGTAGCTATCAGGAGGACTGTTAGGGATGAATTGAGAGAAAATTTTGGGTTAGATATAGGGGACGAATTTTTGGAGGAAGATGAAAGAGGAAGAATATTAAGGGAGGAAATGTTAAGAGGAGCCTCTTTATATTTATCTTCTGGTGGCGAGGAATTGGGAACTTGGGGAGCGAATGAGAATGGGGTAAAAATATTTTTGCAGGACATGGGATACCAATTTAAACCAGGGGAAGAGCCTGAAGTTGTGCCGGGTGGTGTGGTAGAGCCAATACCAGAAGCCCCTGTCGTTGAGGCCGCTGTAGAAAAATGGCAAACAAAACTTAATCAGACCCTAGAAATAATAAATGATTATCCAATAGAGGAGCAGAGACAAGCCTTAATTAATCTAAAAAAAGATATGGTTAAAGGGTTAGCTCCTGCAGAATTATTGAACTCGGTAGTAGCATTACTTGAATCACCAGAGTTAGTTGCACAACCAGTAATTGACATCCCTGAAGCTCAACGACAACTCGAAATGGTTTATAATAATCCAGACGCAAGAGCTCGACAGCAGGCCGCAAGAAGGTGGAGAGATAGATTTGGCAGTAGAATCGGAACGGAGGATATGGATAGGCAAATTGAGGAGATTCTAAATATTGAACCGGAAAAAATTTCTGAAGTGGAGATGGGTGATGAAGAACAAAGTAAGAAAATTAAAACTGATGTTCGAATGGCAATGATTGTTGAACTTTCGGAGAAAGTGAGTTCAAATATGAATATTCCATCTAGTTTTGATCAATTTCTAAGATCAGAAGCCAGTAGATACGGTATGGGAAAAAATCACTTTCCCAAAGAATATGAAGCAGAACTAAAAAAAGAGTTCTATGCTCGAGCTGAACTAGCGTCTGTTCTGTCTTTCTGGGATGATCTTGCGGGTACCCAGTCTTCGGAAGTGGATACTTTTAAAGATATGACTTCATCAAAGATCGATCAGTGCAAAAAATTATCCAGAAGCACCTATGAATGGCTCTCTGAAATAAAGAATATTACTTATAGAAAAATCGAAGGACTAGAAAATGTTGAGGGAGGAATTGAATTGAGAGAGCAAATGAATATTGTCTCAGCTGAACTATATATAAGAATGATGAGAAGAGACCTTGATGTTTGGACTACAAGAGGAGAGGATCGGGGAAAAATAATTAATGATTTGGCCTTGGGTCTTGGGGTAAGCATTGATTCTGTCAGGCTTTCTTGGCAACTTGCAGAAGCAGAATGTTGGGCCGCAAGAATGAACGTGGGTTTTGTAAGCCACCCAGCGGGGAGAGTTATGATCCCATCAGAGTATCGAGATTTTTGGACGAGGAATGGTTCTCCTTTGGGTGGTTCAAGGTTGTGGCAAGAATATTTGTCAACACACGGGAATGTATATCCAAAATCATTGGAAGCTCCCTACTCGGCGCTTGGGTATGGTGAAAAAGGGGTTTACGACTCAGAGGTCAGAAGGCTGGGGAGGACTGGATTTGAAGCTTGGATTGTAAGGGTTGTTGATACAGAAAAAGAGAATAGATATATTGATAATAGATACAACTCTGGACTGAGAGACGGAGTGATTCCCCTCTTTTCAGACAGAGGTGGCGCTCCGGCCGAGTTGCAAGATTTAATGAGGATAAATAACGAGATTTTTAGAGTGGTTACTAAAGATGGAGTTGTATTAAGCATGATGCCTGAGACTAGCGAAGTAGTTGACGGAGTAAGTAAATTGAAGAAACAGCCCGATGAAGCCCTTTTTGTTGGTGGAGAAAGGGCTTTGTTGGCTGGAAAATACTTTACTTGCATGGAAGCGTTAGTAAGCCAACCTGGTTTGTTGGACGTTGACCTCCCACAGTCTGTTGTAATGGCAGATTTATCCAAAGGGGCTGCTGTAATAATGGCAATGGATGCCCTAGGAAAGGTTGACGCGACAAAGGCTTCATCAAAAGAGTTGGCTACTCTTAGAAATGCACTGGTTTCTTCTAACTTCCGTTTTCAAAGCAATGACTTGGTAGATAGACCAGAAGGTCAAAATAGTAACCGGATAATTCGCATTAAAAATCGTAGACAAGAATGGATTATCGGGAGTGGAACCAAAGAGCGAATGTCTAAATCGAAAGCGAGAGTTGGTGAAATGATGGAACAATGGACACGAAGTTATGTTTGGCTACTATCATGGCAGAATCCAGCTCATCAGTCTGAAGGGTCGGTCGTTGGAATGGCTAATTGGGTGATTTTAGCAAGAGATGTGGTGCTTGCTTTGGATACAAATAAGCAATGGGGAGAATATGTGGGATATGGTTATGGTAATACGGATGCTAATGAATTGGCTGTAGAGGCTGATGGAAGACCTAGAAAGAACCCCACTGTAGAATCAAAGTTGGCTGCTCAAGAGTATACAGGATGGTTTGATACACTTTTTTACAAGGTAATTGATCAATTGAAAGCTAAAAAAATCAAATTTACTACGACAGTGGCCAGAATAAAGAAAGAAGCTGACACCGACGGTGAGAGGATGCAATATTCTTACAACTTTTGGAAGAATAGATGGTGGTGATTGTGGTGACTAAGATGAAAGTGGTGTTGAAGCTGATGGTTGTCCCGTATTAATAGCCTGGGGGGGTTGTTGTGGTGGTGTTCCAACCGTTGAGACTACATTCTTAATGACCCCTCTTGCTTGGGCAACACTTTGTGATCTCTGGGCAGAGAGAGGTAGTTTATTTGTCAAGAACGGCTCTTTGGTGTACCCATATTTGAGGGCGTCGCCGATGGCTGCGCCGTAGGGGAATGGAGGTACTTTGAGGGCCTTTTCTACCATCTCACAGTATTTGCTGGCCATCATGAGTAGCCCGAAACCGATGGTGGCGAGCATGAGACTTCCGACTGATCCGAAAGCTGTCCCAGCCGCAGCACCGGCGTTGGTATCTACCATACCAGCAAAAGGTATGGTTAGCGGGGGTGTCCAGATGTTGCTAAGAGTGGAGAGTTGATTTACTCCAAGTAGATTTTCCAATCCTGCAGTTATAACCCCGCTAAGCAATCCGCCAGAAGCGGCTAAAGAAAGAAGTGGTTGACACATGAGGGCGAAGGAGAGCGTTAGAAAAAAGATGGCAACGGGGAAAACGGCAAGGTTGCCGTATATTGATCTTAACCAGTCACCAAAAGAGGATGATCCGGGTAAGAGATTTCCCAAGAGAATGATGGGGGCAAAAATAAGATTGATAATGACACCGAAGAAAGCTTGAAATAGTTTTAATATGAGTTTGAAATAAGAAATAGCAACGGCAATGATGATAATAATGCCAACAATAATGCCAAAACCTGAAAACATGGGGATTAGCGAGACAGCTCCGACCATAACTCCGACGATGGCTCCGAATAATCCTCCAATAATTAAGTTGAAAAAGACAAAAGGAGAAATTATTACTGCAGTGATCATGTTTACAAAAAAGGAACCAACGGCTCCGAGGATTGATCGGCCACTGACTACATCGATAATATCGTTTCCGACACTTGATCCGATACCTCCACTGTTAAGTATGGCCTCATTTCCTCCAATCCTAAGAATATTTATGGCCATAGCATCTGCGATGGTAGAGATATCAACCAAGAACCCGACAATGGCATAGGAGAAAGTAATCATTAGCAGGGTAGCAATGAGTTTGGGAATGGCGAGCTGGATAGTGGCTGCGGTCTTGGAATCTATCTTGACACGGAACATGATCATGATGCCGTAAAGGACAAAGCCAATGGCGAATAGCATGTAAGAAATATTTCTGAAAGCTCGCCAAAGAGGAAGAATTGGGGCGAGAGCGGAAAAACCGTAGCCGGGTCCGGCGGCGTAAGTGTCGCTAACTATGTGGTGTTTTTGGAGATTTGAAGCCAAGTAATTTACGTAGTCGATAGAGCTAGCTGGTCTTACGGTAGCTAAACCAGCTAAGAGTTTTCCCATCGAGCCCAAAACTCCACTATTGTTGTTTGGCATAAAAGCGATGTCGTTAATTGTGGTTTTTTGTGAGATGAGATTGTCTTTGATTGCTTGAATAAACTGAAGTTGACGTTTGACACTGTCAATATAACTATCTCCAGAGGTCCCCATAGATAGGGTGTTTACCCACTCCATTCCTTGGAGAATGACAATATCAACGAAGCCTACCCCATCACCACTGAGGGTATCAACTTCTGGAGCACATTTGCCGGAAAACCAAGTTTCCAGGTTCATAAGGTCGCCAGAGCGTTTATCGCAAAATTCATTGACGTAATCTTGCATGGTTTTTACTCCAGGGATGCCGAAAAGATCGGTGGCGGCGTGAGATTGGGGGACAATGATAGCGGAAATCGTTACAAATAACGCAAGGAATATGAGGCTGAGAGATTTTTGAAGTCGGGACATAGCTAGAAAAATTATACAGGAAAATGGGATAGTTTATATTTGGGAGTGTGTTCTAAGTTTAAACTTCGCTGATGATGTCAAAACCTTTAAAACTTCCTGTAATAGCGAGACCAATGATTTTTCCGTCACAAATTCCTTTTTCTCTAATCTGTTTGGCTGTTTCGTTCAGGGTTGCCCCGCTGCCAACAGCATCGTCGATAAGAAGAATGTTCCCATGATGAGATGTCTCGCCTACAACAATGGAATGTTGAGCGTTTTCTATACGATCAGTGAGCCGAGTGAGACTTTTCTGGGGAACGGCAACATCAGATACAATTTTTTTAATAGAAACGGTTCGGAGTTTGAGATGCAACCTTCCTTTTAGAACCGACATAAACTGTATCTGTCTCTTGACCGTAGGGGGGATAAAGCCAACACTGGTGATATTCTTGCTCGTGATCAATCTTTCTATGGCTGGAGTGATGGTATCGATTAGCTCGGTCATCAGTGAGGTTTGTTGACTTTGTTTGGCATAGAGTAATAGTTGTCCAAGCTTAGTTTTACCAAAGCGGTCGATGCTATAGAAATCAAGGTAGTAAAGATTGTCGAGAAAAACTTGGAGATAGGTGTGTTTTAGTTTTGACAGACCGTTAATTAAACCTTGCCTTTTGTATTTTGAGAACTTGTTGACCATGGCCACATACTCACGGGCGGTTTTCTCGAAAGGTAGTTTTTGTTTTTCACACCACAAGAGAAAACCATCAATACCTGCAAGTTTTTCTCCCGTAGGGGTGATAAACAAATAGTTTTGAGATATTACTCTTGTAAGGCGGGTTGGAAGAGAGTGGTGTGGTTGAGATGGTGGATTTGAATTAATCTGATAATAGACAGTGGGGGGGCGACCTTTTTTGGTTAATACTCCGCTCTCTAATAGAGAGGACAACTGTTTGCGTACGGCTCGATCGGTGATGCCAAGATGGTCGGACAGTTCTTTTCCTGTGGCTTGGCGGTGTGTTTGAAGGTAATTTCTTATAACCTGGCTAGTCTTCATAAGACAGATTATAGCATAAAGGTTCCTAGTATACTAGGAACTAGGAACTTTTGTTTTGACGGACTAGGCTCGGAACGACAATGGTACTATCACGAGTTATTTGCGGTAGACTTCGTCGAGTTGACAATGCGTACGAGATAACGTACTATATGGGTGTGGATGTAAAAATATATAGTGCCAGTGAGGCCAGACAGAATCTCTATGGCCTGATTAGAAGTGCCTCTACCGGTCTCAGAGTAATTGAGATAAACCTTCGTGGCAGTGAACCAGTGGTAATGATAAATAAGGCGGAAATGGAATCTTGGTTGGAGACATTGGATCTTCTGTCCGGAAAAGAGGAGCTGGAAATCGTTAGAAAAAGTATGGTTGATAGGAACTACATTTCCCATGGTGATCTTAGGAAAAAATTAGGTGTGTAATTTACAGTGAAAATTTTTTATACTAGTAAAGCTGAAAAACAGTTGATAGGGTTGCCAAAGAGCGAACTAAAAAAAATATTTTCCAAAATAGAAAAATTAAGCGATGAATCTGGTGCTGGCAAACCCTTGAAGGGAGAGTTTGACGGACTGTATTCTTTGAGAGCCTGGCCGTACAGAATTATATACAAGGTCGAGGAAGGAGCTTTGGTGATTTGTTCTGTCGCCCACAGACAGGGGGTATATAAATAGGCGTTATTTAAGACCTTCGGTTTATTTGGATTTGTTCCAGACGGATATCAATTTTTTGTCGAAGGTGGCGAAGCTGGTGACTTTTTGAGATTTGGCGAAATGGAAGTTGTACGAGTCTTCTAAACCGTAGTTAAACTGATGCATGGTGTGGACTGCCTGTTTGAGAACTGTTTCGTTTTCCCAGACGATGAAGCTCAGAGAAAACAGGTTGGTAAGTGATTGTTGAATCTCTGATAGGGGTTTTTGATAGAATTTTTTTTGAAGCCAATAGATCTCGAAAAGAACAATAACAGAGCTACAGTAATTTTCGGTTGATTCCGGGGCATGAAGGAACAGTTTTCTGGTAATAGGGGAATATGTAGGATGATCATTTTCCAGAAAGCGAATAAAAAAATTGGTATCAATAAAGGTCATATCTTTTTCTTGGCAAAGTATTCGTTTTTGGCAGCCTCGATCATTTCATCGATATCCATGTTGGCGTATTCCGGGGGACGTTTTAGAGACCCCATGAGTCTGTAGACGGCAGAGATAGCCGGTGTCATCACCAGCTCGTCACCACGCTTGGTGATGGTCATTTTTTGGCCCTTTTTGAGGCCTAACCCTGAGAAGAGAGAGGAGGGGAGGGTGATTTGTCTTTTGCTGGTAATGGTGGCGGTATAGGTCATAGTAAGGCGATTGTACTATAGTAAGGAGGTGGTGTCAATTGTAAGGCGAGTCAGGGGCAGGACATGTCGGTGGGCCAATCCAAAACAAAACGACCACTGTTTACACACCCTGATCCGGCGACCATAGACCAGATGTTAATGATTCCGCCGTAGGTTACATCTACTCCGCCATTATTACACGTTCCGCCGTAGGTATAGGCGGTACCGCAGAAGTTGGTTGGGTCGCATAAATTCTGGAAATCGGTGGCACGGAATCTGCTTAACCAAGCGTGCATCGGTTCAAAGAATCCATTGCCAACCTGATCGGAACATTTTTTCTCTTGGGCCATGTTTAAAAATATTTCGAGCTGGCCGACGATGTCTTGATACAAGTTTGATAGATTTATCCCCATATCTTGAGCTGTTTCGCCGAGATAGCAATAGTTACTGGCACCGGATTCCTCAAGCCACATGGTCAAAGCAAAGGCAGGGTTGACACCGGCTTTTTTTGCTTCACTAGCGACGTAGTTGTAGCATTCTTCGGCCAAGTTGTTATCCGGACCGGAACAGCTGGTTGTCCAACTATCGGCCAGACCAATATAGTGGGATTTGAAGGTACCTAAGTACTTGGCATCTACGGCGGAGTCTTCAACCACAGGACACGAATCAGAATATGCAGGAGTAGGGGTAGGTAGGGGGAAACAGCGGGGGGAGTTTTGAAGAGACTTGGGAACGGCCCAACAGTTTTGTAAAATATGCATAGAATCTTGGGCCAGATTATTGACCCTGTTTATGGGTTCGGCAGGATTGAGGATTTCGGAGTTACCGTTGGGGGCGGTGGCGGTATTACCCGCGTTGACGCCGGAGCCACGGTAAGAGACGAAGTTTCTGGCGATGGGAGCATCAATGCTGGCATCGATGGTTTTATCGACACCGTCCGGAAGCATCATTTTGTAAAAAGAGTATTGATCGTTGTTTACAACAGCTTCTTTGATATCGGTTTGTTTGGGATTGTTGAGGATGTTGAGGGTTTTGCCGTGTTTAATCCCTTCGACTGACCATCTTCGGGTACAGCACATACCACTTCCGGGATCTTTGTATTTGCCTGCCCAGTCATTGATGGGACAAGAGTCATATTCTATCCAGCAATGGGTTAGATCACACTTTTCCCTTTCTTCTGGAGGATGACAGGCTGGGTTGTAGTTCCAGGCGAGTTGATCACCTGCAATCGAGATTACCTGATGATGATCGTCGGCTGGGACTTGATTGGGATCTCCTTTGTCGCCCGCGGCTGTTTTGGGCGCCATCAGGTGATAACTGACAGGGAGTGGACAAGCGACATTGTAGTAACCATCTTTGACTTTTTCATTTAGATTGTCAATTTCATTTTCGGTGTAACCAACCCTTTTAAGTTCGTCGTCGGTAAATAAATTATTTACTTTGTTCCAAAGCCACCCCAGTGGGTTTGAAATAATGGCTACAGCTTCTTCCTCGATTCTTTCAAGGAAGCCTTTTTGAGCCAGCTTTACTTCAGGGAGGGATAAAGGAGTGTTTCCGATGCGATAGTCGGATATGCCACTTGGGGAGGCATATTTATCAATAATCCACTGAGGTTGAAGGGCGGGAAGCATACAAATTTTGGGGGAGAGAAGCCCTTGGTAAATGGCACCAACATAGGGAACACTTTCGCGAGACACGTTGGTTAGTCCTGGTTTGTTGGTGCCATAGCGGCCGGAGTTGTATTGATCAATAAGACGTGGGTCGTACCAAGGATTTTTAAAATACATTTCCTCTTCGAATTCATCTTTCTTTTTAACGATGTAGCTGCGGGTACTATTGAAGTCCAAAGGAACGAAGGCGGCATATGGGCCGTCTAGGTCACCTCCAAAAGCACTGATGGCGGTTTCGTAGAGGCCAATGGACGCATCAACGAGCCAGCCAAGATCCAATTCTGTGGCCATTTCCCGCAAGTCTTGAAAAGTAGGCTTGAGAGATTGCGTGGCTTGAGCATATTCCGGACAGACCGGATAATCGGTAAGACAGCCGACACGAACGAAAGGCCAGTGCCAGAAAAGGATTACTTGTTTACTTAACGCGTTATAGAGTTTCTTGAAGCTAGTTTTTTTATCGAGACCGTTTCGGTCGGTGAAGTTGAAAATAATATTATCAATTTGGTCTTTGTCGGCCATGTTGAGAACAAATGATCGAAGATTGGCTTGGTTGGATGCGGGTAACAGACGCCAGTAAGTGCGATAGGCTTCGCGGGTGGGGCGTCCATCGTTGCCGGCGGTATTTTGAGGGTCGTATCCAGTCGAAAGGTCCATGGGCCGTCCAAAAAGAGAGGTGTAGAGATAGTTTTGGGCGATAAAATCAGCAGAGTAGCTGGCTTCTGCGTCCGGACTAGGGCCATAACTACCGGTTTCGGCCTCGCGGACGTCGGTATAGACGAGCATACTGACAGTGCAGTCAAAATTGCCGCCTCCGGGGGCAGGTGGCCCGCCGGGACCGGAATCCCCAATACCGCACATATTGAAAGGCTGATCCTTTTCAGGAGTAAGAGAATTCAGATGACGAACGGCGGAATAGTGAACCACAGGTTCATAAATACAGGTTCGTTCGTATTGAGAAATGTCTACTTGAGTATTTTGAAAGTGATTCCAGCAAGCACTGTTGGGGGGAAAAATTCCGTTTTGAGAGCCCAACTGTTTCCAGCAGTCTTCGGGGACGTCAGGATCATTCCCAATAGGAGTGATAGGGTCATCAATAATAGATTGGGCGACACAATGGAGGTCTAGGTCTTGAGGATACTTGATGCAAACTTCTCCAGGAAGACACATGGTATTACCACAAGTAATACCGACTGGAGGGCCTGGATTAGGTCCGGTGATTACAGGGGTAGTGCCGGGAATAACTTTGGGGCCTGCAATTGAAGGTTTTGCCAATAAAAAAGACAAGAGAAGCAACGGTAAAATAACAAAGACAATTTTCTTCACTAAAGTGATTATACTTTGTAAGGAGAAAGGTTAAATACCGAACTGGGTGACTTGGGCTCCGGTAAAGTTTTCGATGAGGACAAGAGCCAGCCAAACTGCCGCCATGAGAATTAGACCGATGACCGCCCAGGTAAACATGGACCAAGCGCTAGCAATGGCTTTGGGTTCTGCTCCGGCGGTGGTCAAACGAATACCTGCCATGATAATAATTCCCACGGCAACAAGAGCGATGAGGGCGGGGAGAGGTTGGAGGATATTTATTAGCAAACAAGAAATTCCCTGGATAGAAGCAACATCAGAAGCGTCAACACCGCCGGTGTCTATTGGGCCAACGCATAAACCAGACCAGGGAACGGCTGCATATGCTTGGGGGACAAGATGAAAGGACATGGGCTAATTATATATTAATTTGTTGGAGTGAGATTGCCACAGTCGCCTTAGGCGACTTCGCAATGACGAAACAAAAACCCGCCTGATGGCGGGGTTTCTGGGTATGCGGGCTGGAAAACCCAGCCCCTACAAATTCAAAATTAATACGGTTTGGGAATGTTGATGTTTCCTTCAAAGACGTCGATACCAAAGAAGTAAGCGAGAAGTTTCATCAAAGCCCAGGAAGCGGCAACGATGGCGAGGCCAACAACAGCGGCGGTGATACGGTTTCTGGCGGTTTCGGTTTTACCTTTGTCTCCACCTGAGGTGAGCCATTCAATACCACCCATGACGAGGAAGGCAAAAGTGAGAATACCGGCGACTATGAAGGCGACGGAGATGACTCTACTGATAAGGACACCGATGTCGGTGATCTTCATACCGGTTGGTTGAGGAACTCCGATGGTACCGCCTGCGGCGAGAGCTTGTGAAATGATGGACATATTTTTTGATTTTTAATAATTGTTTATTCTACTTAGTTTAGTATTATACCTGTTTTTGAGTTTGTCAATTGCCGAGAGGGTTTTCGGTACATAGAGCATCCAAATTAATTCCGAAAAACTCAAGTACAATCATATAGACAGCATAACTAGAGGCGACGATGGCGAGGCCGATAAGAGCGGCGGAGATCATCTTTTGAGAGGATTCGATCTTGGCCTTATCTCCACCTGAGGTAAGCCACTGTACACCACCCATGACAAGGTAAACAAAGAAGGCGATACCGGAGACGATAAAGGCGGCCGCGACCAAGTTGCTTACTAAGTGCCCGATACAGGTATAGCCAAAGAAATTGTTCTTTGTGGCTTCTTTTCCGATTAGAAGCTCGATATCATCAGCAGCTAGGGCTTGAGAGATAAAATTGATCATAATGCGTTGGGGAACCTGGGGGCAAGAATATTAATTTTAAAGACTTGCTGAATAAAGTAGGTAATGGCATAGGAGGCTACGAGAATACAAATTCCTATTACCGAGCTGGTGATCTTTTTTTGAGCGTCGTCGATACGGCCTTTGTCTCCTCCAGAAGTAAGATATTCGATACCTCCCCAAACGAGATAAATGATAAAAGCAATACCACCAACGGTGACGACCGTCTTCCATAGAGTAGCGATATAGAAGGCGAGACCGCCCCCAGGATCTTGGGGAATGTTGGGTGAAAGGGCTTTGTTAAATATTTCCGGATCGCCAGCGGCGGCTAAGAGTTTGTTCATTTTTATTATGGAAATAGAGTGGCGAAGGGGGCAAGGATATTGATACCCAGAACCGCCCCAACAATGCCAATAATAAAATAAGAAGCAATCATGGCAATAAGTCCGATGGCGGCTTGAGTCATTTGGGTTTGAGCGCTGGAGACCTTGGCTTTGTCTCCGCCGGCAGTAATCCAAGAAAGACCGCCGAGGGTGAAAAAAATAACGAAAGCCAAACTACCAACCACGGTGATGGTAGTAATGAGATTAGAAAGTAAAGTACCTAAATTGGTCCCGGCGGCGGCTTTGTCCATAACGACCTGGAAAGGGCCGACACCTTCAATACCGGTGCCTAGGGGAACAGCGGCGGCGTAGACAGTGGAAATAAGTTTTATCATTTTAGATCGATTGTAATTGAGGAGCTAGGATAGCCTTGAAGTCGCCAAAGAGAATTTGGCTAATAAGTGCAATGATCAGAAAGCTAGCGGCGATAATGACTAGCCCCACAAGACTCATTTGAATTTTATTTTGAGCTTCGGTCAACTTACCCTTGTCTCCGCCGGAGGATATAAAGGCGAGGCCTCCCGTCAAGAGATTCCACAGAGCAAAAATTCCGGCAATGACGACTATAAAACGAACGAGAGCAGAAATAACGTCCGTGGTTTGGGTGGTTTCTTTGGGAATGCCGGCGGGAAGATCTATGATACCAACTACATCAGCGGCTTGAGCGGATTTGACGATTAACTGATTTATTATATTGATCATGGTTAAAAGAATTTAAAACCGATGACGGCACCCATAACTCGGGTGATAAGGAAAGCGGTGACGATAAGGATTAATCCGAGTATGCCATAGTTTAGCATGTTCTGTGATTGCTCTAGTTTGCCCTTATCTCCACTAGCCGTAATGTAATTGAAGCCGGCAAGAATAATGACAATAAAAGCCATAACCCCAGAGATAATGAGAATGTTGTACACCAGCGGATTGATGAGTTTCGAGAGTGTGGCATCACTCCCACTTTCGAGTACTTTGGCGGGTGCATACCAATCTTCCAGTGGTACGGCGGCTATGGCGGTTTTGATAAGCATATACTAGCGTCATTTTACAGTAAAATCAGAGACATGGAAACAAACAAGCTAGGACGGTGGTCGAAGGAGAAGCTGATAGAAGTGGCTACAGAAGCGGATTCGAGGCTCGAGAAGTATTGGAATGAAGAAATAGAGTCCGGTTTTGGGTTTAATAAGACCCAAAAAGAGCTAATCAAGAAAATGCTCTTTCATGCCAAAGAACATAATCTGAGGTCGGCAAAAAGGGCCCGAGCAGGATTTGTGATTTGGGGGTATATGTTGGGGAAACAATGTGGGTGGAGTGAGATTGCCACAGAATTCGGGCGGACGCAGGGGTCCGCCCCTACCCACGATGACGAGTTCGAGAAGGTGTGGAGGGTGGCAGAGGCGGTGGAGCTGGTACATACCGCCCTACTAATGCATGATGATTTTATGGATAGAGACTTGGTAAGGAGAGGAGGCCCAACAACGCAAATATTCCTGGGTGAGGGTGATAACCACTATGGAGACTCGATGGCAGTTTGTCTTGGAGATGCGGTTTTATGTTTGGGGTTCGAGAGGCTTTTAGATTGTAGCTTTGATGAAATCAAAACGAGCAGAGCGATGAAACAATTTCTCCGAGGAATTACCAATACTGCTTTTGGGCAGGCGTATGACGCTAGCCTTTCAAAACTAGGAGAGATGACAGAAGAGAAAGTGATGAGTTTACACCGAGCCAAGACGGCGATCTATACTTTCGAAAATCCGCTAATTATTGGAGGATTGCTCGCCGGACTTTCAACGGAAGTTCTGACCATATTAAGAGAGTATGCGGTAGACGGTGGAATTGCTTTTCAATTGCAGGATGACATTTTGGGGGTGTATGGTGACGAAGAGAAGACGGGAAAGTCGGCAGACTCAGATCTGTTACAAGGGAAGGTAACTTTGCTAGTGGTAAAAACTATGGAAATGGGAACAGAGAGGCAGAAAAATAGTTTGATGGAAGTTTGGGGAAAATTGAGGGTGAATAATAAAGCCATTGTCGAAGCGAAGAAGGCGATCCTCGAAAGTGGGGCGTATGGATATTCGATAGAAGTGGCAAAAAATTATGCCGAGAAAGCGGCCGAAACAGCGTCTAAATTACGTGGGAGAGGACTGAATAGCGAAGCAATAGATTACTTGGAAGGGATCGCGAGGTATATGGTGGAGAGGGAAATGTGAGAGTGTTTGGGAGAAAGAGGGTCTTAGTATTTAGTTTATGGAAATACCAAGACACTGGCGGGAACAACCAACAAGGATGAGGTTTGAAGGAAAAGAAAAAGTATTGAAGGGGTCGGAGATAAGTGTTTATAAATATCCAGGAGGATCGATACCGTTAGTGGGAGACTATACACAGATCCGTCATAACTTTGAAAGAAAAGGATTTACCCAAGATGCGACCGATGAGATTCTATTTCGTCTTTGGGGTGGAATCCCCGCCGAAGCGGCGATCTCTGTGGGAGAAGTCGTTGATAGCTTCTACCAGCTTGTCGGGAGTGAAGTCGGGAAATAGAGTGGGGGTGAAATATAGCTCGGAATAAACCGATTGCCAAGGGAGATATCCTGAAGTCCTCTGTTCTCCTCCGGTGCGGATAATCAGATCAGGGTCTGGCATACCCTCTGTGTCCAGGTGGGATGAAAAAGTTTCTTCGGTGATTTGGTCAGCAGGAATTTTGTCGGTAATGATTTTTTTGACAGCCCGAACGATCTCGTCCCGCCCGCCATAATTTAGGGCGAAAGATACGGTTATTTTGTTGTTATTGGCTGATCTGGTAAGCATATCAAGAGATTTTTTGGAAATATCTTCGGGAAAGCGACTCATATCACCCAGAAGATTAAGTTTGGCCCCTCTTTTGATAAACCGAAGAGCTAGAGCTCCAAATGCCAATCTAAATATTTCCAGAATTCCTTTAACTTCTTTCTCCTCACGTTTCCAGTTTTCGGTTGAGAAAGCCCAAAAGGTTACATAAGGTATACCGAGATCGACACATTTTTCGATAATCGGTTCGATGGTGTGGTTGGCGGCGTATTCATGGCCCTTAACAGGATCTAACCCCTTGGCCCGAGCCCAGCGACGGTTGCCATCCATCATAATCGCAATATGTTTGATTGGGGTATCCATCTGGGAAATTATACCAAAGAAGATTAAATTAGACTGCCGATACCTAAGAAAGAAAGAACAATCTTGACAACTAGATAGGCCACAAAGGACATAATTAAACCAAGTAGGCTATTGGTAAACCTGGTGGTGGCACCGGCGACCCTCTTCGGGTCTCCGGAACTCATCATATATTCCCAACCGGCCATGACGAGACTGGCAAAGAAAAGAAGTCCGACGATGACGAAAATAAGATTGATGAGATCCTTCGAGAATAAACTGGCTAGATCGGTAAAAGATTTTGCACCAATTGCCGTAGCGGTGTCTCTTTCTAGACCTGAAATATCTACTTCGTCGACTGCCAGCACTAGATTTATTAATGACATGGTTTATTTTAGACCAGGGAGGCCAAGAATGTCGACCCCAATGAGTCTTAATAAAAAGACAGACAAAATAATAAAGATAAGGCCGGAGATGGCAGAAGTAATAATTTCTTGACCTTCCTTTAACTTATCGGGGATACCGGCCGAGGTAGTGATGATAAAGACACCAAAGAGCATGAGAATAAGAGCAAGTCCACCTCCCAAACCAACCGCGATTTTGATGACTGAAGTGAAAAATGAGTCTCCGGTGGCGTCAACAGAAGTAGAAATACAGCCAAGAGCAGTATCAATTCCAGGGTTTCCACCCGTGGTGGTGCAGTTAGGGGAAACGGCATAACTTTGGCTAACGGAAGCGATAAAGATTAGAAAAGTGAAGAAAAGGGATGGTAATTTGGGCTTCATGGACAAGTAATTTTAACATGCTAGTTGTTTGTTTAAAAAGAACCCTCAAAAGAGGGTTCTTTGCAATGGATTATTTCCAATTGTTAGCCTGACAAAATTTGCGGTGTTTTTCTGATGCATAGACTTGAAATGGACTAACAGCGATGCATGTTTCCGGATATTTGATTTCGATTTCTCCATTAGAACGTCTGTATCCGTATTGTGTTTCACAGGCGAAACTCTGTTCTTGATTTGGAGCCAATGTGAAAAAGGTGGCATCGTTTTCTGCAAAACACGGTGAATGAAAATAGTCAAGGTGAACATCGATATTTTGGTTACCCGTGTTCCTGACAGAATATAAAGTCCATACAGACAAGTCTGAACTTCCATTTGGATCCTGGGAACAGCTATTTTGCCATCCGTGAGTACCTTGGTCAGTACAAAGGTTGGAATCGTAAAATGGAAAATTGTCTTGAAATTTGATGACTTTTGCAGACGATCCTATTCCGCCCAATTCGGCACCATATGTCCAAAAGAGTGAGGAGATTGGGGAAATTGCGAAAGATAATATTACAAACGCCCAAGCAATTTTTCCGGATGCTGACATTTTATGGTATTTTGTACTGTAAAGCGGTATGCTCAGCACTAGGAATAAGAGTGTGAGAATTATTCCTGAGAGAATCGCTCCCAAAACGGATAAGGCGGGGAAAATGACTTTGATGATTTCGAATAAGGTCAGTGAACCAAACATTCCGATCATAAGCGGCGTTACCAATGCTGCGCCAACTATTAGTATCATTACACCGATACTTTCAAAACCGCTTGGCACCGTATCTTTAATAAAACCACCGTTGCCATCGGGAATCCAGCGAATAGGCATAATATCCTCCAAACTGTTGATTTTGAACGTGCTTTGGGTATTTTACGACTATAGGGTTAAATTAGCAATAGGAAAAGCACCAGGAAGTGTTGAATGAGATAAACTTAGAGAGATGAAGTGGAGATATATTTTATTGTTGGTGATAATGCTATCTTTGGGTGCCGGTATGCGGTCGGTGGCGGCGATCGATTGTTCTGATGGGAATATCAACAATCTGGACATTGGTCAGCTCGAAATCTGTAAAAATGAGTCACAAAAAGAACTAGACATGTCACTGGCGGCGACGGCGCCTTTGGAAACTGAGGTCAAAAAACTAGGAGCCAGGATAGCGACCCTACAAAAAGGGATCAATACGGCTTTGGCAAAACTAAAAACCACCGAAACTGGAATTAAAGAAAGAAGTGAAAAAGTGTCGACACAATATCTGGTGTTGTCGGTAAAGATCAGGGAGATGTATATAAGACTCAGGTCACAACCTCTCTGGGTAAGTTTGTTGTCTAACACTGGTATGGGACAGGCTAGATTGGAGCTATCCTTAAGACAGGAAAGCAGTGACAGAGATAAACAAATAATCGTCAATTTGGTTCAGGAGATCGGATCTCTGGAAGCAGACAAGAAAAAACTAGAAATTCAGAAGGCACAACTAGCAAAACTGCAAGCAGAGCTGGACAAACAAAGTGACTTTTTTGAAGGAGAGGTGGCAAAGGCCAAAGCATACCAGAAAGACTTAACAGGGAAAATTGCTGCTCTATCGGCAAAACAGCAGGCGATCATTTCAGCAAGAAGCGGAAGTTACATCACCGGTGTAGGTTCTGTTCCAATATCGGGTGACTATGATGCAACAATTGCAGGTTTTAAAGAAAAGGCACCATCGGGATCTTTTGCCGTATTTTCTTTTGGGGCACATACGCACAGAAATGGAATGAGTCAGTACGGAGCGAAAAAGAGAGCGGAAGACGGACAAGATTATAAAAAAATATTGAATGCCTACTATAAAAAAGAACCGGTACAAAAAGACACAGGTGGTGATATTAAAGTTATCGGGTATGATTCTATGAATTTTGAGGAGAAGTATCTTTATGGAATAGCTGAAATGCCGGATTCGTGGCATAAAGAAGCTTTGAAAGCTCAAGCAGTGGCTGCGAGAACTTTTGCATATAGAAATTATAAAACCCAGAACAAGGCGATATGTACAGATGAGCATTGCCAGGCCTTTTCAAAAAACAAAGCAGATAATCCTCCTCAAGCATGGAGAGAAGCAGTCCAAGAAACAAGAGGGATGATTTTGGAAGATATCAGCACCCAATATTCTGCTATTGCAGGAGGTTACTTGAATACATCTGGGTGGGATACTGCCGACGGTTCCGGAGGGGACATTTGGACGTCAAAAGCTTGGGAATCAAAAGCAAATGCTCCGTGGTTTTATAAAGCGTGGTACAGAGAGGTGAAATCTTCGGGTACTAATCGGTATAGCGATAGTAACAGTGATTGTGGAAGGAAGCCGTGGATGAGCACAGAAGAGATGTCGGATATTATCAATGCTTGGTTGGTATTAAAGAGGGGTGAAGGTAACGGGGTCGATACAGGAAGAGTTTTACCGGTAACGATTAATCAGTGTAGTGTTGGGGGCCAGACGGGAGACCCTTATTCAGTAAGTGATTTGCGGTCTAAGCTTAGTAATCCGGTGACATCGATCTCCAGTGTAACCACGAGGAATAATAACAATGGTCAGACAACAGAGGTTGTGTTTCAAACAAATAGAGGCGAGCTGTCGATCTCTGGTTCAGAGTTTAAACAAGTTTTTAACACAAGGGCTCCTGGATACTTGGCAATCCACCAAGGTAGTTTTACTTTTATAAACATAGAGAAGAAGTAAGAACAGTGTTCTGCTTACCAGCGGGTAAGTTTGGTACAATTGGGTATGCCGGAAGTTTTTAAAGCAGAAAACGTAAAAGCGGAGTCTGAGGAGATAAAAAAGTTGTTAAGCGGAGGTTTTTCCGGTAGATCTTTTGGTTCGTGTGTTCCTCGTCCTCACAGATTTAGGTTTGAAGCTCAACAAGACGATGAAACCGTCTTGCTTTTGGGAAGAAGACATTTTGTAACCAATTTGAGGTGGATAGCGATGCTGTGTTTCGCTTTTGTGATTCCATTTGTTTGGGGAGAGTTTCCTTTTTTGAAAGCTTTAGACAGCAATACACTCGTGAGTGTTACCATGCTTTGGTACATGGCGCTTATATTCTTTGGGATGCAAAGCTTTCTGATGTGGTTTTACAACGTGTATATTATTACCAACGAAAGATTGGTGGATGTGGACTTTATTGGACTGTTGAGCAAGACGGTGAACGTGGCTCAGATTTCAAGAGTCGAAGATGTAAACTACACCCAGAAGGGAATTTTGGCTAGCTTTTTTAATTACGGAGATGTAATTATTCAGACTGCATCAGAGCAAAGAACTCCAGATACAGCAGGGGAGATGTCGGCTTTTACTTTTGAATCAGTGGCTTTCCCTGATAAGGTGGCTGGAGTAATTTCACAATTAACAGAGGAAGCAGAAAAACCATGGAAATAATACCAGGAGTAGTGATAAGCCTAAGTTTGATTGTGGGTTTTATGGCGAAGATATCGATGATACTTTTTTTGATTCTTTCTATTATTATGGTCAGGCAGGAAAGCTTGATGGACAAGGTGGTTAATCTGCCAATTGGAAAAAGCCTAAAAATATTAACTTGGGGATACTTTTTATTTTCGCTTTTTGTGACTGTTATTGTACTATTAGTTTAGGAAAGGAACACCTGCCCAACAATGAATACTGGCTTAGGATTATCTTTTTGGAGAGTGGTAAACGAGGAAGGTTCTAATGGCTGGGCACAGATCTATGCGCGGATTCCGTTTGATGATAAGGAGTTAATAGATAAAGGAGCTCTTTTAGGGGTCGTCTTTGATGAGAATATGGAGAACTGGGCGGAGAGAGATGCTGAACAGATGGCCTGGGTTGAAGAATATTTTAATAAGTTAGAATTTTTAGGAGATCTTGGGGACTTTGGGAAAAGATGGGAGGAAAAATTTCCTAATTTAAACGGGGTTTGGGTGTGGGTGAGTTATCCAGATGGGAAACGGGAAATGAGAATCGCGAGATGGGGGATGGTTAAGGTGGTGCTTACTCGCAACCAACAGGAGTATGATTTCGCCGAAAGATTATTACCAGGTAAAGTGGTGAAAGGAAACATCTCCAGTGGAGACAAAATAGTAGTTCTAGTCGGAAAGATTAAGGAAGAGATTTTTGGAAAGTTGTCGGTGGCGACAGAAGAAGATGTCCGACGATGGAATCGCGAATTGATTGAAGAAAATGTCGCGGCCGCTGGGTTGGTATTGAACTTTAATGAATTACTGGAGCAAGAACCCAAAAATATTGTGATTGAAGAGTATACGGAAAAAAATAACAAAGTTTCCGAAGTGAATGACAGAAAACTGGTTTTGGATTTGGCGGAAGATAAATTGGTGGGTCCGATAGGCTGGAGAGAGAAATTAATTAATAAATGGCTCGAGTTTCGTCCAGTTGAACAGAAGGGTTTGGTGCACGGAGGAATGATACCTAAAAGAAAAAGATGGTCAATGTTCTTGGGGGTATTATTTTTGCTTCTTCTTGTGGTAAGTTTGATTACTGGCTCAATAAAAATGAAGCGCACCGCCGAGCAAAAGAAATGGCTGAGTTTCTCTGAACCGATAGAAAAGAACTTATTGGAGGCAAAGGGTTTAGTTTCCATTAATTCCACAGGGGCGAAGAAGTTGATTGAGGATGCAAGATCGGCTTTTGACAAGGGGAAAAATCAATTTGTCTCAGGTAAATACAACAAGGAGGTTTCTGGTCTGGAAAGAATCATCAATGATGGATGGATGGAGGTGTCGGGCGAGAAGGAAAGCCAAATCGAGGAAATCTTAAGAATTGACCTAATTAGACAGGGATTCAAGGGTAACAGGCTTGGTTTGCAGGACAAAAATCAATTGTTAATACTTGATACAGCAATGGGGATAGTGGCCACGGCGGAGATAAAAACAAAGGATATAAAAGTAGTAGCAGGAAAGGGGGAAGATTTAGGATGGTTGGATACTGCTGTTGGGGGAAATAAAATCGTGGTACTTAACAACGATGGAATAAGAAATGCTATATCGGGGGTGGATTTAATCAAATTTGACTCAGCGGTGGCAAAACCAGAGGTGCTGGGCAGTTTCGGAGGTAACTTATACGTACTCGATCAGGGAAATAAGGAAATATACAAATATGCGGCGGTTGGGGAGAGTTTTGGTGACAGAATTAGATGGCTTAAACAAGATCAGACGATGAGCTCTGAGCCGGTAGATATGGCTATTGATAGTGATGTTTGGGTAGCTTACGAAAAAGGAGAAGTTGAAAAATTTAGACGTGGATTAAAGGAGTCGTTTTCTTTGAGTGGTCTTCCTATTGATATAAAAGTACAACGAGTGGCGGTAGAAACAGATGGAGTAAAATTGGCGCTTCTTGATACTGGGCACGGATGGGTGGTGATGTGTAGTAAAGAAACTGGGATATGTAACCAAGTGTTAAAGTCTAGTCGATTGACTGAAGCGACAGATATTGAATTTGACGGACAAGGGAATCTGATGGTGTTGGTAGGAGGGACTGTAGGAGTGATGAAATAGGAATTGAAGTCTTCGGTCGATATTTGTCATTGCGAGGAGCAAAGCGACGTGGCAATCTCCGAGTCGGGGATTGCTTCAGCTTGAATACAAGATTCGCAATGACGAGGGTATGTACAACCAAAAAATCCACCGCGAGGGTGGACTTTTTGTTGGTGGAGACGGAGGGAATTCCTTCGATAACTTTCTGCTAAAAGTTTCTCAGGACCCGGCTCAGCGCCGTCGCGCTTCCGCCTTTCAATTCCTCCACTATTCAATAAAGCAAAACCCCTCCACGAGGGAGGGGTTTTGCTTTATGTGGAGACGGAGGGAATTGAACCCTCGTCTGGAGTAATCTGAGTACAGAGTCTACAAGCTTAGATTGCCGATTTTCCGTAAAGCTTCAGGCAAACAAGAACACTTTATGGTCGACTTAGAATAAGTTAGTCCTCAAGCCTAAATCAAACTTGAAGCATTCAATCCGGTATTTTATCGCCCTGAAAGTAGCCCGGGATCCGCCGGCTCTCAAGACGTCTTTAAGCTACAGTTTAGGCAAAAGCGTAAACGGGAGCGAAAGATTTGATTTCATTAGCGAGGGATTTGACTCCACTAGCAACGAAACCAAGTAACTTGTCTTCTTTATTGACAGTTGTATTTTGGTCTGTTTGACTCCTATTACCAAAGGAGGCTTGCATCTGTAAACGTACTATCCCATCGATTCCTGTCGTCCCCAATCTTAGGCGCGAAGACCTCGGAGGAAACCAACTTTTTCAGTCAAATTCACACCCATCATTTGGTCACGACTAGCTTGCATGACGACGGCGGCCAAAAATAGGTCAAATTCATTTTCATCCATAGCCTTAATTTTAGACTTAATGCCTTCTTGATACTTTTTTAGGCTCATTTTAGCCGTAAATTCACCACCCCAAGGATACTTGGCAACACATTCAGGGATAATTTTGGTCCAGAACAGATCCATTTTTTGTCCTTTCATCTATTGGTTTTTTAAACGTCTCGCTAAAGCCAGGTTTGAGACCCTTTTTTTAATCAACTCACGCTTTTCAAACTTCTTTTTGCCTCGAACTAGGGCAATCTGCACCTTCACGAGACTACCCTTATTATACAGCTTCAGAGGCACCAAAGTCAACCCGGCTGATCTCATTTTTGTTTGAATAGCCACGACTTCCTTCTTGTGAAGAAGTAGCTTTCTGGTGCGTGCGGGGTCATAGTCCGGTAAACTGGAAAACTTATATTTTTGAATGTTGAGACCAATGAGGTAAGCACCGTCTTCTTGAAGAAGAACTCGGGCTCCGGCGAAGTTGGCTCCACCGCTTCTAATACTTTTGACTTCGGCTCCAGTCAGCTCAAGGCCAGCCTCGAAGGACTCAATAACCTCGTAATCAAAGTAGGCCTTTTTGTTCTGGATGTTCACAAGGCTATTTTACATGGAGTGAGACCTGATCGTGAAATACACGATATCTTCGACCTACGGCAGGCAGGTTGCCGCGTCAGACGGGCGGACGCAGGGGTCCGCCCCTACAAGCAATGACGTATTGATTTAAGATAAATGATGATTTGGGAGGCGATAATAGATTTTGTTTTTCCAAAAACATGTGTTGGGTGCAGGGTTTGGGGAAGTTTTTTGTGTAAGGACTGCGAGGAGAGACTCGATTTTGTCGAGCAAATATGCCCCATGTGCGGAGAAGGGTCTCCCATGGGTTGGACTCATTCAAGATGTAAAAGCCGTTACGGTATGGATGGACTAATTGCGATTTATGAATACCAAGAGCCAATAGCTCGGGCGGTGGTAGATGGAATAAAGTACGGGTTTAATCGCGAGTTGATGGGTATGGTGATGAAGAACTTTATTTTTGAAACTGGCTTTGATTTTGATTTTCTTGTACCTGTGCCATTACATTTTTATAGAGAAAATTGGAGGGGATTTAATCAGGCGGAAGAACTGGGAAAGGTTATTGGTTCAACGTTATTGGTTCCGGTGGAGAATGTTCTGGCTAGAACGAAAAATACAAAGCAGCAGGCGTTAATGAAAACGAGGGAAGAGCGACAAAAGAACATAGAAAACGCTTTTGTCGTAGATCGCAGACCCGCCTGCCGGACGGGCAGGTTTCAGGTGTCAGATATCAGAGGAAAAAAAATATTGTTGGTGGATGATGTTTTTACAAGTGGAGCAGATATGAGAGAATGTACCAAAATGTTGAAGAAAGCAGGGGCGGAGGTGGTGTGGGGGCTGGCACTTGCTCACTAATCTATTACAATATTAGTTGTGAAACGAGATTTTATTTTGGGATTGATTTTGGTTTTTGTATTTTTAATTATGGGTATGGGGATAGTGAGTATTTATTTATATAGATTGCCACACCCCGATGGAATCGGGGTTCGCAATGACGGAAGAAAGATTCGAGTGGTGGCATCGCTTTACCCTTTGTATTTTTTGGCAAGCGAGATAGGCGGAGATAAGATATTGGTCAGGAATATTACTCCATCTGGAACTGAACCCCATGACTATGAGCCGACAGCCAGAGATATGGCGGAAATCCAGAAAGCAAAACTATTAATTCTTAATGGGGGAAAACTCGAGGCATGGGGAGTGAAAGTTAAAGAAGATTTGAAAAATGTACAGGTTGTAGAAGCGGGTAGGGGTATGTTTGTAGGAAATGATTCTCATGTATGGCTGTCGCCACAGTTAGCCAAGAAAGAAGTCGGGAATATTTTGGCCGCACTAATATTGGTGGATCCAAAGAATGAAGAATATTATTCCAAAAACGCAAAGATACTCAATCAGAAACTCGATAAATTGCAGGAGGACTATATTCAAGGTCTTGCTGGTTGTATGAGAAAAGAAGTCGTGACTTCTCATGCGGCCTTTGGATATTTAACCAGAGAATTCGGGTTGACGCAGGTGGCGATTGCCGGACTTTCCCCGGATGAAGAACCTTCTACCAAGCAAATGACCGAAGTGGCTAGGTTTGCCAAAGAAAAGAACACAAAATATATATTTTTCGAAAATTTGGTGAGTCCAAAATTAGCTGAGACGATTGCCGAAGAAATTGGAGCCAAGACTCTGATATTGGACCCCATTGAGGGAATAAGCGATAATGACTTGACGCAAGGAAAAACTTACTTGACCATAATGGAAGATAATTTAGCAAATTTACGAACTGCACTAGAATGCCAGTAGACCATACAAAAAATATTATTGAAGTCGAAGGAGTATCGTTTGCATATAACGAGGATTTGGTGCTGGAGAAGGTGAGCTTGAATATTCACAAAGGAGATTATCTGGGGGTGATTGGTCCTAACGGGGGTGGAAAAACGACTTTGATAAAAATCATGTTAGGGCTTTTGGAACCGTCAGCCGGAAAGGTAAGAATGTTTGGCCAAGAGATTCATGAATTCAGGGATCGGTCACGGATTGGATATGTGCCACAGAAGGTAATCAACTTCGATGTTAACTTTCCAGCCACTGTTTTTGAGGTTGTGGCGATGGGAAGATATGGCAAATTAGGGTTGTTTAAGTCTTTGACCAAAGAAGATAAAAAAATAATCAATGAATCTCTCAGGCAGGTGGAAATGTACGAATTCAGAGATAGAATAATTGGAGATCTTTCCGGAGGTCAACAACAAAGAGTATTTGTTGCAAGAGCTTTGGCGGGACAACCGGAGGTTATTTTTCTGGACGAACCCATGGCCGGTGTTGATGTAATGGCTCAAGATCAGTTTTATCAACTGTTGAAGAAACTGAACCGCGAACTGGAACTGACGTTGGTGTTTATCTCGCACGATATCGAGGCTGTAGTGAATGAGGTAACGGAAATTGCTTTTGTGAACAGAAGTTTGAGCTATGATAACAACCCTAAAAACTTCAACAAGGGCGACTTGGAAAAACTCTATGGAGACAATAAATTTATTCATCACCACAAACATGTTTGAGTTATTTCAATATAGTTTTGCAGTCCGGGGCTTTGAAGCCGGGATCATTATTGGATTGATCGCTCCTCTGATCGGTATATTCTTAGTCTTGAGACGTTATTCTTTAATCGCTGATACTCTTGCCCATGTATCACTTGCTGGGATCGCGATTGGTTTTTTGTTAAAGATTAATCCTATTTTGACGGCGATGGTTTCGACGGTACTGTCTTCGGTGGTGATCGAGAGACTAAGAAGCTCCAAAAAAGTTTACGGCGAGTCGGCTTTGGCAATTTTCTTGTCCGGGAGTTTGGCTTTGGCAGTGGTCCTTATTAGTTTGGCACACGGATTTAACGTGGGACTGCTGAATTATTTGTTTGGATCGATCGTGACGGTGAAGCAAGCAGATCTCTATATCATTGGAATCTTGGGGGCAGTGGTGGCTGTAGTTTTGTATCTATTCTATAAAGAATTGGTGTATATCTCTTTTGACGAGGAATCGGCTCAGGTGAGTGGAATCCCGACCCGGATGATAAACACACTGCTCATTATTTTGGCGGCTCTGACGGTAACGCTCTCGATTCCGATTGTGGGAGTTCTTTTGATTTCGGCTTTGATGGTGATACCGGTAGTGACGGCGTTGCAGTTTCGAAAAAGTTTTATGAAGACAATTGTGATTGCTGAGCTGGTGTCGGTGTTTTCGGTAGTAGCGGGAATATTTACTTCTTTCTATCTAAATCTTTCGACAGGGGGGACAATAGTGTTGATTTCACTTTTGGTCTTTGGATTTTCATTGGGATTAAGGAGAAAATAGAAGTGGAGGGGATGAAGTTCGAACTTTTATTAAGAATCACCAATATCTTTTTCGAGGTCAACGATTTCTGTAGTGCTCTTCTCTGTGTCATATATGACCATGTTTATTGGTTCTGCCCCGGTTTCAATTTTGAATCCAACAAAAGAACCTGGATTTACGACTGTGGTTTTTCCTTTCGTGTCGACTGAAAACTGATGATCGTGTCCCATACAATAAAGATCGTAGAATTGTGAATCAATTATCAATTTTGATATCGATTTGTCATCCCCATGAAAGACACAAATTCTTTTTCCATCTAGGATGAAATCTTGCATTCTAAGTTGGATATCTAGTTTTAGATCCTTAAGGACGTCTAGATTCTGTAATTGATAAAGAAACTTTTGAATATCCGGGTCCCCATTGCCTAAGACAGATTTGATTGGAAATTTTGCTCCGATAAGACCCCTCATAGTAAATGGCATGTCCCAATCGCCGCAATGGATAAGTAAATCAATAGAAATGAGATTAAGATAGTTAACAGTTTTGTTAAGAATTCTCATGTTGTCATGAGTATCGGAGATGATTGCAATTTTCATAGATAATCGATCTTATCAAAAAACTCCCCACAAGGGAGAGTTTTTGTTTAATGCGGAGGCGGTGGGATTCGAACCCACGAGACCTTGTTAGGTCGAAGGTTAGCAACCTTCTCGAATAACCACTATCGGACGCCTCCTTTTGGGTCCAAGCTATTTTATCAGTTGAAGCTCTTAGAATGGTAAAATTACCCCGTTGGAGAGTGGGCAGGACGGTAATGCGTGAGTCTTGAAAACTCATGAGCGTAAGCTCTAACAGGTTCGACCCCTGTACTCTCCGCCAAGGAGGGGTCGCATAGCGGTCGAGTGCTCCGGTTTACTAAACCGGCGTATCGCAAGATACCGCGGGTTCGAATCCCGCCCCCTCCGCCAATTTTCACTTTTTGTGAAATCGTAAGAAACAGCCTCGGCGCAAAGCGCCTCGGCATGGTATTTTTCCGCAATTTTAAAGGCATTTTTGAAATCCAAAACCAAAGTGCGGTCGGCAATGCGGAAGTTCGAACCAATCTTTTTAAGAAAATCCCGAATCCTTTCGGGATTTTCTTGTTGAGCGTATTTTTCGGCTTGGTTGGCGTCTTTTAGAAAGGCAATGGCAAGTTCGAACCGATTATTGCTCTTTCGCCCAAAAGCACGAATTTTTTCTTCCAAATCTTTTTTGGCGAGAATGAGCTTGTACTTTTTAACGGTATATTCCGTTTGCGACAAATTGCCGTCCAGTTGCAAATCGAGCAAGCGATCAAGTTTTGTTTCTATCTCTACAAGCTCATTTCTCGCTTTTTGGGCGAAAGAGCTTTCCGCTTGGGCAAGTTTCGTTTTTTCATTTTCAAAATAATTAATTGAAGCATTTGCCCAAGCGGAAGACAAAGAAACTTTTTTGATTTCTTCTTTTATTTGAGAAGTGATGATGTCCTCTCTGGCATATCTTTGCGAGCAAGGATTTTTCCGTTTGGTGCATCGCAAATAGTTATGACCTTTTTGCGTTTCGGTGGTAATGAAACAGCCACATTCTCCACATCGGAAAAATCCTCTATACACATAAGGTTTGAGTTTTGACGATTTCGGTTTGCTCTTGTTCGCCATCACTTCTTGAACGGAATCAAAAAGTTTCTTTGTGATAATCGGTTCATGCTTTCCGTCATACAATTCACCGTTATATTCAATCATTCCGTAATATATTTTATTTTTGAGCATATACTGATAATTTGAGACGGAAAGCATTTTGCCTTTCTTGCCAACCAAGCCCAAGGAATTGATAATCTTTCGGATTTGAGCGAGGGGATATTCGCCAGTTGCATACATTTCAAAAGCCCGCTTGATGTATTTCGCCTTTTCTTTGTCCACAGCAATACAGCGGGCGTTTTTGTTGTTCACATAGCCCAGTGGCGCCCAAGCGGGCCATATTCCATTTCGCAATTTCTGGCGAATACCCCTCTTTATATTTTCCGAAAGATTATCCACATAATATTTTGATTGCCCAAAAGCGATAGACAACATAAATTTACCCTGCGGTGTCGGATCAAACCAAAAAGTAGGAAATTTTAGCGTGGTTATTTTTCCAGTATCTACGAGATAAATTATTCTTCCGCCGTCTATGCTATTTCTCGCCAATCTATCAGGGTGCCACGCTAAAATTCCTTCGGCTTCATTTTTCTCTATGCTTGCGATCATATCGTTAAAAATCTCTCGCCCCGGCTCTTTGGCAGTTTTGCTTTCTACAAACTCACGGACGATATTCAGGTTTTCTTTCTTGGCATATTCTCTCAATTCAAACATTTGCGCCTCAATACTCAAAACCTGCCTTTCGGGTTCGTCCGTGGATTTGCGGGCATAGAGAAAAATCTTTTTGGTTTGTAAATTTATGTTGTCCATATTGTTTTGAAATT
>Ga0209211_10001654_pt1 | contig 41320 bp, 36 predicted proteins | sample RifGroA2_FD_183992 | JGI IMG/M metagenome (GOLD analysis project Ga0209211, IMG submission 183992) | Groundwater microbial communities from Rifle, Colorado, USA - Groundwater A2 (SPAdes) (version 2) | ecosystem: Environmental > Aquatic > Deep subsurface > Groundwater | place: Rifle, Colorado...
AGGAATATAGTAGGACGATTTTTTTGAAATGGAATTGTACATGTTGTCCATGTAATCGAGCATATTAACCTTCTTGCCCTGGCCGGGGTAAAGCGGCGAGAGAAGAAGCGCGAATACGACCCAGAAACCGGCCATCATCACCAGGCCGCCGCCGAATTCTTTTTTATTGGCAATCATGAGTGTGCCTCCTTGCTGGCATGAGCATCACCCTCTCCCTTGAGGGTTTTGATATTGGTGAAAAAGATGTAGAAAACCCAGAGAGCGAAGGCGCCAAGCACCACAAAAAAGATATAGGTGCCCACGGTTTCCAGCAGCTTGCCGGTTTCCTTGGACATGGAGATCATCTCCATGCTGGCCAGCTTGGAGGGCAGAGCAAAAGCCCGGTTAACAAAGCCGGCCGAGGTGGCGATGGCGTAGAGTCCGCAGATGGTGGCGCCGCTGACTACCTTGGTGATCAGGGAGCCGATCTGAATGCCGACCAGGGAACCCAGGAGCATGCCCATGGCCAGGGTGTAGAAGATGAAGCCGTAGACCGCATACTGGCTCAACCCCGCATAGCCTGCGGTGAAGATGATCTGGAAGATGTCGGTGCCCACGGTGGTGGCCGAGGAAACGCCCAGGACATAGACGAAGATCGGGAAGGTCAAAAAGCCGCCGCCCACGCCCATGATGGCCGCAGCCAGGCCGACGATGAAGCCGCTGAGCACCAGAAACAGCCAGGAGATCTTGCGGCCGCCCGGGGTGACACCTTCGTCAAACTGGATCATGGGAGGCAGGTTAACGGACTGGACTTTTTGGGCCAGATTGGTCATGCCCGAGGTGTTGACTGCCGCACCGCTGGAACTGGTCTTTTTGGGCGCAGCTTTGCTGGTCTGGCGGAAGAAATCCATCAGGGCATAGGAGCAGAGAAAGCCCAGCATCAGAACGTAGATGGTGGTGATGAAAGCATCGCTCAGCACCGGGTTCAATTCATACAGGGTGCGATTGACCCAGCCGCCGATGGTGGCGCCGCCGATGGAGCCCAGCAGGAAAACCGCGGCCAGGGGCACGGAGACATTGCCCAGCTTGCGGTGCAGGACGCTGCCCATGATCGCCTTGGCAAAGATGTGGAACAGGTCGGTGCCCACGGCCAGGATACCCTTGACCCCGGCACTCATCAGGGCCGGGGCGATGATGAAGCCGCCGCCCGCGCCGATGCAGCCGGTGATCAGACCGGCGACGATGCCGACTCCGATGGAGGCGAAGAAGATGGTGGGGGTGTAGAAGGCCGGGGCATAGGCGGTCTTGCCGCCGAGCATGCCGGGCAGTTGCCCGATTACTTCATCGGCGAAGGCTATGCCGCCGATGAGGATGGGGATGAGCAGCAGGCCGAGAATGGCCAGCCGCCTGCGGTCCCCCAAGATGGTGTTTGAGATGTCCATCTCCCATTTCGCGTGGGCGCGGGCGCCCGCCATCATGAAATGGTGCAATTGCCTGAAGAAACTCATAATCGTACTCCTCCCTTGTTGAATGATAAAAAAACCTCGGGTTCCCCTTGGTTACAGTTGATCCTATGGGCCACAGTCCCTGGCCGCCTGGAGTTTTTCCAGCAGCGTTTCAAATTCCACCGGTTTTAGCAGGTAGTCAAAGGCCCCGTTCCTGATGCCCTTTTCTCCTTCGCTGGCCGAGGCGTGGCCGGTGAGGATGACCACCCGGCTCGCGGGGCGGATTTTTTTTATCTCCTGAAGAACCTGACCGCCGTCCATGTCCGGGAGGCGCATGTCCAGCAGGACCACGGCAAAGTCGCTGGCTGCGACTCGCGTTATGGCCGCACTGCCGGTCAGCGCCCCTTCGCTGGCCCAGCCCCGTTTTCGCAATCGATGCACCAGGGTGGTGACAAATTCTTCTTCATCGTCAACCACCAGGATGGAAAATTCGCTCATCTCGCTTCTCCTTTTTCCCGGTTCTACGAGGCGGCGATCGGAAGATTGACCCGGAAAACGCAACCGCCCTGCTTGCCGTTGCGCACTTCGATGGTGCCGCCGAGCCGCTCGACGATGCTGTAGGAAATAGCCAACCCGATCCCGGTGCCGCTTCCCGCCTTTTTGGTGGTAAAGAATGGTTCAAAGACTTTTTTCAGGACCTCTTCCGGCAACCCAGGCCCGCTGTCGGCAAACTCCACCGCCAGTTGCCTGGCGTTCAGACTGGTGCTGATGTTGACCATGCCGTCATTGCTGATGGCGTCAAAAGCGTTGTTTAAGATATTGAGAAACACTTGCTGCAACTGGCTGCTGTCGGTGTTGATCTCCGGCAGACCCGGGTCCAGGTTGCGGCGGATGGCGATCCGGTGATTTGCCGCCTCCTTTTCCAGAAAAGAAACGGTTTCCTCCACCAGGGTGTTGACGTTGATCGTTGATTTCAAGCCGTCGGTGCTGCGGGAAAAGCCCAGGAGCCGGTGGGTGATGGTGCTGGCCCGCTTGACCTGGGCTTTGATCTTGGCAAAAGCGGCTCGGTATTCGGCGGTATTTTTCAGACTCGCCGGATCTTCCTCATCCAGCAGCTCGTCCAGCCAGCCGGCCTGGTCGCCGATGATCTGCAGGGGATTGTTTATTTCATGGGCCACATTGGCCGCCATCCGGCCGATCAGGGCCATTTTTTCCGAATAACGGATCCGGTCATAGAGCAGCATCCGTTGCTGATCCGCGCCCTCCACCTTGTTCATCATGGAGCGGACTAAAATGGTGGAAACGGCGAGGATGAGCAGGGCTGCACAGGCGATGATCAGGTGGTCGCGCTGCCGGGCCCGGTAAAAATCAGCGAGCGAGGTGGGGATGTCGGTTTTCAGCACCAGGGTCCAGGCATTATTTTTCATGCCGGTGGTGGCGTAGAGCGAGCCTTGGGCATGATGAATGGTCAGGGCGCCGTCCGTGGTGAGCAAGCCTTTCTCGCCGGCCGGCAGAGCGGCGAGCCCCAGGCGGCTTGGCGTCTGCAGTTCGCCCTGTTGGTTGAGGATAAAGGCGTCCCCACCGGGACCGACCTCGGCGCTGGCCAGCAAGGCGTTGAACAGGGCGGAATTGATGGTGGCCCGCAGAACCCAGGATCGGGTGGGGTCGGTCACCGCCACGATGAAATGGGGCACTCCCCGGTAGCCGGTGAACACATCGCTGATGTATCTGCCGCTCTGCATCACCTCGGCAAACCAGCGGGCCTCGGCGTAATTCTTATCCTTTAGATCCTCGGCAAATGGGCCGGTGTAGGCGAGATGGCTGCCATCCCTGGCGATGAGGCCCAGATCGATGATGACGCCCTGGTGGTTCATGGCTTTAAAAAGTTTTTCCAGATTACCGGGGGTGCTCAGCCAGGCAAAGTCATAGAGTTCGGCATATCCGGCCAGGATGTTTTCCTGGCTGCCGAGGAAGAGATCGATGATCTCCCTGCGGCTGTTTGCCAGGCTGGTCAGCGCAACGGTGGTTTTGTTCAGCCATGATTTCTGGTAAAAATGCGAGGCGGTCCAGCTGATGAACAACAGGGGGATGATGGCCACCAGAATTACCACCAGAACAAAAAGTCGCTTCTGCCGCGCATAATACGACTCACGCGAGCGAACCTTGAGGGCGCTGCCAGGGATAGTGGCGGTGTACATTTTCATGGCTGGTAACTGCTCAGCAGCAGCGCATCTGCTTTGTCACAGACCTGTTCGCATAGGCAGGCTATGGCTCGCAGGCCTGCTTCGCGTATCTGCGGCACTGCTGAGCAGTTACAGAGCTGGGGGGTATGCCTATTTTTAGGCTTTAACGAAATAGTATTCATGGCTGGTCGGAGTATCCCTGGAGAGGGGTGGCTGCGGAGGAGGCGAGGCTTTCCAGCTTTTTCAGCTTTCGCCACAGGGAAACCCTGTCTATGCCCAGAACCTGGGCAGCACGCGATTTGTTGCCCGCGACATGGGACAGCACCTTTTGCACATATTCCTGCTCCAGTTCCAGCAAGGTTGGAAATCTGCCTTCCGGCGGATATCCCTCAAGTAAGCCTGTGCCTGCCAAGGGGCGGATTTCGATGCTCTCGCCGCTGACGATGAAATGGCGATTTATGGCTACGGGTTGTTTGTACATGTCTGTCTGACCTTGCCTGAAATGGTTGCCGCTGCTTTATCTTTTCAGCAGATCTCTGGCGGTTTCATACTCGCCTGCTTCGGCAAAGGCCGCCGCGGTGGCGGAGCTGTCCAGCAGATTGTTTTTTGCCTGATGGGCCGCTTTGATCCGTTCCACCAGAATCTCGATATCAACAGGTTTTTTCAGATAATCAAACACCCCGAGCCGTCTCGCTTCAGCCTCGTCCAGATCGTTGCCGTGTCCGGTCTGGATAATGACCTGGATGTTGGGATAGATCTTTCGGACCCGCCGCAGAACCTCCATGCCGTCAATGCCCGGCATCTTCAGGTCAAGGACCATGACATCGGGCTCTTTTTCGCCCACATAGCCTAAGGCCTGCTCGCCATTGAGCGCGGTCTTGCTGCCAAGATCCCGAAGATCGAGACGCTCTGACAGGGTTCTGATGAAATCTTCCTCGTCGTCTACCAGCAGAATTTTAATGTCATCCATAATGTCCTCATGCTTGTTTGGGAGAGCGCACCGGCAAGGGCCGGCCTATGGTTTTTTTCGGTTGGAGGGGTTTTTTTTATCCTCTTTGTCGTCCAGCATGGCGATGGCAGTGTCAAATTCGCCCGCTTGGGCAAAGGTCGCGGCAGCCATGGCCTCTCCGAATCTTTGGAATAACGATTTTTTCCCCTGTTGTTTTTTACTCCGCCGAAGGGCGGCGTAAATGGCGTTTTTCAGGGTGCTGGTGTCAAACGGGGCGATGAGTTCATCGGCCGCTCCTGCCTGCATCCCGGCGATGGACAGTGGGATATTGTCCGGCCTGTTGATGAGAATGATCTCGGCTGCGGGTATTCTCTCCCTGATGGTCAGCAGGAGGGCGAGACCCTCGTCGTTGTCCTGCCGGAGGTCGAGCAGGACAATCTTCACCGCCGCTTCGAGGGGTGGCAGGGCTGAGCCTCCAGACAAAGCAACTGCCAGATCCCAGCCTTGCAGCCTGGCTTTCATCGTTTCCGCAAAGTCCATGTCGCTTGAAACAATGAGTGCCGTTGTCTGCATGGCCGAATTCCGGTCTTTCTTTATCGGTAAGCGTTCAGCAGCACCACATCTGCTTTGTCATCGGCCTGGTCCGCATACCGTATGTATAGCGAACAGGCCTCTTTCGCGCATCTGCGGCACTGCTGAGCGCTTACAGTTCCGTGGTTACCTGAAATTTTGGTGCCCCTGGTGAACGCTTACCTTTATCGCGTCGACTCTGTGGCGAAAACGCCGTAGGTCATGCGGATTCCGCCCATACCCAGTGATTGGAGGAAATCATCGGCGCTCGGAGTCTGGAGGGAGGGACACTCTGCCAGGCTGACGGCCTCGGCATGAAGACCTTCTTCGGCAAAAGCAACAGCCATGAAGATTTTCTGGAATTGATTGATTGCTCGGCTCCGGATGCTGATCGGCGCCATGCGTTTGGCAGTTTCCCATTCGCCGGCCTCGGCAAAGGTGATAGCTGTCATCCATTTTTGAAAGGTGTTGAGTGTTTTCATGGTAACCTCCGCAACCATTGAGATGTTTCCCCGCGTCCCTGAAAAGTTGGGTGCTGTTATCTTGTGGAGATACAAGGATTGTGCCACGCATTAATTTGCAATAAATACAGCAAGTTGAATAATCATGGGCATCTCGTCAGGGCTGCCGCAGAACATTATGAAACGAAAGGGAACAGTTGGCTGGCTGAAGATGAAACATGATTGGCGTTGGGTGTGATCGTTATCCTGGTGCTTGGGGAGGCGCAGAAGAAGGATGATCTGGCGCCCTTGCTCTGTTTAGCCGAGAAGCCTGCTCAGCAGCAGGGAGCGAAAAAAAGATTGACGTCCCAGCTCAGAGTGTTGTATCTGGAACATGTAGGGACAATATGAAACATGATGCACTCGCAAAAAAAGGAAAAAGTTCACAGGATCGCAACACAGAATCAACAAATTACCAACGAATACCCGTTGAAATCGCGGCTTTTTGCGATTTCAACAAACATGATGCACTCGCAAAAAAAGGAAAAAGTTCACAGGATCGCAACACAGAATCAACAAATTACCAACGAATACCCGTTGAAATCGCGGCTTTTTGCGATTTCAACAAACATGATGGGCCTGCAACATGTGCTTCCTAACTTATTGGCAATGGTCCGAGGTCAATGCCTGAAACTGAAAAAACCAAGAGCTTTTGTCCTGATCTTATTGAGATCCTCAATGGGGTCCCGCACGGGATCGCCCTTGTTGACCATGATCTCCGCATCATCATGATGAACCGTTTTCTTGAGGCGCTTACCGGGTATTCTAATGAGGAGACCCTCGGCATCTCCTGCGATTATGTGCTGCGCAGCAATCTCGGCAGAAACATGCAGGTGTTTCGCCAGGCCTTGGAAACCGGGGTTGCTTGCAGTGTCGATGGCGATATCCTCGGCCTGAATCGAAAGAAAATCCCCATGCGTTTCACCGTCACCACGGTTATGGGTCCTGAGCAGGGGCGGCAGGCGCTGGTTTTGGTTCTTGAAGACATTACCGCCTTTCAGGAGATTGATCGCCAGAAGGAGATGGGGCCGGCCAAGGGTCTTCTCGGGCATAGCCCGAAGATGCAGGAGATCTTTGAACTATTGCCGGTTCTCGCCCACACCGATTCTTCGGTGCTGATCACCGGCGAGACCGGCACCGGCAAGGATCTCCTGGCCGAGGCTGTCCACCAGGCCTCCAAGCGCGGCAAATATCCGTTTATCAAGGTGAACTGCGGGGCGCTGCCGGAAAGCCTGCTCGAATCAGAGCTCTTCGGCCATATGCGCGGAGCCTTCACCGGCGCGCACGCCGACAAGCACGGGATGTTCCAGCTCGCCCAGGGCGGCACCATCTTTCTCACCGAGATCGGGGATCTGCCCCTGCCGCTTCAGGTAAAGCTGCTCACCGTTCTTGACGACCGGGAATTCTTTCCCCTGGGCAGCCAGAAGAAGGTCCGGGTCGATGTGCGGCTGATCACCGGGACCCACCGCGACTTGAGGCAGCTGGTTCAGGAGGGGAAATTCCGGGAAGACCTGTTTTTCCGGCTCAATGTTTTGCGGGTGCATCTGCCGCCCTTGCGTGAGCGGGATGGGGATGTGCGGCTGCTCATCGATCATTTTCTCCAGATGTTTGCCGCCAGCTTCGGCAAAAAAGCGAAAAGGCTTTCCGTTCAGGCCTTGCGCTTATTGAGCAGCTATGCTTATCCCGGCAATATTCGCGAGCTGCGCAATATCATTGAATACGGGGTGAATATTTGCCGGGGCGAGGTTATCGAGGTCGAGCATCTGCCTCCCTATGTGCTTGCCGAGGCAGGCAAGGGGCCCCGTTCGAAGGTTGTCCCGGAGCCGCTTGAATCCGGGCAAAAGACCACGATAGCGGAAGTGATCCCGGATAATGCTTCGAGCTGGAGCGCCATTGAGAAGAAGAAGATTCTCACCGCGCTCATGCAGACCGGCGGCAGCCGCACCGCGGCGGCAAAGGCTCTTGGCTGGGGGCGCACCACCCTGTGGCGGAAGATGAGAGAATATGATCTTGGCTAAAACGTAACTAATCACGGGGTAGGCCCCCGAAGGTAAAATAACCACGGAACAAGCGGCCACAGGGTGCCGCAGGTTGCGGCAAGCGGGACGGCGATGCGTACTTTTGTACGTGAGCTGGACCGATCGCCGCAAGATGTGGTGCCCTGTGACCGCTTACGGTAAAACAGCATGAAAATCCTGGCAACCCTGCAGAACAATGATATTGCCCCGCGTTTCGATCTGGCCACGGAGGTTCTGATCGCCAAAATAGTCCGGGGGAAAATTTCCGGGGAGCCGCGCACGGTCCTCCTGCCGGGGCCGGGGAGCGATGCGCTGTGCAGTCTGGTTATCCGGGAAGAGGCCTCCCTGGTGATCTGCGGCGGCATTGAGGAGGCGCATTTTCAGTATCTGGTCTGGAAAAAAATCGAGGTGATCGACAGAGTGATCGGCCCAGCACTCCAGGCCATTGTCTTGGCCATTGCTAAACAATTACGACCGGGGGGGATTGTTCGCCCGGAAACCGAAAGGAGTGCTGCGTCATGAGCGAGAACCTTTCCCGCAAGGCCAATTACCCGCTGTTCTGCGGGCTGTCCGGCAGGGATCTTTGTCCCAGAGCGCGGTACCGGTGCATGCGCAACAGCCTGCTTATCGTGATGCTGGCCATTACTCTGGTTCCCCTGTCGATCACCTCAGGCCTTAACTTTATCCAGTACCAGCAGCTGCTGAGGGAGGATTCCCAGGCCAACGCCCGCTGGAACGCGGAAAGCGCCAAGGCGACCATAACCGCCTATCTGGAAAAACTGGAGGCGGCGATCACCGTGGTCATTGACACCCATACCTTCGAGGATCTCTCCGACAGCAAGAGGCTGGAGCACATATTCAGGCAGCTCAAGAAGGAGCATCAGGGGCTGGTCGATTTGAGCGTGGTCGGCCCGGATGGGATTCAAAGCGCCTATGTCGGCCCCTACCGCCTGGCGGGCAAGGATTACAGTGACAGCCTCTGGTTCCATAAGGCGCTCGACAGGCGGATGTACGTCAGCGAGGTGTTCACCGGTTTTCGCAATATTCCCCATTTCGTGGTGGCCGCCAGCAAGAAGGACCCGTATTCGGAACAGTATTGGGTGCTCCGGGCGAGCATCGACACCGAGACCCTGGACCGCTTTCTGGCTCTGGCAGATACCGATGCTCTGGAGGATATCTTTCTTCTCAACGACAGCGGCATTTTGCAAAGCGCCTCCCGCTACCACGGCGGGGCCATGAAAAATTTCCAGCTCACCCGCAAGCCCAAACAGAATGATATCCTCATTTTTGAGGAAATGCGCGGCGGCAGCAGCTTTTACCGGGCAGTGAGCCGGATCCCGAATACGCCATGGCTGCTGGTTCTTGATCAGCAAGGAGCTGAAGCGCGGAAGATCTGGCATCTTTTCAAGGGGAGGCTGCTGCTTACTCTGATCCTCTGCTTTTTTGTCTCGGGCGGGGTGGTTGTCTGGTTGGCCCGTTTTCTGGCGGCCAAATTCAGGGAGGCGGATGAAACGCGTGACGCGATTTTAAGCGAAACCGAGCATTCCAATAAGCTGGCCTCCATCGGCCGGCTGGCTGCGGGCGTTGCTCATGAGATCAACAACCCGCTGGCGATCATCGGCGAAAAGGCCGGGCTGATGCAGGATCTGGTCGGCCTCGAGCAGGATTTCCGTTACCGGGATAAGTTTCTCGACCAACTGGCTTCCCTGCAAAACGCGGTGGCTCGGGCGAGAACCATCACCCACCGTCTCCTCGGCTTTGCTCGGCGGATGGAAACCTCTCTGACCCTGGTGCAGCTAAATGAGATTCTCCAGGAGGTCTTGAGTTTCCTGGAAAAAGACGCAGCTTACCGCAACATCCATATTATTCTGCAACTCCAGGAGGATCTGCCGGTCGTTCGGGCGGACCATGGCCAGTTGCAACAGGTGTTTCTCAACGTGATCAACAACGCCATCGACGCGATCCGCAATGATGGCGAGATCCACATCACCTCGCGCAGAGAAAACCAGAAAACGGTCATGGTGGCTATCTCCGACACCGGGCCGGGTATAGCTCCGGAGATTCAGAAGAATATCTTCGAGCCGTTTTTTACCACCAAGGGCAACGAGGAGAAAAAGGGAACCGGCCTTGGGTTGTCCATCACCTATGGTCTCGTGCAGAAAATGGGCGGCAAGATCGAGGTAAGCAGCGAGGTTGGCATCGGCACCACCTTTATTATCACCTTTCCCATTTACAGTGAAGGCAGCGATGGTGAAATTAATGATCGCGCATAGGATTATGATTGTTGACGATGAGCTTGATTTCGGGACAACCCTGGCGGAGCGTCTGGAGCTGCGGGGCTTTGTCGCCAAAGCCGTGGGCGGCGCCGAGGAAGCCATGGCGGCGCTTGCTGCCGGCTGGCGGCCGGACGTGGTTCTTCTTGATCTTATGATGCCGGGGGTCGATGGTCTTGCCACCCTGGATCTGATCAAGCAGCACGACCCAAAAATTCAGGTGATTATTCTTACCGGGCACGGCTCAACGGAGAGCGGCATCATCGGCATGCAGCGGGGTCTCTTCGATTACCTGATGAAGCCGGTGGATATAGGCGAACTGATCGGCAGGATCAACGAGGCCGGCACACGCTGAAGCTGATTATTCTTGACCGGGGAAGGGTTTTTGGTATGGTTGGGCATGGATTTTTCAAGTGGCGGCGCAAGGCAGGGCGCATTTTTCCGCCAATCAATAAAGGATGAATCGTGAAAAAGCGTATTAATCTGCTCCGGGAATTTTCGGTTCCGCTGCTTTCCGGGGTGGTGATCGCCTTGATCTGGGCGAATCTGGCGCCGGAAGACTACAACCAATTCCTTCAGGCGCCCCTGCTCGGGCCGCTCAATTTCCATTTTCTTACCAATGAATTGTTCATGGTGCTCTTTTTCGGCATGGCAGCCTCGGAGATCACTCAGAGCTGCCTGCCGGGCGGGGATCTTCATCCCCTGCGCAAGGCGGTTAACCCCCTGCTGGCAACCTTTGGCGGAGTAGTCGGCCCAGTGCTCGTCTATCTGGGGCTCAACGCTCTGATCGGCTCCCCTTCGCTGCGTGGGGGCTGGGGCATTCCCACCGCCACCGACATTGCCCTGGCCTGGCTGGTCGCCAGCCTGGTTTTCGGCCGGCGCCATCCCGCCATCTCTTTTCTCCTGCTGCTGGCCATAGCCGACGACGCCATCGGCCTGGGGATAATCGCGGTTTTCTATCCTGATCCCCTGCATCCCGTGGCGCCGCAATGGCTGGGACTTACCTTTGCCGGCATGGCTTTTGCTTTTCTCTTGCGACGGTACAAGGGTGCCAGCAGCTATTGGCCCTATCTTCTGATTGGCGGGACGCTCAGCTGGGCCGGTCTGTTCAAGGCCCATATCCATCCCGCCCTGGCCCTGGTTTTTATCGTTCCCTTCCTCCCCCACGCCCCAGTTGAACACAAGCACCTCTTCGAGGAAGATCCCTGCGATCTGACTCCTCTTGCCAGCTTTGAGCACGAGTGGAAGGTGGTGGTGGATTTCGGGCTGTTCATGTTCGGTCTTGCCAATGCGGGGGTAGAGTTCGCGGTCATGGGCGCCGCAACCTGGCTGGTCTTTACTTCTCTGGCGGTCGGCAAGACCGGCGGCATCTTCGGCATGGGCTTGCTGGGCAAAAAGCTCGGCTATCCGCTGCCTTTGCAGGTCGGGAACAAGGAGTTGCTGCTGGTCGGCCTCATCGGCGGGCTCGGCCTGACGGTCGCCCTGTTCGTGGCGGGCGAGGCCTTCCCCGACCCGCTCATTCAGGGGGCGGCCAAGATGGGCGCCTTATTCAGCGCTGGGTGCGGTATCCTCGCCATTATCGGCGGGAGGTTGATGCAGGTGCGGCGTAAACCGTGATGGTCTTGGCGTTGCCGGTCATTTTCTTTGTTGTTTCAACAAGTATAATTTTCAGTCGGCAGAACCTATGTTAATGGAAGCAAAAAACTTGAAAAATCCGCGGGGCTTTTCCCTGCTGGAACTATTGGTTATCATTATTATTTTCTTGCTGCTGGGCTCCTTGGTCGGGCCAAAGCTTTTTAGCAGACAGGACAAGGTCCGGCAGAAGGCGGCCAGAACCCAGATTGAAAGGCTAATGGTGGCTGTGGAGGCATTCCGGCTTGATGTGGGCCGCTATCCCACCCAGGAGGAAGGGTTGGCGGCCCTGGTGACTAATTCGGGCATAGATAAATGGAAAGGCGCTTATCTTAAAAAGGCCGTGCCCTACGATCCGTGGGTAAATCCCTATCACTACCGCAATCCCGGCGAGCATGGCGCGGTGGATATCTATTCCTACGGGAAGGACAACCAGCCCGGCGGGAAAAAAGAAAACGCCGATCTTGGCAGCTGGGAATGAGCGAAGGGTGAAAGGGAAAAGATCCTTCTCCCCTTCACCTTGCTCTTTGCTCCTATTTTCCCACCAGCCGCTCTAAAATTTTGTAGCTCCGCGCCACCATGTTCCGAGGCTCCACCATGAGCCCGGCCTGGATCATGGCGTTGTCGAAGATCTGCTCCACCACGCTTTGCGCTACTTCACCATCCTTCGCTTTCAGCGCGGCCAAGCCCTTGATCAAGGGATGGCTGGTGTTGATCTCCAGGTTCTTGCCGCCAAACTGCTGGAGCCCCTGGCCCATCTGACCAGAAGCGCGCATGATCCGTTCCATGCTGCTGGTGACAAAGCCGTCGGGGTTGACCACCATGGCCGGGCTGTCGGTGAGGCGTTTGGAGGCGATGACCTCTTTCACCTGCTCGCCCAGCACCTCCTTCATCCAACTGGTCAGGGCCGCGGAGTCCGTGGCGGGCATGGCCTCGTTCCGGGCTTTTTTCTGGTCAGCTTCGGTTTCCGTGACGGCCTCGGGAAGATCGAGATCGCCGCGGTCGGCGGAGACCAGCTTTTTCTCGTTAAATATGCTGAGGTGGCTCATGGCGAAATCATCGATGGGCTCCAGGGTGTAAATCACCTCAAGATTGCGTTTCTTGAAGGCCTCGATGTAGGGCCCGTTTTCGATGGCCTCCCGGCTGGGGCCGTTGATGTAGAAGATCTCCTTCTGCCCCTCGGGCATCCGCTCCACATAGTCGGCCAGGGAGGTGAAGACCCCTGCTTCGGTTTTGGAAGACTCGAAACGCAGGAGCTTGGCCGCCTCCTCGCGGTAGGCGTAGTCCGAGATGACCCCTTCCTTGATAAACATGCCGAAGTTCTTCCAGAACTCGGTGTACTTCTCCGGTTCGCTCTTGGCCAGCTCTTCCAAAAATTTGAGCAGCCGCTTGGTCACTACCTTGTTGATCTTGGCGACCAGGGCGCTGTCCTGCAAGGCCTGGCGGGAGATATTGAGCGGCAGGTCTTCGCTGTCGATGACCCCACGCAGGAAGCGGAGCCACTCCGGGAGGATGGTCTTGCTGTGCTGCTCGATCAGCACCCGCTGGCAGTAGAGATTGACCCCCGGGTCCATGCGGCCGAACCCCATGTTCTCGAAATTCTCCTTGGGGATGAAGAGCAGGGTCTTGATGGCCAGCGGGGCGTCCGCGGAAAAATGGAGCCTGGCAAGGGGCTCGTCATAGGCATTGGCGATGAATTTGTAAAACTCGGTGTAGGCCTCTTCTGTTACCTCGCTCTTGCCCAGGGTCCAGATGGCCTGCACCGTGTTGATCGGTTCGCCCTTCAGCTTGATGGGAAAGGGAACAAAATTGGAATACTGCTTGATGATCCGGCGGATGGTCTGCTCGTTGGCATACTCCTTGGCCTCGTCGGTGAGTTCTAAAACGATGCTGGTGCCGCGCCGGATGCCGGGACACATGGCGATGGTGAAGGTGCCGCCGCCGTCGGAGACCCACTCGTGCCCCATGTCGTCCAGGCGAAAGGAGCGCGATTTGACGCTGACTTTCTTGGCCACCATGAAGGCGGCATAAAACCCCACGCCGAACTGGCCGATAAGATTGACCTCCTTGCGGTCGGTCTCGGAAAGCTTGCTGAAAAAGGTCTTGGAGCCGGAATGGGCAATGGTGCCCAGGTTGGCCTCCAGCTCGCCCCGGTCCATGCCGATGCCGGTATCGGTGATGGTGAGGGTGTTTGCCTTTTCGTCAAACTCGATCCCGATCTCCAGAGGCACATGGCTGTCGAAAACCTCCTCTTCCATCACGCTCTGGTGGCGGAATTTTTCCAGGGCATCCGCGGCGTTGGAGATCAGTTCGCGCAGGAAGATCTCCTTTTCCGTGTAGAGCGAATGGATTACGATGTCGAGCATCTTTTTTACTTCGGCCTGAAATTCCTTGGTCTCTGTCTGGGGGGGCATTTTTTTGGGACTCATTTTTTTCTCTCTTAAATTGATTCGTTGTGGCATTGCCGGCGTTTTTGCCTGCGGCTCTAACTGATTTTTTTCTGCCGGGAACGGCAAGGTGCGTCAAAAATAATCATCCGGAAGCCTCTGTCAAGTCGCGGCAATTATTGCTGGGCTTGGCAAGAAGAAAAATTACACCTCTTCGTGACACAAAATCAAATGGTTACAAGGCGTCGCCCTGGGTAATTGAGCCTTTTTCCGCTTGCAACAATTATTTACAACCGCAGCCGTTTATGTGATAATCGACCATGTCGACAGTGTTTCCGTTTGTCCGCCATGGATCGCCCGATACCTTTTAAGCCGGGAAAAACTATGCTCGATATAGCCGCGGAATATGTCAAGGATGTTGAAGCGATAGCTCCGTGTCCGGAAGTAGCGCTGGATGTGCTGTCCATGGCCCACGAGCCTGATTGTTCCATTCCCGTGTTGTCGGAAAAGATAGAGCAGGATCCGGGGCTCACCGGCAACATGCTGCGCATGGCCAACTCCGCCTACTTTGGCCACATGAAAAATATTACTTCGGTCAAGGATATCGTCGCCCGCCTGGGGATGGACGCCATCAAGGTCATTGCCATAACCAGTGCTTCGGCCGGGCTGTTCAGATTGTCGCAGGCGGCCTATGCCCTGGGCAGGGGCGAGCTTTGGCGCCATTCCGTAGCCGTCGCCGTTCTGGCAAAAATCATTGCCCGTCATGCCAGGGCCAGGGATACCGCCGCGATTTACACCGCCGGTCTGCTGCATGATGTGGGCAAGGTGATCCTTGATCAGCCATTGCAGATGGAGAGCTACAGCCGGGATGAAAGCGACAGGCAGACAGACCTGCTTGCCCTGGAACGGAAGCTGCTGCATACGGACCACGCAGAGGTGGGCATGGCTTTGCTGGTAAAGTGGGGGCTGCCGGAGGCGGTTTTTGTTCCGGTCGGCCTGCATCACGACTTGACCAGGCCTCAGTCAAAAAATATGGATGTTAAAATTATTTATCTGGCCAATCGTCTGGTTCATCTCAGCGAATACGACGGAGACGATTCCAGGGAGTTCTTTTTTGACGTGCTGGCCTACGAGAGCATGAAAGAGGGGCTGCCGGAGGTGCCTAATTTTGCAAGCAGCATGCCCCTGATTTTTGAAGAGTTTGTTGAAAAGTATCATTACGCCGTCGCCGTGTTCAGTCTTTAGGGGCCGTTAAAAAATAATCATTACATTCTTGTCTATTTTATTACGGCCCCTTATGCCGCTTACGATATGAGAATGTTACAGTTATTTATTTACAACGGCTTAGTGCTCAAAAGCAATAGTCTGCCTGGCCTTTGGGAAAATGGTCAATTGGCGGTGCTACCTCGGGCCATTGCCCTCATAACCCCTATCCGCGCAGCCAATTGCATGGAATTTTTCACTATCCTGCTCATCGCCCTGGCCCTGGCCGTGGATGCTTTTGCCGTGGCCCTGGCCGCCGGGGTCAGCCTGTGCCAGGTCAATGGCCGGCAGGTATTTCGGCTGGCCTTCCATTTCGGCTTTTTTCAGGCAGGGATGAATGTCCTCGGCTCAAGATGATCTGGGAAGCGATCCGGGAGGCAAAGGAGGAGGGCGAGGGGGCGGACCCAACCCGGGGGCGGATGCTTATTACCCTCTCGGTCGCCACCAGCATCGACTCCCTGGCCGTGGGCTTGAGTTTTGCCGTGCTGGAGATCAGTGTCTGGCTCCCGGCCCTGATTATCGGCCTGGTCGCCGCAGGGCTAACCGGACTCGGTCTGCGGCTGGGCTGTCTGCTGGGCGCCGCTTCGCGCCTGGGCTCCCGGGCCGAGATTGTCGGCGGCCTGGTGCTCATCGCCATCGGCCTCAAAATTCTCCATGAACACGGGGCGTTATAGTTATCCTTCCTCTGTCTTCCCATACATTTACATTGCATTCTAAAAAGGGCGCTGGTATGTTTTTGCGTCCTAAACTTCCTTTATAGCTAAGTTGAGCAGCTTGCCGGATTTTATGCCCTTCAGGGTGCAAACGAAACTTATGCCCTTTGGGTATATTTTTACTGTCAAAATCAGGCGGCCTGCGCTGTCTGTTACCGGAGAACCTGTGATGAGTATTCGAGAAGACGCGATCAGCGGTACATGTACCCCAATTTTTGAAAACTGTGCCGCCAACGAGAATATCACGGCCCAAGCCTTGATGCAGGGGGTGGCTGAGGGGACGATCTGTATCCCCAAGAACAAAAACCATCATTTTGAGCGGATCATGGCGGTGGGCAAGGGGTTGGCCACCAAGGTCAACGCCAACATCGGCGCCTCCAAAGATTATCCCGAGGTGAGCCAGGAGCTGCAGAAGCTCTGTGTCTGCCTCAAGGCCGGGGCCGACACGGTGATGGATCTTTCCATGGGCGGCGAGCTTGACGCCATCCGCAGGGAGATTCTGAAAAGCTGCCCCATCCCCTTGGGCACCGTGCCCATCTATCAGTCCATTGCCGAGGTGGTGGAAAAGCAGAAGAAGAAAATAGGCGAGGTCACGGTGGATCACATGTTCAAGGTGATCGAGCAGCAGGCCCAGGACGGGGTTGACTTCATGACCATCCATTCCGGGATCACCAGGAGCACCCTGGAGAGGCTCCGCAACCATCAGCGGCTCATGGGCGTGGTCAGCCGGGGCGGCTCCTTCACCATCGAGTGGATGAGCTACAACGGCAAGGAAAATCCCATGTACGAACATTTCGATGACCTGCTGGCCATCCTCAAGGAGCACGAGGTCACCTTGAGTCTGGGCGACGGCATCCGGCCGGGCTGTCTGGCCGACGCCACCGACCGGGGGCAGGTTCAGGAGCTGATCCATCTGGGTGAGCTGACCCAGCGCGCCTGGGAGGCCGGGGTGCAGGTGATGGTCGAGGGGCCTGGCCACATGCCGCTCAACCAGATTCAGGCCAACATCCTGTTGCAGAAGCAGCTTTGCCACGGGGCGCCCTTTTATGTTCTGGGACCCCTGGTCACCGACATCGCCCCCGGCTACGACCATATCACCGGCGCCATCGGCGGGGCCATTGCCGGGGCGGCGGGGGCCGATTTTCTCTGCTATGTGACCCCGGCCGAGCATCTCAAGCTGCCCAGCGCCGAGGATGTGCATGAGGGGGTCATGGCCTCCCGCATCGCCGCCCATGCCGCGGATATCGCCAAGGGGCTGCCCGGCGCCCTCGACAAGGATATCGCCATGGCCAGGTGCCGCAACAATCTGGACTGGAAAGGTCAGATCGAGCTGTCCATCGATCCGGCCAAGGCCCGGCGTTTCCGGGAGGAAGGAAGTTCCTACAAGGGCGATGCCTGCAGCATGTGCGGCTCCTACTGTGCCATCAAGGTGTATAAGCAGGCCATCGCGCCGGATCGACAGCCGAAGTAACTTCGTAATCACCACAGAGGAGGACCCACCGCCATGAGTGAATTTCTGGGGAAGATTATCGATTTTTTCAACAGCACCAATGTGCCGCAACAGTTCCGCGATACAGATTTAAAGGCTCTTTTCACCAACCCCTGGTTCCTGGTGCCGTTTATCGCCTTTCTCTGCTACAACCTCTACAAGCAGGCGACCAACACTCTGGTCATGACCGCTCTTGCTTTCGGTCTCTGGGTTTTCAGCGGGAGCCGCTACATGGAAGGGTTGGTAGTGGACGGCTTTCTGCAGCTGGGCAAGGTCTTGCCGGTGGCCGGGGTTTTTATCGGGGCCATCGCCATTGCCATCTATTTTCTCTTCATGCGCTCCGACTGATTTTTGGTAACCGATCACGGGATGAGCCCACAAAGGTCAAATAACCACGGAACAAGCGGTCACAGGGTGCCACAGGTTGCGGCAAGCGGGACGGCGATGCGTACTTTTGTCCGTGAGCCGGACCGATCGCCGCAAGATGTGGTGCCCTGTGATCGCTTACGATTTTTTGGGGCGCAACAAACGTGACCAACCGGATTCAGGAAATCCATTCCCGTCTTTTAGCCCATTTTGGCCCCCAGCACTGGTGGCCAGGCGAAACCCCCTTCGAGATCATGCTCGGTGCGGTCTTGACCCAGAATACCAGCTGGCGCAATGTGAGCCTGGTCATTGAGGCCTTGCGTCAGGAGGGGCTCCTCTCCTTTGCGGCACTGGAAGCTTTGCCCACCGAGCTGCTGGCCGAAAAAATCCGGCCTTCCGGGTATTATAACCAGAAGGCCAGGCGGCTCAAGGGTCTCTTTGCCGCCATCCGGGCAGACAGCGGGAGCTTGGAGGATTTTTTCAGCCAGGACACCCACGCCCTCCGGGAAAAACTGCTGGCCGTCAAGGGAATCGGCCCTGAAACCGCCGATTCCATCAGCCTATATGCCGCGGGTAAGCCGATGTTCGTGGTGGATGCTTACACCTACCGCATCCTGCTTCGGCATGACCTCATTGCCGAAGACGCCGGTTATGAGGAGATCCAGGAGTTGTTTCTGGGCAAGCTGCCCAGCGAAGTCCAGCTTTTCAACGAGTATCATGCCCTTCTTGTTCGCCTCGCCAAGGAATACTGCAAAAAAAACAACCCGCTCTGCGACAGCTGCCCCCTGCATGGCCTCTAGCGCCTTTCTTCGTTGTTCACTTTCTTTTCTCTCGCCGTAGTTGTTTAGCCCTCATGGTTCGCGTCTGCGACAATTTGCCGCATTGTGTTCGGCGCCATTTTGTGGCAGTAGTTTACTCTCGCCAGCAGTTGTCCAAGGTGGGGATTAGCGATAGGGATCAGCTCTCGCAGTTTAAGCGAAAGATAAAGGGGTTTTGCTGATGAAACGACTTGTTACGGTTATGTTGGTCTGGGGAATAATTTTGCTCTGTAGTGTCGGCGGAGCGGCAGAGGTGGTGGAGGGGCCGCCGTCTTGTAAACAATGCGGCATGGACCGTACCACCTTTGCTCAGAGTCGCGTTCTATTGACTTATGACGATGGTTCCATGGTCGGACTTTGTAGCCTCCATTGTGCTGCTGTTGACATAAAACAGCATACAGGCAGGATGATCTTTTCGGTCAAGGTTGCCGATTATGAAACTAAGGCCTTGATCGATGCTCGGGAGGCAATTTGGGTTATGGGCGGCCAGCAGAGGGGGGGTATGACCGGCAATCCCAAGTGGGCTTTTGCTAAAGATAGTGATGCCCGGAAATTCGTGGCTGACCATGGTGGGCAACTGGCCACCTATGAGCAAGTAATGATGGTTGCCAGCGACGAAGCGGGGTCTGGGCATGCCAGCCACGCCGAATGTCAGGGTCCTGGCGGGCTCTTCCTCTTTAACCCTGCTTTTGGCGATGATATCTACCACAATCACCCCGCCGGCATGTGGATGTTTAATTACAAATATATGCACATGGCCATGAATGGTCTGCGTGCCGGAACCACGGATATCTCCGCAAGCAGCGTGGGCAACAACCGGGGGCTGCCGTACGACAATATTATGATGATTCCTACGACTATGACTATGGACATGCACATGTTCATGGCGATGTACGGCATCAACAGTCGTTTGACGGTGATGGGAATGCTGAACTATCTAGACAACAAGATGGATATGTTGATGGATATGTCACCAAAAAATATGATGGGGATGCCGAAGGCAAATGACGCAGGCGCGGTTCCTGATACTCCGATGAAAACCCGGGGTCTTGGCGATACAGAACTGCGGGCAATCTACAAGTTCACTGAATCACTTAACGGCAGCCTGGGGTTCAGCCTGCCCACCGGCAATATCGAGGAGGAGTACACAACTATGGGGACTGTCTGGCGTATGCCCTATGAAATGCAGCTTGGTTCCGGCACTTTTGATTTCAAACCTGCCGTAACCTTCAGCATCCTTAGTGATGATGCTCTGTGGAACTGGGGCGGCCAAGCTATGGCCACCCTGCGTCTTGGCGATAACTCCAATGGCTACCATCTTGGCAACAGTCTGAAGCTGAACACCTGGTTGCAGCGAGCCTTGGGCCCGGCCGCCGCCTGGCTGCGGGTTGCTTATACTGATGCCGGCAAGATCAGCGGCTATGATCCGGAGATCCAGAAGGCCATTGATGACCGCAACGGTTCCAGCGCCAGTCTGCGTTACATGGCCGCCACCATGCCAGGTAATGATCCCAACAACTTTGGGGGTCAGCGGCTGGATGGCTTTGTCGGGGCAAGTATTCCATTGGGCTTATTCAGCCTTGGTATTGAAGGGGGCGCCCCTCTCTATCAAAAGCTGAATGGACTGCAAATGAAAAATGACTGGTACTGCACGGTCGGCCTCCAGGCTATGTTTTAGACGCCGCAGTTTGATAATTGTTGGTCTCGTAAATTTGTTTATCCAAGGCGACGGATCTTTTTTTCACTCCGCTGGAAAAACAGATCCGTCGGTTTTTTTGGCAACAGCGCGGCGCAAAGATGTTTGCCGAAATTTTTCTTCCCGAAAGCCGCATCTCCTCGCCGGGGTTGTGCTGTTTTTCGATTGACAGGGGTTTCTAAAACAAAGTAAAGAGCTTTTGCCGGTTTGAATTTTGTCGGGGCGGTGCCGACCCCTGATTTTCTTGTCACCTTTTCCCCTCTTTCCTCCCCACTTCAACCAGCCAACCAGACTGTTATGTTTTCGGAGTTGTTTCCGGTCGTCCCGCAATAATGATGCGCACCGGATAAACCAGGCCCGGACAGGAGGCGTACTGACATGCTTACCGTGTACAAGCGCTTTGACCATAAGCTGCAGATACTTTCGGACAGCAAGCCGGTGCCCCGCTCCTGGATCCGCATGGTTAACCCGACCTCGGAGGAAATCAGTACGGTTTCCCAGGCGACCGGAGTTCCGGAAGACTTGCTTCGGGCCGCCCTGGACTCGGAAGAACGGTCCCGTATCGAAATCGAAGACAACTGCATGCTGGTGCTCACCAATTTCCCGATGCTGCGCGGGCCGGACATGTACGACACCCTGCCGCTGGGCATCATCCTGACCCCGGACCAGGTCATTACCGTCTCTCTGGAAGAAACCGAGATCCTGCCCGGCAATATCGTCGGCCCAGGGGCGCCGGCCTATTACAACACCGGCAAGCGTACCCGTTTCCTCTTTCAGATTCTCTACAAGACCGCCAAGGTCTATCTGCGCTTTATCCATCAGATCAACCGCCAGACCGACGAAATTGAGCGCCATCTTCGGAAATCGATGAACAATGCGGAAGTGTTCCAGCTTCTCGACATGGAAAAAGGTCTTACCTACTTCACCGTGGCCCTGCGTTCCAACGGCCTGGTTCTGGAGAGGCTGCTGCGTCTCAGAAAGAGCAGCGCCCTGCAGCACCTGCTGCCCCAGTACGAAGAGGATGAGGATATCCTTGAGGACGCCATTATTGAAAACCGGCAGGCGTTGGAGATGGTGCAGATGTATTCCGACATCCTGAGCGGGATGATGGATGCCTTCACCTCGGTTATCTCCAACAATCTCAACCAGGTGATGAAACTGCTCGCCTCCGTTACCATCCTTCTCGCCATCCCGACCATGATCGCCAGTTTCTGGGGCATGAACGTGGGGGTGCCTTTTCTGGATCAGCAGCTTGGTTTCTGGTCCGTGCTGGTTTTCTCGATGGCCCTTACCGGCCTGGCTGGTTTTGTTCTTTGGCGGAAGCGCATGTTTTAGGGGCGTGTCCGTCCCGCCAGAGCAGCTGCCGGCAGACCCCCCGGATGATCTTGATTTCCTTGGATTTCAAACCGAGCCTGCCTAAAAACTGGCGGATGCTCTTCATCCAGTAATCATCATCCCCGCCTTTCAAAAAGCCGATGGTCGTAAGCATCTCTTCCACATGGCCGAACATCGCCTCCAGCTCCTGCTTGTTTCCCTGTCTGGGAACCGGCTTGGGGAAGGCTTCCCGGCTCACCGCTTCCAGAACGCTGTAATGGAGTTCATGGCAGAGGATGGCCACGGCCTGGGCCAGGTTCAGGGAGGAAAAATCCACGGTCGGGATGGTGGTGATCTGGTTGCAGTAACGGAGTTCTTCGTTGGCCAGTCCGCGGTCTTCCGGGCCGAAGAGGAGGGCAACCCGGTTGTTTTTGAGCTGGGGCAGGATTTCGCCCATGAGCTGCCTGGGGCTGTTGACTGTGGTCCGCTTCCTTCCCTGACGGGCCGAGGTGCCCAGCACCCAGCTAAAGGGGGCCAGGGCCTCGGCCAATTCCTGGTGGTGTTCCAGATTGTCGATGAGAGGGGCCGCCTTGGCGGTGGCGAGCCGGAGCATCTTCTCGCGGTCGGGCATTTCCCGGCAGACAAGAATGAGTTGGCCGATCCCCATGTTCGCCGCGGTTCTAGCCGCCGAGCCGATGTTTTCCGCAAATTTGGGGGAGACCAGGACGATGGCCGTCTTGGCCATCAGCTCCCGCACCGTATCGCAACTGTCCATCAGCACCACATCTGCTTCGCAGTCTCCGCTTTTGCTCGCTTAGCTGTCATCGGCTTGGCTCATTTGCCGGCAATTTTGCGTTTTCTTGTCGGCGGGGCGGTCTGCTTGCTTCCCTTGGCCGCGCTCGGTCTGCGCTTGCCGGCAGTCGGGGCGGCCAGGATGTCCGTGGCCCGGGCCAGTTTTTCCTCCACGCTGAAATTGATCCGCCTTCTGGGAATCTCCACACTGGTAAGACGCACTCGCACCAGATCGCCGAGCTGGAAGACGGTTTTGGTCCGCTGGCCGATGAGCCGGTGGCGGCCCTGCTCCAGTTCGTAATAATCGTCGCGCATCTCGGTGATGGGCACGGCCCCGTGCACAAAGACCTCGGTCAGCTCGACGAACAACCCGAAGGCGGTGACCCCGGAGATAATAGCCTCAAAGGTCTCGTCGATCTTGTCGGCCATGAAATGGACCTGGAGCCGCTCCACCATCTCCCGGTCCGCCTCCACCGCCACCCGCTCCCGCTTGGAGAGAAAGGTGCCGGCCTCTTCGCTGGATACCGCTTCTCCGGCAGGCTTTTCCCGCCCCTTTTTTTGCAGGCTGGCGGCCAGAGCCCGGTGGACCATGAGATCCGGATAACGCCGGATGGGGGAGGTAAAATGGGTGTAGTGGGTGGCGGCCAGGCCGAAATGGCCGAGATTGAGGGGGGAGTAGCGAGCCTGCTGCATGGTGCGCAGCAGGAGGTTGCTGATGATGTATTCCTGGGGGGTGCCTGCCGTCAGGGCCAGCACCTTGCCGAACCACTTGGGTGAGCCGCCGCTGTCATCATCGACCTTGAGCCCCATGCTCTGGGCAAATTCGGTGAATTCGGCCACCTTGAGCTGGTCGGGCGCTTCGTGGATCCGGTAGAGGCTGTCGATCTTGTTCTGTTCCAGAGCCTCGGCCACCGCCTCGTTGGCGGCGAGCATGAACTCCTCAATGAGCTTGTGGGCCAGATTGCGCTCGCTTCGCTTGATGGTCTGCACGGTGTTGTCCTCGCCCAGCACCACCAGGGGTTCCGGGAGTTCAAAGCCGATGCTTCCCCTTTTGCCCCGCTGCTTTTCCAGGCTTGCGGCCAGTTGGCCCATGCGTTCCAGATCCGCCAGCATGTCGGGGTATTGGCTGCGCACCGTCTTATCCTGGTCCGCCAGAATCTGCTTGACGATAGTGTAGGTGAGGCGATGCCGGCTGCGGATGATGCTTTTGGCGAAGCGCTTGGCCAGCCGGTTGCCGTGCTCGTCAAAATCAAGCACTGCGGTGAAGGTATAGCGGTCCTCGCCCGGCACCAGGCTGCAGAGGTTGTTGGACAGCCGTTCCGGCAGCATGGGGATGACCCGGGTGGGGAAGTAGACGCTGGTGCCGCGCTGGTAGGCCTCGGCATCCACCGGGGTTTGCGGTCGCACATAATGGCTGACATCGGCGATGGAAACATAGAGGCGAAAGCCATTTTTCAGCGGCTCGATGGCCACGGCATCGTCAAAATCGCGAGCTGTTTCCCCGTCGATGGTCACGTGGGTAACCTTGCGCAGGTCGGTACGCCCGGCAGTCATCTTCACCTCCGGGTCCAGCCCCTCCACCTGCGCGGTCACCTCCTGGGTAAAGAGATGGGGCAGATCGAACTTGCGGATGACCATCTCGGTCTGCACCTGGATATCCTTGGGATTGCCCAGCACCTCGAGGATGACGCCGTCCAGGTTGCGCTGGCCGGCGGCAAAGGAGGTGACCTCGGCCAAAACCGCATCGCCGTTCTTGGCCCCCCGGCTGTCCTCCTTGCGGATGATCAGATTGTAGGGGAAGCGGGCGTCCTCCGGGGTCACCAGACCGGTATGGCCCCCGGCCATGTAGGTTCCGACCAGCCGGGTGGTGGCCCGATTCAGGACCGCGAGGACCCGTCCCTCGAAACGGCCCTGACGCCGGCCGGTCAAGAGAACCAGCACCCTGTCGCTGTGGGCTGCGCCGCCCAACAGGCCGGGCGGGATAAAGACATCCTGGTCGATCTCCAGTTCGGCCGGGGCTTCGGCGAAAGCGACAAAACCAAAGCCCTTGGGATTGACGCTGATCGGGCCGGCAAACACCTCCATGCTCTGGCGCAGGGCAAAGGTGTCCCGCTTGCAGGAAAGCATCTTGCGTCGGCAGAGATCATCCAGCACCCCCAGCACTTCCTGTCGGTGATTTTTGCTCAACCCCAGGGCCGCAAGCAGCTCCGGCGCGGAAAGCGGCATCTCCGCAGCATAGAGATGGCCGAGGATCTCGCCTGCAAAGCGGGCTTCCTGGTGCTGGCGCGGCACCCTGCCGCCTTCGCGCTGTCGTTTTCCCGGACGACTCTGTTTGCTGTGGGGAATCCTTCTTTTGTGGGTCACAGGCGGGCCTCTTTCCGGCTATTTTTTTGCAGAAATGGAAAATCATTGCACAAGGGCGGCGAACGAAATACCCTTAATAACTAAGCAGCAGTGGTGCAGTCGCTGGCTGGTTACCGTGATTGTACCTTATTTACAGATCCAGAGCATCCAATTTACCCTTGCCGGAACAGAAGAACAGCGATCAGCCATGGCCTCAGCCAAAAAGTTTGACATAGCCGTCTATTGCGAGAGCATGGAACAGATTCTCGGCGGGCAGGAAGGCCCGGCCAAGATTTTCTGGGAGGCGCTGTCTTTTGCCGTTTCCGCCCATCAGGACCAGCGGCGCAAATCAGGCGAGGTCTATGTCAGCCATCCCCTACAGGTGGCAAAAATTCTGGCGGAGGAGCTGGACATCAGCGATCCGGAGTTGCTGGCCGCCGCGGTGCTTCACGATACGGTCGAGGATGTGCCCGAGGTGACCAGCGAGGTGATCGGCGAGATCTTCGGCAAGAACATCGAGATCATCGTCGATGGTTGCACCAAGATCGCCAACTTCTCCGGAGACAAACAGACCTTTTACAAGCTGGTTCACCGGAAGCTCTTCTCCGGGGCCGCGGCGCACCTTGAGGTTCTCTTGATCAAGCTGGCCGACCGTTTGCACAACCTGCGGACCATGGACTCCATGCCCAAGGACAGGCGGCAGAAAATCGCCGAGGAAACCCTGGATATTTACGCGCCCCTGGCCAAGATCATGGGCTTGAACTCCATCAAACGCGAACTCTACACTCTGGCCTTGAAGTATAAATTTCCCCGCCAGAGCCAGAAGGTGCTGGCAGCCATCAAGCGGCTGCAGACGAGCGACGAGGTGCTGACCATCAAGCGCACCCTCGAGGAACGGATGAAGGAGGCGTGGATCACCAACGAAATCCGCCTCAACCCCAAGGGGTTATGGGCCTACTTTGATCCGGCCCAGAAGGTTTTGAATAAAACCGTGGCCAACCCCATGGAATTCATCATCGTCATCAATGACATCCAGACCTGTTACCGGGTTCTCGGGATCATTCACCAGACTTACCCGCCCATCCCTCGAACCATCCGGGATTTCATCGCCAATCCCAAGGCCACCGGCTACCAGAGCCTGCATACCAGGGCCAACATCAAGGGGTGCAACTACCTGTTCAAGATCCGTACCGCGGAGATGACCACCTCTTCCCGCACCGGCCTGGTGCGGGAATGGTTTGTCCACAAGAAGGTGCCTTCCAGTTTTGAGGTGGAACTGCGGGAGATGCTGGATATTCTGGGGACAGATGGGGATCTTTCTTACCGGGATATGATCGCGGTCAGCGGCAAAAAGGCTATCTACACTTACACACCCAAAGGCGACCCGGTTGAGTTGCCCGCCCGCAGCATCGTGCTGGATTTTGCCTTCAAGGTGCATACCGATGTGGGCAAGCGCTGCATCAAGGCCAGGATCGGCAAGCGACAGGTGGAGCCGGACGCTCTTCTTGAAGACGGCGATCAGGTGGAGATCATCTGCCAGAAAGAACCGGTGCGTTTCGAACCGGAAATTCAGCAACTCTGCCAGACCCCCAGAGCCCGGGCGGAGCTTTCCAAACTGTTCCGCCAGCGGCGCGAGGCTCTGGCCCGCATGATCGGCGAGAGCATTCTCCGCCAGGAACTCAAGCATTACGGCCTGCCCTATGAGCTTCTGGAAAAACCGGGCATGGCAACCATCATGGCACCGCTCGGGGCACGGGATCTGCCGGAGCTTTTTCTTGGTCTGGGCGAGGGCAGATTCCGGTTGCGGGAAGTAATCAGCGAGATCAAAGGCCGGCTGTATGCCGACCGAGAAACCCTGCTGCCGCCAACCGGCAGCCTGAACCGCATCGAGCTTGCTACGCTGGACCCGGTCTGCCTCAAATTTTCCCGCTGCTGCAATCCGGTGCCCACGGAAAACTGGCTTTACGGTTTGCTCAGTGAACGGGGGCTTTCCATCCATCAGAAGGAGTGCTCTACCATCACCTCCCTGCACGCCCAAAGGGAGGATGTGGTGGAAGTGCGCTGGCGGCTCAAGGAGACGCAGGTGCCCAAGATGCAGAGCATCCTTATTCTGGAGGCTCCGTCCCGCAACCGCGTTCTGATGATGCTGGGCGTGGCCCCGGAAGAAATGAAGATCAGCGAGATCGAGCTGCTTTCCAGCCGACCGTCGCGCACCTCGTCCTGGCAGATAAATTTTCAGGTCGATACCCTGCAAGGGCTTAAGAATATCCTTGTCCACCTGGGCAAGACCGGGATGGCCTTCGAGTTCGGCCTGGAGCAGTAGTAACCGTCCAGCAGCACCACATCTGCGTTGTCATCGGCCCGCTCGTGTGCGACAAGCACACTTCGCAGACCTCTTCCTAGCATCTGCGGCGCTGCTGAACGGTTACTCTGCCGCGCTACTCTATAGCTTTTCCCCCATGGCCAGATCCTCAAGGCCGTCGCGGTCCAGGATGGTGATCTGCGTCCCTTCGCTGCTGATCAACCCCTGTTTGGCGAGTTTGCTCAGGATCCGGGAGAGGGTTTCCGGGATGGTGCCCAGCAGACTGGCCAACTGGGCCTTGCCGATGTTGAGCTTTACCGTGTCGCTGTCCCCTTGCTGGGTGCTGAGATAGAGGAGATGGGCCGCCACCCGGCCCGGCACCTCCTTGAGCGAAAGATCCTCGATCAGATGGGCAAACTTTTTGAGCCGCAGGGAGAGGGTCGCCAGCATGTTCATGGCCAGGGCCGGATTACCCTTGATCAGTTCGATAAAGGCGCGGCGCGGGATGAAGATGGTCCGGCTTTTTTCCAGAGCCATGGCGTGGGCCGGAAAGCTCGAGCCCATGAAGACGGCGGCCTCGGCAAATGGCTCGCCCGGCCCGAAGATATGGAGGATCTGCTCCTTGCCCTCCAGGGAAAGTTTGTAGATCTTGACCAACCCTTCCCTGACCACATAAAACCCGGTCCCCTCGTCGCCTTCGGCAAAGATGGTCTGGCCGCGGCCATAGTCCTGAAGGGTGATGATCATGGCCAGCTCGTCATACTGCTCGGGGGACAGGCCGGCAAACAGCGGAACCTGTTTGAGAAAAGACATGAGTTCCATGGGGCTACTCCTTGGTTATTGTTGGGGAAACAGCCATGGCCCAGGCCAGATTATCCGCAAAAAAACAGAGTACGGAAATGCTTGCCGGGCAAGGATGCTGTTCTCTGCCCGAGGCAAAAGTCAGCGTTAAGGGGCTTGCCGGAGTGCCTTGCCCGCCATGCCCGCTAAGTAGCCGGATCTCCTGCATCCCGAGCAGGGGGCTGATCTGGACCATTTTGCGCACCGCCTCCTTGGCCGCCCACAGCATGGAGAGCCGGTCGGTTTCCGAAAAAGATTGAGGTAGAGAGACGGCCAGAAGTTCTTCTTCTTCCGGAGCGACAAAATGTTTTTTCACCGTGTAAATCTTGGCGCCAGGCTGCTGGATGTCAAGCCCGCAGGGACGATTTGCCGCCAGGGCCGCGGCCAGGTGTCCGCTATGGGAGATGGAGATGAACGGGGCTGCGGCGTGCGCCTCTGTTGCGAGATAGGGGCGGCCGTCTTCTTCGTTTCGGATCATCAGGCTTTGCCAGTCCGCCGTTGGTTCATCCAGCAGTCCTGCCGCCGCCCATTTGGCAGCCAGCCGTCCACCCAGCCACTCGGCGCGCCTTTTTTCCAGGCGAAAGCCGGTCCACCGTTCCAGTTCGCCTGTGCTGAGGTAATGGCTGATCTCGCCTGGCGCATATTCGGACAGGGCGGCACGCGATATCGCTCCCAGCCGCAGCCGGATTTTCTGGGAAAAATGCTGCTGCCAGAGCGGCCAGCAATTTTCAAAAATGGCCAGGGCAAATGCCATTGCTTTCTCCCGTCATAAAAATCCTTGCTCTTGGCCATAAGCCGTTGTTAAAAAACAAAGCACTAATCAGGTTGTTCAGGTTGCAAACCATCAAATTTTCGCAAGCCTTAAGAAACCAGGCCTTAGGGAGTAAATCATGACCGCAATTGATTTCGGCGCTATCGCCATAGTTCTCATCTTTCTTGTCCGCGGTATCTGGATAGGTTTTATCCATCAGCTGGCCTCCCTTTCCGCGCTCATTCTCGGCTATCTCTTTGCCGGCCGCTATTATGAGCAGATAAGCCCCCGCCTTTACCCGTTGATTTCCTCGCCGCAGCTCCGTTTTCTCGTGACCTATGCCCTGCTTTTTCTCGCGGTTTTTTTAGGGGTTATGGTTCTTGGCTTTGTGCTGAAAAAGGTCATGAGCCTTTCGCTTCTTGGTTGGTTTGACCAGGTTATGGGCGGAATTTTCGGCCTGATTAAGGCAGTGGTCATTATTTCCGTGCTTTTTATGGTGCTATCCACCGGGCTGCTGGCGGATACCAATCCCCTCATTACCCGCTCCCTTACCGCGCCTTATCTGCGCAAAAGTTCAAACTTTCTCCTTTCCTTTATCCCGGATCAGCAACTGCACAGCCTCCTGCTTCCCAAGGAACCCGCCATTGATCCCCCACCCCCTGTTATACCAGCGAGCAAGCCGCCCAGGACTGAGCCCGCAAAAAAAACCAAGTAAAATAAGCTGATTTAAAAGGGTGGTGCGCAGCAGCCCCAACCGTTGCCAGCGTCTGGCCGAGGTAAGGGCTGGTGTCTTGAGCAGGGCCAGCCGGCCGACTTTTCGCAAGCGCAGCACCAGCTCAAGATCTTCCAGCAGAGCAATTTCCTGAAAGCCTCCCAGGCTTTTAAACCGGGCGGCGGACAGAAACAGCGCCTGATCGCCATAGGGCAGGCCAAGCCGGGCAGCCCGCCAATTGACGCCCTGCTCAAGGAGCCGGAAGCGGTAGCCCTTGGCGGCAATGGCGAAGCGGAAGGCCCCGGCCACGATACCCGGCAGGGCCAAGGCTGCGCGGATTTGCGCGGCAAACCCCTCCGGCAGCCTGGTGTCGGCATGAAGAAAGAGCAACACCCTGCCTTGTGCCGCCCGAGCTCCGGCATTTTGCTGGCTGCCCCGCCCGGCGGGAGCGGAAAAGACCCTGGCCCCTGCAGCCGCGGCCAGGGCCGGAGTCCGGTCGCTGCTGCCGCCATCGGTCACAATCACTTCAACGCCCGGTTGCTCGACCAGCCAGGCCACGGTCTGGCTGATACAATCCGCCTCATTGAGGGTGGGGATGATAATCGATATGTCGCAGATCCTCGGGTCGGTCAACATCGGCAAGGGTTTCCAGGATATGGGTGGAAAGATTCAGGGTCTGCGCCTGTTTCAGGGTTTCGGCCAGCACCTCTCCGCTGCCCCAGGGGATTTTCGCAAAAAGAGCGGGGCGCGGCCGGGTAAGGCCAACAAGATAATAGCCCCCGTCCCTGGCCGGGCCGAGCACCAGCTCCTGGGTGGCCAGGGCGGTAAAGGCCTGGGCAAAGAGGGCGGGGGTGAGGCCGGGGCAATCGGCGCCGATCACCACCACCCTCTGGGCGCCCTGGGCAAAGGCCTGGGCAAAGGCCCGATGCAGGCGGTCGCCTAAATTACCCTCGCCCTGGTCCAGACAGGGGATGTCGGTGGCAAGCCAGGCTGCCATGGCTTGCCGGTTCCCGCCGGCATAGCGAATCTCCAGGCTCGCCGGATACAGGCTTGCAAATCGCGTCATTTGACCGACAAGCGCCTCGCTCATCCGTTGTTGGAGCGCTGCCGCGCCCTGGGCTCCCAGGGCCGGAATCAGCCTGGTTTTTGTCCGGCCCGGCTCGGGATACCTGGTAAAAAGAATGAGCCGCGCCCGCCTGTCTATGTTCATTTTTCGTCCGCGCTCCGGGCGGGGGAAATCCTTGCCGCTTGTTTTCTTCTCCGCTATAATGCGGTTAATCCCCTACTCCGTAACCGATCACGGGGCAAACCCATAAAGGTAAAATAACCAAGGAATCACCCTTCGGGTATAAGTTTCGTTTTGAGCAGACAAGCTGCTCAACTCAGCTAAAAGCGGTCACAGGGTGCCGCAGGTTGCGGCAAGCGGGACGGCGATGCGTACTTTTGTACGTGAGCCGGACCGATCGCCGCAAGATGTGGTGCCCTGTGATCGCTTACCCTACTCCAATAACCTTTCACCATACCAGCCATCCCGTGACCGTCAAAAGAAAAAAGAAACGCCCGGACCCTTGTTCATACCGGCAGAGAACCTACCGGAACCTTGTTGAGCCTGGCGAGCTGATCAGTTTCGAGGTGCGGCTCAGGGAAACGGACCTGCAGATTCTTGCCGGAAAAGACCTGCGTGCTGAAGCCCTTGAGGCGGTTTTTAAGTATCGCAGCCAGCTGGAAAGCTACATCGTCCGCTATCCTGAATTTGCCGCCGCTCTTACCCCTCTGCCCGCCGATCTTACGGCGCCGCCGATTGTCAAGACCATGCTCGCCGCGGGTCTGGCTGCGGAGGTCGGACCCATGGCCGCGGTGGCCGGGGCCGTTGCCGAATATGTCGGGCTGGCGCTTCTGGCCGAAGGGGCAGGCGAGGTGGTGGTGGAAAACGGGGGCGACATTTATTTCTGCCGCAGCCAGGAGAGCGTGGTCGGCATCTTTGCCGGAGCCTCGCCGCTCAGCAACCGGGTGGGGTTGAAGATTGCCGCCGGCCTCATGCCTCTTGGCATCTGCACCTCCTCCGGCACCGTCGGCCATTCCTTAAGTCTGGGCGAGGCCGATTCCGTAACGGTGCTGGCCAGGGATACCGCCCTGGCCGATGCCGTGGCCACTCTGGCCGGCAATGCGGTGCAGCCTGGCCAGAGCCTTGAGCCGGCACTGGCCAGGGCTCGCGCCGTTACAGGGATTTTGGGCGTGGTCATCATCCGGGGCGAAGAGCTGGGCGCCTGGGGCGAGGTGGAACTGGTGGCGCTGGGCAAGTAAGGGCCTGATTTTGGCTGAGCACTTATCTGCCTGTTTTTGTAACTACTCAGCTTGATGCCGGAATTGAACAAAAGCCACGGAATGTAACTGCTCAGCAGTGCCGCAGATGCGCGTGTCAGTCGTCGGCAGAAGTGTCCGACAAAGAGGCCTGCGAAGTGTGCTGTTCGCACATGAGCAGGCCGATGACAAAGCAGATGTGGTGCTGCTGAGCAGTTACCGGTTTTTTTTATCTTTGTCGGCGGGAATGATAATGTTATCATAACACCTTAATATCCTTACTGCCACGGCGGATGGCGGTCCGATTTTTCGTAACCGTTCAGCACCACCACATCTTTGGACGATCGGCCCGGCTTACGTACACGAGGTACGCAGCGCCGGGCCGTTTATCCAAATCTGCGGCACTGCTGAACGGTTACAGTCCGGTGGTTTTGGTACTTTAACGACCGTCCCGGTGAACGGTTACGATTTTTCTCTCAGCAACGGGATGTCAGCATGCGTGCATTTCTGGAGAAATTTTCCCAGACAACGGATTTTATGGCCCACGGGTACTGTCTGGTCTGGGATCCGTTGCTGCTCTGGCTGCATGTCGGCTCGGATATCGCCACCGGGCTTTCCTATTTTCTGATCGCGGCCGTGCTTTTTTATCTGGTTGGCAAGCGGCGGGATCTGCCGTATTTCTGGTTGTTTTATCTTTTTGCCGCTTTTATTGCCGCCTGCGGCGTCACCCATTTTTTCGCGGTCTGGACCATCTATGTGCCTTCTTATTGGGCAGAAGGGATTGCCAAGGCGGTAACCGCCGTCATCTCCATCAGCACAGTCTTGCTGCTGGTTCCTTTTCTGCCAAAAATCATGTTGTTGCCTAATCTTTCCCGGACCTTGGAGGAAAACCGGCGGCTTAACCGCGAGCTGGAGAGCCAACTTGAGTTTTTGCGGAAATCAGAAGAGCGTTTTCGTTCCCTGGTCGAGGCAACGCAAGACGCCATCGTCATCGCAGATGAGCAGGGAAACATTCTCTCGGTCAACCGGGCGGCGGCCAAGATGTTCGGCTACGAAGAACGGGAGATTAAAGGCCAGCCGCTGACCATTCTCATGCCTCAGCGTTACCGGGCAAGGCATCTTAAGGGGCTGGGCAATTTTGTTGCCACGGGCAACTCCCGGTATCTGGGCAAGCCGCTGGAATTTTGGGGCCGCCGGCAGGACGGCGGTGAATTCCCCTTGGAACTGAACATCTCAAGCTGGGTTGCCGAGGGAAAGACTAATTTCGGCGGGATTATCAGAGATGTCAGCGAGCGGGCCCGTCTGGAAGAGGAAAAGGCCAATCTGGAAAGGCAGCTCCGCACCACCCAGAAGATGGAGGCCATCGGCACCTTGGCCGGCGGCATCGCCCACGATTTCAACAATGTTTTGGTGCCGATCATTGCCTATACCGAAATGGCTGCGGCTACGGAGGTCGCGGGCAGCGAAAAATGGCAGAACCTGCAGGCGGTGCTGCAAGCCGCCCACCGGGCCAGGGACCTGGTCAAGCAGATCCTTGCCTTCAGCCGGGAGCGGGAGCATGAGGCAACCCCGGTCCAGGTTTTGCCGCTGGTCAAGGAATCCCTCAAGCTGCTCCAGTCCTCCCTGCCCAGCACCATAGAGGTCGTGCAGCAGCTCGAGGGCGAGGGGGTCGCCATTCTTGCGGACCCGACCCAGATTCACCAAGTTGTCATGAATCTCTGCACCAATGCTTACTATGCCATGCGGGAACAGGGCGGGGTTCTGGAGGTGACTCTGACCGAGGTGAAAATCGGCCCCGCTGATCCTGCCGCGCACGGCCTGGCCCCTGGCGCGTATGTGGTTTTGAGCGTGAGCGACACCGGGGCAGGCATGGACCCGGCGACGATGGAGCGAATTTTTGATCCGTATTTCACCACGAGAAAATTTGGCGAGGGAACCGGACTCGGCCTTGCCGTGGTGCATGGAATCGTGAAAAAATACGGGGGCGACATCCGGGTTTACAGCGAACCTGGCCAGGGAACGTCGTTTCAGGTTTATTTACCCGCGCTTGGCAAAGTCGAGCAAGGCCAGGATTTTATCATCGGCACGCTCCTGGCGAAAGGCGATGAACGGATTCTTCTGGTGGATGATGAGTTGCCTATTGCCCATTCCATGCAGAAGATGCTGGAATTTCATGGCTATCAGGTCGTCATTAAAACAAGCAGCGTTGAGGCCCTGGATGCCTTTCGTCTCGCGCCCCGCGGTTTTGATCTGGTCATCACCGACCAGACCATGCCGGAGCTGACCGGCGAGCAACTGGTGCTGGAATTGAAAAAAATAAGGCCGGAGATTCCGGTTATCCTCTGTACCGGGTTCAGCGCCACGATTGATGAAACAAAAGCCCGGGAGCTTGGCATTGACGCCTTTTTCATGAAACCGGTGCTGATTAAAGAGATAACCGAAACAATCAGGAACATCCTCGATAAAAGCAAGGTTGCGGGGGTGGGCAAAAGGGAAAAGGCCACAGGTTCGTAACCCAGGCAGGCGAGCCGGCGAGAGTTTGTAAGTAAAGAGTTAAAAAGCAATAAGATTGTGCGCAGGCGGATTAAGAGGACCGGTTTTTGTGGTAGTGAATGCGCGCAGTTTTTTCTGGGGGCCATTTTGGACGAAGGGTGAACATGGAAAATTTCAGCAAAGCTTCGTGGTCGAAAGAAGAGGCACTGCGAATTAGCGCGGCAATCATGGCCAATATCCGCGACGCGGTGATCATCACCGATCTTGCGTCCAGTATCCTTGCCGTTAATCCGGCCTTTACCGAGATCACCGGTTATGCCGAGGCCGAGGTTCTTGGTAAAAACCCGCACCTTCTAAAGTCAGGACGCCATGACCGTGCCTTTTACCAGGCCATGTGGAAGGCTTTGCAGGAAACCGGGCAATGGCAGGGGGAAATCTGGAACCGGCGCAAGGACGGGGAAATTTATCCGGAGCTGCTCACCATCACCAGTGTCCGCAACGAAGAGGGAGAGCCGGTCCATTACCTCGGAGTGGCCACCGACCTCAGTCAACTAAGGCAGGACGAAGAGCGGTTTCAGCGGCTGGTCCATTATGATCCGCTCACCGGCCTGCCCAACCGGCTGCTTCTGGAGGCACGGCTGCAACATACCCTGGAGCGGGCGAAACGCGAGGGGAATCAGGCCGCGGTGCTGGTTATCGATCTGGATCAGTTCAAGATCATCAACGACAGCCATGGCCATGCCGCGGGCGACGCCCTGCTGATCGCGGTGATTGACCGGCTGCGCAGCAGATTGCGTCAGGCGGACACCTTGTCGCGTCTGGCCGGAGACCAGTTCGTTCTGGTGCTGGAAGCGCTGCATGAGTACCAGGAAGCGGAAATCATGGCGGGCAGTATCCAGGCAGCCCTGAATGAGCCGTTCATTCTGCCGGACGGTGGCAAGGCCTATGTGCGGGCCAGCGTCGGGATCAGCGTTTATCCCCAGGACGGAGTCACGGCCCAGGCCCTGCTGATCGGCGCCGATGCCGCTGTGCACCGGGCCAAGCAGCTGGGCGGCAAACAGTTTTGTTACTACACCAGCGAGCTTAATGTTTTGGCCCGGGCCAGCCTGGAAATGGAGGAGGCGCTGTGTCGGGCTCTGGAGCGGGAGGAATTTGTTCTTTATTACCAGCCCAAGGTTGATCTGCGCAGCGGCCGGGTCGCGGGCGCCGAGGCCCTGGTCCGCTGGCAGCGCCCTGATCGCGGCCTGGTGCCGCCGCTGGATTTCATCCCGGTCGCCGAGAAAAACGGCCTGATCGAGGCCATCGGCACCTGGGTGATTCAGGAAGCCTGCCGGCAGATGCGTGCCTGGCGGGAGGCGGGACTGGGGGAGATCAAGGTGGCGGTCAATGTTTCAGCCCGTCAGTTCCGGTGCGGCGGCCTGGAGGAGGTGATCGCGAAGGCCCTGACCTGTTATGGGGTTGAGTCATCATTTCTGATGCTGGAACTGACCGAGAGCATGCTGATGGCAGAGCCGGAAGAAGCGGTGGCGCGCATGACCGCCTTAAAGCGACTCGGCGTCCGCCTTTCCCTGGATGACTTCGGCACCGGTTATTCCAGCCTTGCATATCTGAGCCGTTTCCCCATCGACCAGTTGAAGATCGACCGCTCCTTTGTCAACGACATCATTACCGATCCGGGGGCCGCGACCATCGCCACTTCGATCATCGCTCTGGCCCATCGGATGCGGCTTAGCGTGGTGGCCGAAGGCGTCGAGACCGAGGCGCAGCTCGGTTATCTGCGGCAACACAACTGCGATGAGATGCAGGGATATCTGTTCAGCAAACCTTTGCCGGCCGGGGAGTTTGCCGGGTTGTTGCGGCAGGGCCGGAACCTGCCGGTGCCGGAAGCCTCCCTGCAATCGCGGACCCTGCTCATCGTTGATGATGAACTGCCTATTCTTACTGCTCTCAAGCGGATGCTGGCGGATGAAGGATACAGGATTTTTACTGCCGCCAGCGCCAGAGAAGGGCTGGAAATTCTGGCAAGAAATTCGGTACAGGTGATTCTTTCCGACCAGCGGATGCCAGGGATGAGCGGCTCCGAATTCCTCTCCCGCGCCAAGGTTCTCTACCCCGACACCGTGCGGATGATTCTCTCCGGCTATGCCGAGCTGGATACCGTTATCCAGGCGGTCAATGAGGGGGCCATCTATAAATTTTTCAGTAAGCCATTCGATATGGGGCAATTGCGCGGCCAGATTCGTGATGCCTTTCTGTATTACGAAGGAGTCATAACGCCGCAGAGGAGAGAGAATGGCTGACAAAAACCCCGGGATATTGCCGAAAGGTCCCAGGGATTCCCGGCAAGCGGGAAATCCTGCCAAGGCCGGAGGTTCGGGCGGGTTGGTGCCGCAGCAGGAGCATGAGGAGTTGCAGCGACTTTTTGCCCAGGTCAAGCGGGTCAAGGACGAATGGACCATGGCCATGGACGTGGTTTCCGACCTGGTGCTTCTGATTGACGAAGCAGGGAATGTGCAACGTTGCAACAAGGCGGTGAGCGATCTTTTTGAAAAGCCGTACCCGGAGATTCTTGGCCGAAACTGGGAAGATCTTTTCCGGGAAGCGGGGTTGCATCAGGATTTAGAGCAGATCCCCTCTGATCCGGAAGAGTTGTTGCATGACGTAAGCCAAAGGGTTTTCCACCAGATCTGCTATCTTTCTAAAATCAACAGCGAAGAAACACAGCGGATTATCACCCTTCATGATGTGTCCGATCGCAAGCGGATTCAGAAAAATATCGAGGATAACAGGAAAAGGCTCGAAGGCGCCCTGGAAGAGATTTCCGCCATGATCCAAGGGGTCACCGCAGGGAACATGGGAAAAATTTTCCCCACCCTGCCTGAGGATTATGAACCGTGCTGGAAGGTGATGCGCTGCGGCCGGAAAGACTGCCCCTGTTTCGGGCGGGAGCCCCTGCAATGCTGGAGCATTGACGGAACTTTCTGCGGGAACGAGGAGGTGGCGGCCGGGTACCTGCAAAAGATGGAAGACTGCCTGGCCTGTGACTTTTATCAGGAGGCCTCCGATGACCCTGTGGTGCGGATTGGTATCCAGTTCAGTCAGATGATGCGGATCGTAGAGAAAAAGAACAGCGAGCTGCAGCACGCTTATGATGAACTGAAAGCAGCTCAGTCCCAGTTTGTCCAGCAGGAAAAAATGGCCTCCATAGGCCAGCTGGCCGCGGGTGTAGCCCATGAGATCAACAACCCCATCGGCTTTGTTACCAGCAACCTGGGCACTTTGAAAAAATATCTGGGCAGGATAACGGAATTTTTTCAGAAGCAGGCGGAGATTTATCCCCAGGACGCCGGCGATGATCGCGCCGGCCGCCTTGCCGAAATCCGCAGGCAGCTCAAGATCGAGGTTGTTCTTGACGACCTGCCCTCCTTGATTACCGAATCCCTGGATGGGGTAGAACGGGTTCGGAAAATCGTCCAGAACCTGAAAAGCTTTTCCCGGGTCGATCAGTCCGACTACAGCACGGCTGATATCAATCAGTGTCTGGATGATACGCTGAACATCATCTGGAATGAGCTTAAATACAAGTGTACCGTAAAAAAAGATTATGGCGAGCTGCCCCCGACCAAATGCTATCCGCAACAGCTCAATCAGGTCTTCATGAATCTGCTGGTGAATGCGGCGCAGGCCATCGAGGGCCAGGGCGAGATCGTGATCACCACCCGGGCGAGCGAGGCGGAGATAACCATTGCCATTGCCGACTCCGGTTCCGGCATCCCCCAGGAAAACCTGCACAGGATTTTTGAGCCGTTTTTCACCACCAAGGAGGTGGGCAAAGGAACCGGACTGGGCCTAAGCATAACCTACGATATTGTGACCAAGAAGCATGGCGGCAGGATTGAGGTGACCAGCGAGCCGGGTAAGGGGACGACCTTTGTTGTGACCTTGCCGGTGATAACGGAGTGAGGTAAGCGATCACAGGGCACCACATCTTGCGGCAAGCGGTCCGGCTCACGTACAAAAGTACGCATCGCCGTCCCGCTTGCCGCAACCTGCGGCACCCTGTGACCGCTTATTCCGTGGTAATTTGACCTTTGTGGGGTTGTCCCGTGATCGATTACGGAGTGAGGGCTGCGGCATGATGGAAAATGTAACAATTCTCTGCGTGGATGACGAGGCTAATGTCTTGAGATCCCTTAAACGTCTTTTTCTCGATGAGGACTATGAAATCGTCACTGCGGAATCAGGCAGTGAGGGGCTGGCCATTCTGCAGCAGCGCCAGCCGGTGCAGGTGGTGATCTCCGACTACCGGATGCCGGAGATGGACGGGGTTGATTTTTTAAGGCAGGTGCATGAGCGCTGGCCCGAGACCGTCCGCATCGTGCTTTCCGGTTATGCCGATACCGCCGCGGTGGTGTCGGCGATCAACGAAGGACAGATTTACAAGTTCATTCCCAAGCCATGGAACGACGAGGAACTCAAGGTTACCATTGCCAAGGCGGTGGAGCGGTATTTTCTGGTCAAGGCGAATCGCGAACTTAATGAAGAGTTGCAGCAGGCCAATGATGAACTTTCCCGCATTGCCGTGCAGCTTGAAGAGAAGGTGGCGGAGCGCACGGAAGAGCTTTTGTTCCAGAATAAGGCGCTCAGGCACAGTCAGGTTATCCTTAACACCCTGCCCGTGGGGGTGGTTGGTTTTGACCGGGAAGGGACGCTGGCGCAGATAAATCGTCTTGCCGAAAAGGAGCTGCGTGATTTTCGCCACTCCTATCTGGGCGAGACTGCGGCGGAGGTTCTGCCGCCGGAGTGGGTCGCCCTGCTGGCGGAGGTGCAGGTGGGCAAGGTTGTCAAAAAGGTGCTTGCTCTTGGCGGAAAACAGTGCTGTGTACAGGGGGCCATGATGAATGAACCGGACGGCCAGGCCGGAATGGTGCTGGTGTTTGCTTGCGAAAATTGCGGGGAAGAACAATGAGCGAGACGCCAAGCCCTGTATCTCCGGAAAAGGGGAAGATTCTTTTTGTCGACGATGAGGAAAATATTCTCCGTTCCCTGCAGCGGCTTTTCATGGATGAAGAGGTCGAGATCTTCACCGCCTCCTCCGGGGCGCAGGGTTTGGAGATCCTGGCCAGGGAAGCAGAGGTGGGCGTAATCGTTTCCGACCAGCGGATGCCGGAGATGAACGGGGTTGATTTTCTGGAAAAATCCAAGGCGGTTTCCCCCCACTCCATGAGGATTCTGCTCACCGGCTATGCCGATGTCAACGCGGCCATCGACGCCATCAACCGGGGCGGCGCCTTTCGCTACCTGAACAAGCCCTGGAACGACGAGGAGCTTGTCCATGCAGTCAAAAGTGCGTTGCACACCTATCATCTGCTTGCCGAAAACAAACGCTTGGCCGCCATAGTCAAGCAACAGAATGCCGAATTGCAGAAATGGAACACGGAACTGGAGGCCATTGTCCAGGAACAGACCATGGAACTTCAGAAGAGCTACGATAGCCTGCGGGCGATCAACAGCAAGCTGCGGGTCAATTTCAAGAACACCATCGTTGCTTTTTCCGGGCTTATCGAGCTGCGCGACAAACGGATGCGGACTCATTCCCGCAATGTCGCGGAGGTCTCGGTGAATGTCGCCAAACAACTGGGCCTGCAGAGCGAGGAGCGGGAAACAATCATGGTGGCGGCGCTGCTTCATGATCTTGGCAAGATAGGGATTCCCGATTTTATGCTGGCGCGGGAGACCGAACAGATGAATTTTGCGGAGCGGGAAGAATATTTACTGCATCCGGTGCGCGGCCAGGCGGCCATTGATCGAATTGAGGAGTTGCAGGAGGCGGGGCGGATCATCCGCGCTCATCATGAAAATTATGACGGCAGCGGATTTCCCGATGGATTGAAAAAAACGAATATTCCTTTGGGCGCCAGGATCATCACCCTGGCCGATTATATCGACAAAAAAATCCGCAAGGCCTCTGGAGCCACAGGTTTTGAAGCCGTGCGCAAGGAAGTGGCGCTGCTGAAGAGAACATTTTTCGACCCCAATTTGATCCCGGTGGTGCTTGAGCAGGCCGAGGCCTTTTATAAGAAAAACCGGCCCAGGACAGACTATGCCGAGATTGAATTGCTGCCCAACGATCTGGAGGAGGGGATGGAGGCGAGCCGGGATGTGTTCAGCGGCACCGGGATTCTCTTGCTCACCAAGGGGAGCGTTCTCACCAAACCCAGTATCATGCTGCTGAAACGGTATTACGATCTGGACCCGGCAAATCAGGGGGTTTTTGTCAGCGTCAAGGGCTGAAGGCTGAAGAGCAAGAATCACGTAACTGATCACAGTGTAGGCGACCAAGTTCAGCGCGTATCCCCACTGTAAGCGATTACAGGGTGCGGCAGATGCGCGACAGAGGCCTGAGAGCTATACATTTGGTATGCGAACAGGCCGATAACAAAGCAGATGGCGTGCCCTGTGATCGCTTACAAAATCACAGCTCATAATGACCAGGCTTCAAGGCATTGGGCGTACTCGTTTTTTATCTGCGGAATAATCTCGCCAAGACCCTGTTTGTTTATTCCCATGCTTTTCAGGTCATTCGGCGTCACCATGGCCACATGCTGGTCCGTGCTTTCGCCCAGATGCAGCGCCTTGGCCATTTTATTGCCCAGGTAAACCGCCCTGGCCAGGGCGGCTATTTTGGGATCCCCTATGGCGGCGGCAGAGGGAGTGTGGTGCAGCCTGATGACGGTCTGGTAATCTTCCGGAAAGTTCCAGGAGGCTGCCATGACCTGTCCGGCTTTTTGGTGATTGAAACCGAGGATGTTTTTTTCAATTTCGTGCTGGACGATGGGCCCGTTTCTGGTTTGCTTGAGAATCTCGGCCATCTCGGCGGGCAGATTCTGGGCAAAGGCAATTTTACCTATGTCGTGCAGGATGCCGCAGACAAAGGCTTGCTCCGGCAGGTTTTTATCCGCGGCCAGCATCGAATTGTTCTGGACAAGATGTTTTGCCGCAATCCCAACCCCGAGGGAATGATACCAGAGACCTTTTAGGTCAAGGAGCTGTCCCTCCTGGTTTTGGAAGACATGAAAAACAGAGATGGTCAGGGCCAGATTCTTGATGGCGTCAAAGCCAAGAATGGTAATGGCTCGTTCGAGGCTGCCTATTTCGCGGGCCATCCCGTAATAGGCGGAGTTGGCGAGT